>Ga0315274_10003311_pt1 | contig 24021 bp, 20 predicted proteins | sample YL17G02_20_MG_FD_203700 | JGI IMG/M metagenome (GOLD analysis project Ga0315274, IMG submission 203700) | Sediment microbial communities from Yellowstone Lake, YNP, Wyoming, USA - YL17G02_20 | ecosystem: Environmental > Aquatic > Freshwater > Lake > Sediment | place: USA: Wyoming | collected...
CGTCTGGCTATGAAGCGGATCGCCGCCAACGAAGTCGCCAACCGTCCGGGTCGTATCGAACCCCGCATGCTCAAACGACGACGACACCGTTACCCCCTGATGCACGACCCGCGCTGGAAACTGCGGAAAGCCTTGCTGAGTCCATAACGACTCGGCGATGAGCAACGGGGCACGGCAGTGCCATTCGTGACTGTCCCTAATTCCTAATTCTATGCGGTTGTTAGGCCTCATTGCCCATTCCTCTATTAACCCACAAAGCCATATCAAGCAGTCTTAGCGGTGATTCTTGCCAATTGGCCGGAACAAGAGATGGGTTGGCTGATAGTGCCCAGGCATGCTGCATGTATTCAAAAAGGTAGTGGGGCTTCTGGTTCGCGTTTTTCTCACGAACGCCCACGGCCAGTAAAACCTGCTTGTCGAAAAGTGGAATTACCTCAGGATATGCAAAATGAAGAAAGGTGGTTCGAACGGCAAGGGAGCATGAGGTTTTCATGCCATGAAGAGGCGTGGCATGTTTCTGTAGGTCGCGATAAAGTGCCTGGACATCAGGAAGAGCACGGGGCAGGGTCGCGGGCAAAACGTGACGTAAAGATCGGAGCCCTTTAGTTATGAGCGCCCGGACAGTGGTGTCAGCATGAATTCTTTCGCAGATATTTTTCGTCGCGGCCGGCTGAGAATAGAGTTTCCAATACATTATCGCTTCGTAAGTCGCGGTGGACAGCCCTTCTTCAGTCGATAGCTCGTTGCGTGCTCTGCTGATGATCGCATGGTACAACTGCCTGTCTGTGGGAGAGCGTTCTTCAAAGGCGTATAAGTAAGGGACCGATGGATCATATTTCTTGCAGGTCAGATCATACCTTTGGTAGAGAGTATCCCATTTGAAGCCAACCAATGGGTTTACCACGGACGTCTCCTTTAATGAGGCCTAACATTGTTTATATGGATCCGTATAACAACCCGGATACAGCTTCAAGCGCCGTATACGACGCCCGCGAAACGAGTTTTACATTGTCAATAACCCATGAGATATCAGCGTGTTGCGTCGAGGCGCGGTTTTTATCACAACAGATCAGCCGTTTGCAAGGCGAGTGGCTATTAGGGACAGTCAGGTATTGTTTTGACGATCGTCTCCAATGTTTGCCCCAAAATCACATTCGTTCGACGGCGCTGCATTGTACAAAATGGCGTGCATCGAAACAAGCCCGCAGGTGGGGTGGGTGTGCAGCGAAACCCGCACCCCTGCCCTTTCCCTTGGAGGCAGGGGGGTTCATGGGATAGGGTTCAAGGCCGGCTCTCCGTGCAGGATCGGGAGTAGGTGCCTGCGGAGGAAGGAGACCCTCGCCCAGCCGGTGTGACCGCCGTGGTGGCCGTCGCTTTCGAGCAACGGCGTCCAATGAATCTCCTGAAGGCGGTCGTACGCCGAACGGTCTTCGCTCGATAGCGCCGTCGGCGGTCGGAATCCGACGCGTCCGGCCGCGGAGCAGAATCGCCGGTCCATGGTGCCGAAGATGCGCGTGCCCGCGCCGAGCATCCACCGGTCGCGGCGGCTCACCAAGGCGTAACAGCGCTGGACGGAGCGCAGGGCGCGGCGCAGATCGCAGGTCGGCGACAGGGCCGGGCCCACCAGCACGAGCGTCGTCACCCCGCCGCGTCCGCGGAGAAACTCGCAGGCCCATACCGCGATCGCCGCTCCTCCACTGTGTCCAAGAATGTGAATGACCGCGCGAGGATGATCGCGACGGAAGGCCAGAATCCTTCGGGCAAGTCGGGCAGCCATGACCCGGTTGCGTCGATGCCACATCAGGTCAGTACAGAATTCGCCCGGAAGACCGAACTGCCACCGATACGCGATGGCGCCGATCGCGGCGCCGTTTTCGCGCAGGGCGCGTCGCACCATGAGCGGCACGAATTGAAACCCGCCCACGCCGTCAAGGATGAATACGACCTCGCGCTCGACCGGCCCGACGCTGACAGGAATCCCGTGCCGCACGAGTTCGGCGACGTAGGTCGCGATGACGGCGATTCGGTCAAGAAGGAATCCCATGTCAGCCAGAAAGTCAGCCGCCAATCAACTCCGGATCGTCCGCGTCAGTCCGACGACCAGCAACGTCGTCAGCGTCCACCCCGACAAGATGTGGAACCAAAGGTACACGCGCAGCAGCCCGCCCGTGCGAACGACCACGCCCCAGAGGTGGAACACCTCAGGCCCGGCGTTGGCGTTGGGCAGCCAGAAATCGGCCTGATACAGGTTGATGATCGGCAGGAACATGTCCAGCGAGTACACCGCCGCGTTGAACTTCGGATAGCGCTCCGACAGAGTCCGCACGCCGTTCGCGGGATCGGTCACGTACGCGCTTTCACCCGGCGGGGTCATCTGCTCCGCTTGGTATCCAAGCCAGAACATCAGCCACCCCGTGACAATGACGGCCAGGCTCCGCCCAAACGCCCCGCGCAGGGCATATCCATATCCGATGATCGGCCCCAGAGCTCGATACCACCACCAATCCACTCTTGCGGGCCTCTTCAGTCGCTCGACAACCCCGGCTCCCGTCTTGAAAAGCACATCTGCCCGGTCCTTTTCTTTGGCGATGAGGACCTTTCTCGCATCCGCCTCCTGCCCGGAAAGGCGCAACACGGAGGCCAGTTGTTCATAAGGCTGGGACAGAAACGGTTCCTTCGCCTGACGGTGAAGCCAGTCCATTCGCGGTGTCGCCTCCCTGGGCGCGTCATCATCGATCGAACCGTAGACCATCCCGTACAGGAACAGCTTGCCTTTGAGAGGCCAGCTATCGACGTCGTCCTGCAGCGTCCCGATTTTTGCCGCTCGAAGGTCCAGAATCGCCTTCTCCGGCGACAGGACTTTGGTCCAGACGAGGCAGCCGTTCACCGTCGCGCCAACCAAATCGACCTTCCCCTCCGCCATGAAGCCGTCCCGCAGAAAAACGTGCTCGACCTTGATCCCTTGGGCGCTGATCGCTCTTCGCCCATCGACCTTGTTCACGAACTGCCCACCGTCGCATTCAAGGTTTCCACCGATCGTCGATCCGAGCAGGCACACCTCGCCCTCCGCCTTGAAGCCGTCCCGCAGAAACACGCTGCCCTCGACCTTGAGCCGGTCCGCGTTGATGGCCTGTTCCCCTTCGGTCTTGTCGGCGAACTGCCCACCTTCGCAATCAAGGTCCCCGCCGATCTTCGCCCCGAGCAGGCGCACCTCGCCCTCCGCCTTGAACCCCTCCCGCAAGAAAACGCTACCCTCAACGTTGATCCGATCCGCGCTGATCGCACTTCCGCCTCCGACCTTGTTGACGAATTGCCCACCGTCGCACTCGATGTTTCCGCCGATCGTCGCCCCGACCAGGTGCACCTCGCCCTCCGCCTTGAACCCTCTCCGCAGAAAGACGCTGCCCTCGACCTTGATCCCGTCTGCGTTGATCGCCTTTCCTGATTCGGCCTTGTTGACGAACTGCCCGGCGTCGCACGCAAGGCTTCCGCCGATCGTCGCCCAGAGCAGGCACACCTCGCCCTCCGCCTTGAAGCCCTGCCGCAAGAAGACGTCGCCTTCGACCTTGACCCCGCCCGCGTTGATCGACCCGGTGTGCGTGCCGGAGAGATCGACCGAATTGATCTTTGCATAAGTTAAAGTGATCCCCCCGGGAACGGCCGCGTGCGTGAAACTGATGGGAAAGGGAATCATCGCGAATTCCAAATCGATCGCTCCGTCGATCCGGGCGCCTTCGATCCAGATTCCCCGATGGGTCACCAGCTTGGACGCCTCGGGATCGGTGCATAGCCACTCGATGCGGTCGGCCTTGAGGATACGCGGTTTGCCCCACTTGCCGGCGTTGGCCGGATCGTCGTCTTCACCTGCGGCTGCGGGGTAGCGGGCGGGCTGACCCTTGACGACCGCTTCGAACAGCGTCACCTCGGAACCGCTGAGCTTTCTTTCGCCGTTCTCCAGCGTCCCAAACCTCTCTCGGGCCAGTTCAAGCAGCTTGGATGCCATATATGCTTACCCTGTGACGAATGTCATTCGGCGCGTTCCGCCACGCGGCCGTGGCCTTCGCCCGGCACGCCGCGGCTCGCTCTCGCACAGCGCGGCGCAGCCGCGTCGCGTGTCGTCTCGGCGACCCAACGGTGCCGGTCATCGTTCGGGCTATTTCTGGGCCAAGGTCAATCGCCGGAACACCTCCGATCGCTTCAGGGAATCGAGGAATCGCACATCGCAAGACCCCATCTCGAAACGGCAGACGCTCGCCATGGGGCACCACGAACAGGGGGAGTAGGTCCCCAGCCGGTAGGGCCGTACGGCCACGTTCCCATCGAGGATTCCATCGGCCAGTTCACCGAGCTTTGCACGCGTGTGCTCCAGCGTTTTCTGGAACTGGGCGCCGTCGGCAGCGTCGCTCGAATCCGGGTAGCCCATCTCCCCGTTTTCCTTTCGGAAAAAGTTGTACTCCGCGGACCTCCCTTTCTCCAACGTGCCATCCAACGCCTGGAACGTCTCCGCGAGCAGGAGTCCCCGCGGGCGATAGCCCCCTTCACGCGATTCACTCGGCGATTTGTCCTCGTGACCGGGATGACCGACCAGGTCATACTTCGACGCCAGACTGACAAACAAAGCCCCGATCGGGCGGATGGGTCGCCCGACGAGCGTCTCGCCCCGGTCGGCGAGGACCAACAAGTAGGCGAGAAGTTGCAGTGACAAACCGTGATAGACGCGGGCGATCTCCAGCCGCTTGTCGCGAGTGCGCTTGTAGTCGATCACCACCCCCAGCAACTCGTCGCTTAACTCCGCCAGGTCCACTCGATCGATGTAGCCTCGGACGAAAACTCGACGGCCCGCGGGAGTCGAAAGCTCCAGGGCCGGCAGTCCGCCGCGACCCTCGAACCCGAAGGGCAGTTCGGTCGCGCGAGGTCGCATGGCGCCCGCGGCGGCCGCCCTCCGCTGGGCCTGGATCACCCGCGCCAAATGCGCGGCCGAGCGCCGGAGGAGATACGCGTTGCGGGCGTCGGACAGGATGCCCCCCACGGGAAGCCGCGTGGCCACGCGCTCACAGCTTTCGCGCAATCCGCCCAGCAGTTCGCCGTCACTGAGTTGGTTCAAGCCCGCGCCGCGCGAGGACAGGACACCCACGAAGTCGTCGAGAATCGAATGGTGCACTTGCCCGACGTCCACCGGCTTCACCGTCGCTTCCGCCCGCTCCTGGAGCTTCAGGAAATACTTGGCAAAGTACTGAAAGGGACACGCGGCGTAGGTCTCCAGTTGCGAGACGCTGGTGCGCAACGGGCCGGCGAACCACCGCTCGATCGTGGCCGCGGAAATCCTCGCCTCCGCGCGCTCGCCCAGCGAAGCCATCGCTCGGCGTGAAACGTCGTCCTCCGAAAGACCCCCCCGAACCGCGTCGTACAACTCGTTCCACCGTCCGCGACGGTCCGGCCGGTCCTTGGCCGCCGGCGGGCGCGACCGGAACTCCATCGTCAGCCGCCGCCGCAGATCGGCCGCGGAGAGAACGTCCCACGGAGAGCGGCTTCGCGCCGCGTCGCCCACCACGGTCGGCGTCAAGCCGGGACAGGCGGCGCGCAGGGCGTCGACGAACGGCGAGGCCCGTAGCGTCTTGCCGTCGTCATCCGCCGTCGCATACGTCACCACCAGCGACTCACTCGCCCGAGTGAGCGCGATATAGACGAGCAGGGACTCGTCCAGAACCCGTTCGCGGCAGGGAGGTGCAACCCGAACACCGGCGTTCAGCAGGGCGGCCCGGTCGTCATCGTTCAGAATAGAATCCTCCGCTAGCCGCTTGGGGAAGACTCCGTCATTGAATCCGAGAATCACGGCGGCCCGGATATCGGGGTGGCGGCTTCGTTCGATCGAGCCGACGAGTACTTGGTCAACGGTCGGAGGAACGAGCCCCAGCGAAAGCTCCGACAATCCCGCCTCCAGAACGTCGGTGAATTCGAGGACGGTGAGCTCTTCATCGGAAAAGGCGAAGGCAAGGTCGTCGAGGAAGGACATTGTTTCGCGCCAGACCTGGCGGTGCTCCTCGGCCTCATCCAGCCGTCCGTCCTGCTCCGCGTCGTCGGCCCAGCGCGACACCGTACCGCCCACCTCCAACCGCGCGAACCAATCGCAAACCCCGGCCGACCAGTCCGCGCCCGTGTGACCGCTCGGAGTGCGGGCGAATTCCAACCACGGATCAAGAAGCGAAAGGACGACCCGGCGCGTTGCATTGACCCGCGCCAACTCGTCGGCCTCGGCGATGGGAGGCTCCTCGTCCTTCTCCATCAGGGACCCTCCCCGATCGAACGACCAGTCCGCGCCTTGCCACGCGGCCAGACCGGCCAATCCGTGGGCGAGAAGATAATTTTCGAGTTCGTCCGCCGCCTCGGCGGGGATGCACAGCAGCCCGGTTTTTAGAACGAGACGAACCGACCCCAGCGACATGGCTTCCGCCGCAACCGCCGCGCCGCCCCGGAGAAGCTCCACCAACGGGTGGTGGGTCATCGGACGGCGGCGATCCATGAAGCATGGAATGCCCCGAGCGTGCAGGGCCTCGGCCAGCAAATCGTGATAGGGTTCCAGATCACGAACGATGATGGCCACGTCGCGATAGCGGTACGGGGCGTTGGACCGCTGCACCCACTGACACACGCGCGACACGGCATAATCGACCTCAATCCGCCGCGAGGGAAGCTCGATGAGTTCGATCCCGTCGATGATCCTGTCGTTGGGCGACTGCGAAACGGGTCTGAACAACGACTGCTCCAAAAAGGCAAGCGACGCACAGTGGCGAAACCGCGGAGGGGCGCCGGCGTCCAGGAGGAGCGGGTCTTCGATCTCCAACCCGGAATCCGCCAGGTATCCGTGCAAATCCCGGTAGGTCTTCAACGTCTTGGTGAACAGAGGCGCCGCGTTTTCCGTCACGCGCCGCGCGGGTCCGACACACAGCCGGGGATCGACCAGCACGGTGATGTCGGTGTGGGAGGCCAGTCGCGCGAGGGCCAGCAGGGTGCGGATTTCTTCACCGCTCAGCGACGCAAAACCGTCCACCCACACTTCCGCGCCGCGCAGCCATTCACAATCCGCGAAACGCTCCCGAGCGACGCTAAGGTGCTGGTGCGGGTCGAGCCGACCTCGACTCAGATAATCGAGATAGGCGGAGTGAATGGCCTGGATGTCACGAAGTTTGGCCTCGCGAGCCGGATCGTCGAGCCGCGTCGAGCCGGCGGCGGTCAATTCCTCCGGGGCCACACCTTCTTGGATCAGCTCGGTGATGGTGGCGCCGAGCCGCGAGACGAAGCCGCCGAGTCGGTCGAGTCGGCGGTAATATCGCAGAGTGCCCGAGAGGCTGGCGGTCAGGTGCCGCAGGACCATCCTCTGCGCCGCTTCGGTCAAGGCTTGCCGCACCGGTCCGCCCACCGATTCCAGCACGCGGTACGCCAGTCGTTGAAAGGAGAACACTTCCGCACGGTGCGCGGCCGTGACTTCGGCAGGCGGCTCGAAGACGGCCCGCTCGATCTGCTGACTCGCCTGCTCCGGTACGAGCAGGATCAGACGCGGACCGTCGATGGGATCTTGAGCCAGTCGCCGTCGAACAGCGTCCAGGCAATGGTAGGTCTTGCCGCTACCCGCCCGACCGAGGATGAACCGTACGGCCATGGTCCATCGTTCGTATCCGAGCCTGGTCGGCGGGTCAAACTCCGTCGTCCGCACCCGACGCGGTCGAACCTTGACGCAAACGGCGGCGAAACGTAGAGTCGGCGCGTGGTCGTCGGCTGGGCCCATCGTGTCTTCAGAGCGAGATTGCTGTACGCGGCGGTCTGCTGCGCGGCCGCGTGGGGCTGCCGGTCTTGGTCCGTTTGGCCCTTCCGCTCGGGGCTATCACCCAACCCGCATGAAACCGCTACTCCCGCGGCGTCCGACGTGTTTCCCGCGCCAAGCCCCGGCGCGCGAACGTCCTCGGGCGATGCGGTTCACGTCGTGAACCTCGCCTTCGACGTGCTGCGCGTGGAGATGCCCATCGACGGCGCGCGGAACTCGCCGAAGGTTTGGAACCACGTAGACGAGCTGCGCCTCGACCCCGACCTCGTCGCGCGGCTGGCGCGAAACGGACTGCGCGTCGGCGTCGCGTCGTCCGGTTCCTGGTCGGCGATTCGGACGATCCTCGAGGCCGGCCGCGCCCGTACGCAAAAGGACCAAATGCTTCCCCAGCCCGGCACGCCGTTGGTCATTGAACTCGCCGCGATCCAGGAGAGTGAATCCATTTTTAGCTATGGCCGCGACAACCGCTTGGTCGGCAAGACCTTCCCCGCCGGGCAGAAGACCGTCCAACTCGACTACGCGTTTCATCCTCATCTCGGAGGGTGCACCGACCTCGAAGTCGGCTTCGAAGTGCGGAACGACCGCGGCGAAATGACCTGGGAACGCCGGGACGGGGAGATCCGACAAGTTTCCGCGTACGACCGCCACGTGTTCGAGGACCTGCGCGCCGCGTTGACGCTGAAGCCCGGTGAGTTCCTTGTCGTCGGCCCCGGTGACCAGGCGGACAACGAATACTTGATCGGCAGTCGTTTCCTGATGCACACGGCCTCGGGGGAGCGATCGGAGACTGTACTGTTCATCACCCCGCAACCGTTTCAGAGCCCAAGCGCAAATCGCCGACCCTGATCCGGGCCGGTGGGGACCGACGAGCATCATGCAAAGCGACGGCGGCGAGGCGTACTTTCGAGAGCTGTGCGAGCAGATCGGCGTCGCCCTGATCGCTACCGACGTTGAACTGAATATCCGAACCTGGAACGCAGCGGCCGCAAGGATGTTCGGCGTCGCCGCCGAACGAATGCTCGACACTCCCGTCGTCTCCGTCATTCCTCTGGACCGTCGCATTCCCGCTGAGCGGATGTTCCACCGGGCCGTCGAGGCGGGTGAGACCGGTGAACTGGAGTTCCAGCACCGCGATTCCCTGGGTGAGGTGCGGGAATTGTCGGGCACCATTGCCCCGGTGGTGTCGGAGTCGGGAGTGCACATCGGCGCTTCGATCTGCCTTCGTGACGTCACCCGCCGCATTCATTTGCAGTCCGAGGTGCACGAGAGCCGCAAAATGGCCGCATTGGGCGCCATGGCCGGCGCCATTGCCCATCATTTCAACAATGTCCTCGGCAGCGTGGTCACGAGCATCGACTACGCGAGTGCCTGCTCCGACGCGGCACTCACCAAACGCGTCTTAGGGCAAACGAGTCGGGCATTGATGCGGGCGTCGGCGCTGGTCAATGGACTGCTCGCCTTCGCCGAGGGTGCGCCGCAAGCGGAGGACCTCAGTGACCTCACGGAATTGATGAACGACCTGGCCGATGAACTCGAACACACGATCGACGGACGCAATATCGAGTTCATGTTGAACCTTCCCACACTGCCGGTTGTTCCTGTGCCGCGCACCCAACTGTTTACCATTCTGCGCAACATCTCTCAGAACGCCATTGAGGCCATGCCCAATGGCGGATCATTGCATATTGACGTTTCACTGAGTGAGATTGCCGCAGTCATCGTGATTTCCGACACCGGCTGCGGCCTGGACAAGGATACGCAGTCGCGCATCTTCGAACCGTTCTGGTCCACGAAGAGCGATCGCTTGGCCGGTTCGACGGGCGCGACGGGGCTGGGACTCGCCATCGCCCACGGCCTCGCCCAAGTCATCGGCGCGACCATCACCGTCGCCTCCGAACTGAACAAAGGGTCGAGTTTCACTGTAACCGTTCCCAGTCCGTCGGACGGCGTAACGCCGCGGACGTAGTCCACTTTTTTTCTTCTTTCTTGCATTTCTGCCCGCACCTTGTTACAATTCGACCTTATCGGAGGTCAGTCGGAGAAGCCGATCACGGTTCGTGCAAACGGGAGAGAAAAGATGAGACCGAGACGTTCAACAATTCCGTTCCTTGTACTCCTCGCACCGGTTGTATTCGTCGGTAGCGCCCCCGCGCCGACCGTTAGCGCTTCCGGGGCCCCGCGTCCGACCAACGACGCAGGGTCGCGCGGAAAGCCCGCCGGAGCGCTCCGCCCGGAGGCGGCCCAGTTGGTGACCGGGTCGCCGGTGCATCTGCAATCGGCCGTGGCCGGTACGCCGCCGACGGCCGTGATGAAGGTCGTGCCGGTGGCGGCGAAGGTCGGGTCCTATCCAGGGGGCACGACGATCGTGGGCAACGAGTTGACAGCGTTCACCGGCGGGTTCCGGGCGTGGTTTGAATTCAAGTTGAGCGATTGGGACCCGAACGGCGACAACGTTCCGCCGTTGGCCCTCTGGCAGTTCAGAATCGACGCCGACGGCTACAAGGGCGTCAACGCCGATCCGTCCAATCCCGATGTTGATCTCACTCCGCCGGTGATTGCTTGCGCCAACAACGCCCCGTGTGTAACGGCGTTCGGCGAGGCTTGGGCGAGTTGCGAGGGTTTCTTTGGGACCTGCAAGCCCGCTTACGTGGACCGGGCGGGAACCGGGCGTCCCGATTCGTGGTGCGCGGACACGGGTTCCGGCCCGTGCGATTTCGCCGACTGCGGCAAGTTGAACTTCCTTTGCGCCTCCATTTACCCGGTCGGGCGTCCGGATGTACTGCCCGAGTACTACGCGGGCACGCTGGTGCTCGACATCCCGGCGGGGGCAGAGGGCAAGTACACGGTGAACCTGTTCACCGACGAGACGTTCATGGCCGACACGGCCTGGCCGCCGAACATCATCCCGTCGCTCTCGGAAACGGGGTTCGTGGTGAACATCTTACCGCCTACCGTCCAGGCCTGCTGCCATAACGCGGGGGGATGCACGGATCTCGACTCGGCGGAGTGCGCGAATGCGGGCGGTGCCCCGCAGGGCCAGGGCACGAACTGTCTGAACATCCAATGCCCCGATCCGACCGGTTCATGCTGTAACGCGAGCACCTTCTCTTGCACGGACAACGTGCTTGCGACGAACTGCTCGCCGCCGTTGGAATGGACGGCCGGCACCCTCTGCGTGAATCTGCCCGACCCCTGCTTGCCGACCGGGGCTTGTTGCGACCGGAGTCCCGGCGCCGGCGGAATCTGTTCGGACGGCATGCTCCAGGCGGAGTGTATGGGCTCCCAACGAGTGTGGACGCAGGAGGAAATCTGCGCCGGCATCGTGTGCGAAGAGACGCTGGGACCGTGCTGCAACGGGACGACGTTCGCGTGTACGAACAACGTGCTTCAAGCTGACTGTCAAGGAGCGGACCTTTATTGGAGAACCGGCGCCACGTGCGAGAGCTGCGCACCGGGACCGCAGTTGTACCTGACGCCGGTGCCCGCGAAAGTCGGGTCCTATCCACCGGGCACAACGATCGTGGGCAACGAGCTGACGGCGTACGCCGGCGGGTTCCGGGCGTGGTTTGAATTCAAGTTGAGCCATTGGGACCCCAACGGCGACAACATTCCGCCGTTGAAGATATGGCAATTTCAGATCGATACCAGCGGCTATGAGGGCGTCTACGCCGATCCGTCTAATCCCGATGTTGATCTCACTCCGCCGGTGATTGCTTGCGCCGACAACGCCGCGTGTGTGACGACGTTCGGCGAGGCTTGGGCCAAATGCCAGTTGGGCACCTGCATGACGGGTTACGTGGACAGCGTGGGAACCGGGCGCCCCGATTCGTGGTGCGCGGACACGGGTTCCGGGCCGTGCGACTACGGCGACTGCAACGCGACACCGCCGATTTCCCTTTGCGGTTCCATTTATCCGGACGGGTTCGGGCGGCCGGATGCGGGCATCGAGTACTACGGGGCTACGGTCGTGCTCGACATCCCGGCGGGGGCAAAGGGCAAGTACACGGTGAACCTGGACACCGACCAGACGTACCTGTCCGACACGGCATGGCCGGAGCCGAACGAAATCCCGACGTTCTCGGAAACGGGGTTCGTCGTGAATATCCTGATCGGCTCGTGCTGCGACGGCATCACCGGTGTATGTACAGACGCGGTGGTCCAGGGCGCATGCGCGGGAGATCAACTGACTTGGACTGTGGCTATGTTATGTGATGATCTCGATCCTCCCTGCACCGCACACCCCGGGGCATGTTGCAACCGCGACCCATTCGGCGGCTGTACGGACGACGCGACCTTGGCTCAATGCGTTTGCCCGACCTGCGAATGGTCAAAGGGGAGCGTTTGTACGGAACTGGAGTGCCTCGTAACGCCCATCCCCACGGTCGGAGAATGGGGCCTGGTTGTACTGACTCTGCTACTGCTGACCGCCGCCAAGGTGGCATTCGGCGCCAGGGCGCGTTGCCTTGCAAACGCGTCCTGACCGACGGGGGATCGATCAGGGGGACTCGGATCGTTGCAAGATTTATGACTGTCAGCGACATGGACCCATCAATACGATTGGCGTCAACGCCGGCCTGCCATGTGATGCGCCCGTTGGCTGCGCAGGCGGCACGTGCGACGATGGAACGTGCGGTACCGGCTTCTGCGGCGACCGTTGCGGGCGGTGTAAGCCGTAAGAGGCTAGGCACGGAGCGACGAAGCCACGCAGCCACGAAGGGCGCGAACTGGGATCCTCGACGGGAGCAGGGGGCGTGTTCACGAGGGCGGTTCGGGCGGGGGTCGCCAACAGTTCCGGCAGCGCGGTTCGTAGTTGTCGGGTTCGACGACCATTTGGCCGTCGATGATGGGCGTGAGGCGCTGGGTGCGGTCGGCGATGCGGCCGCATCGAGCGCACGTCGCCGTCGTCACGGTGGGTTCGTCGGCGATGGCCAGCAGTCGCTCGGCGAGGGGAAACGGTCGGCCCCAGCTATCGGGTTGCAGCGAGGTCAGTACGACATCGACGCCCCGTTCGGCCAAGCAGGCGACGACATCGGCCAAGCCCTCATCGAAAAAGTGGGCCTCGTCGATGGCGACCATCTCGGTGTCATCGGTGATGTGTCGCTCGATCTCACTTGCCTTCGCAACCACGATGGCAGGCAAGGCCTTCCCTCCATGGGATACGATCGCCGAAGCGCTGTAGCGAGTGTCAATCACGTGCTTGAAGGCGAAGGCCGCCCCGCGAGGGTAGGCCTCCAGACGCCGCAACAACTCGGTCGTCTTGCCGCTGAACATGCAGCCGCAGATCACGGTGATGGTCCCGTGCACCGCTTCGCTCTCGGCAGGCGACGCCCGCCCTACCGGAACTGAAGCCCGCAGCTTGGAACCCCGCGGCTCAGACCGCGCGGGATGAATCCCGCGGCTCGGGGGATTATTCGACCTCGGCGGGTTGGGGGGCAAGCTCGATTCCTTCAAAGAGCGCGGAGCCGATCCGCACGTGGGTCGCCCCGGCCTCGATGCCGTATTCGAAGTCGCTGCTCATCCCCATCGAAAGCTCCTTGAAGGCGGGTCCGCAGATGCGCTCGCCGATGACCTCGTCGAAAAGTTCACGGACGCGCCGGAACGTATGGCGGGTCACCGACGCGTCGTTGGTCAGGGGCGCCATGGCCATCAGCCCGCGCAACTCGATGTGCCGCAGGGAGTTGATCTGTTCCGCGAGGTGGGTGGTCGCCGCGACGGCCACGCCGAGTTTTGAGTTTTCTCCGCTCGCGTTGACCTCCAGGAGAATGGGCATCTTTCGCTCGAGCTTAGCCGACTCGGCGTCGATCTCCTCGGCTAATCGCAGACTGTCCACGGAGTGAATCAACTCCACCCACGGCAGAACCGCCCGGACCTTGTTGCGTTGTAAATGGCCGATCATGTGCCAGCGCGGCGCCGACAACGGCGCGGACGAAGAATCCCATCCCCGACGGCTCAACCACTCCTTGAGCATCGCCGCCCGCCGGATCAACTCCTGCACGCGGTTCTCGCCGAGGTCGGTGAGGCCGATCTCGACCAGCGTGCGAATGATGTCCAGGCTCGCGGCCTTCGTGACCGCCACGAGCGTGACGCTGGAGGGTTTGCGATGCGCCCGCTCACAGGCGTCGGCGATGCGCTGCTCGATTCGCTTCCAGTTCTCGGTGAGCTTGCGTTTCATCGACGGAGCTTCCCCAGCGAGCGCCGTACCCGGACGCCGCTGTGGGGATCATACCCAATGGACTACTCGCCGTCAGCCGTAAAGAGACCCTTGGGCCGGAGAATGGTCAAGACAGGCTGGGCCGGCGCGTAGGGCGCAGCAACCGAGCGGAAAGTCAGTCCCCTACGTTGAGTCGGTGCGTGCGGCGGGTTGTCATGCGTCGGCGAGGACGGCGCGGCGGAGGGTGGCGCGGCGTTCGGCGTCTCGCTGGCCTACGCCGAATTGTAGAACCTGGCCGGCGCTGTCGGAGATCGTGCCGAGGTGGCGTTGGACGGCCAGGCTTTCGATCTCCTCCTCCTCCTCCGGCAGCGCGTTCTCGGAGAAGCCGCCCATGAAGGTGAAGGAGGCGATGGAGACGTCGGACCGGCCTAGGTCTGCGATCGCCCGGTCCCAGTCGTCCATGGAGAGGGCCCCGCTGTTGATCATCTCGCGCAGGTCGATGAACTCCTCGGCCAAGGTTGGGCACCGGATCGCGACCCCGCCCATGATGGTCAAAAAGAACTGCCGGGGCGGATGCGTGTTGCCCTCCCGTTCGTTGAGCCGCTGGGAGAGAATCTGCCGGGCGACAGTCGAGCGCTTCAGGTCGCAGGCGCCCATCAGGGTCACATAAACCTTGCGTTCGGGCCGGACCCGCCCTTCGTAGCCACTCATAATGCAAAACTGGATCATGGTGAACCTCACACCCGATTCGCGGGTTGCGCGTCTCGGTGGTGTATTCGAGCCTGCGGACCGCTTATTCCAGCGGTCCGGCAAGAAAGTGTAAGCCCTACGGCTCGCCGCTCAACGGTGCGGCGCAGACCACCCCGAAGGCCGGAGAGACGCCGGGCGGCGCGACGAAGCAACCCCTGCACGCGAACTCCCCGCGCCCGCCGGAACCATCGCCCGGAATGTCAAGCCTGTGCCAAAGTTACCTTCGGGTCGATGGATCGGACCGGGCCGACCGACGGCCGTCGTGGGCAGTGGCGCAGCGGCGGGGAAGTTCGCCCCGATCTGATTGAGCACGAAGTCCGCGCTAACCCGTCCGGAGAGGTCCGCCAGGGTCGATCCGCCGCCGGGGGCCAGCACGCCGTAGCCGGTCGCGTTGGTCAGCGTGAACTCCGCGTCGGCGGCGGTTACCGACTCCGCCTGATAGAACGTCACGTTGTGGTCGAAGATGTCCTGCTTGATCCACATGTTGGCGATGTTCGCGTCGGTGGCGTACTGGCCGGGACGCACGAGTTTGGAACGAAAGCGGTCCTGCCCCAGCTTTTGGATCGCCTCCACCAATCCATACTCCGCAAGCGAAACCCGAAACCGTCCCGTGCCCGGCTCGACCTCGATCTCCCACCCCTCGGTGCCGCGCTTGGCCAGCGTCGCGACGGGTGAATCGACGATCACGTCGGCGCGGACCGTGCCCTCGCTCGATCCGCCGCGAACGGTGCCGTAGCCCAGCCCGATGCGGACGTTCTCGACGTTGGCGCTGCGGTAGAGTTGGTCGAGGCTCGCGAACGTCGCGCTGCGCAAGCTCACGACGGTCGTTTCGCCGAACTTCAAGTTGACATGGGAGCGCAAACCGGTGCGGACTTGTGTCCCAGGCTTCAGCGGATCGTTGAGCTTGACCGCCGTCCAACCCTCGTTCGCGACCGGCGACACCCCGACGGTCGCCCAATCGACCGAACCCTCGACCTCGATCACGAGGGCGGGAAGCGGTTGTACTTCGGGGGGGTTGTCCGCCGGCTTTGTATCGGCGATTGGTGGAGCCGGTGTCGGAATTTCCTGGTTCGTCGCCGCAGGCTCGGGTGGATTCGAGCGGGCGTAGGCCTGGCTTACGCACGCCACGGTGAACGCAATCAGCGCCATGCTAAGCGCCAATCGACGAACGAACGAAAGACGATCAAGAACGACGGATGCACGCCGCACAGGTTCGGCCCCCTTAGACGACGCGGGTTCCCGCGACTGCTTTGATTATATCAATTCACCCGGGCGATGTCACGACTCTTGAAGGGGCATACGGGGCAACCGCACTGCCGGTGTGGGTCACTTGATCAGGACGCGTTGAGTGCCGCGTTGGATGCCCCCCGCGACGAACGGCTGTTCCTCGGCGTGGCGGAGGACGCGCATCACCACGTCGGCGTAAAATGGCCGGACGATGAAGATGTACCCGATCCCCATGTTGAAGACCTTGTACATCTCCGCGCGGGTCGTGCCCAGGCGGCGGAGGAAGTCAAAGATCGGCGGCGGCTTCCAGGCGGATCGGGTGAGAACCACGTCGCAGTGGGAAGGGATCGCACGGGCGATGTTTTCCCGCAACCCGCCGCCGGTGATGTGGGCCATGCCCGTGACCACCCGCTTCACCGGATAATGATGCAGCACGGCCTGCACGGCGTTGACGTAGATACGCGTCGGACGCAAGACGGCCTCACCCAACGTCTCCCCCAACTCATCATAAACCTGATCGAGCTTGCACCCGGCCCGGGCGATGAGCTTCCGAACCAACGTATAGCCGTTGGAATGGATGCCGCTGGACGGAAGGGCGATGACCACGTCGCCCGGCTCGACGCGCGAGCTGTCGATTGCCCGACGGTGTTCCAGGATGCCGACCGCGAAACCCGCGAGATCCAGGTCGCCTTTGCGATAGAGGTCGGGCATTTCCGCGGTCTCGCCGCCGAGCAGGGCGCACCCGGCCTCTCGACACCCGGCGGCGATGCCCTCGATCACTTGCAGAAGATGATCGGGGTCGAGCTTGTGGACGGCGAGGTAGTCGAGAAAGAACAACGGCTCGGCCCCACAGGTAATTAAATCGTTGACGTTCATCGCCACCAGGTCGATGCCGATGGTATCGAGGCGGTTCATCTCAATGGCGATGAGCACTTTCGTGCCCACGCCGTCGGTGCAGCCCACGAGGACGGGACGCTTGTAGTTGCGTCGGAAGAGCTGATCGTCGTAATCAAGCCGAAAAAGCCCCGCAAAGCCGCCATGCCGGTCCTTGAACACGCGAGGCCCATAGGTGCTGCGCATGGCCGACTCGATCGCCGACACCCACCTCGTGTTGGCGCGGATGTCGACGCCGGCCTCCTTGTACGTAAGCACGGACCGCGATGGTTTATGGTTCATACGCCCCATGGTAAACCGGCGGCATGGTAACGGCACGGGGTGGGGATGAGGCCGGCCTGGTCGGCGTGCATCGTCCCCTTCTCCACGGCCCGATAGAGCATCTTCACGATAAACGCGACGCCTGAATCTGCGGATCGCCGTCGGCGCCTATCCGCCCCAGGACGATGCCTACGCGTTCGGAAAGCCGTTTAACGATGGACTGCACGATCCCAGCCAACCCCCGTGCGGCGCGTTGCCGACCACGTCAGACTTTAACCTCACGTCCGACAGAGAACCACCCGGTCCCCTTTCCATTCAGAGTCGCACAACCGCAGGGGGCGGAACGCCGTCCGGACGCCGGAAGTGTGACGGGAGCAATCCGACCCCCGTATTCGCCTAAGTTTCGAGGTTGACTATTTGTAAACCGTCCGGTAGAATAGCGTGTTCGGTGTCGTAGGAAGCGGCACCGGGCAACCGCAGGCGTACGGCAACCGGAAGGAACTTCCGAAACACCCACCGCAGGGCGCGACGCAGAGTTCGTTGGGTTGGTCCTGAACGGATGAGTGGGCAGAAGGGGTAAAACTCTGTAAACTGACAATCGCGTCGCAGCGAGACGTTGGCGGGTTCCTATGCAAAGAAAGCTAGCGTTGCAAGTCTGCCTCCGTTACATTGGAGGCAGACGCGGTGTACAAAGCGCAGAGAAAAGAAAAGACCGCGCGGATCGACTTGTTGATCCTCGCACTCGAGGCGGACCAGCCCAATCTTCCGCCGGACGAGCGGGCGGAATCTGAGCAGGCGACCCGGGAGCTTCGACATGCCCAGGGCGCACTCCGTCGTAATGAAAAGAAAACGTACTACCATTGCAAGGTCGTCGCGCTCTGGCGCCTCCGGAAGATTTACGTCCTCGGGCACCCCTGGGGAGGTTCTTGATGCGGCGGTCGTTGGCTCGGTGCTCGCCTGGGCGCGTCGGAGCCGAGGGCTATCGCAAAGCGCGGTCGCACAAAAACTGGACATCAGCAAGAGCTACTTGTCTTTGCTGGAAGGCGGAAAACGAACGTTGGCATTCGCCAAGCTGATTGAGTTCGCCTATCAACTTGACCTCGATCCCGTGGAACTGATCGAGCGGATCCTGGAGAACAGTCCGCGGCGAGGACGACGCTACGTTCCGGCGATTGCCGAAGCCGTCCGCGGAATCTGAGCGTACTACGCCGTTTCCGAGCGCGCCCATTCGATCCGCGGGACGTCGCCCCAGAGCAGTTCCAGATCGTAATACTCCCGATAGGGTTTGGCGAAGATGTGGAAGACGACATCGACGTAATCCACGATGATCCAGGCCGCGTTCTCGAAGCCGCAGTACCCGTAGGGCCTCTGCCCCAATTTCTTGCCGTATTCGATCACGTGCTCCGCCACGGCCCGGATTTGCCGCTCCGAGGTCCCCGTCCCGATGACCGTAAAGTCCGTGACCGCATTGATCCCTCGAAGGTCCAGCGCGATGACGTTCTCCGACTTGTGGTCGTGAGCGATCCGGGCGAGCTCGACGGCGAACTGAAGGGCCCCTGCGTTAGGCACGCGGGCATTATACAATGTGTACCCTCCGATGAACAGTGCTCTTATTCGCGTCGTCACGCCCTGTCCAAACCCCAAGCGCCAGCGCGGGGCCCTTTGGCCCGTCGCTCGCGCTCCGGGTTCGGACGCAACGACGTCAGACGCGCGTCATCAACCGTTCCGCGTTCGATTCCAACCATGTCAGCTTCCTTCGCACCATCTGCAACACCCGAAACCCCGCCCATCGACCCACCGACCCCGTTTCCGTGATCGGCGGCACGCATTCCGCGACCAACGCCTCGCTCATCAGCGAGGGCACGCACCGTCGCTCCTCGTCCGAAATCGCCAGCAACGATCCGTATCCCGCAAGAAACGCCCCGAATCGCTCCTCATCCAGATGCTCGGGCCACGTCGCCGGGTCGCCCCCCGCGATGATCGAAAACTGCAACGCCCCGTTGGCCACGTCCCCCGCCCGCCGAGAATAGCGGACCGAATCATAGTCCACCACCGCGATCACTTTCTGGTTGCGGAACATCAGGTTTCCCGGATGCCAATCCGAGTGGATGATCCGCTCCGGCCACGTCGGCCAGCCCGCGGCGTTGACCGCCTCCGCGGCCCGATCGTACCTTTCCAGCACGAACTGGATCAACGACGCCAACTCGGCCTCATCCCCGGTGAAGCTATCATGCGAACTCAGCCTCGATCCGATCGCACCCAGTCCCGTCCGCACTCCGGCGGCGTCATGGTAATCCCCGCGCGGCGTGGGCAGCGCCGGTGAGGCCGCGAAGTTCCCCGTGGCCTGATGAAACCGCGCCAGCATCACCCCTGCATCGTACGTCTCCGCTTTCGTCCGCTGGTACGGCTGCCCCGCGATGAACTCGAACAATTCGTAGAGGTGGTCGCGGATTTGGACCAACGTCGGCCCCGCGTCGCGCGACGGGACCAGCTTGGCGACCGGAAACCCCGCCGCGATCAAATGACTTTGCACCCGATGAACGAACCGCACGCGATCGGGACGCGCACTCGACACCGACCGCCGCTTGAGCAGGAACTTTCCCCGCTCGCAGACGATCCCTACCTTCGGGCTGCGCCGCGAGCCACGCGGGAAGTCAGTGATGGATTCGATCACCCCCAGGTCATAGTAGCTCAAAACGACGGCCAACTCCGCCGTATCGAACGTCGCTCGCTCGTGCTGCTGCAAGGTGATTCTCTCGATCCGGGAGTGCCCTAGTTTGTCTTCCGATACCAGGCCAGCAGGAAAACAATGACGATAGCGAGCGCCAGCCCGCAGATCAGGATAGCGATCAACAGGTTCTGCCTAGGCACATACATTTCTTTTCGATCCGGGCAGGCTCGACAGCGTGCTGAAAACCGCTACGATCCTACCCAATGTAATCGACCCGTCAACCGCGCGATGGGTGGCATGGCCAAGCGAAGCGCCGCCATGCGGCGCAACGGGCGGGAGCTTTCGATGAACCGCGATCAAGCCTGGGGACTGCTCAACGAGTACACGAAAAACCCCGCGTTGATCCGCCATGCCCTCTGCGTGGAGGCCGCTATGCGCCACTACGCCCAGCTCAACAACGCCGACCAGACCCAATGGGGCATCGCCGGGCTGCTTCACGATTTTGACTACGAACGCTTCCCCACGCCCCCGGAACACACCCGCGAGGGCGATAAGATCCTCCGCGCGGCGGGCTGCGATGAGGAAATCATCGGCGCGATTCTTTCGCACGTGCCTTGGAATCAAGACGACTTCCCTCGTGACCGCCCGATCCGCAAAACACTGTTCGCCTGCGACGAGTTGTGCGGCTTCATCTATGCGGCGGCCTTGGTGCGGCCTGATCGGTTGACTGGGATGCACCCCTCGAGCATCACCAAGAAGATGAAAGACAAGGCCTTCGCCCGAGCGGTGTCACGGGATGACATCCAGCAAGGCGCCGCCCTGCTGAATCTGCCGCTCGCCGACCACATCGCGCATTGCATCACCGCCCTTCAATCCATCGCCGGCCAACTCGACCTCTCCCCTCCAGCGCCGGCGTGAATCCGAGCCGCGAGTTCCGACGCGCCGGGGGCCGGGCAGTGCCCATCGCTGGCACGGGGCGCCGTTCTTACGGAAGCTCGGTCGCGCGGGACCATCGAGCGGCATTGCGGGTTAGTCCTCAGGTCGGCGTGAAGGCGACTCCGAGCTTCACCGCAGCGGCTTTAAGGGCCTTGTCTTGTGTGGCCAGCCCCACACCGCTACGGAGGGCGACTTCCAGGTACGCCGCGTCGTAGACTGTTAGGTCGTGCGCCCTTGCCAGAGCGAGCGTCTCCCCGAATGCGCTAGACGGCGAGCGCTCATCAACGCGGATCGGCAAATCGTTCAGGAATCGGATGAACCATGCGCTCCTCGCCACGTCGAGCCGTCCTGCCCGTTCGCTGAGGGCCAAGACGTTCGCAACCTCAAACGGCCAGATGGACGGGACGATCCCTTCGGCGTTGCCCAGCGCAACGAGGACTGCGTCGGCGTAGGGATTTTTTTCGTCCTCGAAGCACCACGCCATGGTGACGGAGCAATCGACGATCAGCCCGCTCAATGCCGTCCCTCTTCAATCATCTCGCGGATCGAGAGGCCTCCCAGCGTGTTCCGCTTACGGAACTCGAGCAGTTCCTCGATGACCTGCTTCACATCACGCTTCGGTTTCTCGTCCCCGACGGGCACGAGCTTTGCAACGGGAACCCCGTGCTTGGTGATGGTGATGGTCTCCCCCTTGGCCACCCGCTCTAAGAGGGCTGACAAATGCGTCTTCGCTTCGTAGGAACCGACCGTCATAACGGGACTCCAGACCAGTCTACGACTAGTCTAATCCATCCGCCTGCATTTGTCAAGCCCGTGGCCGCAAGGCTGCCGTCCGCCCGGTGTTCCTTGCTCGCAGACCGTGTCCCTTCTAACCTGTCCCCGCTTGTCCCGTTGGGAACCTTACCGGACGAGGAACGATACCGAACGTGAACCTGGGTCAGCTCACCGAGTGTACTACCGCGATTGAGGCTGACGTCACGGCGCGCTTGCCCGACGTGACGAGCGTGGACGCCCTGCGCGGGCTCGAATCCAGCGTTCTCGGCAAGCAAGGGTTCCTCGGCTCGTTGATCGCGTCGGTCAAGGGGTTCCCGCCCGAGCAGCGAGGCCAAATGGGGAAGCTGCTGAACGAGGCCAAAACTCGTATCAAATCCGTTTTCGACGCGCGACTCGCGGAACTCCAAGCCGCTGTGGTAGCGGGCGACGACGCGGAGGCGACCGGCTTCGACCCGACGCTGCCGGGCGTTGTCGGTGGCATGGGCAGCGTCCATCCCGTCACGGCTGTCCAATGGGAGGTCGAACGACTTTTTGAGCGGTTGGGCTTCACCGTCGAATCCGGTCCGGAGATGGAGAGCGAGTACCACAACTTCGAGGCCCTCAACATCCCCGCGACCCACCCCGCCCGCGACATGCAGGATACCTTCTGGTTGAGCAGCGGCATGGTCCTCCGCACGCACACCTCGCCCGTGCAGCATCGGGCAATGAAGAAGTTCGGCGCCCCGCTTCGGGTCATCGCCCCGGGCCGGTGCTTCCGCTACGAGACCATCGACGCCTCCCACGAAAACACCTTCCATCAGATCGAGGGATTGCTCATCGACCGCGACATCGGCCTCCCGCACCTGATCGCCATGGCCAAGACGCTCCTCGCCGAAGTGATGAAGCGGGAGGTCGAACTTCGCGTGCGGCCCGGTTATTTTCCCTTCGTCGAGCCGGGCATCGAGATCGACATGAACTGCCGCATCTGCGGCGGGCGCGGCTGTCCGACCTGCAAGCAGTCCGGCTGGGTCGAGATTCTCCCCGCCGGCATGGTCCATCCCAACGTCCTCCGCGCCGGCGGCATCGATCCCGACCAGTGGAGCGGCTTCGCGTTCGGACTCGGTTTGACCAGACTGGCCATGATGAAATTCGGAATCCGCGACATCCGCGTGCTCAACAGCGGAGATTTGCGACCGATCGTCTCCCCGGTCCGCCTCGGCGGTCCGATCGTCTGGAGTCGCAACGATCGCAACTCATCAGAGCCGCGACCGTGAGGGAGCGGTAAATGGGGCCGCTTCCTAACGGGCGCGGCTCTGATGTAAGAATACGACAAAAACGATGTTGATTTCGCTCAACTGGATTCGTGACTTCATCGACCTCCCCGACGACCTTGATCCGCGCGCCCTCGCGGAGCGCCTCACCCGCACGACCGCTGAGGTGGACGACGTTCGACGCATCGAGGTCCGCGCGAGCGGCCTCATCGCCGCCAAGATTCTAAACGTCACCTCCATCCCCGTCGCCGCCGAGCAGAAACTGCACGCGGTCACGCTCGATGTAGGCTGCGGCAGAACCGTGGAGACCGTTACGACCGCCCCCGCGATCCGCGCCGGTCAGAACGTCGTGTACGCTCCCGTCGGCTCATCGGTGGCCGCGCTCGGCGACATCGTCGCGGCCAAAGTCGCCGGCAAACCGAGCGCCGGCCTGATCCTGCCCGGAGAGGCCGTCGGCATCGAAAAAGCCTTCGAGGAAGCCGTTTTCCTCAGCGACGAATTCAAGTCCGGCGACCCGCTCCCCGCCGACGTTTTCGACGACTGGGTCATCGACATCGACAACAAGTCCATCACCAATCGTCCCGACCTTTGGGGCCAGTACGGCATCGCCCGCGAAATCGCCGCAATCCTGCATGGACTGCTAAAACCCTGTCCAGTCGTCGCCCTTGAGGAACTGACGAAACCGAACCGGCCGGAAGTCATCATTAAGATCGCCGACCCGCGCGCCTGCCGCCGCTACACCGGCCTGATCGTCGAAGGCGTCGCCGCACAACCCGCCCCGCTGTGGATGCAACTCCGCCTCGGCCACGTCGGCCAAAGACCCATCAGCGGACTCGTCGATCTCACCAACTACATCATGATGGACCTGGGCCAGCCGATGCACGCCTTCGACGCCGGGAAGGTTGAGCGCATCGAGGTCGACTGGGCCAAAGAGGGCGAGCGCTTCAAGACCCTCGATGGCGTCGAACGAACCCTCACCCGCGACGGTCTGATGATCCAATCCCGCGGCCGCTCCGTCGCCCTCGCCGGTGTGATGGGCGGTCTCGAAACCGAGGTCAGCGACGCGACGACAGCGTTGCTGCTCGAATCCGCCAACTTCGACCCGGCCACAATCCGCAAAACCGCCAAGAAACTCGGACTGCGCTCCGAAGCCAGTGCCCGCTTCGAGAAGTCCCTCGACCCGACAAACACCGTCCTCGCCATCCAACGCTTCGTCCATCTGGCGAGGTCGATGTACCCACGGCTCAAGCTGACCTCGCGGCTGTCGGACTGTTTCCCCAACCCGCGC
>Ga0315274_10003313_pt1 | contig 24020 bp, 26 predicted proteins | sample YL17G02_20_MG_FD_203700 | JGI IMG/M metagenome (GOLD analysis project Ga0315274, IMG submission 203700) | Sediment microbial communities from Yellowstone Lake, YNP, Wyoming, USA - YL17G02_20 | ecosystem: Environmental > Aquatic > Freshwater > Lake > Sediment | place: USA: Wyoming | collected...
CCGCTCTATTCGTGATCAGGGCGTCTGAATTTTCATACTCTCCCGGTTCCGCGACGACTTCAATATGGTCCGAGTGACACTGAAGCGGAATCGCCACGGCCTTTGGGTCCAGACCGAGCGCCGTAAACAACCGGCGGCGGTTTTCAACAACGTTATCGACTTCGTCGTTCACACGGAAACTCAGATTCATCCCCAAAGGTTCCGGACTTACGCCGCCCCGTCTCGTACTCATTCCGAACCGGAGCGATGAGCTTTCTTTCAAGAGTGCCGATTCAACGATCATCAAGTCCTTCATTGGCGCGATTGTTCTCTGGGGGGATTGTGATAACGACGAAGCTTCCGTCGGATGGATCAACTCGGTTCGCAGGGGATGCATCCTGACCGAGAGCTTGCACTGCACAATCCCAGAACTTCAAGGAAATGGTCTCTATGAATACCGAAGAGGGATTTTCATCTCAACGACCGTGCCGACCCCCACCTTGCTCTGAAGCGTGACGGTTCCGTTGAGATCTTCGATTACCTTCTGTGCAATAGCCAAACCAAGGCCCATGCCGTCGGTCTTTGTTGAGAAATTCGGCTGGAACACTTTCGCCTGGACATCTTCCGGAATGCCAGCACCTGTGTCTGCGATTCGAATTCTGCACACCTGGTGCTCCACGCTCAGGTCAATCGTCACCACACCTCCACGCTCCATGGCCTGGACACTATTGCGGACGATGTTGATGAATACGCGCCTCAGTTCATCCTGGTCGGCAACAACGATCGCAGGCTGCGGGCAGAGGTGAGCCTTGAATTCAATGCCACGTACCTCCTTGAACAGGTTCACGGTCTCAGTCACGAGTTGGTTGAGATCCACCCGTTCAAATTTGCGTTCGGGCATTCGGGCGAAATCGGAGAACTCCGATGCGATTCTCGTCAGCACGTCGATTTGTTCAATGACGGTCTGTGATACACGCTGCAAAATGTCACCGAAATCTCTTGCTCCCTTGCGATATGCCTCTACGAGATGCTGGACCGACAATTTGATGGGTGTGAGAGGATTCTTGATTTCGTGCGCTACCTGCTTTGCCATCTCCTTCCAAGCAAGTTCCCGTTCCGCCCTCGCAAGGTGCTGCCGGCTTGTTTTCAATTCCGCCGTCATTTCATTGAATGACCGAATGAGGTCGCCCACCTCATCCGCCGACCGGGCCTGCAAGACAACATCCAGATCTCCGCGACCAACACTGCGGGCCGCCTTTGAAAGATCCCGCAGAGGTTTGGAAAGGGCATGGGCAAGGAAAATTCCAACCATAATGACCAATGAAACCACGAGTGCATACGCTCCCAGGACAAACGCATTGCGCTGAGCCAGTTCCTCTTCGATTTCCTGTTCGCGATAGAGTGCAGGCACGGCGAGCACCCCGCGAATGACGCCCCCGATCATGATCGGCCGATAGCCAACGAAGTAGTTGATTTCACCAATGCTCTCCTGCGATTTTATGAAGCCACGGCCCAGCGTCAGCGCATTCACATAGGCGGTTCCCGTCAACCGGCTGTCGAGTATTGAAGCACGATACAATTCGGGCCTGCTGCTCGCTTTCAGTGCTGCACCCTCGTAGACACTGAAATCGACCCCCAGGTCCGACGCTATCGCTTCACAGAAATCGTCCGTAACTCCAGAGCTGAAATCAGCCTCATCGAGGACACCGGTTGAGAAGCGCTGCTCGATCAGATTAAGATCTTGTGAAAGACGCCTCGTGATGTTTTCGTCGAGCCGGGCCATCGCGAGCTGCCGATCGTAGTACGCCATCAACAGCAGCGGCAGCACCGACAAGACCGCGAATGAGAAGATGAGTTTTTCGCGGAATCCAAACTTGACCGGGAGATGGGCACGAAGCGCACGAAGTATCGTCACCACGACGATGACAAGCAGAAAAAGAGCGTACACCAGGAGCGTTTTCACAATGCTGAACAAGTGCCACCGCAGATCGAGCGCCATGAGACTCACGGAAACAACGCGCGTCCGATCAGCCTCATCCCTGGCATAAACGACCTCGTAGTGCCGCCCCTCAACCTCCTGCTCTGACCATACAAACCTGCTGGCATTGCTCTCGAGCGCTGATTCAATCGCTGGCATGAGCGGCATCCCGCGGAACAGCGCGGGATCGTTAGTCGACCAGAGTCTTCCATTGCGATATTCCGATATTGCAATTGGCCGGACCAGGTCCTCAAGCCGACTCGTTGAAGATGTGAGCAGTTGTTCCGGCGCCTCCCCCCGGAAAAGAGCACGCTGGCTGGCCGACATCACGATCGCGATCGTTCCCACGGGCTGAACCTCGCTGTCGAGCACGTGTTCCCACTGTCCATAGTACTTGATGGTCCCGTCGGCAACCTTGCGGTCGGCAATAAGCAGCACATCTTCTTCCTTGTGAAACAACTCTGTCAGGAGCTGCATCTGTTCATAGGACGTCAACCCAACCGCGAAACGGCTCACTTCCTTCCCGGTGCGATCATACACAACGACGGCGGAACTGTAGCCTTCTTTGCTCATAAGGGTTTGCGCCCACAGACCAAAGGCGAGATCGACCGAGGAGGTGGAATCTGCGGTGGTCGTGGCCAGTTGGTCGCCGGCTCTGCTGGTTGCCGAACGAATACTCTCGGAGATAACGAAGGAGAGCCAAGTATCTGCAGGACGAAGAACTTCCTCGGCGAGAATTTGCACCCGCTCGCGCTCTTTCTCGTGGGTCTTCGCGTCGAGCGAAATTGAAGCAATGACAAATGCAGCCGCGAGCAGACACGAAATCGATCCCAGCGAGAAGCTCCTGAGAAACCGCGGAATTCGGTCGCGTAACTCCACCATGGTTAGAATCAGAGCTCCGATGACGTAGAGGATCAGGGGGACCATGACAGGAAGCTGAGGCGGCCAATCGATGAGCAGGTATGCGACATAGGCCGCTACCATCAAGAGCGTAACAACAGCGATGCGGAGTATCGGAGAGCTCTCGCTCCTCATCAAGCCTTCGCTATATCGGGCCACCACCATGAAGAGCGCCCCGGCAGCGGCAAACAAGGCAAGCGTGAGCATTAAAATGTTGAAGTGCATAACCGCCATTTGCGATCCGGGCAGAAGGGACATCGGATCGAGATAGCGTATTGAGGAATCAAAGACAAAACTCCTCATCGCTGCCCCATAACCTCGCACCACCCATTGAAATGCGAGAGACAGCAAAACGGCAACACCCGTGCGCAACCACTTGGCACCACGCCCCCGCGAACCCGCATCAAACCTGGTCTCAGAATACCACTGATGCGCGCTTCGGAATAGCAGCACGAATGTAAGGAAGAGGCACACTGCAGAGATGGCAAGTTCGCCTAAAGAACTGGCAAGTCCCAGAGGGAAGGGTGACGAATGGACCGCAGGGTCAAGGAGAAATCCGCCTCCAAATGCTGAAGGGACATCCGCATACTTCCACCCGAGCCGGAGGATCCAGAGGAGAGGAACCAGGTAAAGTCGACGGTGGCCCAAACCTCCACCGGAGGTAAGCATACCGACAACCAGGAAGAAAAGGCAGAGAAAGCCTACTGATTCAAGCACGCCTATCCCAATGTCCAGCCAGCGATCTCCCTTTGCCTGTTCTGTGGCAATCGTAGGGGAAGGAATCAATCCAACGATGAGGACTCTTCCTCTCTGATCCACGATTGGCACAGCGAAAGCCGCGTCACCGGCGGTATCCCTAGCCGTTGCCTCCGATGCGAAACGAAGCGCAACACCGGTCTCTCCCTGGAACGCATCCGCGAAACTCCGCTGAGACACGAAACGGTTCGAGAGAGGATAGTTCGTTTCGAGGGGAGAGCTTGCCACGACAGTGAATCTTATTCCCTCCGATGATTCGCCCACGGAGAGAAACCGATGGAGGCTCGCCCGGGAGACGAGCACAAATCCCTCACTCCGGGTCGGCGCCTGTTGATTTGCATAGTTGTCCCGAACACTTCGACCCGACCAGAGCACAATGTTCCCGAGGGAATCGACGACCTCTACGCTCACATTGCCCTCCGAACGAAATGATTCCAGCCGCTGGATGGCCGCTGACAGCGTTGAAGGCGTTCTTTCCTGGAGAGCTCTCTCAAGATCTGCGTCGCGAAGAATTTGCCGCGCGAGCGACCGTTGCTTCGCGACTGTTTCGTCGAAACGCGAATGTACCAGGTTAGCAAGGGTCAGTTGGCGTGACGATTTGAGCTCAGACCAGCCAGACTCGACGTGGTGGTGCCAGAGAAGTTGGCCAACGAATAGAAGAACGACGCTCCCTATTGAAATGCAAAAGCCCCACCAGGCGGGGCGAGACCAGCTTGCTGCGGGAGGAAATCTCATACCTGATCGGCCATTATCAATAGACATTGAACTGGCTTACCACCCAGCGAGAATCTTGAAATCTCAAGGACACATAGATCTGCGCAGACTCTTTCCGTCCGCGGGAAATGAAACTCATCCGTCCGGTGGCGTACGGTGTTGTGCCGGTATCACTGAAACGCGAGAACTCGAATGTGAGCGACGAACGGCTGGAGAGGTAACGCTGGAGGATGGAAATCGTCTGGTTCGCAGAGAAGTAGCCGCTTTCGCCGCTGGACATGTTCACAAACACCTGGTCGGCGAAGTGCGGTGCTGATTCCCTGAGCGAGGAATTGACAATTCCGCGCTCGATCGTCTCAAAGAGCTTTCGTACGTCCGCCCGTTGAGGCGTCCGGGCCTGCAACTGCTTCGCAGCACCCGGTTTCCTTTGCATAAGGCTGCGGAGGTTTGGGACCTGCGCCTGAAGCGTATGCCCAAGGAGGAGAATCAGGATGGTCGAGACGAGCGCGCGTGGCAGCATAGACAAGCACAAAGTATCAGAAAACGCAAAGAAAGTCAACCAACTGATCCGGCGACAAAAGACAACGCCACCTGCTGCTCTCCCTCTTCCCTTCACCTCTGCAGCGGTGGCGTCGCAATTGCTCCTTCGTGGCTTTCGTCCGAAAGCAGCGGTTCACTTTTTCGACGACGAGAGCACGCTCTGCCGGAGCTGGCGCGTCCCTCCGGGCGGCACTGCTCTCTTGAGCTCAGGATTGGACTTCGCCAGTTGATAAGCCCAGTCGAATGTCACACGCTGAGTCGTGATTTCCCGGACTCTAACCTTCGCAAAATGGTCGTCCCACGTCCAGACAATGTAGGTGTGTCCAGCGATTGCCTCGACAGATCTTGAGGGCGACCAGCCCGCGGACGGAGCGACTGCAATATCATACAATGAGTTTGTGTAGCCCATATCCTGGATATCCGAGTCGTTCCAGACATTCAAATAGTACCGCCCATTGACAGCTTCGAAGAACACATCTGTGTAGTCGTCGTTGTAATTGCCGACAGAATAGGTTGAGAAATCATAACCAGCAGAGAGAGGTGCTGTCCGGTAGTTAGCCAGCTTTGTGCCAAACCCTTCAGGCCTTGGGGTGGCATACACGACATCCATGCTCAGAGCGCTCTCGTTGTCGTCGAAATCGTATGCCGAGATTGCATAGTACACACGCGCACCGTTTTGCGCTCCGGCGTCTACGAAACGGACATCCGGCGTTGTGCCAATAATTTCATACTCCCCGTCGTATCGGTCACTCACCCAGATCCGATACCCAGCGACGTCAGGTTCTGGATTGCGGAACCAGCGCAATTCCGCGGCATTGTCGAGTGCCGTTGCAATAACTCCCTGAGGAGGGCTCGGCGGTGTCGTGTCGATGATGAACGGCTCGTGGCAGCCTGTCAGTGCTACCGCAATCAAAAGAGCTCCGAGTGTTTTCATGACATCCTCTCCTGCATTGAATAGTATCTGCAGGTTGAAGGTGACAAAGGCCGTGCCAACACACGAATGGAGGATTTTACGAAGGATTTCGACCCGCGGAATACCAGGTGTATAACGCAGAACCGCCTCTGTTCACGTTTCTGAACAGAGGCGGCCTGAGGCGTATCGCAGGAAACGCCCCAAGGGCAGAATGAGGGGTCAGCCGACAGGTGCCACAAATCAAGTAAGCGCGGCCTTGCCATTGTTGATGATTCCGACGGCCTTCCCTTTCATTCTTGCCCCGTGGAATGGCGTGTTCTTTGATTTCGATTTGAGAGCTTCTTTGTCGACAACCCATTCAAGGTTTGGATCAATGAGCGTAAGATTGGCCGGCTCGCCTTCCTTGATTTCTATGACCGGCAGGGAGAGTATCTTTCGAGGGTTGGAGGAGAGCTTCTCAATAATCTGCGTCAGGGTCAGAACTCCCTTGCCCACGAGCTCCGTCAGGCAGAGGGCGACGCATGTCTCGAGGCCAACGATCCCGAAGGGTGCCTGCGTGTATTCAACCTCCTTCTCATCAATTGTGTGCGGAGCGTGATCTGTCGCTATGACATCAATCGTCCCATCCTTCAATCCCTCCTTCAGCGCAACGATATCGTCGCTCGTCCTGAGGGGCGGATTCATCTTGGTGTTGGTATCGAAGCTCGCGACCGCTTCCTCGGAAAGGGTAAAGTGGTGCGGCGCGACCTCGCATGTAACATTCAGTCCCTGGGCTTTCGCCGCCCTCACAACGTCGAGTGCACCTCTTGTGCTGATGTGAGCAACGTGATAGCGCGCCTGTGGAGTGTACCGAAGCAGGACGATATCGCGTGCGACCATCAGTTCCTCCGCGGCGGACGGAATTCCCGGCATCCCCAACCGCGTCGCCGTCCTCCCTTCGTTCATACACCCGCCCTGCGTCAATGTCGGTTCCTCGGCGTGCTGGATCACGGGGACACCATACATGGATGAGTACTCCAGCACTCGACGCATGATCTCAGCGCTCGCGATGGGACTACCATCGTCCGAGAATCCCACGGCGCCTGCCTGAGCAAGCTCCGCCATCGGCGCGATTTCGCTTCCCTGGCGTCCTTTTGTGGCGGCTCCGATCGGGTAGACATCGACGATACCGTCACAAACCGCTTTGCCTTTTTCATGGACATATCGGGCGACAGATTCATCATCGATTGCGGGGTTCGTGTTCGGCATACAACAGACAGCGGTAAATCCGCCGGCAGCGGCAGCGGCGCACCCTGTCTCGATCGTTTCTTTGTGTTCGTACCCGGGCTCGCGGAGATGCACGTGCATGTCGATCAGACCCGGGGCAACGATCTTTCCTTTTAGGTCAATGTGCCTGTATCCTTGCGGAACATTGATCGAGGCTGCAAGCCGATCAATGCGGCCATCGGTGAGTTGGATGTCAACGACTTCATCCCTCTTCGAGACAGGGTCGATGAGTCTGCCGCCTTTCAAGACGAGCTTCATAAGTTCCTCTGATCAATTAGTTGTGCCGAGCAAATAGAGTACTGCCATGCGAATTGCGACTCCGTTGGTGACCTGTTGGAGGATAACGGAGTGCTCACCGTCCGCAAGATCAGCAGAAAGCTCTACGTCGCGGTTAATAGGACCTGGGTGCATAATGGTGATCGGCTTCGGCGCCGCAGCAACCTTTTCCTTCGTGAGGCCGAAGAAGCGATGATATTCCCGGAGTGAAGGGAACAAGCCGCTCTTCTGGCGCTCCAGCTGGATCCTCAAGACATTGAACGCGTCCGCTTCGGGGATGACGTCTTCCAAATTGTGGTACACCTTCACCCCCAGATCCTCTATGTCTCTCGGGATGAGGGTTGCAGGACCGCAAATGGAAACTCTTGCTCCCATCGTCGTCAACCCAAAGACATTGGAGCGGGCCACCCGGCTGTGCGTGATGTCCCCGAGAATGCAGACTCGAAGGCCCTCCAGTGTCCCAAATTTCTCGCGCAGCGTGTACATATCGAGCAATCCCTGTGTTGGATGCTCGTGCCACCCATCGCCGGCATTGATGATGTTCGCGTCCAGAACCCGTGTGAGGAACTGAGCCGATCCTGGAGCTGAGTGACGGATCACAACCATGTCGATCTTCATTGCCTCAATGTTGCGGGCGGTGTCTTTCAGGGTCTCCCCCTTGCTCACGCTGCTTCCCGACGAGGCGAAATTCACTACGTCCGCCGACAAACGCCGCTCCGCAAGTTCAAACGAAATACGGGTTCGCGTTGAACTTTCGAAGAAGAGGTTTACCACTGTTTTCCCCTGCAATGGAGGAACCTTCTTGATGGGACGGTCCAGGATCTCTCGAAACGAGGCCGCCGTATCCAGAAGAAGTGTAATCTCTTCCTTCGACATCCCGTCGAGTCCAAGGAGGTGACGGCTCTTGAGTTTCATTGGCCTGACTCCTTTCCACCATCTTCTTCCGTTTCGATGAGAACCACAGCGTCTTCGGAATCCACCTCGGTCATCAGTACGCGTATTTCCTGGTTCAACGCTGTCGGCACGCTCTTTCCGATGAAGTCTGCTTTGATCGGCAATTCCCTGTGTCCGCGGTCGACAAGCACGAGCAATTCAATGAGCGCGGGCCGCCCAAGATCAGTCAAAGCGTTGAGTGCGGACCGGATGGTGCGACCAGTGAATAACACATCATCGACCAAGACCACCTCCCTGCCGGTAACATCAAAGAGGATTTCTGTGCTTTTCAACTGAGGTTGGTCCAGCCGTCCACGCAGATCATCCCGGTACAGAGTAATATCGAGGATGCCAATCTGCACTTCCTTGCCTTCAATCTCTTCGATCTTCTTTGCCAGGCGCCGCGCGAGATGTTCACCCCTCGTCCGGATTCCGACGATAACAAGATTTTCTGTTCCTTTCTTCCGCTCCACCACCTCGTGTGCAAGCCGGTTCACGGTCCGCCGGAAGCTCTCACTATCCATTACTTTTGTCTTCTTCATAGGAATTCCTTACGAACAAAAAAATGCCTCCGATTCCATTAAGGTCAGAAAAGGAGGCATTTCTCAACACTCGCGATCGTTTTCCTTTCCTACCTCTCTGGATAGGATTAAAGGACACATGCAAAGAACAGGTTCGATCCTGACTCAATATAGAGGAGGAACACTAAGAAAGCAAGAGCGTACGCCAGAACCTTCTCATCAAAGATTCATCATCCTACGACTCTGTCGAGGATCATCAATCCTATCAGAAGCGAGAGGTAAAGAGGCGAGCCAGAAAACAGTCTGCGCGCGGCGGCATTGCCGTGGTCATGATAGAATCGGACGGCGAGATGCAGGAGCGCCAGCGAGAGAATCAAAGCACCGACGAAATACAGAAAACCCAGTGTTCCCACCATCGTCGGCATTGCGGACGCCGGAATTAGTGCGATGGAATAAATGAGAATTTGGCGGCTTACGACTTCGCCGGTTTGATTATGAATACGATAACGAAAATCCCGACGAGCGCGACCACAATCACCATCGCAATCCGCAGGATGTTCAGGGTATATGTGTGTGAGCTGGCATCATAACTGTAGCACATAGCAAGAATCTTGGCAATCGTCGGGGATACTTTTCCAGCCGAGGCCTCAAAGACAGCCATCTTGACATCGAACGGCAAATACTGAATCCCGTTAATATACCGTGTAATCTTGCCTTCAGGAGAGGTGATGATCAAGGCACCAGCGTGCACGTAATCGTTCCCGCTCCTCATGAAATAGAATCCTGCGGCGTCCGTCAGTCGCTGGATGGTGACGCTGTCAGCGGTGAAGAACCTCCAACCCTTCGGATCCACATTCTTCCCTACAAGATCGAGATACGTTTCCTTCTTCTCGGCAGCGAGCTCCGGCCTCTCACGGTGATCGAAACTGATCGTCAGGATCTGATAATCCTTCCCCAGTTCCAGGTCAAGGTTATTGACGACCTTCGCGAGCTCATTTAAGAGCGGGCTGCAAATACCTGGGCATCGATAGTAAACGAACGTGAAGATAGTCGGTTTGTTGACCAGATCTTTCAGTAAGACCAGCTGTCCATGCTCGTCATACAGTCCAGTGTCCAGCGGGAGAATCTGTCCGAGCTTCTCCTGGATGCCGACCTTAGGAGCAGGCTGGTCTGCTGGTCTTGCGCCGGCAAGGAAAACCAAGCAAACGATGGCTAGAATAAGCAGAATCTGTCTCATCGCGCTCCCTTCATCCCCCTCAACCCAGTCAGGAACTGATAGAGTGCCACCCATTGGCTCGAGGAAGCCCGGAGCACATCCGCCTTGAATCCAACCTGAACGGGATCAAAGGACGCTGCGTTTATGAACTGATCGATATTTGTGATAGATGATCCGTGGAGAACGAAGGCTGTAAGCACCTTTTGTTTGTTCGCGCTCAGCCGCTCAAATAATGCCTCACCCCCACCTCCGGAGCGATCGTATTTCTTCTCTGCCAACTCGCGAATCGCCACAACCGAAGAACCTGCTTCTGTCACCGCGAGAAGGGGATGTGGAGACAGGAAGCTGAAGCTACAGTCAGAGGCCCAGTGCGCTATAAACAAACGTGATTTCGTTCTTGTTGTGCCTCGGATTCAGCCGGTAGAAGACGACATCCAGGAAACTCGGGTCGGTTCTCCGCTCAAGCTTGAGCGTAAGCCCGAGCTGCGAGCTGGTCTGCCGGACGCGCTCCTCCAGCTGTTCTGTCCCGAAGAATACGACGTGGGTAACGCGTACTTTCGATTCGCTCAGTTCTGACTTAAGGGCATTCAGTTCTTCGTCGGAATTGACCTCATAGTAAGTCACAGGGTATTTTCCCGTGTAGAACAGAGGCGGCTGCGAGGTTCCCACCTTCCCTCCAACGAGCACGAGCCCTTCCAGTGGTTTTCCATAGAGCTCATACATCGCCTCGACCCTCGATCTCTTACCGTAGTACAGCGAGAACGGTACGAGCAGAGTCAGGTTGAGAATCCAAAATGCAGCCCAGAACGACTTCAGCATTCGCTTATGTCGGATCCAGTAGGGTGAATTGCGTACAAATTCCTCCAACCCCACAACGCCAAGGAGAAGTATCATCGGAACCACGGGGAGAATGAACCGCTCCTGCTTGTTCGGAAAATAGGAGTGAAGAATGAAAAAGACTAGAACGGGGAACACCACAACCGCTGCTTTCCTCCAGTATTTGAAGAATCCATAGATCAAGAGCACACTGAGCGGCGGAATCAGCGTGCCGACGACGAGAAATATGTAATTGTACCACGGACCGGTTGTGTAGTCCTCACCGTGCGCTGCGTTATACCGGACATATTCAATGAACGAAGCAAAGGGATAGCCCCAGGCAAAGATGTCTGCGGAGCCCTGGATCACGAGTACCGAGAGGAGGAATCCGATCGCACACCAGAGCGTGTGCCGGAATTCCTTTCGAAAGAGAAAGACGAGACCCACCGTGCCGGTCAGCAGGAGTGTCTGATATCGAAAGGCAAAAGCGAGCCCAAACCACAATCCTGCCGTGAATGCATTCTTCAGGTTGTCGCGCGAAGTGAGCGCATAGAACATCCCTGCCATGAGAGGAGGGATACAAACCACTTCAATCAGATTCCTGACACCAAGAAACGGGAGGGGCCAGAAGAGCACCAGCACCAGTCCGGCTTTTCTTGCAGTTTCGCGATTACTCAGGGCCTCGGCGATTTTGTACCCGTAGATGACAACGAGGAGAGAATAGGCAGCGTGGAGAAATCGCACCACATACATTTTGTCCTGGGGATCCCGGATCCCGAGCATCTCCAGGAAATTGAAGAGAAGGTAGTGGAGTGACGGATACACGATACTGTGACCATGCGGCATGGTTCGCCCGGTCCAGTAGGTAAGGTACTGCATGATGATGAAAGGCTGCTCGATGGGTCCGAAATGATCGTCATGCATTCCGTACCCCTTCGAGAACACGGCAGCAGCCAGCCTCGGAATCAGGGCGATGAGCACGAGAGCCTGCAAGGGTCGCTCGTCCCAAAATCGCCGAAGCGCCAAGACCATCGGGTGTTCGTTTGTCGTTAAAAGTTTCATTCAGGTTTGAGAGTCGACACGAGAAACCGCGCGGCTACGGCTGCCGTCATGTCATTTCTTGTGTCTGAACGTCCAGAGATCGTTGATAATGTAGTTCGCGAATGTCCCCACTCCAATTCCGATGAGATTCGAGATGAGATAATGCATCCCGAAGAACTCCGTCAGGGCGATGAGGATGAGATAATTACCGAGGAAGGCCGTGGCCCCCGCGCCGATGTGGTACCGGACAAGCTTGCCCCAGACAGTTCCTTCTGCTGAGCGATCGCTCCACGTCCAGAGTAAGTTGACTGTGAAATTCGAAATAATCGAGAGCTCAATAGCAATCACGCTTGCTACGAAATAAGGAATCTTTGCCAGGTCAGTCAGAAGATACAGTGCTCCCATGTTCACGACAACACCGCTTGCGCCAACGATTCCGAACTTGACAAGCCGGGGAGTGAAAATGCTTTTGGTGAGGTACAGTCCAAGTTGTTTGAACAGCGCCGGTGATTCTGTGTCAGGCATTGCCGGGCCTCTTATTGATTCTGATGGAACGGCCGCAGTCTCCGCGACACCGTCGTCTCTCACGGGCTTGCACAATTGAGGGGTACGGAGCGGGGGGCAACATACCAAATCAAGGGCGGAAAATCAACGAACATCTCCGTGCGCGGACCCGGCCCGCGGAGTCCCGGGTTTCCCATCCAGAACCGATCGAATCGCCGAGAGTACCTCTGACGGTTGATATGGCTTCTGGAAAAAAACGTCGACTCCCTCTTTCATCAAATCATCTTTTGTCTCCGGCACCACAAATCCGCCGGCAAAGATGACTGGAGTGAGCGGGCTCATCTCCTTGAGCTTCCTGAACACATCGACACCCGCCATCCCGGGCAATCCAAGGTCGGAAAACACAAGGGCGATTTCCTTCTGATGACGGCCGAGGCATTCGATCGCTTGCGGTCCATCCTTGGCTTCGAGCACGGTGTAGCCTTTCGCCTCGAGTCGTGTTCGCATGAGAGCCCGCAATGGTTCTTCATCTTCGACGAGGAGAATAGTCTCTGTGCCACCGCGTATCTCCCCATCGGTCGCATCCGATTGCCGCTGCAAAGAAGTGCCGATGCGTGCTGGAAGGTAGAGACGGAAGGTGGATCCAACTCCGGCGGCGCTCTCCACGTCAATGAATCCTTTGTGGCTCTGGACGATGCCATAGACAACCGAGAGCCCGAGCCCCGTGCCCTTGCCGGTCTCTTTCGTCGTGAAAAAGGGATCGAACACGCGTTTTTTCGTCGCCTCATCCATCCCGGTTCCTGTATCGGAAACCTGAAGGCAAACGTAGCGGTAATTCTCTGCCTCGGTGAACCGGGAGGCAACCCCTTCCGGCGAGAGCGTGCTCAAGCGAATCAGAATCTCACCTCCCCTGGGCATCGCGTCCCGGGCATTCACGCACAGGTTTAGCAAGGCCTGATGAATCTGTGTGTGATCCGCATTGATAACAGGGAGATCCTTTTCGAGTTCACTTCGAAACGAAATGATTTTTGGGAACGTCCGCTCGAGCATCGATATGAGTTCCCGGACGAGTTCCGGCACAATGACCGGCTCGAACATGAACTCCGTCTTCCGCGCAAACGTCAGGATTTGCTGAACCAATGCCGCGCCCCGTCCGACCGCGCTATTGATGGTGCGAAGAGCGTCGGCAAACCGGGCCGGATCCGACTTCGCCTTCTCCAGTTCCGATGCGTACCCGAGAATGATACTTAAGATATTGTTGAAATCATGGGCGACTCCGCCCGCAAGAGTACCCAAGCTCTGGATTTTCTGCGACTGGATCAATTGCTGTTGAAGCCGCTGATGCTCGGTGATGTCGCGAAAGACACCAAACGCCCCGATGAATTGGCCGTCCTGGTTTCTCGGCGTCGCCGTGACGATCAGAAGCCTCGTCTCACCGTCTGGGCGCAATACTTCCATTTCGTAGGTGCTCTTCTTCCCCTCCCGTCGCATCTTCGTCTGCGATTGAATTAAGCGCCACTGTTCGGGACTCACGAACTCCCGCAGACTTCTGCCCACAAGGCCACCGGGCGGGACTCCCAGGATCGATTCTCCCGCAGGATTGCAAAGGACAAAGCGTTCGTTCTCATCCACAACGCCTGCCCCCTCCCCCTGACTCTCAAACAGCGTTCTGAATCGTTCTTCACTTTCCTTCAGAGCTTTGTCTGCCAGCATGCGTTCAGTGATATCTCTCACGAGCGCCTGGACAAGAATCTCGTTACCGAACTCGAGTCGGCTCAGGGAGACCTCTGCATCGAAGAGGGTTCCCTCCTTGCGGCGATGCTTCCAATAGAATCGCTGCGGCGTGCCCTGAATCGCGGCCTGAATAACGCCGATTGCCTTCTCCTTCGAGTCCATCCCGTCCGGCTGCATCGGAGGGCTGAATTCCCACGGGTGATGGCCGACGATGTCCGATCGTTCATCACAACCAAACATCGTGAGCGTCATGACATTGCACTCAGCAAACCGGTCCCCGGTCATGATGAAAATCGCGTCGTTTGCCCCGTCGAAGAGTGTTCGATATCGCTTCTCCGATTCTCTAAGCCGATCCGCTTGCTTTCTGATCTCCTCCTCATTTTGTCGCACATGGGTGAGATTTTTCTTGAAGCTGTCTGCAAGCAGTCGTATTGGGACCGCCGTGACCGTGAAGATGGCCAGCAAATCGAAGATACGGACAGTGTCCGTCCCGCTGCTGTAGAGGGTATGGATGGCACCGACTGTTTCAAGATATCCCAACAATCCCACCGACAACACTGCGCATCCAGTATAAACCCAAAAGTATGCCCTGTCCAGGACGAGAGCGGCCAACACGAGAACCCCAGGGAATGCAAAAAGGGCGATATCGTGAATCCCGTCATCTTTGTAGCATTGGTAAACCAGGAAGAGCAGAAGGGACCACAGGCTCAGCCCTTGTGCCCACTTCAGATGCCCTCTGCGGATCAACACGAACGAGACAACGAGAACGAGCGATAACGAAGCGATGGAAGGCACGAGATCAAAATCCAGCTTGAGGAACCGATGGACGAGGATAACGCACAAGCCAATGAGAATTGCACCGATCGATAGGTGCAGTACACCGGCAATGCGATTCTGTTCATCGTCCTCGAAATGCGGAGGCGCAAGGAGGGGTCTGAGCGTGCCGAAGAGGGCCATTTTTATCGCTATTGAGCCATGGACAACACTTCGTTCTGCACTACCAATTGGTTTCTATCGGTGAATCCTGGTGATCTGAGTGGAAAGCGTGGGGCCGGTAAGGACGTCGAGCCCGCTGCAACTGCTCTGCCCCCCGGAAGGCGAGATCGGTGACCGCCGACGACAGAACTACGTCAACTTAGTCAGAAAAAAGAAAGAGTGCTGGCGACTGACCTCTGCTGTTTCTTGTGGTAACAGTACGTGAGCACTCAATAACTTCAAACAGAACTTGAAACTTTCAACTATTGATTGATTTGTGGGCGCTGCTGGGATCCCCGCCCGAACGACCGTGATTGCACACCTCTCGTTCGGGCGGGCAGGGAATCCCGACACAAAGCGTCGGTTCCGCTCTTTGAATCCCGCTCATAAGCGGAATCCCCGCCTGCCCTGCTGAAACCACTTTGGCGGGCAGGCAAGAGCGGGAGACTTCGCAAACAACGCTCAGCCAGCGGCTCCGTCTTGTTAATGCAGGCTCCGCTTAGCCCGTGAAATTCTTGTGGGCGCTGCTGGGATCGAACCAGCGACCTTACGCGTGTGAGGCGTACGCTCTGAACCAGCTGAGCTAAGCGCCCAAAGAACAATACTAGTAGGCAAACAAAGAACGAACGCTCTGAACCAGCTGCCCGCCCGCCATGCTTCACTTTTTGGCGGGAGCTAAGCGCCCGATAGAAGATGAATAATGAATATCGAATGTCCAACCGCAGAATATCGAAGTAGACTGAAAACAACTTCGAAATTCATCATTCGGTGTTCGATATTCGATATTCAAAGAGCATTGCCAACCAACCGCCGTGATAAAGATAGGAGCTATTGTTCAAAAAAACAACTTGAGGATTCACTTGTTTCAGGTTGCCCTTCGCTGAGACCTCACTTCACCAGACTCATCTTCCCCGTGAACACCCTCCCTGCCGACAATAGCCGGTAGAAATACGCGCCACTCGGATATCCGTTTGCATCCCAAGAAACCTTATATGTTCCCGGGACCTTACTCTCGTTTACCAGTGTAGCTATTTCTGCGCCCAGCACATTGAACACTTTCAGCGATACGAAAGAAGTCTTGGGAATGCTGAACTGAATCTTCGTGGAGGGATTGAAAGGATTCGGATAATTCTGCTCAAGACTGAAATGCTTCGGTAAGTCGGTCGAAAGCCTCTCCACGGAGGTGACCATCTCCACCAACGGCCGTCGCCATACACCGCCGCCGACAACCCCGCCATACAAATTCATGCCGGCTAGAGAAAGAAACAAGACATTCGTCTTCGGCAATCCGCCATTGACGGCAGCCCAGCTTATGCCGCTGTTGGTAGAAAGAAAGACGCCGCCGCCGTAAGTCCCTGCAAAGATATTCGCTCCGAAGACGGCAAAGTCGGTGACATACGTCTTCGTCAGGCTGGTGGCAGTCCAACTTGTGCCGTTGTCGCTCGAAACAAAGACGCCGCTGCCCTGAGTGCCGGCGAAGAGATTCATGTCGCCCCCTCCGCCGGCAGGGCAGACTGCAAGAGCGTTGATGTACGAACTGGTCAAGCCGGTCTTAGCCGCGCTCCAGTTTGTACCGTTATTGGTAGAAATATAGACACCATCGCCATATGTCCCGGCAAAGAGATTTCCGCCTGAAACGGCAAGAGCACGGACAGACATGACCGTCCAGCCAATACTCGGCGCAGTCCAGCTTGCACCGTTATTGGAGGAAAGATAAACCCAAGGCCCCCCCGCAAAGAGATCCGCACCCGAAACAGCAAGAGCATAGATGTTTGCCATCGGTAAGCCCGTATTGACCGCTGTCCAGCTTGCGCCGTTGTCGGTGGTGAGAAAGACACCCCCAGGAGGATATTCACCCCCGGCAAAAAGGTTCGTGCCCGAAACCGCAAAAGAGAGGATAGAGGAATTCGTTGGGCCTGTGTTTACAGCCGTCCAGCTCATGCCGCTGTCGGTGGAACGAAAGACGCCCCCTCCCGACGTTCCTGCGAAGAAACTTGTGCCGGATGAGGAGAACGAACGAACATTAGTGGCCTTCAGGCCAGTGTTCACCGCAGTCCAAGTCGTGCCATTATCAGTGGAACGATAGACGCCGAGATCAGTTCCCGCAAAGAGATTCGCGCCGGACCCGCCACTGGCGGGGGAGACAGCAAGAGCTTCGACACTTTTTCCGCGGCCGGCCAAACCATTATTAACCTCCGTCCAACTTGTGCCATTGTTGGTGCTGAGGTAGACTCCTCCTGGATAAGTTCCAGCGTAAAGAACTGAGCCACCTGCTCCATCGGGCAAGACGACCAACGCATTGATATCATTAGAGCTCGACATGCCGGAATTCGCTGTCTTCCAGCTTGTACCGTTGTCCGTAGAGAGAAAGACACCACTAGCAGTACCAGCGAAGAGATTCACCCCCGATCTGCCAGCGGCGGGAGAAACGGTGAGAACATTGACAGTTATCATCAAGCCTGAATTGACTGCGCTCCAGTTTGCGCCGTTGTTGGTGGAAAGGAAAACTCCCAGATACGTCCCGGCAAAGAGGTTCGTCCCCGACCCGCTACTGTCGGGAGACACGGCGAGGGACCGGATATTCTTGTACGTCAAGCCGGTGGTAACTGCTGTCCAGCTCATGCCGTTGTTCGTGGAAACGAAAACACCCGCATCTGTCCCGGCAAAAAGATTCGTGCCGGACCCGCTGCCGGCGGGCGCGACAGCAAGAGCATAGACAGTTCGTGTCAACCCGGCATTAGCCGCAGTCCAATTTGCACCATTGTTCGTTGAAACAAAGACGCCCAGGGTGTCAGTCGCCGCGAAGAGATTCGTGCCGCCCGCGGCGCCGGGTGCGATGGCGAAAGCATTGATGTAAGGGCTTGTCAAGCCGGAGTTTGCCGCGGTCCAGTTTGCGCCGTTGTCGCTGGAAACATAGACGCCTCCGGCATTGGTTCCTGCAAAAAGTGTACTGCCAGAAACGGTAAGACAAGTAATGTTGCCACCGCAAGGTCCATTAGTTTGCACCCATTGCGAGTACACCGGATTTGCAAAAAGGAGTATCGTGAAGATGATGGAAAGGCAAACATGGTTCTTCATTTCTGAACCTCCTTCGGGCGCTGGGATTGCCCTGACTATTCGGCGGGACATCGGTGCACGCAACCAGCGGGCGGTCGGAGTGAGGCTCTGAAGCGATGGTACTAATGCAGGGTCAGACAGCGGCTACTCGATGGCTGCGGATGAGCCATCACAAAAATCAGTGTGTAAATGTACTCCAGCCATAAAGTAAAGTCAACAACGCAAATCGCCATGTGAAATCGGAGCGGTTTCAGCTCAGGAAATGGGACCACGAACGCGGTTCAACTCCCGCCTTCCCCGTTTGAGCGAATTCCGAGTAGCTACCCAAAGAAATCTAAATGGTCGTTGTCGGATAGTTCATGGAATTGACAAATGGGCGCGAGAATGAAAATGTCCCAGCTACCGGAACATTTTCATCAAATCGGTCAAAAGAGAAGTTTAAGGGGAATTTACTGCGAAGGAACGAAATGACAACATACCGTGAGGCGTACGCTCTGAACCAGTCCGTCATCGACCACGTCGATGACGAGATCTCGTTCACGCTTCCGGCGTGAACGGACTGCTCCGCCGAAACGAAGTGAAGGCGGAAGCTGGAAGAGCGCAGGCGGGCATTATTCCTTGCTCGGTGTTCGTTATCTGACTCATTTCTTCTTGTTGCTGGGCAATGTCGTACCTCTTGGTGCTGGCAGGCCCGTTTTCTTGCCGTTCACCCACGGGCCGCGGGGATTCGCCCTGAGCTGGTCGACTATCAACGCTTTTGCCGCAGCTTCGCTGGGGGTAAGAGAAAAACGGTGGATGGAATGCGCCATGCCGTTACTCCATTCTTTAGTAAGCGTGCTCGTTCTCACCAGCTGCCTGCCTGCCCCGACGTTGTCGGGGCCCGCCGAAGTCCCAACCTGTCCGCCGGAGTTGCAACGAAGGCGGAAGGGACGCAGGCGGGAGCTAAGCGCCCGTGTCTTGCATTTCAAGAACCACAGAGAACATCTTCCACGACACAGCAGGTTGTAGAGAACTTGACCTCGTTTTCTACAGTCTGCTCAACAGTGTTGCGTGTGTTGCTAGTACAAGATAAGAGCTATTGTTCAAAGAAACAACTGATGGGTTGCCTTCATGCGTGAGAGGATTGCACTCGATGAAATGTAGAACTGGACCCATCGGCGGTTCTCTGTCTCCCGATATGCCGGCCTTGCCTAAAACCTCAGTTGTGTTCTTGACTGAGGAGGCCATAATTCTTCTTTTCGTTTTTCTTCTCTCTTTTGGCCGCCTTTTTTTCTTTCATGGTTTTCGCCGGTTCTTTCTTTGAACTCTTTTTACTGTTGTGACCTTTGCTCATGATGTTATTCCTTCCAATTTAGATTAAGAGCCGATGCCTTTCGCAAGCCGAGAGGGGAATCCCTATTGTCTGTCCGCGATTTCCCTGGGATGGTGAGGGAGCTACTCGAAAAGGTCCGAGTGACTCCCCGTTCGTATCAAAACAAGCTCCTCCTCGGTCAATCGATAAATCAGAAGCCAATCTGGTTCAATGTGGCACTCGCGGCAGTCAGGATAATCCCCTCCCAGTGTGTGGTCTCTGTACCTTGGCTCCAGCTTCTCGCCACTTGCTAAGCGGGTGACTATTTCAAGAAGCTTCGGAATGCCGTGCCCGCGCTTCTTCGCCTTCTTGTAGTCCCTCTTGAACTGATTGGTTCTGGCGAGAGTTCTCACTTAACCTCAAGTTCCTCCGCAAACTCACTCGCAGAGTGGAACCGTCGCACCGTTCCCCTTCGTGCCGCCTCAATTGCGCGCCGCGTAGCCGCGTTGGGAAGCTTCACTTCAAACGGCAGACCCCTGTAGTTCTTGACGTGCCGGAAAAACAAGCTCACAGCTTGCGTAGTGTTCAGTCCCAACCGCTGAAAGATCCCTTCCACTTCCTTCTTGAGCTTCGGTTCGATTCGGGCATTTATCATCGCTGTCTTGGCCATAGGACATCATCCTTTCTCGTGTCACAATGTAAGACATTTGCAATACAGATTCAAGGAATAGCGTCGCACGCAGATGTTTCCCTCAACTTGACCGGTCCCCTGTTTGTCTGCCAATGCAAAGTCAGTCGATTTGTCGAGCCATTGGCAAGCTGAGAGGCGGTTGCCTCAAGAATTCATCTCGGCCATTCGCGTTAGACAAGCTCTCCGACGGTACCTGTTCGGTGCTATGCGAAGAAATCGAAATCGTTTTTCCTCGCCTCAGGTCTTCATTCTTCCGCGAACTTCTTTATCGCATCGAAATACTTCACTATCGCCTTCGCCTTGTTCTTCCCAAACGACATCCAATGCCAGGTGGTTTCTGGATTCGGAGTGTCTACAGTTGGAATGCGTATGATCGGTTTGCCTTGGTATTCGCCAAAGGTGGGCTGAACTTCTTTCTTCGCTTCTTCCATTGGTACCTTTCGGTTTTCTCTTGATTGGTCACCGTCAATCTACACGAATAACGACCCGTATTCAACCGAAATGCAAGACCAATAGAACAGGTCGAATATCAACCACTGGTCTTCCAAATACCCCTTTTTGTTCTGCCCATCCTTTCCTTCTTAGAATTCCTGCGCTGATTTTCCTCCCATGGAATTGACGCCTTCTGGTCGTTCCTGTTACCAGAGAGCAAGAAGGCCGTCATTTGTGGTGGCAAGCGTGCATCGCCAAAAAGGTGATAACGTGACCAGCTGACTATGGACCAGTCAAGAATGGTTCTGTCATGATGCCTCATCTCTCTTTTACAGATCCCTGACATTTTTGTGATAATTCCCCCCGGTGATCTGAGTATGTTGAGGCAGAAGCTCACGAAGGAGATTGTCATGAAAAAGAGAATAGTGATTATGGTTCTATCTGCAATCATGTGTCAGGCCTTGTCAGGCAAAGCGCTCTCCCAGACCAGGATTGACAACCTTTGGATCAGCGCCGGAGCAGGACTAAACTCTTTGGGACTTGGTGCTGCACTCGGACTCTCGTGCCAGTACGGAGGACACACCGTCTCCATCCGATACTCCAGCGCATCGGAATTCCGCTTCTTCGACCCCTATTCACCGACACCACCCAATAATGTGCATGACTTCGCGCTCCTTTACTGCCTCGCGGAACACCGAAGCAAATGGTCGCTTTCGATGATATCGATAGGACTTGGACTTGCCGAAGGGCAACGGAGGGGAAGGGTCCTTGGCCCGGCGTCCAATTTCTGGTCCTATCACCCATACCATGAAGTGTACGAAACGGCCGGGTTCTCGACCGTGGGTATTGCTTTCGATGCACAGAGCAGCTTCACGCCCCTCTCAGTTCTTGGGTTAGGCCTTGACTTGTTAGGAAACGTCAATGGCAGGAGCAGTTATGTTTCCATTCTCGTTTCTTTGCAAATGGGAAAAGTGAACTAGTTGCGCTGTTGCTTCATCAGATATCGCAAAACGCTGTTGCGTTAGTGAAACGCCTCCTTTGCAGCAACCGAAAAACCGTTTCATACAGGCACCAGATTCCAGACGACCCGTGAGAGCACGCGGTTCTTTTCCCACTGTCAATAATTCTTGCCGCCCTTCCTGAGAATCCATAATTCACCTGGTTGACTTTTACGTCATACATTGACAGATTGGTTGCGGACGTACTCAGCGTCATCACGTTGGATCGCCAGTCGTCCACAGTCATCCTCCCCCGCACCGAAAGGCCGCCTGTTCGCAAAAACGGCAGGAGTTTCGAAGATTGAACACGAATGAGCAATGTTCTTGCGCAAAAGGGACTTCTGCAGTTCCGCAAGAAGAACTCATCGAGATCATAGTGAAGTCTATTCACGCTGTCCTCCTGTCTGAACCGACAAAAGAACAATCGGCCCGGGATTCGGGCCCGCACTCTCTGCGCATCCCGCTCGGTATCTCAAACCGCCACATTCACCTGACTTCAAAGACTTTCCATCAACTCTTCGGCGACAAGGCCGAGTTTGAATCGATGCGCCCGCTTTTTCAGCCGGGAGAGTTCGCCTCGATCCACACGCTGACAATCGTCGGACCGAAGCTGCGGAGCATTCCGGGCGTCCGCGTCCTTGGACCGCTCAGAAACTACGATCAGGTCGAGGTATCTCTCACCGACGCGATATTCCTGGGGATCGATCCCCCCGTCACCAATTCCGGCAACCTCAAAGATGCAGCGCCGCTGACCTTGGTGGGTCCGAACGGGTCAGTGTACCTGGAGAAATGCGCGATTGTCGCGAACCGGCATCTCCACATGCCGACGATTGATGCACGACGGCTTGGCGTGAAAGAGGGCGACTATTGCAGGGTGCGTATCGGCGGCGATAAGCCAACCGTCTTCGAAAACGTTCTTGTCCGAACGAACGACAACTGGAAGTTGCAGCTCCATCTGGATACGGACGACGCCAACGCGGCGAATGTCAGGGAAGAAACATTTGTTGAATTCTTGAGCAAAATGGGAAATTGAATATGAAGATAGGAAAAGTCATCGGAAAGGTTGTCTCAACCAGGAAGGAAGGAAAAGTCGAGGGGTTGCCGATCCTGGTAGTGAGCTATCTCGACGAAAAACTCTCTGATACAGGGAAATCCGCCGCGTGTATCGACACCGTCAATGCGGGCGACGGCGACGTCGTACTTCTCTGCGCGTCTTCCTCCGCACGTATGACATCGAAAACAACGAATGTAGCCACCGATAATACGATCGTCGGCATCGTTGATTCCGTCTCTACCGGATCAACCTACGTGTACAGAAAGAGTGAACCTGACGCCGATCAGTGATGAACCTGTCAATAGAAGAATTGGTGAACAAAGTCGTTTCCGAAGTCCTGGCCGAGCTTTCAAGACGAGGATTGAAGGTGGATTTGGGTCCGCTTCGAAACGCTCCCGTTAAGCCGGCGCCTCCCGCGAACACAGCTGTTCATATCGTTGACATGAGCTGCTTCCGGAGCCCGGTTCTCCTCGAGAGCCACCTGTCATCACTGGCGTCGGAGGTCAAGGAAATAGCCGTCCCGGCCGGAACCGTCATTACGCCCGGAGCGAGAGATATCATCAAGAAAAAGAATCTGATACTGAAGAGCATTCCAAGAACAAACTAAAGGAGGTACAATGTCGCGAGCAGCCTTGGGTTTTGTCGAAACGCGCGGAAACACCGGATCGATACAGGCCATCGACGCCATGCTCAAAACGGCGAATGTCGAGTTCGTCAAGAGGGTCGAGATCGGGAGCGCGTTCGTGACTGTTCTCGTGCGCGGAGAGGTCGGCGCGGTTCGTTCGTCGGTGGAAGCGGGCGCCGAGGCAGCAGCAAAGGTGGGAGAATTGGTCAGCACCAATATCATCCCTTCGGCGCACGAAGCTGTGTTTGAATTACTCGGAATTGAAAAATAAGGAGATGGCACAATGATCGATGCATTGGGAATTATCGAAACGGTGGGTTTTACGTCTGCCGTCCAGGCAGCTGACGCCGCAGTCAAGTCGGCCAACGTGAAACTCGGCAAGTGGATCAAAGTGGGAGGCGGCAGAGTATGCATTGTGATGCGGGGAGAGGTCGCGGCGGTCAAAGCAGCGGTCGATGCAGGCGTGAATGCCGCGAAGAGCGTCGGCAATGTCTCGTGTTCGCTCGTCATTCCACGTCCTTCGGAGAAACTGTCTCCACAGTTCCCCATCGAGGCCGTGACGTCAGGGAAAAAGGTTGGAAAATAGTCGAGGCCCGGCGTGAACATCAATGACGCTCAATTGAAGGAGCTGGTAGAGCAAGTTGTACGGCAGGTCGTGGAGCAGCTTGAAGGCGCGACTCCTTCCGGGAACGGCGGGAAAGGCGACTGGGGTGTTTTCGACAACATGAATGACGCTGTCGAAGCTGCATACGAGGCGTTTCAGTCGTTCAAGACGCGCAGCGTGCAGTGCAGGAAGAAGATCACGGATGA
>Ga0315274_10003314_pt1 | contig 24010 bp, 16 predicted proteins | sample YL17G02_20_MG_FD_203700 | JGI IMG/M metagenome (GOLD analysis project Ga0315274, IMG submission 203700) | Sediment microbial communities from Yellowstone Lake, YNP, Wyoming, USA - YL17G02_20 | ecosystem: Environmental > Aquatic > Freshwater > Lake > Sediment | place: USA: Wyoming | collected...
GCAGGACCGCCGGCAAACTCGACAGCGTCGGTGTCCGCCGCGGTAATCAGCTTCTCTGCGGACAGGAAACGCACGCCCAAACGCGTAGTCCACACCGCCGCCCCCGCGGTCAGCACCCACGACAGCGCGATCATGGGCCAGTCCAAAGAGCCGATGAGGATCTCTTTGGCTGCGAGAGCGATATTGGCCACCGGCACGAGCACGATGGCCGAGCGCAATGGCACGCCGGGCAGGAACGGCGCGAGCGCCGGTATCAGGCCGAGCATAAGGACAGGGAAGAAGTACAACTGCGCCTCCTTGTAGCTCTTCGCGTAGCCCGAGGTAAGCAACAGCACGCTGGCCGCCAGCGCTGCGACCGGCAGAAACAGGAAGAGCAGGAGAACCGCCACCCACGGCGGGACCGCCGCGGCGAAGTTGGCCGACACGGGGATGAGCTTGAACCCGACGTACACCAGCAGGTTGGCTGTCTGGATCACGGTGATCATGAGTCCCACGGCGAGAATGACCAGGTGCTTGGCCGCCACAATCTCCACCCGGCTCGCCGCCGTGGTGAGCAAGGTCTCGAGCGTCCCACGCTCCTTCTCGCCGGCCAGCAAGTCCGTGGCCACCACCGCGCCGCCCGTAAGGATGAAGAATAACAAGAGCAGCGTGATGGTGCGGCCCAGGGCCAGACCCGCCACCTGGCCTTGGGACGCCACGTCGATCTCGGAAACGGCGGCAACCCTCTCGGGCGGCAACGGAAAACCCCGTGCCCGGAGCAACTCGGCTCGCTGGGCACGCCGCGTGTCGCGGAGCACGTCTCGCATGCGGCTCATGCCTGCGCTAGAGTAGTCGCGGTCTGCGCGGAAGACGATGCCCACCACCGGGGCTTCAGTGACAGTCCGCCCCTCCCCCTCATCCTCGACCCGGGCCGGGGTTCCAGCATGAGTGCCGACCGCCTTTTTCCTCATCTTGAGCCTGGCGTCCTGGTCCTTCGCTCCAGCCTCACCCGCGGTCAAACCCTCCAAAACTATGTGCACATCCCCCTTTGACAAAGCCGTGGCGGCGTCCTCGCACGGCACCTCTTCGAATCTGAAGCCGGCACTCGGCTTCGCCTGCTCCACAGCCAGGCGTTCGCGAGTAGCGGTTGCCAGGGCGCGCACAAAGGCCGCCTGCGAGCCGGTTACCGCATAGCGGCACACTGTCTTCTTCAGCTTCTGGTTGCGTTGCTTGATGGTCCAGCTTGAGCCCAGGAGCATGAGCGGCATCACCAGCAAGGGCAGCACGATGGAAGTGATTATCGTGCGCCGGTCGCGCAGCACCATGCGCATCTCCGCGCGGAAGAGCGTGCCAACCGTTGTCATCTTGACCTTCATCGTCACGGCCTTCCCTGAGCCTGTAGTGGGGCGCTGTCTCACGCTGGGCCTCCCAGCACACCAGGATCCGCATCCCGCCGTATCTCCTGGCCGCCGGGCGCACCAGCCCGTTCCACATAGTGCACAAAGATGTGTTCGAGGTAGTGTTGCCCCGTAGCCGCGCGCAGGTTGGCCAGGGTGTCGCAGGCGTGGATCTTCCCCCGGTGGATGATGGCAATCCGGTCGCAGAGCTTCTCCGCCTCGCTCATGGTGTGGGTGGAGAAGATGATGGTCTTGCCCTCGGCGCGGAACTCGGCAATCACCTTCTGCATCTCGATCGCACTGAGAACATCGAGGCCGACGGTGGGCTCGTCAAAGATGAGGACCGGCGGGTCGTGGACCACTGTGCGGGCGATGGACACCTTCTGTTTCATGCCTTGCGAGAGCTTGTCCACCCGGGCGTTGGCGTATTCGCCGATGCCGAAGCGGGCGATCAGCCCCTCCACCCGGTCACGCACGAGCTCTTTGGGACAGCCATTGATGCGGGCGAAAAACTCGATGGTTTCCCGCGCCGTCAGGCGGGGATAGAGCGCGGTGGTCGAAGAGCTGAAGCCCAGATTCCGGCGCACCGCCTCCGGGTCGCCCGCCACGTCGTGGCCCATCAAGGTGGCAGTTCCAGACGTCGGTTTGAGGATCGTGGCGAGCATGCGCAACGTGGTGGTCTTGCCGGCCCCGTTGGCGCCCAACAGTCCAAAGATCTCGCCTGGACAACACGCGAAGTCAATGCCATCAACGGCGCGCACCTCGCCGCGACTCTCGTCGTAGAACACCTTGGCTAGGTCGCGCACGCACACTGTGGGGCTCATCCTATGATGTGGGGAACGCGCTTCCTGGGCCTTGTCCGCCCGAACACGCGCTCCTGGAAAAACTGGTTGAAACTGCCGCTGTACGATCCCAAAACCACGTCCTCAAACTGGAGGATGAAAGCCGCCAGCCGAATGCACACGGCGATGAGCGCGACGGAGACGGTCAGGGTCACAATGATCGGCACCCAGTGGAACGTGCCTGAGATCGCGGTCCGCACCATCATCGTGACGTTGACAATCGGCAGCAACGCCAGCAGCAGCGTGAACTTGAGTCCCGGCACCTGGAGGAACATCACCGGCAGCAGGATGACGATATAGAAGGGCGTGATCATGGCCTGCCCTTCCTTGAAGGTCCGGGCGAAAGAAGCGAAGATCATCATTCCCGCGGCCACAAAGCCAGCCAACAGAAGCGCCGCCAGGGCCATGAGCGGCAGGGCGGCGAGCGGCATGGCGAACTCCAGTGTGCCTCCGGCCTCGGCTAACAGCGGCGCAAAGATCGGCTCGATGGTCGCCGCCATGGCCGCCAGGTTCAAGATCCCGGCCAGGCCGCCCAGACTGGCGACATAGAGATACTTTGCGGTCACGATGCTGACCCGGCTGGCGGCCGTGGACATCAGCGTTTCCCAAGTGTTGCGCTCCCGCTCGCCGGCGGTGGCGTCCACCGCCGGGTAGAAACAGCCCATTGCCACCATCACCACGAACAGGATGGGCAGCAGCAGGCCCATCAGAAATGTGCCCATCTGCTTTCCGGAAGCGACGTTGCGTTCCGTAACGCTGAACACCTGCCAGTCCGCCGGTCCGATACCGTAGGCGCGCACCTCGCGCTTGAGCCAGTCCTCGCGGTATTGCTGGAGCGCGCTCGTCAACCGCTTGTCGGCCGACGCGCTGCGTTCCTTGGACTGGTTGAATGTGATCCGGGCCTGGAAATTCCCTGCCAGAACGGCGTTCGTGCCACTGGCAGGCAGGAACTCGACCAGCGCGTCGAGCTTCCCATCCTTGATCTGCCGTTCCGGATCGCCTCCTGCCCTCTGCCACTCCACCAACTGGATCTGTTCATCCCGCTCGAGGCGGCGGCGCAGTATCGGATGTCCTTTGGGCCACTCGCGCACCGCCACCCGCGAGACGAACCCTTCGGTCTGCCCCTGCACAAACAGGATGCCGGTAAGCGCCGCCCACATGATGAACGGGTAGAGAAAGATCGGCATCAAGATGCTGTTGATGACAACGGTCTTCTCCCGCAACGCCGCCCGTATCTCGCGCCGGTACAAAATACCAACCTGGCGCCAGTCAAGCCGCCCCCCGCCGCCCGTTGCGGAGCTTGCACCCGTCATCGCACCCGTCTGGCGGTGATACTTCGAGCTCGCCGGTTCGTTCGTCACGATGCCGGCCGCATCATTCGCGGTTCTGCGCCACGGAGAAAGACAAAAGTCAGGAGGTCTTGTACGAGCCATGCGTCATAATCGGTTCTTGCCAGCCCCACCCCCAAGGTTACAATAGCGCCACTAATCCCCAATTGTCCTATGATCGCCGAGGAACCTGGCGGTTCGGGCGCAGAGCCAGCAGTGGGGTTGGCCCAGTCAGGGCGCCAGACCGGTGTCGTCACGCTGCTCTTCACAGACGTGGTGGGGTCCACCGCACTCAAGCAAAGCCTGGGGGACCATGCCGGGGTTGATCTGCTCCAACAGCATCACGCTTTGGTGCGCAGCACCCTTCAGCAATCTGCTGGAGCGGAGGAAATCGTGGTAGCCGGCGATTCCTTTCTTATCCTTTTCCCTACCCCTTCGGACGCCGTTAAGTGTGCCGTGTTGTTGCAGGCGCGCTTGCGGCAATTCAACCGGGGGCGAGCGATGCCGGTGCAAGACCGGATGGGCCTGCACCTGGGCGAGGTGCAAATCGAGCAGACTCTTTCGGGCGAGCGCGACGTGCACGGGATGCAGGTGGACACCTGTGCGCGGGTGATGTCTTTGGCTCAAGCCGGCCAGATTCTGCTGACGCGGCCGGTATTCGACAATGCGCGGCAGTCGTTGAGGGGCGAGGAGATCGAGGGTGCGAGTTTGCTGAATTGGCTTAATCACGGCCGGTTCCAGTTGAAAGGCGTCGAGGAACCGGTCGAGGTCTGCGAGGTGTTTGAAGCGACGCAGCCGGCTCTGCCGGCACCGACCACCTCGGAGAAAGCACACAAGGTCACCGCGCCGGAGGAGGAGCCGGTGTTGGGCTGGCGACCGGGGGTGGGGCAGGTGGTGCCAAGCACCCAGTGGGTCCTGGAGCAGAAGCTGGGCGAGGGAGGGTTTGGGGAGGTGTGGCTGGGGCGCCACCAGACCATGAAGGAGCGACGGGTGTTTAAGTTCTGTTTCCGGGCGGATCGGGTGCGGAGCTTGAAGCGGGAGATGACCCTGTTCCGGCTGATCAAGGAGCGGATTGGGGATCATCCGAACATTGTGCGGTTGCTGGGGGTTTACTTCGAGGCGCCGCCCTATTACGTGGAAGAGGAGTATGTGGCGGGGCAGGACCTGGGGAAATGGTGCGAGGCGCAGGGTGGAGTGGAGAAGGTGCCGCTGCAAGCCAGACTGGAGGTGGTAGCGCAGGCGGCTGAGGGACTGCAGGCGGCCCACGATGCGGGGGTCATTCATCGGGATTTGAAGCCGGGGAATATTCTGATCGCAGAAGGCAGGAGCCGAACCAACGCGGCCTGGGCGCCTTCCGTTGGTAGCAGCCCAGGTGACCAGGCTGGGCTTGGTTCCGAAGGCCAGGACAAGACTCAGCCTGCTGACCTCGGCTGCAGGGCCGTGGCAAAACTCACCGATTTCGGCATCGGGCAAGTGGTGTCTGCGGAGGCATTGGCCGGGGTGACACGAGCAGGCTTTACCGAGACGATGATGTCGCCGGGTTCGACTTCGCAGACGGGCACGCGCCTCTACATGGCCCCGGAGTTGTTGACGGGGAATCCCGCCTCGATTCGCTCGGACATTTACTCCCTGGGTGTGGTGCTCTACCAGATGCTGGCGGGCGACTTCACGCGCCCGGTGACTACCGACTGGGCGGCTGATATTTCCGATCCGCTGCTCCGGGAAGACCTGCAGCATTGTTTTGCGGGCAAGCCGGAAAACCGTTTTGCCGGGGCAGCCCAGTTGGCCAGGAACCTTCGCACGCTGCCGCAGCGTCAGGCCGAGCGCGAGGAGCGGGAACGAGCAGCGCGCCATGCCGCCCGGCGTCGCCTCATAACACAGGTGTCCACGGCCGCCGGTGCCGTTCTGATCCTGTTGGCCTGTGCCTTGGGCTATGGTCTGCAGCGGGCCAGGGCGGAAACTCTCAAAGCGCGGCGCACGGCTTACGCGTCGGACATGAATGTGGCCTGGCGAGCGCTCAGAGAGAATAACCTTGGAGGCGTGGCTTGGTTGCTCAATGCCCAGAGACCGCGCCCCGGTGAGCACGATTTGCGCAACTGGGAATGGCGTTATCTCTGGCAGGCCTGCCGCGGAGAGCAGCTTTGGACTCTCGATTCCCTGGGCGCGTCGGTGGTGGGCCTGGGCTTGCTGCCTGATGGCCGCCTGGTGACAGGAAGCGGAGGGGGGGCCGTGGGAATCTGCGACCCGGAGCGGCGAGAGGTGTTGGGGCTGAGCACGAACCTCCATGATGGCGTCTCGGGCCTGGCAGTCTCGCCGGATGGCCGACGCATCGCGGTCGCAACCTGGCATCTTTTTGTTCGCTTCCTCGACGCCAAATCCCTCGAGGTAGTGGGCGAGTTCCAGCACACAAGCCCAGTCTGGAAAGTGGCGTTCTCCCCGGACGGACAACTAGTTTCGGCTCATGGGAACGAGGACGTTTCGGTGTGGGAAGTTGCCACGCGCAAGAAGTTGTGGGCGACAAACACGCCAGTCGGCTCCCTGAGCGATGCGCCGTTTTTGAAGGACGGACACTCGCTGGTATGCACGATAGGGGATGGACGCTTGGCGGTGCTTGATGCCAGGGACGGCAGGTTGCTGGGAGCCCTGGGACGAGTGGGTGAATTGGCGTCAACCATCGCAGTATCTCCAGATGGTCGGCGGCTGGCTGCGGGGACGTGGTCAAGTCGGGTCCTGCTGACGGACCTCTCGACGCGTCATACGCGAGCGCTGACCAATCACACCGGACCCGTCCGTGCCGTGGCATTTTCCCCCGATGGACGGCAATTGGCCTCCGGGGGGGACGATTACATTGTGAAGTTCTGGGACGTTGAATCCGGAGAGGAGCAGGTCTCGTTGCGCGGGCATGGGAAGGGGATCGCCTCGCTGGTCTATTCAGCCGATGGCCGGCGGCTGTTCACAGGTGGCCGCGATGGAACCGTCCGCGCCTGGGACACGCGGTCGAGGCCCACATCTCCGACTTCCATTTTGCCTGCCGGATTTTTTGCCGTTCTCGTTGGACCCGATGGATCTGTGGATGACTCACTTTCCCTTTTCGGTCGGCGTTCGCTCTCCCGGGACGGCCGTTATCTCGCAGCCTGTAGCACCAACGGCCTCCGCCGTGTGCTGAGCCTGGAGACTCTTGATCAAATCGGCGAGGTGCAAAGCTCGGGGAGGTTCCGGTGTGTTTCGATCAGACCCGATGGCCGGGAGATTGCCACGGGTATGACGAATGGGACCGTAAGCGTGTGGGACCTGGTGGAAGGCAAGGTCTCTTGGACCTTCCAGGCACACTCCAACGATGTGGATGTTCTCGAATTCTCACCCGATGGCAGGCGTTTGGCCACGGCCAGCCGAGGCGCCGAGATTCAAGTATGGGACCGGGGCGAATCCCGGCCCGTTTTCACCCGGGTTCTTGGAGACGCCGGTTATCATGTGAATGATATGGCTTTTACTCACGACGGCTCCACTCTGGTAGTCCCCGCCTCGCAGAAAATCCATGTCCTCGGCCTGCGCCCAGGCGGCCGGGACAGAAAGATCGATGCTGATGAAATCTTCTGCATCGACATCTCGCCCGACGGTTCCCTGGTGGCCGCCGGGTTGAACGGCGGAGTGCGCGTGTGGGACCTCTCCTCGTCGCGTCCGGTTGCGCAGTTGCGGGGCAGCCGGGGAGATTTCACCGGCAGCGTTTCCTTTTCTCCCGATGGCCGCCGGATCGTTGCCTCCGACAATCAGTTGGTGACTTGGCTATGGGACCTGGCCACGGGGCGAGAAGTCGGGCGTTTCGAAGGCAGGCAATGGCAATTCTTTGTGTTTGCGCGATTCCAGCCCAATGGCGACACCCTGGTCATCACCTCGAAATCCGGCGTGGAACTGCTCCGCGCGCCGACCTGGGCCGAAATCGCGACGGCTGAGAAAGCGGAGGCACACCTGCGCTAGCCGGCGGACGGGAAACGAAATGGGTCGAAAGCGGTCGGCCCTACAATATTAGCATTGTGCTGCTTCCAGTGGCTTGTTTCTCCTCGCCTTCCACGCATGTCCGGCTTCGCGTGCACTCCGCGGCTCAACTGGGTCGTAATGCTAAGTCCGTAAAGCCGCTACGCCGGTGCTCCCCGCGAATTGCCATTGACCCGCCGCCTGCTTCGTTGTTAACAGTGTCCCGTTATGTCCCGGAAATCGTGCCGATATTGGGTTGCAGTTCTCCTGCTCGAGCTCCTTGGATGTGCAACCGACCGCGGCCGCGTGCCCACCGCGCCAACTCCCGCCGCTGGCGTGAACATCACCGACGCCGGCGACAAGCTCCGGATCGAGATCGGCGGCCAGCCTTTCGCGGAATACTGGTACCGGGGCGTGCCCAAGCCTTACCTTTACCCGGTGCTCGGCCCGGGTGGCCTGCCGATGACGCGCAATTGGCCCATGAAGGACGTGGCTGACGAGGAGAAGGACCACAAGCATCAACGCTCACTCTGGTTCACGCACGGCGCGGTCAACGGCCAGGACTTCTGGAGCGAAGAACCGAAGGCCGGCAGGATCGTGCATGAAAAGTTCACGGAGGTGAAGTCGGGGAAACAGATGGGCGTTATCCAATCCCGGAACAAGTGGGTGGCCGGCGACGGCTCCACCGTCTGCACGGACGAAGAGACGATCCGGGTCTATCAGCGGCCCGACGTCCGCATGTTCGACTTCGAGATCACCATCCATGCCACGCACGGCCCGGTGACCTTCGGCGACACCAAGGAAGGCACCCTGGGCGTGCGCCTGGCCGAGACGATGCGCCTGAAAGGCAAAGTCGGCCACGGCCACATCGTCAACAGCGAGGGCTTGCGTGACGACGCGACCTGGGGCAAGCGGGCCGCTTGGTGTGACTACTACGGTCCGGTCGAAGGCCAAACGGTCGGGGTGGCCATCTTCGATCATCCCCGGAACCTGCGACATCCCACTTGGTGGCATGTGCGCGACTACGGGTTGTTCGCCGCCAATCCCTTCGGGATACACGATTTTGAGAAGAAACCCGCCGGCGCCGGGGACTACGCCCTGGCCGCGGGCAAGAGCCTCACGCTGCGCTACCGGTTCGTCCTACACAAGGGCGATGAGCAACAGGGACGAATCGCCGAGCTTTATCGCGAATACACCGGCGCCAAATAGTCGGCTAAATACCATCAACCCCGCGAACGTCGATTATCCATTATGACCACACACAACGTGACTCGCCGTGACTTCATCCGAGCTTCCGCCTTAACCGCCGCCGCCTTGAGCCTGCCGGCGCGGCTCTGGAGCCAGGTGCCTGGAGCCAACAGCGACATCCGCGTCGCCGTCATCGGCTTCGGTGGCCGGGGCGCGGACCACGTCAAAGGGTTTCGCGAGCTCCGCGGCGTCCGCGTGGTCGCCTTGTGCGATGCCGACAGCGAGATCCTCGAACGTGAAGCCAAGCGGTTCCGTGACCGCAATGAGCCGATCGAGACCTACAAGGACGTGCGGCGGTTGCTGGAGAACAAGAACATCGACGCCGTTTCCACAGCCACGCCGAATCACTGGCACTCCCTGATCACGATTTGGGCCTGTCAGGCGGGTAAAGACGTCTATGTGGAAAAGCCCGTGTCCCATAACGTCTTTGAAGGACGCAAGGCGGTGGAGGCGGCGCGAAAATACCAGCGCATCGTGCAGTGCGGCACCCAAAGCCGATCGAGCACCGGCCTGCAGGAAGCCATGCACTACCTGCAGAGCGGACAACTCGGCAAGATCCGGGTGGCACGCGGTCTTTGTTATAAGCGGCGGCCCAGCATCGGCAAGGTCGAGGGCGAACAACCGATCCCGCCCAACATCGATTACAACCTCTGGTGCGGCCCGGCGCCTATGGCGCCGCTGCGACGCAAGAAGCTGCACTATGACTGGCACTGGGTTTGGGACACCGGCAGCGGCGATTTGGGCAACCAGGGCATTCACCAGATGGACATGTGCCGCTGGGCGCTCAACACGTACGAGCTTTCCCCCAAGGTGCTCAGCATCGGTGGCCGCCTCGGTTACGAAGATGACGGCCAGACCCCCAACACCCAGATCGTCATCCATTACTACAAGACAGCCCATTTGATCTTCGAAGTCCGCGGGCTGCCCGCCGCCACCGCCGCCAAGGAAATGGGCAAGTATCGCGGGGCCGACGTGGGCGTGGTCGTTGACTGCGAGCATGGTTACCTGGTGATTCCCAGTTACTCCGGCGCGACCGTGTATGACCGGAGCGGTGCCCAGATCAAGAAGTTCCAGGGCGGTGGCGATCACTACGAGAACTTCATCAAGGCCGTCCGCAGCCGCAAGGTGAGCGATCTCAATGCCGATATCCTCGAAGGCCACCTTTCCAGCGCGCTGTGCCACACGGGCAACGTCTCCTATCGGCTCGGCACACAGGCGGCACCGCGGGAAATCGTCGAACGGATCAAGGCCGACAACGAAGCGGCTGAGTCCTTTGGACGCTTCCAGGAGCATCTCTACGTCAACGGCGTCGATCTGACGGCGACCAAAGCCACCATCGGCCCGTTGCTGAAGATGAACCCCAAGGCCGAGCGCTTCACGAACTCCGCCCAGGCCAACGAACTCCTGACGCGTCATTATCGCGAGCCGTTCGTCGTGCCCGAAAAGGTCTGAGGCCCGGAACATCCGCCGCGGGAATAACCGTGGCGCAGAGCGATTGGGGTCAGCCCTTAAATTAGAACATTACTTGGCTGAGTGAGTCTGGCGCAAGACAGGTCGGAGGTATGGCGCGAGCGTTAAGGATTCAGTTTCCAGGAGCGATATACCACGTTACGTTCCGCGGCAACGAGCGTCGGGCAATCTTCAGGGGGGACGGCGATCGGCAGCAGATGCTCGATAAGTTGGCCGAGGAACGCCAATTGACCCAGGTCAGGCTTTATCTGGTCTGCCTGATGCCGAACCACGTGCATCTACTGCTGGAAACTCCCCGAGGTAACTTGGCCGAGTTCATGGGGAGGCTGTTGACGGCGTATGCGGTGTATTTCAACCGCCGTTATCGGCGGGTGGGCCATCTAACCCAGGGACGCTACCGAGCACAGTTGGTGGAGGGGGATGAGTATCTGCTGAAGCTTAGTCGGTATATCCATCTCAATCCCGTCTGCGGCAAGCGGTGGGAAGGTGTGGCAGTGGGCGAACGGATCAAGGAACTGCGGGAGAATCGGTGGAGCACCTATCGCAGCTATGCGGGTCTGGAACCGAAATGGAAAGGGATCGACTACGCGCCGATCTTGGCGACGGTTACTGGGACCGAAGCGGAGGCTGAGGCGGCCTATCAGGCTTACGTGGAGACTGGCTTGGCGACGAGCGACACGGCGTTCAGAGTGCTGTATCGACAGGCTCGACTGAGCGTGGGGTCATCAGGTTTCGTGGCCAAGGTAATGCGGCTTCATGAACAAGCCCTGACGGTAGCCCGGAGGAGGGAGGATGTGGCGTTGCGGCGAACTCAGTCCGGGCGATCTCCGGAGGAGGTGATCGAGGTGGTAGCGGTCGTTTTGGGAGTGCCGGCCTCGTGGCTGAAGCAGCGGCGGCGCAATTCCGTGCTCAGAGGGGCTGGGGCTTGGGCACTGTGTCGGCACAGCGGCCGGAATCAAAGGGCGATTGCCGAGATTCTGGGTATAGGGACTGGAGCCGCCGTGAGCTCCCAGATTGCCAAGTGGCGTCGTTTGATGGCCAAGGAAGCGTGTTGTCGGGAGATGGCAGCGGAGATCGATCGCAGGTTGAAGGCGTCTGGTTAAATACTAATTTAAGGGCTGACCCCAAAGGATCGATGCCGGAGTCTCGCCCTACCGAGGTCTGATAGGGGCCGCGGTTGGCGGGGATGGCATCAAGGTAACACGCGCGTCCCGCCTGTCCTATTTTGCCGGACAAGGTTGCGGTATCGCCGCCCCGTCTTTCCGTGGATCGGAGGCCCCATAGTTGACGCCCGTCGCAAAATCGCGCAGGACGACTTGGCCGCCGCCGACATTCTGCGTGAAATCACCGCGGACTTGGATTTGGTGGCCTTTGGCTTGGAGTTCCGCCCGCACCGCCGCCGGCACGCGGCCCTCCATCTGCACGTCGCAGCCGTCAAAGCTCATCTTGGTGAACCGGGGTGATTCCAGGGAGGCTTGGATGTTGAGACCGTGGTCCACGACCTTCGACACGAATTGCGCGTGGGCTTGCGACTGGTTCCAACCGCCCATGATGCCGAAGGCAATCCGGATGTCGCCTTTGGTCATGAAACCGGGGATGATCGTGTGGAGGGGGCGTTTGTGGACGGCCAGGACGTTCGGATGCGTCGGATTGAGGCTGAAGAGGCCGCCCCGATTCTGCAGGGCAAAGCCGCAGCCGTCCGGCACCAAACCGGAGCCGAAGCTGTAGTAATTGCTTTGGATCAGCGAGATCATGTTACCTTCGCTGTCCACGGCGCACAGATACGTGGTGTCAGGGCCCGCTTCCGGGGGCGTGCCCGCCTCGACATGGCAGTTGGCCTTCTCCAGGTCGATCAACCTGGCCCGGTCCCGCGCGTAGTCCTTCGATAGCATCCCGGCTATGGGCACCTTGTGGAACCGTTGGTCGGCCACGTAGCGCAGCATATCCGCGTAGGCGAGCTTCTTGGCTTCGATCATCACCTGCAACGTCCGGGCCGAGTTGTGACCGAACTCCGTGAGCGGGAAACGCTCCATGAGATTGAGCATCATCAGCACCGCAATGCCTTGGCCGTTCGGCGGGATCTCATACACCGTCCAGCCGTGATACGTCGTGGAAATCGGGTTCACCATCTCCGCGGAGAATCTGGCGAGATCATCCGCCGTCATCGTGCCGCCATGACCCCGGCTGTATTCGAGCAGTCGCCGTGCGATCGGACCTTCGTAGAACGCCCGGCGGCCCTTCCGGGCGATCTGACGATACGACCATGCCACATCCGGGTTACGGAACACTTCGCCAACGCGCGGGGCCCGGCCGCCGGGCAGAAAAGTCCGCGTGGCGCTTGCGTCTCTGCGGAGCAGGCCCTCCGACCCGGCCCACGCGGCCGCTGTCAGTTCTGATACGGGGAATCCTTTCTCAGCGTAACGTATGGCCGGGACCAGGAGATCGGCAAAGGACTTGCGCCCAAACCGGCTGCGGAGTTTGTCCCAGCCGTCCACGGCACCCGGCACAGTGACCGCGTGAACGCCGCTCTGGGGCATGTTGGTGATCCCCTGGCGTCTGAGGAACTCAATGCTCAAGCTGGCCGGGGCCCACCCGCTGGCATTCACCCCATAAACCTTGCCGCTCTTCGCCTCGTAAACGATGGCAAACAAGTCGCCCCCCATGCCGCACATCATCGGAGCCACCACGCCCATGACGGCGTTGGCCGCGATCGCGGCATCGATGGCACTGCCGCCTTGGGCCAGGATCGTGGCGCCGGCTTGCGAAGCCAAGGGGTGCTCACTCGCCACTATGCCCTGGCGGCTGATCACCATGGACCGGCCTTGCGAGCGGTCCGCCTGGGCGTGGGCCTGCAGGCCAAAGAGCATTGTGATCGACGTGAAAACGAGAACCCAACGAGGGGATGTCCGAAGCGAGTTCATGGTTGGCAGCATAGTCGCGCTGGCGCAATTGCGCACCAGTTTTCGGTGGTACCTGGTGCCCGGCAAGACCGGCCGCCTTCGCGGCTCTATCGTCCGCGTGGTCCGATGGCCGATCCGCCAATTCGAGCATCGCGCCCCTACGGGGCTTGGATCGTCCTTGTTTCGCTGCTGGCTATAAACATGGCGTCCCTATGGGACTGGTCCCTCTCGGCGTGAGGCCTGCCCCGCAATCCCGGGTGCTATACACAACGACATAAGTGGTTGCGCCGGGTCAGGGGACCCGGCCTACAGAATCATGTAGGCCGCGTGCCCTCACGCGGCGGGACTTCTGACGTCGTGTTTAATCCACGTTGAGCGCCGACAGTCCACGGCTGGACGGGGTGTCGCCGAACCGGTTTTCCTTGGGACTCCGTCGCCGCCTCTTACGCTCCGGAGCTTTTCTTGCTTGGCCCGGGCCGACCCGGCTCTTAGCATTACGCCACAGATGCTGGCTCTTGCTGGAATTCGACGCTTTGGCTGGGCGGCCGGCCTGGCCATGTCGGTGCTGATCATACCGACGCTGGGCTTGGGCGCTGATACGAAAGTGCGGATGCTACGCCCGCCGCCCAAGCCGCGCGCGCATCCCAACATCCTGTTCATACTCGCTGACGATTTGGGTTACGGCGACGTTGGCTGTTACGGGCAGAAGAAGATCAAGACCCCTAACCTCGATCGCCTGGCGGCCGAAGGCCTGCGCTTTACAAGTTGCTACGCGGGCAGCACTGTGTGCGCTCCGTCACGGGCCTCCCTGATGACCGGGCTGCACACCGGCCATTGCTATGTGCGCGGCAACGCGGAACTGGCCCTGCGCCCACAGGACCTCACGGTCGCGGAGTTGTTGAAGCAGGCGGACTACAGCACCGCCGCCGTAGGCAAATGGGGATTGGGCTTGGAGAACACTACCGGGCACCCGAACCAAAAGGGTTTCGACGAATGGTTCGGTTACCTGAATCAGGTCCACGCCCACAACTACTACCCGACGCAACTGTGGCGCAATGACCAGTTGTTCACGCTCCAGAACAATCTGGACGGGCGGAAGGGCGATTACGCCCCAGACTGGTTCACGCGGGCCGCGACGAACTACATCCGTATCAATGCTGAGCGCCCGTTTTTCCTTTACCTGGCTTACACCATTCCGCACGCCAACAACGAGCTGAAAGACAAGGGCATGGAAGTGCCAGGCGATGCACCCTATTCGCAAGAGACGTGGCCCCAGCAGGAAAAGAACAAAGCGGCGATGATCAATCGTATGGATCAGGACGTTGGCCGGATCATGGCGTGGCTCAAAGCCTTCAAGCTCGACAACGATACCATCGTCTTTTTTACTAGCGACAACGGTCCGCACAAGGAAGGCGGTGTGGACCCCAAGTTCTTCGAGAGCTCCGGCCCATTGCGCGGGATCAAGCGGGACCTGTACGAAGGTGGGATCCGCGTGCCCATGATTGTGCGCTGGCCGGGCAAAATCAAGGCGGGCAGCGTGAGCGACCAGGTCTGGGCGTTTTGGGATTTCCTGCCTACGGCCGCCCAGATCGCCGGCCTGAAGGCGCCCAAGGACATCGACGGCCTCTCCTTCTTGCCGACGCTCCTGGGACAAAAGCAGACCAATCAGCACGAGTTTCTCTATTGGGAGTTCCACGAGGACGGATCCAAACAGGCTGTCAGGATGGGCGACTGGAAGGCAGCGCGCCTCAGTCCGGACAAACCCTTGGAGCTCTACAACCTCAAAACCGACCTGGGTGAGACCAACAACGTGGCTTCGCGAGAGCCCGACGTCGTCGCAAGGATCGAAACCTACCTGAAGACGGCCCGAACTGAGTCCGAGCGTTGGCCGATCAAGAAGCCGGTGGGCAAGGCCGAGAGGCAACCTTAACACCCGTATGCGGCAGAGGACCGCCGCAGTTCAGGGGAAGCGACCTGTTCCTTTCTGAACTGCGCGCGGTCTATGTACCGTTTTTGACTCTTGGTAGGGCGAGACTCCGTCGAGCCGTGGAATCACGTGCGGGCAAGAAAGTCAGGGCTCGACGGAGTCTCGCCCTACCGGTGGGGGCCGGTTCATGGAGAGATCAGAATCCGATAGAGTTTTTGGCTGCCGGTGCTGGCAGCCACTCGATACGGGCTTTTCGCGCCGGTGATCTCGCTCACTTCAAGCCTGGCCGTTTGGCCGGCACCTTGTAGTCCTTGTGCCACTCGAATTTCCACAGATCATCGTTCTTCACCAGTTCTACGTGGCCGTCAGCGAGACCGACGTTGACGCCGCCGGGCAAGGGCGCTTCCTTGGGATGCTTCTTCGAGAAAGGTCCGCTGGCGCCGCCATGGCGAGGGTAAGCCAGCCGGCCCATGCCGCCGTTCAAGTCGATCGGGTCGCCAGTGAGGTTCTGTGGGGTGGGATCATCCGCAGAAGGCCAGGCATCGACCCATATCGAGTCGGCAAACATGGGGTGGCGCGTCGGGCTGGTCAGTTCGCCTTCGAGACGAAAGGCGAGCACTCCGCGCCCCCATGCGGCCGGCCAATCGCCGGAATAGAAAAAGCCATTCAACGCGTAGCTGCCCTGAAAATCGTGCTTGTTCCCCGACCATAACCACGTCTCGTTGACGCGCCCGGCATACGGCTCCGAACGCGCATTCCGCTTCTTCAGGGGTATCTCCGGCGCCGAAGGGCAAACTCGCACCTGGTCCGAGTTGCCTTGGTTCTGCAACAGGACGCGCATCCATAAATCGGAGTCGCTGGTGTAGGGAACGGTTTTGCCATACTCGTTCACGTACATGAAGTTGGCCAGGCCCATCTGCTTTAAGTTACTCGTGCACTTGATGGCGTGTGCCTTGGTTTTGGCTCTCGACAACGCCGGCAGCAACATCGACGCCAGAATGGCGATGATCGCAATGACGACGAGAAGCTCAATCAACGTGAAGGCCCGTGGTCGCGTGACGCAGCCCCCCACCGGAATCGGTGCTCGAGTTTTCATGTTTCTTCTCCAAAATCTACATTGTGCGAAGTGCCCAACAAAAACGCGCCCAACGAAGCTTGCAGTGATCGCGCGAGGTTTCCTTCGGACCGTAAACCCCAGGCAAAGCGTGCAGTCCAGCACTCTGTCATGGCGGCAAAAGACGGCCATAGGCTAGGGCCTTGTGCCGCCTCACACAACCTGATTCTCATTGCGGCAACCAGGATGTCTAAAAGAGCGGCGTATCGGACCCAAAGCTACTTCCTGCCGGTGCTCCGCTCCTGCAACCAGATAATGTCCTTGTTGTTCGGCGATGAGATACCACCGATGATTTCCACACCCTTTCTGAGCTTTGGTGTAGTCCGAGGGTCCAGCCATTTCTTAATCTCGGAATGACCATCCGCAAAGTTGATGCCCCCAGCCTGATTGTGGTAACTGGCCGGGAAATCCACCAGGATGATGGATTGGGGCGCATCCGGGCAGCCGGTCATTTCGACTGCAAAGTAGCCGTCATTGATGCTGTCTTCCCTCTCATCAATCAGCACCCAGGTCTTGCTGGGAGAAGGATCGACCATGTCCGATACCTTTAGCAGGATTTTGAACTGGCCCCTCTTCCATGCCCACTCCAGGTTTGAATTCATCCAATCATTCATCGACATGCTCCGCACGCGCGGTTTCTTGTTTCCTTTATCCACGCTTTGGTCGGCTGGACATTTCCAGATGCCCAGGCTGTTGTGGTAGGGCCAAAGATGACTCCGCCAGAGATACAGGATGTTGGTATTATCGGAATTGGGGGTGTTCAAATCCAGCCAGCCCGCTACCCACGTGTACGGATAATGGGCCATCCCAGGTGTCCAACCACTCTGATAGTCTCCATTGTTGGGGGGGATTCGGTCATCGTTGTCATGGGCGTACATCACCCAGGAAAGCCCCAGTTGCTTCAAGTTGCTGAGGCACTGAATACCCTGTGCCTTGGTCTTCGCCCTGGCCAGGGCAGGTAAGAGCATGCTGGCCAGGATCGCAATGATAGCGATGACGACCAGCAGCTCAATCAGCGTAAAGGCCCGCCCTCGCGCGACGCAGTCCTGCACAGGAGTCGATGTTCGAGTTCTCATGTGCCTGCTCCAAAATCCAGATTGTACTAAGTGCCCAACAAAAACGCGCCTAACGAAGCTTGCAGTGATCGCGCGAGGTTTCCTTCGGACCGTAAACCCCAGACAAAACGTGCAGTCCAGCACTCTGTCATGGTGGCGAAAGACGGCCTCAGCGTAGACACTTCTGCAAGTAGACGCAACTTGATTTTCGCGGACGTTCCGGTGTCAGTTGGGCTTCGTGCTCATGGCGACCGCCCATTGGCCTGCTTGCCCGCTTCGATCTCCTCAAACGACGGCGCTCTCCAAACGCGGAGTTGCTTCTCTTCGTGCGAGACTAGCGTGTTGGCGTCAACGAACCAGCTATAGGGGCCATAGGCTCCGGGACTGTGGCCTTTCAGAACGGCTAGTGGCCGCCGCGAAAGCACATGCCAGAGCATCAGAATTCCCCGCGAGCCAGCCATCAGCGTTCGTCCGTCCGGCGAGAAAGATGGACTAAAAAAGACGCCGGCGCCTTGGCTGAGAACCGCGATCTCGGATCCTGTGGACACGTCCCAGAGTCTTGCCGTTCCGTCATCGCCGGCCGTCGCCATGGTCTTGCCATCGGGCGAAAAGGCGATGCCATAGACTGTCCCAGAGTGGCCTCTGAGCACAGTTACCTCTCGCCGTTGGGCGATGTCCCATAAGACGACGGTAAAATTCGTCTGAGAAACTGCGAGCGCATGCTCGTCTGGCGATAAGCACCAGATGGACCTGACGCATGGGAGCGGATCGAATGACATCGGGCGCCGGCGACGGATGTCCCACAGGCGAAGGTTGACATGCCGCCCAGGAGGCTGCGAAAGGTCAGCCAACAGGATCTGTCCACTGTGGGAAAAGGCGAGGTCCATCAGCCCGTTAGTGCCGACATTCAGCAGCTTTTCACTCTGGCTGGTGGCGGTCTGCCAAAGCGTGAGGGAACCGTCGCTATAGCCGGCGATCAAGTTTGTGGCGCCCGGGGACAGGGCAAGCCCAGTAAGGAGTGTAGAGGGTATGCTCAACTCGGTCTTCCGTTGCAGAGTTCTGGCATCCCAGACAACGACCGAACCCTTCCTCCCCAGCGTAGCAAATGCTCCGCCATCGGGCGAATTAAACACTTTACGGGTACGGTCAAAGCCCGGGTAATCAGCCACATTCAACGACAAGACGCCCCTCGCCTTCGGTTGCGGACTCCAGCATCTCACCGTCATGTCTTTGCCGCCGGTCAACAGCATGCGGCCATCCGGCGAGATGGCGACGGACCAGACCTCATCCCGATGGCCTTTCAAGGTTCCCAGGGGACTCAAAGTGGCCACGTCCCACAGTCGGATGGTCTGGTCGGCGCTCGCGCTGACCAACGTCTTTCCGTCTGGCGTGAACGCCAACGAACTGATCCAGAAGGTGTGGTTTGTCAGCAACCCAATCTGCTGCTGTCGGCTGATATCCCACAGGCGCACCTCGTTAAATCCCTCCCCCTGCCAAAAAGCCCCGGAGGCGAGTAACTTCCCGTCGGGTGAGAACGCTAAGGCCTTGACGCCGCTCCTGTGGCCGGGAAGTGTCGCCTTCTGTAAACGCGTAACGCAGTCCCAGATCATAATGTCCGGGCCCCCGTATCCAGAGGCCAGTTGGCGCCCGTCTGGTGAGACGGCTAGAGAGATGGGCTTCCCCCGGTCGCCGAGGAGGACCCCTAGTTCAGTCTTGGCCTCCGTGCTGACGACGCGTATTGGCGCGCCCCGGTCACTCGAAATGAACAAGGTTGCCCCATCGGGGGAAAAGCAGACGGCACTGAGCATGCCAACTTGGCCGATTGGAAAACTTGCCAACCGCCGCCGAGATCCGACATGCCACAGGATGGTTTCCGACTCGGTCCGAGTGGCGATGCGCGTACCGTCTGGTGCCAAAGCCATGCTCCAAACTGGAGCTTCATGCTCGAGCACCGCGATTTCTTCACGCCGCGTTAGGTCCCACAACTTGACCCTGCCGTCTGCGCTGGCTGAAGCCGCGCGCACGCCATCCGGGAAGAACGAGACCACAGTGACGATGTTCGAATGATGCCCAAGGGTGAAAAGTTCGTCGCTTTGGCATTGCTGCCACAGATGCCGCCATTCCCAACCGCGGAGGTCTGCTTGTCCCCACTTCGGCACATGTCGCTGCAGGAGTTCCAGCGCTTGGCCGAGGTTGCCTTCGTCCAAAGTCCGTTGGGCGAGATTCACATCGGCCGCGTACGAATTATGCCTCAGATTCTCAGTGCTGCGCGTGACCACCCGCGATTGGTGCAGGGCGAAGATGGCCAAGAGCCCGATTATAAAGAGGATCGATCCTGCAATCGCGGCGCTTCGCACGACGCCTCGCCGGTACGCCGCCCGCTCTCGCGCCGCGAGCTCGGATTGCTGCCGCGCCAGGGCTTCTTGTCGTTGCCGCCAGGTCCGCAGGTTCTTTGCGAATTGGGCTGCGCCAGGAAAGCGGTCCTCCGGCTTGCCGGCGAAGCAATGCTTCAGATCTTCGCGCAGGAGCGGGTCGGGGATCTCGTCCGCCCAGTCCGTAGCCACGGGCCTCTTGAAATCGGCCACCACCAACTGGTAAAGCACGACCCCAAGCGAGTAGATATCCGACCGGATCGAAGCCGGTTTGCCCGCTAACAACTCCGGGGCCATGTAGAGTTGCGTGCCCGTCTGCGACGAAGAACCCTGCGCCATCGTCTGCGTGAACCCCGCTCGTGTCACCCCAGCCAAATACTCTTCCGACAACACCTGCCCGATGCCAAAGTCCGTCAGCTTCACTCGTAGCGGCGGACTGGCGTCCGCCGCTGATTTCTGGTGCTCCGGTGCCGCGGTCGTCACGTCCTCGCGTTCGGCGAGCTGAGTTAGCGGCGAACGCCAGTTCGCCGCTACACCACTCACCAGAATGTTGGCCGGCTTCACATCCCGATGAATGATCCCCGCATCATGCGCCGCCTGCAACGCGTCCGCCACTTGCGCCACAATCTCGAACCGCGTGTCCAGCGGCACCTTGTCGATGCCGCCTTGCTCCGCACACCAAGCAGCCAAGTCGTTCCCCGCCGCATAGTCCATCATCACGTAATAAGGCGGCTCCTCAAAGAACACGTCCTGGATCCCGACAATGTTCGGATGCCCTCCCATCCGCTCCTTCAACAGGCGGAACAAGGTCACTTCACGCTTCAACGAGCGCACCCGGTCCGCCTGAAAGCAGAACTTGAACACCCGTTGTTCCTTGAGCTTTTGATGACGACCCAGCCACACCTCGCCGAAGCCGCCATACCCCAGGTGCTGCTCGATTACCCACTGCGTGTTGGGCACGACTTGCCCCACTGCCGGCCGCCACCCCAACACCGGCTCCGCTTCCACCGCCTCATACCGCCGCGCCTTCTCCGAGGTCGTCGGCGCCGTCAGCAGCCCATGCCCCATCTCCGCCACTTCGCACACCTCGACCGGGTCCTCGACGCCTTTGACCAAGTAATGGCCGTGGCTGACCCAAGAGAGCTTGTCCACCCCTTCCAGCGCTTCGCCTTTGAGCGCCTGCCGCGCGCTGTCAAACACCTGGCGGGTCACCAGGATCTGCCCGCCCTTGGCCAGCGACATCACCCGCGAACACAGGTCCACCTGGAGGCCGAAAAGGTCCCGCCGATGCTGGTCCGCCGTCGGTTCCCGGATCACCACCTCCCCCAGGTTGATCCCAATGCGGTCCTGCACGCTGGTGCCGGTCCCCGCGAACAGCGTCCGCAGCTTGGACTGCACGAGCAGCGCAAACTCGACTGCGTCCGACGGGACCGCAAAGACCAGCAGAAACGAGTCGCCGGCCGAGTCGATTTCCTGGGCATTGGAAAAGCGGGCCAGGCAGTCGCGGAGCAGTTGATGGTGTTTCTCGAAGAACTCGAAGCTCTGACGCCCCAGACCCTGTTTGAGCGCCGTGGAGTCCACCATGTCGGTGAACAGCAGCGTGACCAGGCCGGTCAGGTGTTGCCGGCCAAAGGATTCGGCCTTGGCCCGCTGCTCAGTGGAAGGCTGGGGAAACATGCTGGAGTATTAGTTGGCATAAACGACCAGCCAATGGAAGCCCAAAGAAGCGGGGACCGGTGGTCCCCGCCTTGACAACGCAACCTGGAAGCGGGAGTTTTGCGGCGCTATGCGACGCTCAGCCACGAAGCGAAAGAAGCTCGATTACCCGGACGAGACGAACGGGACGCGTTGGGCCGGGCAGGCCCGAAAAATGGCCAGCAAACTCAGCGCGGAAGAGGAGGCCCAGTATTTTCGGAAAGCGATGGTCAAGGTGTATGGTGGCCAGCCCAAAGAAGCAACTGGCGCTGGACGCTAACCTCCTGCTGGACCTCGACGAAAACGCGCTGCTCCTCGCGTTCCAAGAGGCCGACCTCCTGCCGGTGCATCCCGTGCATCCCAAGCGGCTACTTCGGGCATTGCGCTGAGATCGCTTCCGGTTGTCCAGCCATTGACTTTTGAATCTCCAGCTTCAAGCCAGAAACGGCTGCAAGACCATGGTCATTCCGGAGGCATGCCGACCATGCCGTCGCTGGTTCGAAGGTTAGTTCGCGTTTGTTTGTACAGGAGCAGGTGGCTGCCGTTGCGGGGCTTTCGCGCCTGTCTTTAGTCGGGAGGCGACGAGAAAGAGGACGGCGTTCAGGATCACAACCAACAGGACCAAAACCCAGATCAGGTACTGAGCGCGCCTCGCCGAGTCGGGCGGGGCAGGGGATGGGTTTGGGTTCGAGCTCAAGCGTGGCGCGATCGGACGGAAGCAAGGCCTGTCCGCCCCAGGTCGGGCTTCTGCCGCGGTTCACCGACTAAGCCAGGCGCACAGGCCGCCATGACGACACTACCCGGAGGTTCGCTTCACCCCAATTCCGCCACTCGGACACGTTTGCGATCCCGACACGTCTCGACGTTCGCGCGGATCTGTTCGCGGAGCGGCCCGGCGTTCCTGATGGCTTCAAGCGTCAGGTTCGGGGTGGATTTGTCGTTGGTGGCCAGGATGATGTTACCCGTCGAGAACAGACGGTAAAGAAGCGGTTCAACCAGCGAAGTATCCTCCACCCGGTAGAGCTCCAGTTCTTCTGTGCGGCGCGTGAGGATGCCGGTGCGGACCTTCACCCGTTGGTTCGTCACTTCATAGGCGCGGCAATGATTGGCGAAGTTCTTCCACGCGGCGAAGGCCAAGGGCACGAGCAGTCCAGCCGCGAAGAGTGCGTTGACTGCCACGGCAAGCCCGACCAGTATCCCCGCCACGAGCAGACAGAGGAGGTAGCTGCCCAGGTTCACCACTTCCGAAGAACTGCCCTGCCAGACTGTGTTCTCTTCCATAGGCGCGCCGATGGTTCAGGCCCGCAACGAAACTGGCGGAAGGGAGAGGATTCGAACCTCCGGTACGGTTACCCGTACGCCTGATTTCGAGTCAGGTGCCTTTAACCACTCAGCCACCCTTCCGCTTTTCCGCTTTAACAGCTTATGCAAGCCGAGACTCCCGAAACCTGACGTTGCGCAACAGGTCGTGCTGGTGTGGCGTAATGCAGGCCAATGCAGACACCCAACCGGGCAACGAACCAGTTGCACGACATCAAATTCATACCGAGGGGAAATCCTACACCAAGGTCTTCGGTCCCGGCAAGCGCCGCATTCGTGGACTTTGGCGCCGCGGCGAACGCTTCTACGCCCAACCGGCCGTCGAAGATCCGGCCACCGGCAAGAAGCCGGTCCGCCGTGTGAGCCTCGATTCACCGCGGACCTGGCCCGGCATTTCTTCGCATCCCAGTCCGTCATGAGCGGGGTGGACCTTTTGACCGTCGCCGGATGGCTCGGTCATCAAGATGCCTTGCGGCCAACGGTCGTCTTCGACGGTGATGCGGGCCAGGAACCGGTTATTGCGGCGCCACAAGCCCTGAATCGGATGCTTGCGGTTGTCGAGCGCCTTGTGGTAAGAGTGCCGCCGTGAGTGCGGAAGTGAGTCAGCTTTGCCTGGCGATTCGTTGCGTTTCACAAGGCAACCCTGTCGCAATCTGAAGCTTGATCACTGTTTGTGCTGGCAGGTGCGTGGTAATGAATGTGCCGACGTGGCGGAATTGGCAGACGCGCTAGACTCAAAATCTGGTACCCGAAAGGGTGTGTGGGTTCGACCCCCTCCGTCGGCACCATATTGGAAACAAGGTGTAACGTTGCCGGCGAGTTGTCGCGGCGGTAAGCCAGTTGTCGCGACAACTCGCCGGCAACGTTACATCAGGTCCGTAGATTCTGATTTCCGGATCGAAACTCCACACCCCTCCCACGTCCCCCATCGCGGCCACTATGCTGCCGCCAACCGTTGCCTGAAAGTCGTATCGGTCGCTGGCCCCTGGGAGAAGCGAGCCTAGAACCGTCTGTCCAGAAAGAAGAGTTCCACTTCGAAAGCACCCGGTCGTCCGCGGCGCGCATAGGCATCCCTGCGCCAGCCCAAGGCAACAGAAGGAGGAGTGGGACGATTCGGATTACACATTGGCTGAGCGTCGGTTGGATGGCACCACTCGCTGGCAAAGCAGGTGAGAGAAAGGCGGCGAGAAGAGTATTCCGATTCATAGCATTACTTCTTGAGTTTTCGTTCGTCACCTGAGATCCGGGTTGATGTCCTCTGCGATCTCTGCCGGACCATTCGCCGACAGTGAAAAGACTCGAAATTGCATATCAACGAAATCCTGCTCCACGCGGCTCCGCCCCTGGACCTTGGCGCTCACCAAAACTGACCCGCTTGTGCTCATTTAAAG
>Ga0315274_10003316_pt1 | contig 24002 bp, 22 predicted proteins | sample YL17G02_20_MG_FD_203700 | JGI IMG/M metagenome (GOLD analysis project Ga0315274, IMG submission 203700) | Sediment microbial communities from Yellowstone Lake, YNP, Wyoming, USA - YL17G02_20 | ecosystem: Environmental > Aquatic > Freshwater > Lake > Sediment | place: USA: Wyoming | collected...
CTCTAACTGATCAATATCCGGGCCTAAGAGTTCGACCAAACTATCTTCTACCTCCTCTGATTTTTTAGTCGTCAGATACTCCAATGACGTACTCGCTTTGCCGCCAAACTCCACGTATAAATTCTCTTTTCTTACCCGTTCACCCTCAAAAGCAGCAGCATAAGGAACCGGTATAGGGATTTGCGCAATCTTTACTTTTACCCCCCTTACCTCGATACAGCGCGGGACGATCTTCTTATAATCCAGCTCTTTAACCAAAGCCTCATAGGTAGTAATACCCGAAGGTTTTATTTCGGGAATTTCTGTATCGGCGATAATGGGAAAACCCATATTTATCGCTCCGGCTCCGGTAGCATATTTTATATCATCAAGTTGACCTAAAACCAAACCAAAGGCAAAAACACGCTCTTTGGTGTATAAAAGACATTTTTGCGCCTGTCCAGGTTTAATCCCACCAAAAGTTAATGCTGAGCGGATTGCCCAGTTTAAAGGAAAGATCCCAGATATAGTATCCCGGCCATAAGGAACAATATAATTATCCCAACCCATCTGCACGTTTTCTTCTAATAACTGGTCGATTATCGAACGGCCACCAACGGATGAGCCGACAAAAATTAAAATATTTCTCTCCTGCAGATCTCTGACTATCTTGACCGCGGTTGCGTTATCTGGCGCAGCTCCTAAGATAGCGGCAAATCCCGGCATCCGCCCATCCACCAGCTGAATACCTAAAGAACGCATAATCGTATCGGTAAAAAATCCGTTGCAATCCTTTTGCGGTTCTTGAGCGTAGAGATAGCGAAGAGCAACAATAATCTCTTCACAAAATAGAGTCGCCATACCGGCATTTAAGGCGTCACCTAAATAAGGAAGCCAGACTTTATCTGAAGGAACTCCAGGCAATAAAGACTTGGCGTGCTCTAAAATAGGTAATGCGTCTTTTAGGGTTTCTACCTTTGCTCCTAAAAGCGCATTCGCTAAAGGCAAATAAAATGCGGTTTCCGGAAAACCGATCTTTGTATTTGGGCCCTTTTCTTTTATGGCTTTATTTAAGGAGTCGGATGCCTGTTTATAAATTTCCTGTGCACCTTTAATAACCGAAGCAGCCACAATTTTAGACATACAATCTCTCCTTCTCTTTGACTAAATCCAAAATGTCCGGATAACCAAAATTTTCTTGTAATAATCTATCTTTTATCGATGAAACATCAATTTGCTCTCTGATTAATCTCAAAATTATGCCGCTATTCTTTATCTCACCGACTAAAACCGCTCCGACAAGCACATTATTTTTCAAAACTAATTTTTTATAGCGGTTTGCCTTGGGTTCGAGAATTTTTAATTCTTCAAAGGAAGGGTCCTCTTCTTTTACCTTATATATCCCTAATGAAATTACTGGCAGGCCAAAAAAATCAATCGAATTCATACCTAATGAGCCGTCGTATCTTAAAATACTTTCAGCCATATTTGCTCCGGCAATTTTACCTTGTTCTACTGCCACCGGCCAGAGCGCATTTATTGCATGCTGGTTTAAAGTTAAATCAAAACTTTCGCAGACATCGCCGGCAGTATAAATATTGGGGATATTTGTCTGCAAAAGATTATTCGCGATAATACCTTCGTTAACTTCAATTTCCGTATCCTTAATTAAATCCATATTCGGTTGCACACCTTTACCGACAATAACCAGAGAACAGCCAAAGGCCTTACCCGAATCTAATTTTACGGCTTTGATATCACCATTCCCAATAATTTCAGCCACATCCTGGCCGGTGAGTATTTCGATACCGTTTTCTTCTAATCTCTTTTGCACAAAACTTGCCGCTTCAAAATCAAGCATCTGCGATAAAACCTGTTTGGATTTAATCACCACTTTTACTTCTAAATTTTTCTTTTTTAAGCCATAAGCTGCCTTTAGTCCAATCAGACCGCCGCCCATCACGCAGGCGCTCTTAGTTACCGGTAATAACCCGGAAATTTCTTTTACATCTTTAATGGTGCGAAAGCCAAATACGCCTCTTTTCTTTATTCCCGGGGTGGAAGGAAACTTTGGGCTGGCGCCAGTAGCAATTAATAAAGAATCGTAACCTAGCTGGGTTTTATCCTCTAGAATCACTTTACTTTTATTGGGATCAACGCGGGAAACTTTCTTATTTAAAAGAAGCTCGATATTATTTTCTTTATAAAAAGTTTCTGGTCGGTACAAAATTTTATCTTCTTTTACTTCGCCGGCCAAATAATATGAAATGAGGCAGCGGCAATAAGCAGGATAATCCTCATCTGAGATAACCACAATCTTGGATTCCTTATCTTTTTGCCTGATTGCCTCAACCGCAGCAATTCCTGCAGCCGAATTACCGATAATCACGAATTGTTTCATTTTTATCCTTATTCCCTTTTAGCAGGTCCTGTCTTGTCAAGTTTCTCGCAGGAACGCTCGGATTTTCCCAGCGAGAAAATCCTCGCTCGAATCGGCTTCGTCGCTCTCACTAACTTCGTTTCTTGCAGGTGAACCATGCCCGCTCCTCGCCTTTACGTCCTGCTTAAAAACTTGCCAAGCCACCCGCTAAATATATCTTGCCTAAACAATATAGTTATAATTACCAAAGATGGCAGCTTAAGAAGTATCCCACGAATCTAAATCCTATTCAAAAAAGGTTTTACTTCGATCTCCTTCATTTAAGGCGATTATTCCGCTTCGTTCTAATAAACCGACCAAGGCGCAAACCTAATATAGTGCCGATCATGCTACTAAACCAACAGGTAACAAAAAACAACACACCCCACCCTCTCGAGATATTGCTCGGATTGAACTCCGATACAAGAGGCAAGAGAGAAATACAAAACGCAAATAACACCGGTACCAATAATGTTGTTTTGTTTGAAGGCGAGCTTAAGAAGGAACTCAATATAAAACTAATGAGCCCAACAATAGGCAGGAGACTATGTCCTGATAACGGCAATAACGGAAGCGAAGCGGATACGACAATCAATAATATAGAGCCAACCAATAGTACTTTTGCGTTATGTGTCATTTGACATCCCTTTCCTTTATGAACATATTTATTTAGGAACAGTCCCCTTTTAACTACTTTGTAGCTTTGACGGGGACAGTCTCTATAAATTCTTCCTGCCAAATAATTGCACCTGTGGGACAAGCTTTAACACAACTGGGCTCGTCCTTGTCTTTACACTTATCGCAACGTAGAGGAATCTTTGTTTTTATATTCGGTCTAATGGCTGCGTAGGGACAGACCATTACGCACATCCAACAGCCCACACAACGCGTTTCATCGTGTAAAACCATGCCTTTTTCTTTATCATAGACTAAAGCTCTAGCCATACAGGCATCGACACACTTGGGATCTTCGCAATGCCGGCAGGAAACTGGATAATTCTTGCCTTTGGAAGACAATACCTTTTTTCTGGGTAGAGATAAAATCTCTTCTTTCAGTGCCTTAAACAACTCAGCAGTAAGAGAATGCGCCACAGCACAGGCAATTTCACAAGACTTGCAACCTAAGCATTTCTTTACATCGTAATATAAGTTTTTCATATTTTTAGCGTTTAGCGGATAGCGTTTAGCGTTTAGAAAACTATCCGCTATACGCTAACTCTAATACATCATTGGTTTTAAATTCAATGCCTTTCGTTTCTTATCAATATGATCAATCATCACTTTGGCCATCTGAAGAGGGTCATCGCAGAATGCAAATTTTCCGCCGACAATCTCTTCTAAGCCGCCGGTCAAATATTCAGTCAAGTTCTTACTGCCTAAAGTAGCAAATGGACTCGCACCAAAAATAGTATAAACTCCCGAAGCCACAAAATACAATCCGATAGTGATGGCTTTTTCCGACATCCACTCCGGCGCAGCGCCGCAAGCAGGAACATCGGATAAATCTTCACCTAGGCCACCTTCGGCAATCACTTGAGAGGCAGCGGTCAAAATACGGCTATTATCTACACAGGAACCCAAGTGCAAAACCGGTGGAATCCCCACGGCTTCGCATATCTCTTGCAATCCTTTTCCTGCATAAACCTTCGCTGCCTCAGGGATAAGCAATCCTTGCTTTGCGCAGGCGATGGCAGAACAGCCAGTTTGTAAAACTAACACATCGTTTTTAATTAATTCTTTAACCAATGTAGTGTGAAAATAATCTTGGGTCTGTTTAGGATTATTGCAACCCACTACACCGGCTAAACCGCGCAGGCGTCCGCAAATTATGGCTTCATTTAAAGGCTTATAAGTGGCGCGATATCTCCCACCTAAAATCTGAAAGACAACCTCTTTGGTGAATCCGGCTACCAGGTCCATCTCCTGTTTGGGAATATTTACTCTTTCTTTTTTTCGATTGGCAAAATTTTCTACCCCCAGTTTAATAATTTGCTTGGCTACCTCATAAGCATTTTTAGTTGCGAATTCAATATGGGTTACCCCGGGAAAACGCGCCTTAGGATTGGTGGTGATAAGTTTAGTATGAAAACAACTGGCAACCTCCTGTAATGCCGGCATAATGCACTGCACATCTACCATCATTACTTCCACTGCTCCGGTAATAATGGCTAATTCCTGCTGCAAGAAATTTCCGGCTACCGGAATGCCGTGACGCATCAAAATTTCATTTGCCGTGCAGCAGATACCGGCTAAATTTATTCCCTGTGCACCCATTTTCTTGGCTAATTTGAGTAATTCCGGGTCTTGGCTGGCTTTTACCGCCATCTCGGAGAGAATCGGTTCGTGACCATGCACCACAATATTCACCTGGTCTTCTTTTAAAACCCCTAGGTTGACCTTGCTTCTAACAGGCTGTGGACTTCCTAAAACAATATCCTGTACATCAGTGGCAATCATGGAACCGCCCCAACCGTCAGAGAGAGCGCAACGCATGGCTGTATTCATAATATTCTTATAATCATTGTCTACGCCCATGTGAGTGGTATGTAGCAATTCTACTACTTCTCTATCAATGCCGCGCGGAGTAAGATTAAATTTTTTCCAAATCTGCTGTCGTTTCTTGGGTGCGCGCTTACAGAATACCAACTCTCCCTCCTGTTTACCAAATTCTTCCAGTAATTTTTTTGAGAGTTCTTTGCTGATTTGTTCCTGGCTTTTACTGGTATCAATGCCAAACTCCTGCGCTAGGGTTTTTAGTTTTTCTGCATCTAATATTCCATAGTCATGCGTATGGCCTTCAGAAACCAAAGAGATGGTATGCGCTACATCTCGACCATGATCTGAATGTGCAGAAGCACCTACTGCCACTTTACGGGCTAAATTTCTGGCAGCAATTGTATCGGCGTTGGCACCACAGACACCAACTTGGGCTCCTTCGCCAAAAGGATCTATTCTGCAGGGTCCCATAGCACAGACAGTACAACATAGCCCCAGCTGTCCGAACCCGCACTGCGGCTCCTGCAGTTCTAATCTATCCCAGGCGGTCTTAATGTTTTCCTCTTGCGCCTTTTTTAAGACCTCTTGCGATGCTAAATCAATGGATTTTTTTTCAACATTTGTCATATTCTTCCTCCGTCTATCTATAAACCCGCGGCATCCAAAACTAAAGGAACCTTAGAATCCCAACCAATGGGCATAATGTGCACTCCTTGGCACAAGGATTTTAATTCTTTAATTAATCGCGCCGCAATCTCAATAGATTTGGCGACTTTGTCTTTGGTCTCTTCCATTTCCTTAATTAAATTTTCTGGTACAAATACACCCGCAACATTTTTGTTCATGTATTTAGCCATTCCGGCGGATTTTAATAAGACGATTCCCGCTAAGATGGGAACTTGAAGGTGTTTGATTTTACTCAAAAAACTCTCAAATACCTTAAGATCGTAAACTGCCTGAGTCTGAAAAAATTCTGCTCCGGCAGCAATCTTTTTTTCCATTTTTAAGATCTGCGGCTCTATTGGGTCTGCCCCTGGATTAACCACTGCACCCATGCAGAACTTCGGCGGCTGGCCTTCCAATTTATTACCCTTCATATCCAAGCCTTGTTGCAGTTTTTTAACTACCTGGAGTAACTGCGCTGAATCTAAATCAAAAACCGGCTTTGCTTCTGGGTGGTCTCCTAAAGTAGGATGGTCGCCCGTTAAAATTAAAAGATTTTCAATACCCAATGCAGCGGCAGATAGAATATCTGACTGCAACGCCAGACGGTTTCGGTCACGGCAAGTCACCTGAAATATCGGCTCAAAACCGCGCTGTTTTAACAGACTGCAGACTGCCAAAGAACCCAAGCGCATCACCGAACTCTGCAAATCCGTAACATTAATCGCATCCACACGGCCGCGGATCAGCTCGGCATCTTCCAAAATCTTTTTGGTCTCTATTCCCTTAGGCGGCCCAATCTCCGAAGTCACCATAAACTTCCCTGATTGTAACTTTTCTTTAAAAGTCAATTTTATCTCCTTAATGAATCTGTCGCTTTTCCCTGCTTAAGTCGGTTTTACCCTTCGGGCCGCCAAAGGTCTTTCGCAAGCTGCTTTGGCTAAAACCTCCATTCGCTCGAAATATCGCCAGATTCATTTTTACATTTTTGCGGGTGGCTTGGCTTGATTTCGAGCAGGGCGTCCGAGGAACCCGAGCGGGCATGGTTGCCCAGCTATCTACAAAGTCAGGCAGAGCGAGGGTCCGCAGGCGAGCGCAGTTTTGCCACGCTGGGGCAAAACAAGCGTCCCTGCGAGAAACAAGATAAGACAGGACCCGCTAAACATTTAAAAGAACATTATTACTGTAACTTTGCTGCCTCAACCAAATTACGCATCAGCATAGTCACGGTCAAAGGGCCTACGCCGCCGGGAACCGGCGTAATCCACGAGGTGCGCTTGGCTGCTTCTTCGAATTCTACATCGCCGACAATTTTATCTCCCACGCGATTTATCCCTACATCAACTACAATTGCGCCTTCTTTTATCCACTCGCCTTTAATTAAACCGGCCTTGCCTACTGCCACAATTAAAACTTCGGCCTGTCTTACGTGTTCTTCTAACTTTCCAGCTTTAGATGTCCCAATATGACAGACAGAAACCGTAGCGAATTTGTCTAATAACAAAAGTGCTAAGGGTTTGCCCACAATTTCACTGTGACCTACTATAACTACCTCTTTACCGTATAAATCTTGCCCGGTGGCTTGCAACAATTCCATTACCGCCGCAGGCGTACAGGGAATTAATTTTGCCTTACCAAAAACAATCTTACCGATATTTGCCGGATGCACCCCTTCCACGTCTTTTTCCGGTAAGATAAATTGACTAATCTTTTTGTAATCAATCTGCAGCGGAAGTGGCATCTGAATAATGATACCATTGACAGATTTATCGGAATTCAATTTTTGGATAAACTTGATCAGGTCACCCTCAGAAGTATCTTGGCTTAGTTTATGGAATTGATATTCTATGCCTAAACTCTCGGCAGTCTTTTTCTGCGATTTAGCATAAGCCTCGGCTCCGGCATTTTCTCCAACCATAACACTGGCTAGCACCGGCTTATTGGCCAATACCTGCACCTGCTGTTTAATCTCTTCTTTGATTTTTTCGGCAATCGGTTTACCCTCTAATAACTTAGCCACAATTACCTCCCTAATCCCTAGCTACTATTTACGTTACCCTCTAATGCCTCGTCAAATAAGTTTTAACGAATCCGACTCGGTATTGTGCCGAGTAACCTTTCAAAATTTTATGTTACGAGGCACTAATACCTCATCACATAAATTCTAGATAATGTTTTTTACGGGAGTGACTCGGTATTGTGCCGAGTAACCTTTCAAAATTTTATGTTACGAGGCACTAATAATTTTGCCAACTTTATCCTCCGTTTTTAATCTGATTTTTTTAACTGCCTTTTCTTTAAGTCTCAATTCTTTTTTTACTTTCTGGGTAAACTCTTTATCTTTTAAATAGTTCAGATTTATTTCGACATTAAAGTACGCCGCAGCAAAAGCTGACTCTAATAAAATTGCCGCCACCGCTACATCGCTAATTAAATTTGCATTTCCTTTTTTTATCAAAGGCGAACACAACCTAACTGCCTCAGCACAAAGTCGACAGACCATCAAAGGAACATCTAAGGCCTCTCTGATGTTTTTGCTTTGATAAGCCACTACGTCCAAATCAACTAAATTTAAAAATTCATTTCTTAGGCTTTCGGATTGGGATAATATTTCTTTTAATTCTTCTTCATATTGAGCGTATTTGGGTTTACCCAAAGTAAAATTCACTACCATGCTGATCAAAGAAGCTGCCATTGCCGCATTTAATGCTGCAGCTGAACCTCCACCTGGTGCCGGAAGTTTGGCTGCTAAATCATCCAAATATTTCTTAATGGTTTGGTCTTTATACATTGCGTTCTACATCACCTTAAAAATAGGTAATTCGCCGTATTAAGATAATCCTACAATGTTGCCTTTTTCGTCTAAATCGATATTCTCACCAACCGGATGACTTGGTAATCCGGGCATAGTCTGCATGGTACCACAGAGCGGATATAAAAACCCCGCTCCCACAGAAGCACGAACATCTCTTATCGGTAAAATAAAATCTTTAGGTCTGCCTAAAAGGTGAGGATCGTGCGATAATGAAAGATGGGTTTTAGCCATACATATCGGTAACTTGTCCAAGCCGTGTTCAGTAAAGATTCTAATTTTGTTTTGAGCTAATTCCGAATATTCTACTTCTTTTGCGCCATAAATTTTGGTGGCAATGCACTTAATCTTTTCTGTTATAGGAATATCGAGAGGATAAAGAAAACTAAATTTCTTTGGTAAGCTTGCAGCCTTAACCACTGCTTTAGCCAAATCTGTTCCGCCCTTTGAACCCTCAAACCACACTTTGCTGATTTCACAACCGTCCGCGCCAAAATCCGTGGCTTTCTTTTTCACAAAATCTATTTCTTTATCCGTATCTGCAGTAAATCTATTAATCGCTATTACTACCGGAACACCAAAAAGCTTTACATTTTCGATATGCTTCTCTAAATTACAGATCCCTTCTTCCAGCGCAGGAATATTTTCTTTGACTAAACCTTCATCTAAAGGCTTACCGGCAACCACAGTAAACTTACCGCTGTGCGCTTTTAAGGCGCGGATAGAACAAACGATTACCACTACATCCGGTACTAATCCGCTGACCCGGCATTTTATATCAAAGAATTTCTCCGCGCCGCAGTCCGCACCAAAACCTGCTTCTGTCACGATATAATCTGAAAAGGCAAGCGCAATCTTATCCGCCAAAATTGAACTGTTTCCGTGCGCAATATTAGCAAATGGTCCGGCATGCACAAAACAAGGCGTATTTTCTAATGTCTGAATTAAATTAGGTTTAAGCGCTTCTTTTAAAAGTACGGCCATGCTACCGGCAACTTTTAGATCTTCTACAGTAATAGGCTTTCCGTCAACATTATTTGCTACGACAACCCTACCTATCCTTTGGCGTAAGTCTTTTAAATCTGAACTTAAAGCCAATATCGCCATAATTTCTGAAGAAACCGTAATATCAAAGCCGCTATCGCGCGGTATGCCATCGTCTTTTGTTCCTAAGCCGATTCTTACATTTCTTAAGGCTCTATCACTGACATCCACCACCCGGCGCCAATAAATCTTCTCCGGATTAATTTTTAGTTTATTCCCTTTAAGCAAAGAATTATCTAAAAAGGCAGCAGCTAAATTATGGGCCAGCCCCACCGCATGCACGTCTCCGGTAAAATGCAGATTAAATTCCTCCATCGGTAAAACCTGAGAGTATCCTCCGCCTGCCGCGCCTCCTTTTATGCCAAAGACCGGACCTAAAGATGGCTGTCTGATACAGGCTGAGGTTAACTTTCCTAATCTATTCAAAGCCATAGATAGACCGATGGTGGTTACGGTTTTACCTTCACCCAAAGGCGTAGGCGTAATTGCCGTCACTAATATGTATTTTCCCCGACGCTTATTTTTTAATTGTTGTAAAATTTCTAAATCTACTTTTGCAATATAATTTGTGTAAGGAATAAGAAATCCGGGATCAATTTTTAGTTTTCTGGCAATTTTTTGTATCGGTTCTTTTTTCGCCGCTTGGGCAATTTTGATATCAGAGAGCATATTCTCCCTCCAGTTCAAAGGCATTTTTAATCAAGTCTATTTTGGGAATGCCTTCCTTATACATTACTGAGACCACATCAAACCTTGCCTTTTTGTCTAAGAGATTATTATCTTTAAGAAACTTTATGGCTACTTTAGAAATCTTTTTTTGTTTAGACCTAAGAATTGCCTCTTGGGGAAGACCGAATTTTTCCGTTTGCCTTGTCTTTACTTCAATAAAACAGGTGGTATCTTTATCGCGGGCGACAATATCTATCTCGCCAAGCTTAGTTCTATAATTCTTAACTAAAATTTTATAGCCGTTCTTTTTTAATAGATCGATTGCTACTTCTTCACCGGATTGGCCTAAGTATATATGCTCTTTAGACAAGGCTAAAACTTGTTCTGTGTATTGCAGATGGACCGAACTTTTTTAAAGCCACTCTGTGTGTTTTTGTCGGATAACCTTTATGCTTAAAGAACCCGTATTCTGGAAATAGGTTATGGTATAAAGACATAATTCTGTCTCTGGTGACTTTGGCTAAGATTGAGGCGCAGGCAATGCTTTTAGACCTGGCATCGCCCTTTATAATATTCGTAAAGGGAAAATCCATATTTAGTTTTACATCTCCATCGATGAGAAGATGTATTTGTTTTTTTGAAAGATTATTTAATTTATCGATAAGGGCCGATATCGCCTGTTCCATCGCCATGCGCGTGGCGGATAAAATATTAAAATAGTCTACTATTTTTTCGTCTATTATGCCGATGCCAAATACAGATTTATTGGTGATTTCTCCAAAAACCCTTTCTCTCTGCAGAGAAGTTAATTTTTTGGAATCATCAACGCGATTTTGAAAACGGCTGTTTTTATTTAGCAGGACTGCTGCCGCCACTACCGGACCGGCCAAAGGACCGCGGCCAGCCTCATCCACACCAATAACTAAATTGTAGCCTTTTCTTTTGAAAGTATTTTCGTAATAAAGGCTGGGACTAGATTTTTTCTTCTTGGCTTTCGATTTTGGTGGCGCGCTTTCCAACCTTGCCTCTTAAATAATAAAGCTTTGCCCTTTTCACTCTTCCCGAACGAATCACTTCGATACGTTCGATAGCCGGTGAATATAAAGGGAAAACGCGTTCAATACCTTCACCGTAGGAAACTCTTCTTACGGTAAACGTATTCCTGATGCCTGAACCCTTTTTGGCAATCACTACACCCTCAAAGGGATGCAGGCGCACTTTGTCTTCGCCTTCGGGTATCTTGACTAAAACCCTTACCGTATCGCCCACATTAAATTTGGGGATTTCTTTTTTTGTATATTCCTGTTCAATGATTTTTATTTTATCCATTTCAATTACTCCTTTAGTAAATCCGGTCTTTTTTCTTTTGTTCTTTTAATGGCCTGTTCTTTTCTCCAATCCTGGATTTTTTTATGGTCTCCGGATAAAAGAACTGCGGGAACTTTCATGCCGCAAAAATTGGCTGGCCGGGTATATTGGGAATATTCTAATAGGTTACTCTCAAACGACTCAAAATTCAAGGAATTTTTATCACCTAAAACGCCGGGGATAAGTCGCACCAAAGAATCAATAAGGACCATCGCCGGCAGTTCTCCTCCGGTTAAAACATAGTCGCCGATAGAAACCTCTTCATCTACTAAATATTGCCTAACTCTTTCATCTATTCCCTCGTAATGCCCGCAAATTAAAATCAGATGTTTAAATTTAGCTAATCTTTTGGCAATACTTTGATTTAATTTTTTTCCTTGAGGACAGAGTAAAATAACCTTTGAATCTTTGATTTTAACTTGTGCTTTTATGGCTTCTAAGCAGTTAAATATCGGTTCTGGCCGCATCACCATGCCTGAGCCGCCGCCAAAAGGTCGGTCATCCACCTTGCGATGTTTGTCTTTACTGTAGTCTCTTAAGTTGTGAATATGAATTTTAACTTTGCCTTTATTCTGTGCCCGTTTGAGGATTGACTCGTTCAATATAGGCTTAAACATTCCAGGAAATATAGTAATAATATCGATACGCATGTATTTAGTAGATAATAGATAGTAGATAGGTTTTAAAAAACCTTACACCTAACTACTGCATACTACCTACGTTATTATAATTTTCTAAAAACTCTTTCTTAAACTCTAAAAATCTATCTTGACTAATTGCCTCTCGGATCTTACGCATCAGTTCCAAATAGAAATGGACATTATGCAATGATACTAATCTCAATCCCAACATTTCATCCGCATTAAATAAATGCCTTAAGTAAGCCCGACTAAAATTCCTACAGGTATAACAACTGCACTTTGGATCTAAAGACCTAAAATCTTCTGTAAAGGGAGCATTCCTGATGGTTAACTTACCAACACTCGTAAAGGCAGTACCATTTCTTCCGTAACGGGTAGGAACCACGCAATCAAACATATCTATGCCAAGCGCTACCGCTTCTAATAAGTCTTGCGGCGTCCCTACGCCCATCAGGTATCGCGGTTTATCTTGCGGTAAGATATCCGCAACAAAATTTGTTATATTATAACTTAAATTTTTGGGTTCGCCAACAGAAACTCCGCCGATAGCATAACCGTCAAAACCGATATCCATCAACTCTTGTACGCAAATTTTGCGTAAATCTTCATAAGTTGCGCCTTGTACGATGCCGAATAAAAGTTGACACTGAACATGAAGCGCTGACTTTGAACGCCTTGCCCAGTCAACTGTTCTTTTCATAGCAATTTCAGCATGGTCTTTGGCGCAAGGGTAATACACACATTCATCCAAAGGCATAATAATATCTGAGCCTAAATCTTCTTGAATTCGCACAACATCTTCGGGAGTTAAAAAATGTCTTAAGCCATCAATGTGCGACTGAAATTCTACGCCGTTATCGTTTATTTTTCTCAAAATTGCTAAACTAAATATTTGATAACCGCCGCTATCGGTAAGGATGGGCCCTTGCCACGACATAAAATTATGTAGTCCACCGGCTTTTTTAATTACTTCTATTCCCGGTCTTAAAAAAAGATGGTAGGCATTGGATAAAACAATCTGGGCTTGGCAGTCTTTTAATTCTTGCGGGGAAAGAGTCTTCACCGTACCCTGTGTACCCACGGGCATAAAACAAGGAGTATCGATTTCGCCGTGGGTGGTATTTAACTTGCCTAATCGTGCTTTACTATTTTTAATTTGATGAATTAATTTAAACATGTTTACTAAATAATTAACATCGCATCGCCATAACTGTAAAATCTATATTTTCTATCGATGGCTCCCTGGTATGCTTTTCTAATCAATTTTTGGCCCGCAAAAGCACACACGAGCATAAAAAGAGTGGTACGCGGAAGATGAAAATTAGTAATCAGACAATTTAACATTTTAAATTTATGTCCAGGATAAATAAATAAATCTGTGTAACCTTCTTTTTTACCTAATGCGTAAGTCTCTAGAGTTCGGCAGGTTGTTGTTCCTACAGCAAATATGCGTCCTTTTATTTGGCGAGTTTTTTCTAAAAGTCCGATTGCATTTTCAGGAATTCTAAAGTATTCGGGCTCCATCTTATGCTGAGTAATATCATCATCCTTTACAGGTTTAAATGTTGCATAGCTAACATGCAAAGTAGCATAAGCAAAATTCACGCCTTGAGATTTAATTTTTTTTAGTAACTCTTGCGTAAAATGTAATCCCGCAGTCGGCGAAGCTATGGCGCCTTTATTTTTTGCATATACAGTTTGATAATAAACGTCATCTAAATCTTCCACCTCTCTTTTTATATACGGTGGCAAAGGCATCGTTCCTAAATTATAAATAGTATCTATATCTTTAGCATTAAAGGTAATTTCCCTTCTTGAGGTAATTACTCCATTAATCTTTCCATTATCAAAGATTATCTTTTCGCCTACTTTTACGCGACTAGGTTTAATTAAGGCATTGAAAGTCAGATTGGTCTTCTGGTTGAGCAGCAAAATCGTAACTTTTCCGCCGGTTATTCGAGAACCTTGTAGACGGGCTGGTAAAACTTTGGTATCGTTTAATACCAAAAGATCGTCTTTCTTGAAATATTCAATAATATCTTTGAACAGCCGGTGTTCAATTTTGCTATTTTTACGATTTAAAACTAAAAGCCTGGATGTATCACGTTTTTTTAGCGGATACTGGGCAATCAACTCTTTAGGCAAATAATAATCAAAATCCGATAACTTCATTCTGCATTTAGAGAAATTTTGGCACCGGGATAATAATGTTTCAGAATTTCTTCATATTTATATCCTTGTTTGGCCATAAAATATGCCCCCCATTGACATAATCCTACGCCGTGTCCCCAGCCTAAACCTTGAAAAATAATATCCCCGTCCATTACCGTAACATTAAAATTGGTGCTTCTAATAATATTCGGTCCAATTATCTCCCTAAAATTTTTTGCCGAAATTTCTAATTCTTCTTTACCGTTTATTATCTTTAGCGTCGTAATCCGTCCGGAACTGTCTCTATCTGTTATCCGTAAGTCTTCTATTTTCTCTATGTTATATCCGGCATCAGCTAATTTTTCTCTTACTTTGTCTTGCGCTAAAACATAATTCCAACGAAAATGCGGAGAATCTTTGCAAAATAAGCATGCAACTCCTTTTAAAGGCTCAAGATCTATGTTCCAGAGCCGTGATGCATCTTCGGTATGTCCAGCACAGGTAGCATGAAAATATGTGGGTAAAATTTTACCCTGATAGATAAGTATTAAACCTTTTGTCTGCTCTACCGCTTTGGTAGTCCGATATCGTTCTGAAGTTTGGCCGCCGTACACCTGAGAATAAACGTCGCTGGTTACATCGTAATCTTTGTTTTTGTTTTCTTGCATCTGGTAAAGCGCATAAGTGCGGCAGACTATCGCCTGTGCTTTTAATGCCTCATCAGGCCAATAATGCGAGACCTCATGATACAGGATACCTTTAATATAATCTTCTAAATAAATGTAATTTATGACCGATAAATTTAAATTTTCTTTTTTTATAAATTGAATTTCGCCTTTGAATCTGCGGCCATTAATTACGATAGATTCACCGTTTTTTGTTTTCACAAAGATCTTCTCCTGACTAAAAATTTCGCCTCCTATCAAAATGCCGTCCTTATAGGTAGTTACCGTGGTTTTTAAGTTTCTACCTTCGAATAAAATCTGTTTACCGGAAGAATCCAGAATTTGATAGGTCCCTCTTATTTTGAGACTCGTAGAGTTGGTATCTTGAATAATTGCTACGCGCACATAGTTAATCGGTTGCGCTAAACAACTGATAGCTCCTGCCTGCGCGTAGGCATGGGATACCTGATAGCTGATAGCGAAAAAAACTATTAGTTTAAATAATGATTTCTCTAGCGACGAGACCATAACCAAAATAATATTGAAAGAATGATACTGATTAATATAGAGGTGGCTATAGGAAAATAAAAACTGAAATTCTTTTTCTGGATATATATATCTCCGGGGAGCCGACCCAGAAATGGTATTTTGTTAATAAAAGTTAATAATAGCCCTAAGCCAATTAAAATAATTCCAAAGATAATTAATGTTTTGCCGATTTCCTGCATCTTTCTATCTCTGAGTATACACATCCGCAATATTTCTGACAGTATATATCCTTTGCTTTTGCCTCATCATGTGCCTTTTTAAATCCCGGCCGAAAATCTTCAAAATAAAACTTTATACCCGCATCTTGAGCGCTATCGTTACCTATTATTTTTAACTTCTCCAGGTCTTGATATGGGCTAACTAATAAAGTAGTTGAGAAAAAATCAAACCCCTGATCCTTGGCAATTTGCGCAGTTTTTTTAAGCCGCAACGACCAACAGATACAGCATCTTTCGGGACTAGCTTCCTTTTGATTTACAGCCTGAAAGAATTCCGCAGGATTATATTCAGGATAATCTATGTTAATTTTAGCTACTTTGCTAAAATTATCAACCGCCTGTTTCCTATTTTTGTATTCGGAAAACGGATGAACATTCGGATTATAAAAGAACCCTGCCACTGCAAAACCTTCATCCCTTAATCTTTCTAAGGGATATATCAGACACGGCGCACAACAGGTATGCAGTAGCAATTTCATAGTTCAGCTTATAAGCTCGTAAATTAGTATTGTGTAGTGCGTATTGTGTATTGCGTAAGTCAAAACAGATCAATACGTTTCAAGACCCGGTCTTGAATTATCCAAGTTCTAACATTTCTACTATTTAGCAGGGTGGCTTGGCTTGGTTTCGAGTGAGGGCGTCCGAGGAACCCGAGCGGGCATGGTTCACCTGCTAAAAGATAGTCAGTGAGAGCGAGGGTCCGCAGGCGAGCGAAGTTTTTCCTCGCTGGGGAAAAACGAGCGTCCCTGCGAGAAACAAGACAAGACAGGACCCGCGTAACGTATTATGTTATTAAAATAATTCTTCTTGTTTGTCGTATTTGATGCCGAAATGCTCGAAGGCAAGCTTGGTGACCAATCTTCCCCGTGAGGTACGCTTTAAATATCCGGCTTTCAATAGATATGGCTCAACGGTATCGGCAATGGTATCTACTTCTTCATTGAGGCTAGCAGCTAAAGATTCAATGCCTACCGGCCCGCCATTAAAGGATTCAAGTATAACCTTTAAAACCTTGCGGTCCAAATCATCTAGCCCTGCCTTATCAATACCTAATTCATCCAAGGTCGTGGAAGCTACAGAAACATTTATCTTATCTATCTTGAAGACCTGGGCATAATCTCGGATACGGCGTAGTAACCTATTGGCAATCCGCGGCGTGCCCCTTGAACGCCGGGAAATTTCACCTGCTGCCTCTTCATCTATATTCATCCCTAAAATTTTCGCTGAATGTTTAATAATCTTGGTTAAATCTTCAACTTTATAAAAATCTAAATTATAAAATATGCCGAATCGGTTACGTAAAGGTGCGGTCAATAGACCGGTTCTGGTAGTAGCACCGACTAAAGTAAAGGGCTTAAGGTTAAACTTGATAGTTTTGGCATACGGACCCCTATCAATTATGAAGTCAATCTGGAAACTCTCCATCGCCGGATACAAAAACTCTTCCACTACTTTAGAAAGGCGGTGGATCTCGTCGATAAAAAGAATATCGCCTTTTTCTAAATTTGTAAGGATACCGATAAGGTCCCCCGCTCTTTCTATCGCCGGCCCAGAGGTAGCCGTTATCTTGGTATTCATTTCATGGGCAATTATATGCGAAAGAGAAGTCTTTCCTAAGCCCGGCGGGCCACTCAAAAGCACATGCTCTAAGGTTTCCTTTCTTTGTTTTGCTGCCTGGATTGAAATTTTTAAGTTATCTACGATATCCTTTTGCCCCACAAATTCGGATAATTTTTTTGGCCGTAAAGATAAATTTAAAACTACGTCCTCTTCGGTCTCCTGTCTACCGCTAATAATTTTATGCTCCCAAACTCCTGTATCCTGGGAAAGCTTATTTCTGGTCTCTTCGGTCATAAGGCAGAATATTATTTTGGTTACGGATAATCTCTATCTCGCCAAATAATTCTTTTTGTCGGGCAATTATTTCTTTCAAGCGGATTAATTCTAATATAGATAGAAAAGTTACAATTATCTCTAATTTATTTTTCGCCTGAGTAAATAATCCCAAGAGCTTAAGCGAAGGCGTCACTAACAACGAATGCAAAATCTGATGGATTTTCTCTTCAATGGTAAATTCATCTTTGATGACTTCATAAAATAACTCCTGGGGAACTTCCTCTAAGGCTTTAGAGAAAGCACTAATTAAATCAAATAATCCCGCTTCAAAATAAACTTCTGTCTCTTTGGGAATTTCTTTTTCAATCTGGACTTTTGGTCGCTTGAAGACCTCCTGCTGACTTACTTCTCTTTGTCTTAAGTTTTCGGCTATTCCTTTAAACTTCTCGTATTCTAAGAGGCGCCTAACCAGTTCAGCGCGCGGATCAACCTCCTCTTCCTGCTGCTGGGTAGCTTCCGCTGGCAAGAGCATTTTTGACTTAATCTGCATTAAGGTTGCTGCCATCACCAGAAATTCTCCAGCAATGTTTAAATCCAATAGCTTCATTAACTCTAAATATTCTAGATACTGCTCGGTAACCTGGGCAATGGGAATATCATAAATATTCAAATGGTCCTTCTTTACTAAGTATAAAAGTAAATCTAAGGGCCCTTCAAACATTTCTAATTTAATTTTGTAGCTCATATATTCATTGCCTCTCTAGCTTCCCGAACGGTTCTGGAAGCTACGGCCGTTGCTTTTTCGCAGCCTTCTTGAAGTATTTTTTTCACCCTCATCTTGTCCTTAAGCAGATCCTGACGTCTTTTGTATATTGGCTTAAGTCTATCCATCAGGCCCTGACCGAGTCTTCGTTTACAATCTGTGCAACCTAACTTGGCATCACTACACCAATCATGAACTTCCTTTTTTAATTGCGGAATAAAAGTAGAGTAATAAGAAAAGACGTTGCAGATATCCGGATGGCCTTTATCGCTCAATTTGATTCTTTTGGGGTCGGTAAACATATTCTGTATTTTCTTTTTGATTGTCTCTTCGGAGTCAGAAAGATTAATGGTATTATTATAGCTTTTGCTCATTTTTCTGCCGTCCAAACCCAAAAGACGGGGAGTTTTAGTTAATATCGCATCCGGAGAGGGAAATACCTCTTTTTTATACAAACTATTAAAGCGGCGGGCAATTTCGCGGGTAAGTTCCAAATGCGGCAACTGGTCTTCGCCTACAGGAACCTTGTCTGCTTTATAAACCAAAATATCCGCTGCTTGTAACACTGGATAACCTAAGAAGCCGTAGGTATTTAAATTGCGGGTTTTGATTTCCCGCAGTTGCTCTTTATAAGTAGGGCATCTTTCCAACCAACCCAAAGGAGTGAGGCAGGAAAAAATCATCTGCAATTCCAGATGCTGCGGAACATGAGATTGAATAAATAATGTAGATTTTTCGGGATCTAAACCTGCACTTAACCAATCAATAGCATTATCCAGCGCTGATTCCGCTAGGATGTCTGTTTTTTCATATTCACTCATTAAGGCATGCCAATCGGCTACCATAAAGAAACAGTCATACTCCTCTTGCAACTTTACCCAATTATCCAGGGCGCCCACTAAATGCCCTAAATGCAGTTTTCCCGTCGGCCGCATCCCGCTAAGAATTCTCTTTTTCATCTTACAGTTTCCTCGCTATCTTCTCAATTTCGTATGCTTCGATAATGTCGCCTTCTTTTATGTCAACAAAACCTGCTAAGGATATTCCGCATTCAAAACCTTCGGCTACTTCTCTGACATCGTCTTTGAAACGTTTTAAGGAAGCAATCTTCCCCTCAAATGCTACCTCTCCATTTCTGATTAAACTTACGGAACCGGTACGTAAGATTTTACCTTTATTGACGAAACAACCTGCCACGGTACCGGCACGCGATAACTTAAAAACTTTTCTCACCTCGCCTCTGCCCAAAAAGACTTTTTTCAATTTTGGCTCAAGCATCCCTTCTAAAGCCGCTTTAATATCGTTGGCTAATTCATAAATAATATTATAAGTCCGAAAATCCACTCCTTCTTTAGTAATCAACTCCCGTGCCTGTTCGTCTGCGTTAACATGAAACCCTAAAATTAAAGCATTGGATGCTACCGCTAATATCACGTCTGAGGAATTAATACTACCTACGCCTTCATGAATTATATCTAATTTAATTTCGGATACATTCAATTTATTTAAAGTTTCTTTTATTGCCTCAAGCGACCCCTGCACATCTGCTTTGATAATCAGCTTTAATTCCTTTAAGATGCCTTCTTTTATCTGTGCATACAAATCCTCTAGGCTAATTCTTTTGACTGTTTTTACTTGTTGCTGTTCTTCTTTCTCCTGACGCAAAATTGCTAAATCCTTGGCTTTTCTTTCATCTTCAATCGCAAAGAATCGTTCTCCTGCCTGCGGCAAGCCTGATAAACCCAAAACTTCCACCGGAACCGAAGGCATAGCCTCAACTATAGATTGTCCGCGGTAATCAAACATTGCCCTAATCTTACCGTAGTGGTTTCCCACAATAATATTTTCATTTAGGTGCAATGTTCCGTTCTGAACAAGTAGAGTGGCTACCGGACCCCTGCCTTTAGACATTTTTGCTTCTATCACCACGCCGCGCGCTAATCTATTCGGATTTGACTTCAATTCCAGCATTTGCGCTTCTAGAAGAATCATTTCTAATAAATCATCTATACCTTGAGCGGTCTTTGCCGAAACGCAAACAGTGATTGTTTTACCGCCCCAATCCTCGGGCATAAGATTTAATTCAGAAAGCTGCTTTTTTACTCGGTCAATATCTGCCTGAGGTTTATCTATTTTATTAAGCGCGACGATTATTGATACTCCGGCAGCGCGACTATGATCGATAGCTTCTTTGGTCTGCGGCATCACGCCGTCATCCGCAGCTACAACCAAAACCACTATATCAGTAATACTGGCGCCGCGCGCACGCATAGCCGTAAAAGCTTCGTGACCCGGCGTATCTAGAAAAGTAATCTCGCCTTTGGCCAGACTTACTCTATAAGCTCCGATATGCTGCGTAATCCCGCCCTGCTCAGTTTCCGCAACCTTAGTTTTTCTTATCGCATCCAATAGAGAAGTCTTACCGTGATCAACATGCCCCATAAGCGTAACAATGGGGGCACGGAACTGCAAATTTTGCGGTTTATCGGCTTGGTGATGTATCTCTAAAACTAGCTCTTCTTCGGTAGGCGCTTCTTTTATTTTGTAACCGTATTTCTCGCAAATTTTGGTCAGGTGAGAATTATCCAAAACCTGGTTTATCCCAGCCATTATTCCCATACCCATCAATTTCTGTATTAATATGGAAGACTTCTCTTGTAATTTAACCGCCAAGTCTTTGACGGAAATGGGAAGTTTTAATTCCAGTTCCTTCAATGCTACTGCTGCTACAGGAGCAGCTGCCTTAACTTCCGTGACTTCCTTTTTTACTTTCTTTGCTTCTTCTTTAGGAATTATTTTTAGAGGAGTAACTTCCCGGGGCGGTGCAATTACTGGCTGAGGAGTTTCTTTAAGTGGCGTTTCCCTGGCATACGCCTTCCTCGAAAGAATATCTTCTTTAGTAATTTTTTTAGTCAGACGGGGTACCTTTGGAGGAGATATTACTTCCGGTGAGATTTTTTCAGAAACAATCTTTTCTACCGGTAAGGTAGCAGAAACTTCTTTTTTCTTTAAAACTGTTTTGGTTTTCGGTAGCGTTATTTTTTTAACCTTGCGTTTAGTTTTAACTACTGGTTTCGACGCTGCCTTAGCAGCCGCCGCCTTACGCACCAGCTTAGTTGCCTTTTTTGTGCCTACTTTTTGTTTTTCTGATTTTTTCATAAAAATATTATTGTTTATGCCGTTAGAAAGCCACATCCCATTATAAAGATTCTTTGTAAGGGGACTCGTCCTTTCTAACGGGGTTTACTTAGTTTTTTAGCTTCTTCAATTAACTTTTTCGCCTTCTTTTCTCCAATACCTTTTACTTTGGTTAACTCTTTTATATTTGCTTTTAAAATATCTTCCGGATTTTTAAAACCCGCTTCTTTTAGGTTTGCCAGCGTCTTTTCGCCCACCCCGGCTAACTCTTCTAAAGATGGCCCTTCTTCCTTTTCTGGCTTTGCTTTCCCTTCCTTCTCTTTTTTCTTCTCTTCGGCCATGGCTTTAGTACGAATATCTAACTCCCAACCCATAAGCCGGCAGGCCAGACGTACATTCTGACCGTGTTTGCCAATAGCTAAAGAAAGCTGGTCATCATCTACGATAACTTCAGCTCTGGATTTATCCTTATCCAATTTTATCTCGGCTATCTTCGCTGGTGAAAGCGCTGCTTTTATATACTCCCGAATATCATCGTGATAACGCACGATATCGATTTTTTCTCCGTGGAGTTCATTAACAATGTTTCTGACGCGATTACCGCGCATGCCAACACAAGCACCCACTGAATCTACTTTTTCGTTCTTGGACCAGACTGCAATTTTAGTGCGTTCACCGGGTTGTCGGGCAATGGACTTTATTTCCACGATGCCTTCATAAATCTCAGGCACCTCTAATTCAAATAGCTTCTTTACTAAATTAGGATGTGTGCGCGACAAAATTATTTGTGGCCCCTTTATATCTTTTCTCACCTCCGCTACATAAGCTCGAATACGCTGTCCTACTTTAAAATCTTCCTGAGGAGACTGCTCACGTTTCAAAAGTATACCTTCTGTCTTTCCCAAAAGGTCAACAATGATATTACCTTTCTCAAAACGATATACCGTCCCGGAAACAATTTCGCCGACCCTGCCTTGAAATTCCTTAAATACTACTTCTTTTTCTGCTTCGCGAATTTTTTGTATGATTACCTGTCGGGCAGTGGAAGCGGCGATACGGCCAAAGTCAATAGAAGTAATCTCCTTTCCATTTTTAAAGGTCCGGATTTTACCGGTATTTTGGTCGAGTTCTATCTTTATCTCTTCATCGGGCTTAATATCGAGAACTTTACGCGCAGCGCTTAAAAGAGCGCTTTGTACCGCCTCAATGAGCACTTCTTTCTTTATTCCTTTTTCTCTTTCTATCTGGTCTATTATCGCTAATAATTCTTGACCCATCGCAATCTCCAAATTTAATTGATTTTAATTATTTGTTTTGCTTTATTAATCTTTACCAGGGGTATATACATGATTCCTGAAGCAGTATCCACTCCTACAGTATCTTCCTCAACTTTAATGAGCAATCCATCAATTTCGGTCTTGCCTCCCATCGGCTCTTCAAGGAAAATTTTTACCTCTCTGTCTATACAGCGTAAGAAATCCTTTTTTTCTATTAGCGACCTATCCAAACCCGGAGAAGAAACTTCTAAAATATATCTCTCTTTTAATATATTTTTTTCATCTAAAATCACGCTGATTTCATTATTCAATTGCGCGCAATCATCCAGGCTTATACCGCCTTCGGGCTTATCTAGCAGAACCTTTAAAAATAGGTTTCTCCCTTCATAACGATAAGTAAGGTCGACCAAATTCAGGCCGCATTTTCCCAGATAATCTCCAATAACGCCTTTCAGTTCCTGGATGATTTCGTATCTATCCATTTACGAGCCTCTTAATTTCTTTTAAAATTGCTGTCTGATTTCTAATGATTTTCTTATGTTTGCGGCGTATTTTTAATTCTATCGCATTTTTCTTTAAAGATTCTTTGCCGACGATTACCTGCAGCGTAATACCTAAGAGGTCGGCATCTTTAAACTTTACTCCTGCACGCTCATCCCGGTCATCTAAAATTGTCTTAATACCGCAACGGTTAAGCTCCTCATAAATTTCTTTTGCCTTTTTATTAATTTTCTTATCAGTAACATCGAGGGCAAGAATAATTACTTTGTAGGGACTGATCTCTTCTGGCCAGATAATGCCTTCGGCATCGTGATTCTGTTCGATGATGGCTGCGATTAATCTGGAAACGCCTATTCCATAACAGCCCATAATGATAGGTTTCTGTTTACCGTCGCAATCAAGAAAGGTGGCGCCTGATATAGAACTATATTTAGTTCCTAATTTAAAGATATGGCCTACCTCAATAGTATTAGTCTTTTCTAACTTAACCGCGCATTTAGGACAAGTTTGGTCTGTTCCCTCTTTATAAGCCTGTGTAAATTTGCATTTTGGACAGGTTAACACTAAATCTTCACCACTTTCTGCCGGAACCATAAATTCATGCGACATATTTCCGCCCATTACTCCCGGATCCGCCTCCACAGTCAAAAAATTCAATCCGCACCTTTTGAATATCTTTTTGTAGGCAGAGTGCATGGCTTTATAATTTTTATCCAACCCTACTTCATCCTTATCAAAGCTGTAGGCATCTTTCATGATAAATTCACACGCCCGTACTACCCCAAAACGCGGACGGATTTCATCGCGAAATTT
>Ga0315274_10003317_pt1 | contig 23994 bp, 19 predicted proteins | sample YL17G02_20_MG_FD_203700 | JGI IMG/M metagenome (GOLD analysis project Ga0315274, IMG submission 203700) | Sediment microbial communities from Yellowstone Lake, YNP, Wyoming, USA - YL17G02_20 | ecosystem: Environmental > Aquatic > Freshwater > Lake > Sediment | place: USA: Wyoming | collected...
CGCGGCCAGTTCGAGGAGCGGCTGCTCAAGCTGGTGGACGAGGTCAAGCAGGCCGGTGACGTGATCCTGTTCATCGACGAGCTGCACACTATCCTGCGCGCCGGCGCGGTGGAGGGAGGATCGCTGGACGCGGGCAACATCCTCAAGCCGGCCCTGGCCCGGGGAGATCTGCGCGTCATCGGAGCCACGACCCCGCAGGAATACAAGCAGTACATCGCCCAGGACGCAGCCCTCGAACGGCGTTTCCAGCCGGTCTGGGTGGCAGAGCCTTCCCCCGACGAGGCGCTCGAGATCCTGCGCGGCGTGAAATCGAGATACGAAGCCCATCACCACGTTATGATTGCCGACGACGCGCTGATCGCCGCCGTGCACCTGTCCGTCGGCTGGCTGCCGGGGCGTCGTCTGCCAGACAAGGCGCTGGACCTGCTCGACGAGGCCTGTGCCAAAGCCCGCGTGCCCACCGTCACTGCCCCGGCCGACCTGAGCGCCGGCCTGGTGGTCACTGCCCACACCGTCGCCGAGGTGCTGTCGGCATGGGCCGGCGTGCCGGTGGAGGGCCTGTTGGACCAGGAGTAACACGCCATGTTCCTGGCCGTAGGGGCCAGTTGTACCCAACTGCGGCATCCCCACAGCATGTCACCATACAGCAGATTCTCACCCTCGAAGGAGCAATCTGCGTCATGCATATGCTCTGGGATGCCTCGCCCGTTCTATGCGCGCACCCAGGAACAACGTTGCCCCCAGAGAACAAACGCGCCCCTGATTGACCCCCCGCCCGAGTTTAGGTATAATCCCCTCCATGAGATGCCCTGATGAAAGGAGTGGGATGTACGAGAGCATTGCGGCCAGGCTGCACCTGTCCCCTGGGGAACTGGAACAGGCCAGCTTGCGGCTGTTTCTCAATCATCGGTTACGCCGCGTCGAGTCGCAACTGCTGAGCCTGATGCGCGGATACGGCGTGCAGACGGTGACCGAGCTCGATGACTTGGTGCACAGTGGCAAGGTGTACGAGGCAAAAGCCTTTGAGGATTATTTCGAGTTCGACCACCTGGAGGCGGAGCGCGACCTGTTGCTGACCTCATTGCAGGAGTTGGATAGATCCCTCTGGACCCAACATGCCTGACGTGATCCTCATCTACCCCCGTACCCTGTGGGACATCAAAAACGTGACCACGCGCCTGCCGCTGGCCGTGCTCTACATCGGCAGCGTTCTGAAGGAGGGCGGCTACTCGGTGCAGGTGATCGACCAGCGGGTCGACGATCGCTGGCCCGAGGCGTTGCGCCAGGCCCTGCAGCACCGGCCTCTGTGGGTGGGCGTCAGCGCCATGACCGGGCGGCAGATCCGGTGGGGGTTGGAGGCCTCGCGGATCGTGCGGGAGGCCGACGCGAGCATTCCCATCGTCTGGGGCGGCGTCCACCCCACCATCCTCCCCGACCAGACGCTGGCCCATCCCCTGGTAGATGCGGTGGCCGTAGGCGAGGGCGAGATCACCGCCCTGGAGCTCACCCGCGCCCTTGCCAATCACCCTCCCGCAAGCTACCCTCCCGCAGGTTCCGGCGAAGCGGAGCTTCGCTCACCTGCGGGAGGGTCGGCCGAGGGGTCGGTGCGCCTCCCGCCAGCCATCGGCGACGTCGCCGGGCTGGCATGGAAACGAGGCGAGGAGATCGTGCACAACGCCCCGCGCCCCTTCCTGCCCATGGACGAGCTGCCCTGGCTCGATTACAGCCTGGTGAACGTGGAGCACTATGTCCTGGCCGAGGTGCCCGGCGAGCGGTCGCTGCAGATCACCACCAGCCGCGGCTGCCCCATGCGCTGCGGCTACTGCTACCTGACCGTCGTCCCGGATGGGCGCCACTATCGCGCCGAAAGCCCGGAACGCACGGTGGAGCACATCGAGCGCCTCCAGCGCGCCTTTGACCTCAACGCCGTGCACATCATCGACGACGAGTTCTTTACCCAGCGCGTGCGGGCCCGGCGCGTGTGCGAGCTGATCCTCGAGCGCGGCATCCAGGTGACGCTGCGCACCAACTGCCGCATCGACTATATCGACCGCATGGACCCGGCCGATCTGCGCCTGTTCCGGCGTGCCGGGTTCAAGCAGCTCTACCTGGGCGCCGAGTCGGGGAACGACCGCGTCCTGGACTTTATCACCAAGGGCATCACCCGCGACCAGATCGTCCGCGCCAACCACAAGCTCAAGGCAGCGGGCATCGCCCCCAAGTTCAGCTTTATGGGCGGCTTTCCCACCGAGACCATTGCCGAGGTCAAGGACACCATGCGCCTGATGGTCGATCTGGTGCGCGACAACCCCGAGGCCTATACCACGCCGGTGCAACTGTACAGCCCCTATCCGGGCACGGCGCTGTTCGACTATAGCGTGCAACAGGGCATGGCCGTGCCCGCGACGCTGGAGGCATGGACCGAATCAGGCTGGGAGCACATTGACTATAGCTGGCTCAGCGCCGCCGAAGAGCGATTCCTGCAAAAGACGGCCTATTTCACCTTTTTCCTGGATGGCAAGACGGTGGCCGAGTCGCTGCACTCGCCGCTGCTGCGACCGCTGGCCCGGGCGTACGGCTGGGTCGTCCGCCAGCGGATCCGACACGACTGGTACGCCCTGATGCCCGAAGTGGTGGCGATCCGATGGCTGCTGGCGAATGCCAGATGAAATCGTCCCGGCGGCAACCCCTCCCGCAGCCAACCTGTAGGGGCGGACCTCGTGTCCGTCCTCTGGTGGTCCTTTCCTGCCTGCTGGTGATCCTTCTACTGCCCACTGGATGCAAAAAGCAGGATGCATCGCTCTCGCAGGTACAGCGCGCCGGCGTATTGCGCGTGGGCATAGACCCCAGCTGGCCGCCATTCGAATCGGTGGATGCCGCCAGTGGCGAGCTGGTCGGGCTCGACGTGGACCTGGCCCGGGCCATCGGCAGCAAGCTGGGGGTGCAGGTCTCCTTTGTGTACAGCGGCTGGGAAGGGCTGTACGAGGCGCTCGCGGCCGGCCAGTTTGACGCCATCCTATCCGCCCTGCCGTACGACGAGTGGCGCACCCAGGAAGCGGCCTACAGCATCTCCTATTTCAACGCCGGCCCGGTGATCGCTGTGGCGGCTGACCAGGCGGCGGTCAGCCGGGCCAAGGACCTGGCCGGGCGTGCCGTGCACGTGGAGCTGGGGTCGGAAGGGGATGTGCAGGCCCGACGACTGCGCCTCAAGATCGATCTACAGGAGATTGTCACCCACACCAGCGCGCAGGAAGCGCTCACGGCACTGCGGGACGATCCCAACGGTGCAGCGATCGTGGACGCCGTGTCGGCCCGGCTGTTCATCCGCGAGCCAGGAGGGCTGCGCATCGTCGGTGAGCCGCTGTACGACGAGCTGTATGTGGTGGCCGTGAGCGTGCGAGCCCAGAGCCTGCGCCAGGCCATCGATGCAACCCTGATCGAGATGCGCGAAAGCGGTGAACTGGCCGCCCTGCTGGACCGCTGGCTATAGGAGGTGCACCCGTAGGGGCGAGGCAGCCCGGCAATGCACCCACAGACCGGACGGGCTGCTTCTGCACAGAAGCCTACCTGGGCGAATCGCCTGGAGGGGCTGCCTCGCCCGTACATCCAGGGAATGGACGCATGGATAGAGACACGAGTCGAAACCTCTCCTCCATAGCCCACGACGACACGGCCGCGGGCAGATCGCGCCACGCGCATGCCCTGCCCCTGCTGGGCATCCTCCTTAGCGGCGCGCTGATCGCCGCCTGCTACGGATTCTCGCTGCGCCTGCCCTTCTTCTTCGACGACCTCCCGGTCTTGACCTGGCTCGGTGGACACTCGTTGGTCGACGTCTGGACGGGGTCCAGCGAGAACGCCTACTACCGCCCGCTGACCTTCACCGTCTACAAGCTGGCGATGCTCCTCCCCAAGGGCGCACAGCAGGTCGCCTTGCACGCCAGCAACGTGCTCCTGCACTGGCTCAATGCCATCCTGGCAATGCTGGTGGTCAGCCTTTGGACGCGTACGGCCAAAGCCGTACCTACGAACCTCGCAGCGCCGTTGCTGGCATTGGCCCTGTTCAGTGTGTTCCCCTTTCTGTTCAACGCGGTGCCCTGGGTCACCGCCATGCCCCACCTGCTGGTGACCACGCTGACCCTGGTAGCCGTGTACGCTGCCTTGCGGGCCGGCCGCGGCAGCGCGACAGCGTGGTGGGCGATCAGCCTCGGCGCGACCGCCCTGGCTCCCCTGGCGCACGAGAGCGGCATCGTGTGTGGCGCAATCGTGGCCGGGATAGCCGTGATCCACCGTGGCCGGCGCTCGGGGTGGCGGCCCATTGCCTGGGCCGTGGGCGGCGTGGCGCTCAACCTGGCAGCGATCGGATTGCGCGCACTCATTCCCGGTGTGGAGCCGTTCAACCCGGATGGCCTGCACAGTGGGTTCGAGAACATTGTCTTTACTGTGCACGGGCTAATCTATCCGGTCGGGCCGCTGATCGGCTATCTGGTGCGCGAGCACGGATGGCACGACCTGACAACGGTGCTGGCTGCTGGAGCCCTTTTCGCTGCCCTGCTGGCCTGGCTGGCGATCCGCGGCCGCCGCAGCGGCGGCTCCAACGGACGCTGGATGGCCTGTGCCCTGTGGTGGTGGGCCTGCGGCTCGCTCCCGGCGGCGGTGCGCTTTCGCTTTGGCGGGCTGGTCAACTCGCCGCGCTTTTACGCCCTGGCGGCAGTGGGCATCGTCGGCCTGTGGGCCGGCCTGATCGAGGAGCTGTGCCGGCGATTGCGCCCTGGTTGGACACGGTCGGCAGCCACGGCAGTGCTGACAGCAGCGATCCTGGTGCCCAACGTCACCTTTTTGTCCGCACAGCGCAGCATATACCTGGGCCTGATCCACGTCTACCAGCAAGTGCTGGACGCAGCCGCCCCGGCCGAGAACGCGCCGCTGGGCTTTGTCAACCTGCCGGCCTGGCTGGCCCCCAAGAGACAGACCTATGCCCTGGCCAAAGACGGTGCCACCGTGCTGCCCCTGTACACCAACGTGCGCGAGTTCATCGCCGTCAACGCGCAACCGCGCCCGGCAGACAATGTGATGTTTGTCCACACCTTGCAGGAGCTGGACAACGCCTACTGGGGATTTCACGGGGACTGGCCGGATTGGGAACAGATGCGCCAGTTCGCCATCGATCACCGCACGGTGTGGTTGGCGCACTACGAGCGCTCCCAGCAGCGGTTTGTGCTGCATGAGGTGGGCAGGATCGTCGCCGCACCTGATGCAGCCAGCGCCGAAGCCCTGGCTCGCTTCGAGGGCGGCCCGACGATCGCTGCCGTGTCTACGAAGCGGTTTGAGGAGGGCCACTGGACCATCGCCCTCACCTGGCAGGCTGCCGGGCCGGTCAACGCCGAGGTGTTCCTGCACGTGACCGATGCCAGCGGCAAGCTGGTCATCCAGGCTGATGGGCCGGCGCTGGGCGGGCTGGTGCCGATGCGGATCTGGCAGCCCGGCGACCAGGTCTATGACATCCGGCACGTTTACGTGTCATCTGTTGACCTGCCGCCGGGGGAGCGGCCGTACACGGTGCTGGTGGGGGTGTACGACGCCTCAGGCCGCTTCCCGGCATTCCTGAACGGCGTACGCTGCGCCAGTGATGCCGTGCCGATCGCCACGATCGGTCCATAAGCTGGTAGTGTGATTGCCAGACCCTTATGAGGCTCGTTTGTCGTCGGCGCTTGCCCTCGCAGAACATGCGTGCTATAATCAGGAACATCGGTCTTAGCCCAAACAGTCCCAATCCGGGCCAACAGAGTGCCCATAGTGCCACGAAAGTAGCCTTCAAGCGCCCTTCTAGGGCGGGTTTCTCTCGACATAGCCGCAAAATCGGTGCTCCTGGCGCTAAATCGAGCTGTTGATCCCTTGACAGGAATGCCTATATGAGCAGTTACGACCTGGCCCAGGTATTATTCCGGGAACTGGGGTATTCGGATAGCCCTGGTTTCGCCTATTCCGCGCAGAGCACAGACAAGGCTGCGATGTGGCGGGATGTGCGACATGTGCCCCATGTCGATGGTATCTACTGGATTCGGAACATCCCCGTCGCTTACTTTAGCCATCTGGATGACGGCGACCCCGTTCGGATCAGGGATCTTCACCGGCGCGTTTGGAACCAGAGCAAAGTCCCCCTACTATACGTTGTTTTGCCCTATGAGATCCGGGTCTACAATGGCTATGCCAAGCCCGCTGAGTTAGTTGAACATTTGGACTCTGAAGGCAGGTTGTTGCAGCACCTTCAGCAGCTGACAGATGTGGAGAAGGCAAGGCAGGCGATACGCCGGCATTTGGTTGAGCACTGCTATGATCGATTGCACTTGGATACTGGTGCGTTCTGGTATACCGATGATGGCCGCCGTGTCCATCGCCATGATCGAGCCGATCAGCGTCTGCTTCGTGATCTGAGCCATCTACGTGACCGCCTGCTTCAGAAAGAACTCTCCAACGAACTTGCCTATGCACTATTGGGGAGATCGATTTTGGTACGCTATCTGGAAGATCGCAAAATCCTGTCCCGGGAACAGCTGCTCGAATTAACAGACGGTCGGGCAACCAGCTACTATGAAGCGCTCCAAAACCGCGATGTCGCGTACGCTCTCTTTGAGCGCCTTAGCCGCCGCTTCAACGGAGACCTGTTTCCAGTGCTCTCAGACGAGCAGAAAGCCGTCCGGCAGCCTCACCTGGATCTGGTGCGCGGGTTTCTGGCTGGGGAGGACATGGAAACAGGACAAATGTCCTTCTGGCCGTATGATTTCCAATACATTCCGATCGAGCTGATCAGTGGAATCTATGACACTTTTCTGAACACTGATGAACGTCGAAAGGCTGGGACCTTCTATACTCCTCTTCCGCTAGTGGATTTCATATTGGACGAAACGATGCCTCTGGAGACTGTCCATTCTGACATGACAGTGCTTGACCCAGCATGTGGGTCTGGCATCTTTCTGGTGCGGGCTTACCAGCGTCTAGTGAACGCGTGGCGGCGACAATGCAATCAGCTTCCTACCGTCCAGCAACTTATGGGAATTCTGACGCAAAGCGTATTTGGTGTCGATATCAAGCCAGAAGCTATACGGATTGCTGCGTTCAACCTGTATATGGCACTGTTGGACCAACTGGACACTCAAGCTATTCTTGATGAGCATTTCCGTTTTCCGCCGCTACTGGGGACAAACCTGATTTCTTCCGATTTCTTTGCGCCGGAAGTCAAAGATCTACTTGGCGGGCGCAAGTTCGACCGCATAGTAGGCAATCCACCCTGGGGGCGAAATACTCTGACACATCTTGCAGAGCAGGCTATTAAGGCCCGTGCTCTGACGATTGGGGAAAAGCAGGTCGTTCAGGCCTTCCTGATGTGCGCGCCCGACTTCTGCGCCAATGGTGGGGAGATAGCGCTTTTGGCTCCCACCAGGAGCACCATCCTGGTTACCAGCAACACACACGAAACGTTCCGGAAGCAGTTCTTTAAGAATCACAGAGTCCGGGCTGTGGCCAACTTTTCTGCACTTTGCTATGAGCTATTTGAAGACACTCTGCATCCGGCCACAGCCTTGTTCTACAGTCCCGATGAACCAGTCTCCACGCACAAGATCGCTTACGGGACGCCCAAACCTTCACCACTGTCTCAGCAACTGGGCGCCATTGTGCTCGACGCCACGGAGGTGAAGTACCTGGACCAGGAAGAACTGATGGCCTTCCCCTGGCTGTGGAAAGTAGCGTCGTGGGGCAACTCGCGCGATGCGGTGTTGATCAAGCGGCTGAAAGCATTGCCTCTATTGCGGGGAGAGGCTGAGCGACTGGGTTGGAAGATTGCGGAGGGTATTCAGATCGAGGGAGGAGATGAAAACCTAGCGCCCTGGCTTCAGGGTATGCCCCTTTTGCCCACTGACAGATTGCGTCGATATGCTCTAGATGCCAAGGCGTGCGTGCCTATCACAACTACCGTTTTTCACCGCCCCCGAACAGCGGACATTACTCAAGGACCACTTGCCCTTATTCGGCATAGTCCAGTTCAGGGGCGGTGTGCTGCTGCTTTCTGGAATGGTAACGTGGCATACAGGCATACAGTTTCGGGTGTAATTGGGAAACCTGGGCAGGAGAATCTTCTGAAATGGCTCGTCGCGTACATCAACTCTCCCCTAGCACAGTACTACCAGTTCCTGACATCTACATGCTGGGCTGTTGAGCGCGCGACCATTGTTCAAGAGGAATACCTGCGCATGCCTTGCCCGATCCCTTCAAATGATGATCCCATTCTGAAGCAAGTGGTGGATCATTTCGATCAGATCGTCTCTATCCTGAAGCCCGGCTCACTAAAGTCCGTACCACAGAGTGATATTCAGTTCCATGAGACGGCGATGGCCAAGTTGATCTTCGACTTTTGTCAGTTGACTCTCTGGGAACGTCAACTGGTCCACGACACGATTGGGTATGGAATCGACTTTTTCTACTGGAGTAAGCGTAAGCAACGCAAGCCAGGCGAGGCTTCGGCTGTTATGCCTCCTGATGCCAAAATGCTCAGGGAATATGCTGAGGCTTTTGTCGAAACGGCAACAGCATTGCTTCGGTACGAAGGAAAGACGCTCGATGCATCTGTGTACCGTGATGGTGAACCTCTGAGTATCGTGGCATTCAGACTGTCTGCAATTGACAAACCCCAGGGAGTGCAAGTCATAGAAAGCAGCAATGCCTTGAAGGAAACGCTGAAGCACCTGGATCGCCTGCTTCTGGATCAACGCGCCCCCAGTGTCTACACACGTCGTCATGTCCGCGTTTATGATGGACCAGAACTGTACCTGGTGCGTCCAAGCGAACGCCGCTTCTGGAGCCAGTCACAGGGGCGGATTGATGCTGACAGCGCAGTGATAGAATGGCTATCCGCTCAACCATCCCAGGAGTAACTCGGAATGACGACTCCTCTCTCTTCTTTGTACCCGACATCGTCACTCAGTGGGCCATCTCTGGAATTCCGAGCATTCTGGGCAGTTTTCGTGAAACTTGTACTGGAGATCACGGTAGAAGCCTACCAGCGCATGCGCCAAGACGCAAAAGCGCGAAGGGACTGGGAAGAGAACCAATTCTCTCGCTGTCTGACCCAGGATTATCTTCAACCTCTGGCGCGCCAACAGCCACTAGCTTTGGTTGCAGAGCCCCGAGTCCGGGTTTACAGTGAAGGGCTTAAGAAAGCCATGAAGGATGGCCACAGGGTATCGCAGAGGGCGCCCGAGATCGATATAAAGATCTTTATCCCCACTTGGGACTATGATAGGGTCTATTTCGCTTGGGAATGCAAAAGAGTCGCCGACAAGCAGAAAAGCAAGGAATACGCGAAGCTGGTCGCAGAATACGTTCCCGAGGGAATCTTGCGCTTCATCAATGAGGAATATGCAGTCGATCTCGACGATGCTGGGATGTTGGGGTACGTACTGGCTGGCGATGTTTCTACCATCGTTCAAGACATAAACGCCAGCATACGGCGTCCTCATCGCACCTACCAGCTGTCCGCTAAGGATTGTCTCGCATCTTCTTGTGCGCTTGGTTCATTCCAGGATGCCTATCAGTCCAACCATGAGCGCTTCTCCAGCCACAAGTCTGTTCGCCTGCATCATCTGTTTCTGACTTTCGACTTTGACTTGGCGAAATGAGGCGTTGTAGACAGGGAAATCCCGTCGTCCGCTCCCCAGCGCTGATTCCATCTATGCCTGGTCGAGTAGGTGCGATACGATGTGCGGTATGGAAGCGGCTGGGGTACCAGCCGTCGCGCCTACGGTCTCCTTGTTTTCCTAGCGCCCCTTGTACCCGTCTTGTGAGGAGGCAAAGGAATGAAGGTCACCATCGATCGGGATGAGTGTATCAGTTGTGGGACCTGTTGGGAGCACTGTCCAGAGTTCTTCGAGGAGGGCCTCGACGATGGCATGAGCCAGGTCGTGGAGGCCTACTGCACAGGCGGCGACTGGGCCACCGGCGATGCGCCGGATGACCTGGACTGCGTGCGCACAGCCGCCGACCTGTGCCCGGTGGAAATCATCCATGTGCAAGACTAACCGGGATTGGGTTGACCGCCCCCTTTACCTGTGTTCCGCCAGCCTGACTCCAGCGGCAAATGCAGCCTGCAGCAACTCGGGCCGCCTGCCGGGAGGAATGGTGTCGGCATCGGCCGCCTTGATCGCCGCCACCGTCTCCACACCGTGGTACAGGGAGAGCCGGCCCTGCAACCAATCGATCACCTCGTTGTACAGGTCCGGGTCGGAATCCCCCCACGTCGCCACCAGCACCGACCTGACCTTCTCAGGGAAATGGCGCTCCATGTCGGGTCCCACGTAGGCGTACAGGCGGTCCAAGAAGAGCTTGGTCTGGGCACTGACGTGGTCAAAGTAGATCGGCGTACCCAGCACCAGCCCCCGTATCCCGTCGATCGCCGCATAAAAGGTGCGCATCCCATCGTCCAGCACGCACTCGGCGGTCTGCTTGCACCCATCACACGCGTCGCAGGGGGCGATGTCATAGTCGTTGATGTACAGGAGGGACACATCGGCCCCCTGGCTCTTGGCCCCGTCCAGCACCTGCTGCACCAGCGTCGCCGTGTTCCGGCCATGGCGCGGGCTGCCGACAATACCTACGATCTTCAACGCACGCTCCTTCCTTTTCTCCTCTTGATAGGGCAGTTCACCTCATGTCTACGGCGAACATCGCCAACGTCTCCAGCAGGGGCACGGCAATGGTCACGACGCCCTCCTCCACCTGGTGCTCGATCTCGTTCCCATTGGGCAACTGCACCACGCGGGCGACCTGGGCATTTCCCAGGCGCAGGCGAACCCGGATGCCATCCACCGGGATATTGGGCAGATCCTTCTGGAAATTCACCAGGCTCAACACATAGCGGCCCCGCTCCGGCTGGTGAAACAGCGTCACCTCGACTGATGCGGGCGCGTCTGCCTCGAACCGGTAAGCGTCGTAGAGCGCGCGCAGCAGCTTGATCAGGGTGCCGCTCAGGCCCGGTGCGGTTTCCAGCACGCTGCTGCAGTACACCACCCGGCCTTGGCCGAAGCGATGCAGCACCACTTCGGGCCATGAGGTCGCTTCCCACGGCGGATTGCTGTGGATCGAGGAAAAGCGCAATGGATCGGGAGCAGGCCAGGGCAGGGTCGTCGTCGCCAACACCTGTGTGCCCGGCAGGGCCTCTACCTGCACGCGGTACCCGGTCGCAAAGGCCGGGTACTTGATGCTGTACTCGCCAAAGAACGACTGCCCGGCCGGCGTTGGGGCGATATAGTGCTCCCGCGGCCGCCAGGTATCGCCGCCGATAGCGGCGCCGGAGGCGCCGCCCTGCATCGACACCCCAAACACATCGCCCAGCATCAGGTCCGGCTGCAACCGCCCCCGCGGGTCCACCAGCGACGTCCCCCCGCTGGCATACAGGGTCCCTCCCTGGCGGACCCAGTCTCGGATCGCCTGTGCCTCGTCCGGGTCCATCATGTTCACGTTCGACAATATGAGCACCTTGCAGTCTGCCAGGTCGGGCAGCGCCTCGCGGGTCACCACCCCAAACGGCAGGTGGTTGGCGATCAGCGCACGGCAGACCGCCAGGACGCTCTCGGTGTGGGCGTCGCTCCGATCCGGGTCCGATGCCGGCCGGCCACTGCCGGCAAAGCTGAATTTCGACTCTGTGCTATAGTACACGGCAATGTCGCGCACGCGCCGTCCGCCAATGTGTGGGTAGAACGGCATGAGCCGGTCGAAAACCCGACCCATCCGCGCATGCGGCAGCGGGTTGACGGTGCCGATCGGGTCGATGGCGTCGATGTAGCCAAAGGCCGCATGATCGGCGATCGCCGCAGCAGCCTTGGCTTCCAGCAGGGCTTCCGGCTTGATCGTGGTGTGGTCACGCAGACTGACCGCCGTGCTGGTCTCAAAGGCAATGGGACGGTTGCGCGCGAGGCTTTCGAGCAGCTTGCGCACAAAGGACCCCTGCAGCGCGTCCCCGTAAAAGTCTCCCTCCAGGAGATCGTTCTGTCGGGCCAGCGGCGCGGTGACGCCAAAGGTCCAGTCCAGGGGGAAGGTAGAGGACTGGTGCTCCACCGAGGCGCCCGGCTTCTGCGCGCGGACCGTCTCGGTCGCCAGCCGGGCAAACTCGACCAGCCACTGTTCCCGCTTGCGCTGAAAGGCCACCCACTTTTCGTCCAGCCAGTTCACTTCCGTGGGCAGCGGGCCGCCCACCTCGGCGGCAAACCGCTGTTGGCAGTAGCGGCAATAGCATACCGCGGGCCAGAAGGTCATGTCAAAAAAGATCCCTTCGAAATCAAAGGTCCTGCAAATCTCGTCCACAAAGGCGCGCACGTACTCGCGATACGGCGAGTTCGGGCAGATCAGCCCGTAGCGTCCACCTTCGTGGAACCGGCCGTCAGGCTCCGTCATCCGCCACTCGGGATGGGTGTCGGCTATCCACCGATCATAGATGAGGCTGACATACACCACGGCAGCGATGCCGTGCGCGTGGCAGCGCTCGATGACCTCCTGCAGCAAGTTACGCCCCTTCAGCCCGCGGTGCTGCTGGCCGACCCGGGTGGGATAGTTGAACAGCCCGACGTGCGACTGAGCATAGGTCAGCACCGACTGCACGCGGCCAGTGACGAGCGCCTGGACGTACGCGTCGGCGTCAAACTCGGACAGGAACTTTTCATCCCAGTCGGGGATGTGCATGTCCATGACCACCCGTCGGTATGCGCTTTGGTACCATTTCGGAGTCTGCGACATCTCCACCTCCACCTCTGTCCTCCTCGTTTACCCTCGGCCCGCATGTCCCGGCCGGTGGCGTGCATTTGTCCTTTGTTACATCACCATATCGCTTTACGCATGATCGGTTTCGATGGCTGTGTTCATTCTGTCCTGACTATGAATCGCCTGTGCTCCTGCCTGCAGATGCGCTGCACCACCCGTTTACCCGACAGCGCATTCATGAATAGCGCGCCGGCTGAGGTAGCCCAGGCCCCTGCAAAGTAGAAATGGATCAGCCCAGGCAGCGTGAGGTTCATGTTGATTCCGAGGATGCTCCCGACAAAGTCGAACGGCTTCTTGGGCATGTTGGCAAAGCTGTGAACCTCCATTGTAGCCGCGATTTCCAAATCGCGCCCATGCTGCCGCGCCAGCAGGGCTCACTACATCATACGCTCTTTTCGCCAGCAAGACAAGTTCGGAACACTATAGGTGAAAATGTCCTTGTCCACCTACACGACGCCGTCTTGGGGTGAGTTGCCCTCCTCAACCCGGGCCACCGAGATCAGCGTTAGCCCCAGGTCGCGCACCTTGACCAGCAGGCCGTGCAGCGCAGGCTGATCCACCACCGGCCCCGCAAGCGTCGTATCGCCGTTCGGCTCGAGGGTGACAGTCATGTTGTCAAACCAGTCTGACCATCCGGGGGCCAGGCGCCCTTGGACGCGAATCCTGTAGACCGGTACGGGTGTCATGCTGCCATCTCGCCTTTCCTGAATCGCCATACGGCCACGGCAAAGAACGCCGCCGCATATGCCACAAGAACCACTGTGGGCAGCCACGCTGAACGCAGTCCCAGCCCTCTGATCAGGATATTCTGGAACCCGCTCATGGCCCAGGCTGACGGGGTCAATCTGCCCAGCGTGGCAAACGCCGCACCCGCGCCTTCCAGGGGGAACCACGTCCCACCGAGCGCCGAGAACAGGAACATGGCGATCAGCGAGAACAGGACCACCTGCTCTTCACCTTGCGCCAGCACGCCGATCAGCAGCCCCAGCGCCGCCACCCACAGCCCCATGGCCACCGCCACTAGCAGCACGCCCAGCGGCTCGCGCAGGTAATCCACGCCCAGCGCCAGTTGCCCGAACACCACCAACAGCGCCATCTGCAAAAAGACAATCCCGAACATCGCCAGCATGTGCCCGGCCACGATTTCCCAGTCTTTCATCGACGTGGTCATCAGCCGCTGCAGGGTGCGTGTCTTGCGCTCTTGCACCAGGATCTGCGCTGATGTCACCAGTCCAAACATGGCAAACATCACCAGGATGCCCGGCGACGACTGGTTATATGGGTTGCCGCCATACGGATCGGCTGCCTTCTGTGCCACCGCCTGCTCCACGCGCACCAGGCTCTGGCGCGAGTTCGCCTCCCATGCGCCCCAGGCCAGCTCCAGGGCGGCGCTCTGCTCGGCGGATGGTTCGATGCGCGCCTGCGCGCCCACAATGTCCGCCGCCTCGCGGCTGATCTCTACCGCGCTCATCAACTGGGATACGGGCACGCGCAGCAACTGGTACAGCGACTGTCCCTGCGTGGAAGTCAGCTCGGCGATGAGCTGAAGCTGTGGGATCGTGCTACCCGTGCCCCGTTCGCTGAACCCGGCGGGGATGACCAACACCCCGGCGACCGCGCCCTTGCGCAGCGCTTCCATCGCCTTGGCTGCACTCATGGCGACCGGTTTCAGCGCGTCCGATGCCTCCAACCGGGCATAGAGCATCTGGCTGAGCACGGCGTCCGGCTGCGGGTCAACGACCGCCAGCGGGATGCTGTTGTCTGCGTTCTTGTCGCTGCTCGCGCCGCGGTATGCGAACCCCATAAAAAAGGTGAATGCAATCGGCATAGCGATGAGGAACAACAGCGAGCGTTTGTCGCGCAGGACTTGCGAGATATCTTTGAGGGCCAGATCAAGGGTTCTCATGGCATTCTCCCCGTACCATAGACCGTTGACCGAGGACCGCCGTTCATCGTCCACGGTCGTCCGTCGACGGTCGGCCGTGGTCATGCAAACCGTTTTCTGAATCTGAGCGCGCCGACGGCGAACATGGCCGCGCCCATCGCCACCAGCACGACGAACGGCACCAGAAGTTCTGCCAGCGTCTGGCCGTTCATGGCCATGCGCCAGCTCTTGAGTACCCACCCTTGCGGCGTCAGATTGGCAATGGTGGCAAAAGCTGCCGGCATGTTCGGGACGGCGACGGTCATCAAGCCGCCCAGGAACCCGAGTAGGGTTAGCACGCCGCCCAGCACGGGCCCTGCCTGACGGTCGTTCTGGACAAAAGCGATGATCAGCACGCCCAGCCCGCCGGCAGCCACGACCTGCCCTGCCAGCGCCAGGGCTGCGGCGAGGGGACTGCCCCACTTGACGCCAAAGGCCAGGCGGCCGGCGAATATCAGCACGATTCCCTGCAGCAGAACGGTGACGAACACGGCCAGGAACTTGCCCGCCAGGATCGTCGTGCGGTCGGTTGGCGTGGTGAATAGACGGGCCAGCGTGCCTTCCTCATCCTCGCGCAGGATAGACATCATCGAGTAGGCGCCGGTGAAAAAGGCAAAAAAGATCATCTGCCCGGCCATCACCATCCCGATCGCCTGCTGCATCGGATTAGCGGTTCCCGTCTCACCCTCCGCTGGAGCGACCAGCCTCAGCGCAGCCTGGTCAGGCTGGTGAAACAGGTTACGCTGCAATTCGGTGTACCACGCCTGGTAGGCCGCGATCCAGCTCGGGATCTGGGCGGGATCGGGGGTGATGCCGTTGGCACGCTGGCGGCTCATAATCGTGTCCAGCGCAATCCCACCGCCCCTCACGCCGTCGAGCAGCGCGGTGACCATGTTCTGAACCACTGTCGGGCCGATACTCAGGGTCGGATCGCTGACGATGATCACCTGCACATCCACCTCACCGCCTAGCAAGCGTGCGGTGAATTCTGGCGGGACAATCACGGCCACGCCGATCTCCTGTTTGTCCACGGCGGCGCGGGCAGCAGCTTCGTCGGCATAGTCGCCGGCGGTGATCCACGTCTTGACGCTATCGTCAAAGAACATGTCGCGGATGCTCTGGCCGAGTGGCGCATCGAGCAGGGCGTCGGCCGGGAGCGTATCCAGGTTGACGACGCCCACCTGGATGGCCGGCAGGGCCGGGGTCCCGCTCGTAGCACCGCCAAAGGCAAAATAGATCAGCCCGGTCAGCATCAGCGGCGCGACCACCATCATCCCGACGGCGAACATGCTACGGAACGACCGCACCAGGTCCTTCAAGGCAATGTCTAGAGTTTTCATCGTCCCTCATCACCCATCTTAGTCCCGGAGCGCCCTTCCCGTCAGGTGCAGGAACACGGCCTCGAGGTTGGGCTCCCGAATGTCAACCGACGTGATCCGCACACCGGCTCTGGACGCGGCATCAAAAAGGCGCGGCAAGACGCGGTTCGAGTCATCTACCAGCACCGTCACTTTGCCATCGGTCGCGTCCACTCGCGACACGCCATCGGCCGCCTGCCAGGCCGCAAGCACCCGCCCGGCTTCGGCGTTCAGCGTCAGGTCAATGCGCGTCTGCTCGCCGACCAGCCGGATGAGCTCGTCGTGCGTGCCAAGGGCGATGATTTTGCCCATGTCCATGATGGCGATGTGGTGCGAGAGCTCTGCCGCTTCCTCCATATAGTGCGTGGTATACAGCACGGTCATGCCTTGGCCATTGAGTTCCTTGACGTTGTCGAGGATGTGGCGCCGCGACTGTGGATCGATGCCAACGGTGGGTTCGTCCATGATGACCACCGGCGGCTTGTGCAGCAGCGCTACGCCAATGTTGACGCGCCGCTTCATGCCACCCGAATACTTGGCAATGCGGTCCTTCTGGCGGTCGGCCAACCCGATGATCTCGAGCACCTCGTCCACGCGGGCTTGCAGCGCCGCGCCGCGCAGGCCGTACATCTTGCCCCAGAAGATCAGGTTCTCGCGGGCCGAAAGGTCGGGGTAGAGCGCGATGTCCTGCGGGACGACGCCGAGCGCGGCCTTGGCGGATTCCGGCTCGGTGCGGATGGAATGGCCCATGATGGTGGCATCGCCATCGGTGGGCACCAGCAGGCCGGCAAGCATCGAGATCAGGGTGCTCTTGCCCGCGCCGTTCGGCCCTAGCAGGCTGAAAATCTCGCCCGCCGGCACGTCAAGGCTGACGCCACACACGGCCTGCACGTCGCCAAAGTGTTTGCGCAGATCTTGCACTTGAATAGCAGTTTCGTTGGACATGGGTTCACCTCCTTGGTTGTCTATAGCATACCAGTAAACCGGGGCGCCTGTCATCTATCGAGAGGTTTAGTCTGAGGTTTAGCTTTGCGGACGACGAGGCGGCAAGACGGAGACGGGGAGGCAGGAGTTGCACGCAAGGGGACCGGTTGCTTTGGATTACAGGAGGTTCAGTTCCCTGGCACGGACGATAGCCTGCACACGGCCTTGCACGCCCAGTTTGCCATAGATGGAATGCACGTGCGCCTTGATCGTGCCTACGGCGAGTACCAGCCTTTCGGCGATTTCCCGGTTGGACAGCCCCTCGACCACAAGGCGCAGGATCTCGAGTTCGCGCTGGCTGAGCGGTTCGACCAGGGATAAGTTGGCATCAGCGGCGGTTGGCGGTCGGCGGTCGGCGGTCGCGTCCCCAAGAGCAGCCAACAGTTTGCGCACATAGCCCGGTGCCATCCTGTGTGCAGCGGCCTGTTGGAGCAATGTGCCCATCGCCACGCCTTCATCGACAAAGACGCGCACGTATCCTTCCGGTTCGGCCAGGGTCAGCGCGCGCTCCAGCGCCGCCAGGGCGGCCTCTGGCTTGCCCTGCGCCTGCAAAGCCAGGCTCTGAATGACCAGCACCTCGATGACCCGTCCGGTACGCTCTCCATCCTCTGCCGCCGCCAGCAGCCGCTTGCCCAGCCGCACGGCATCGTCGAGCCGGCCCAGCCCTGCCAACACCCGCGCCAGGATGATTGCCTCCGGTTCGCTGGTGTAGGCCAGATCGCCATCCACCGCGAGATCGGTCTGCCGCACCCAGGCCACTGCCGCGTCCAGATCGCCCTGTCGCATGTCGAGCTGTGCCTGGTGTGCGCGGATCAGCGGCATCCCCCATGGCGACTGCAGCGGCGGCAGGCGGTCGGCCAGGCCGGCCAACGTCTGTACCGCCCCGGTCCAGTCGCCTTGTGCAGCATGAAGCCTCGCCAGTGTGAGGTAACCGGGAACCAGGGTCTCCCAGTTGTGCCATGGCTCCGCCAGATCAATGCCCTGACGCAGGTTCGCTTGCGCGCGCTCCAGCTCGTTCCACTCGTACAGCACATCGCCCAGCCCGATGTAGACCATCCCCAGCAACGGCGACGGCGGGATTGTGCTCTCCTGGGCAAACTGGGTCGCCGGGCGACAGAGACCTGTCGCCTCGCGATAGGTCTCCGCCGCCTGGTGCAATCGTCCCTGAACGCTTTGCATGCGCGCCAGATGGCTGAACGACAGCATCACCAGGTGCATATTGTCCGTCGAGCGGCTGAGGGCAATGGTTTGGTCAAACATCTCGCTGGCCAGGCGGACATCGCCGCCGAACTCGTGTGCCAGGGCGGTGTTGAATGCGACGACACCACGAAGAGGGGCCATTTCCACGTCATCGGCCAGGCAGCTCTCTGCCTGTCGAGATAGGGCCAACACGCGCGGCAGGTCGCCGTGGTGAAAGGCCAGGTTGGCGCGGATGCACAGCACCTGTCCCAGCACGCTGCGAAGGTCAACCGGGAGTGTCGGATCGTTGGCCGCTCGATCTGCGGTGAGGCCCAACGCCCGTTCCACGTCCTGCAACCGCGGTTCCACAGCCTCGAACTGGCTGCTGCTCAGCAGGGCCCAGGCATAGAGTATGCTGAGCCGGGGTGATGTCCGCACCAGCGTGTCGGGTAGCGCGCCAAGCCAATCCGGCAGCGTCGTGAATTCGCCGCGCTTTGTCATCACCTCGGCAACTCGCTCAACCAGAGCAGCGACACGGTCAAAATCATGCACCAGCAACGCATGCCGCACCGCTTCATGGACCTGGTCGTGCCGCTCATACCATTGGCTGGCCAAGCGGTGCAGGGTCTCGATCTCTTGCTCCGGGTATTCGCGCCGCAGTTTGGCATGTAGCACGTCGCCAAAGAGGCGGTGGTAGCGATACCAGCGCCGCTCGTCGTCCAGCGGCACCAGGAACAGGTTGGCCTTTTCCAATCGCTCCAACACGGCCTGGCTCCCGGTCTGACCGGTCACTGCGTCACACAAGGGGCCTGTCAGCCGCTCCAGGATCGAGGTCTGCAACAGGAAGGTTTGGGTGCCTACGGGTTGGCGGTTGAACACTTCTTCCACCAGGTAATCCAGGACAAAGCGATGGCTGCCGGAAAAGGCCCGCACAAAAGCGGCAGCATCCGTCCTCCCCTGCATCGAAAGGGCCGCCATCTGCAGCCCCACAATCCAGCCTTCCGTGCGCGCTTCCAAAGCGGCGATGTCCTGTGCAGCCAGGTTCAGCCCCATCACCTGGTTGAGAAACAGCGCAGCTTCATCAGACGTGAACCGCAGATCGTCAGCGCGGATTTCGGCCAGTTGCCCTCGCGAGCGCCAGCGGGCCAACGGCAGCGGCGGATCCACCCGCGTGGCAATGACCAGGCACAAGCACGGCGGCATGTTGTCGAGCAGAAAGGTCAGCGCCTGGTGAACGGCGGGGGCATCGATGCTGTGATAGTCATCGAGGACAAGGACCAGATCGTCCGACCTGGCGCAAAGCTCGTTCACCAGCATCGTCAGAATGGCCTCGATCGGCGGTGGTTGGACGGCACGCAATAGCCCCTCGGCGGCTTGACCGACCTGGGGCACGATCGTCTGCAGGGCGGCGATCACATAGCTGAGAAAGCGCGTGGGATCGTCATCGTTTGCATCCAGCGCCAGCCATGCCACCTTCCGGTTTTGGACGGCGGGACTGTCAGTGGGCCTGGAACCATCATCGGCGCTCGTCGATCCAAAACGGGCCCCCCAACGGGTCACCCATTCACTCAGGAGGGTAGTCTTGCCAAAGCCGGCCGGGCCTGAAACGAGAATGAGACGGCGGGCCAGCCCTGCATCGAGATGTTTCACCAGGCGTGGACGTGAGACCAGGGTAGGGCGCGGAGGGGGGATGTAGAGTTTCGTCGCCAGCAGAACATCCCGTTTCTGCGGGCCCGAGCCACCGCGCGGCGTCTTGGGTATATGAGAGGCCTTTCTAGCCATCCTGCTCTAGTCCCTCTCGGCACAAGTCATGAACCGCTTCCGGTCCTCGTGGCATTGCTCCCTGCCATTTCTTCACCCATTCCGCATCCATGCGGGCGAGCCGTTGCTTCTTCAGGTTCTCCTTCATGATCCACCGCACATCTTTGTCCGATCGGACCAGCCACTTTTCCATGCGCTTCTTGCCCTCCACCGGCAGTGCAGCAACGGCCACACTCCAGCAATAGCCCAACCCTTTGCGCAGAGCCACAAAGCCTTCGCCTTTGCGGTTTCCCGACTGCTCAACCGAGCTCGTCACCCTATCCAGAATCCGCAAGACGGCCTCGACGTGCCTGACTTGCCCCAGCAGCCTGGGTTCGCACAGCGCCGCTACTGCCGCCCTTTGTTCCAGCGCTGACCCTTCCACCCATTCCTCCATCTCCGCGATCAAGCGACCCATATCGACTTGGCCCAGGCGTTGCAGTGCCATGGCCACAGCCTCGCGAGCGCGCCAGCGCGGGTCGGACGCATGGCAGCGTAGCGTCTGTAGCAGGTCTTGATCGCCTTCGGCCAGCAGACGTCCCAGACCGACGATGCCACAGAAGGCCAAAAACTCGTAGGGCGAGTTCACGGGCGCTTGATCGGCTGTGTAGGCGGCGTATCGCTGGAAAAGCTCCAGGTTGCCCTCATCTGCCACCGCTTGCGCCAGCTCCAGGTTGCCGCGTGGCCCGGGCAGCCCCGATTCTTGCAGCAGATACGAATCCCAGTTGTCCAGTGCGCGCAGCTTGGTTCGGTATTCATCCGCTTTCGTCACGTTTGGCTCCGATCACCCCGTCGAAATCCACATCCCCAGGTCTATGGTCCTCCTTACCGTCCGAACTCGCGCTGCATCCACGCCTGGCTCAGCAAGATCATGGTCGGGCGGCCATGGGGGCAGGTGCGCGGCGCAGCGGTCTGCTCGAGCTGGGCGATCAACGCCTGCATCTCGTCTACGGCAAGGGTCTGCCCGGCCTTGGTCGCCCCGCGCTTGCACGCAACGGCCGCCAGGCGGGCATCTGGGTCCAGCAACCGGCCTGTAGAAGGAAGCGCATCCTCGCCCTGGGCCAGCTCGTCCAGGATGCTGGTCAGTGCCTGGCGCACGTCCACGCGGGACAGGACGGCCGGCACTGAGCGCACCAGCACGGTATGTCCCCCAAAAGCCTCGACCTGGAACCCCATCTCGCGCAGCGGCTCCAGCCAGGTGCCCAGCTCATCGGCCTGGGCCGGCGTCAGCTCCACCGGCAGCGGCTCCAACAGATCCTGCACAACCAGCGCGGCGCCGGCCTGCCGGGCCAGGAGCTGCTCATAGATCACCCGCTCGTGCGCGGCGTGCTGGTCGATCAGGTACATGCCCTCCGGGCCTTCGGCGATGATGTACGTCTGCGCCAACTGCCCCAGCACGCGCAGCACCGGCAGCCGCTCCTGGCCCTCGGCGGGGGCCTGGGGTTGCCAGCGCCCAATGGCCCCATCTCCGGCCGGCCGCGCCAGGTCCAGCGCTGCCTGCGCCGCGCCCGCGCCCACGCCCACCAGCACACCATGCCGATCGCTCCATCCCTGCTCTGCCCACGGGCCTGCGGCGCGCCGCACCTCCGGGATCGGCGCCTGGGCAACCAGGGCCTGGCGCACCGTGCGCTGCACGGCGCGAAACACCTGGTCGCGGTGCTGGAACTTGACCTCGCTCTTGGTGGGGTGTACGTTCACGTCCACCTGCTCCGGGGACAGCGCCACGCACAACACCGCCAGGGGGTGGCGGTCGGCGGGCAACAGGGTGTGGTACGCCTGCTCCACGGCAAAGGTCAGGCCGCGATCCTGGATCCAGCGGCCATTGACGAACAGGGTGATGTGCTCGCGGGTGGCGCGGTGCGTGTCGGGCCGGCTGACATAGCCCCACACGCTCACCGTCCCGGCGTAGTGATCGTTCGTAGGTACGGCTTGAGCCGTCCCGTTCGCAGGTACGGCTTTAGCCGTCTCCTCTCCCACGGCCAGCATGGCCTGGGCCGTCTCCAGGCCATAGACCTCGATCAACACATCGTACAGCGATCCGTTCCCGGACGAGCGAAAGGACAGGCGGCCGTCGCTCTCCAATGCCAGGCGCAACTGTGGGTAGGCCATGGCATAGCGGGTGACCAGGTCACCGATGTGCTTGCGCTCGGTGGCCTCGCTGCGCAAGAACTTCTGTCTAGCTGGTACGTTAAAGAACAGGTTTTCCACGCTGATCGTCGTCCCGCGCGGATGGCCCAACGGCTCGCGCCGGGCCACACGCCCCGCCTCCAGGCGCAGCCGGGTGCCTACCTCCTCGCTCTCCGCCCGGGTCTGGACCGTCACGTGGGCAATGGCAGCGACGCTCGCCAGCGCCTCGCCGCGAAAGCCCAGGGTGGTGATGTGCGTCAGGTCGTCGATGGTCTGCAGCTTGCTGGTGGCGTGGCGGGCAAAGGCCAGCTCCACCTCTTCGGCGGGGATGCCACTCCCATCGTCGGCGACGCGGACCAGGCGACGGCCGCCGCCCCGGATCTCGATGTGGATCGCCGTGGCCCCGGCGTCAATGGCGTTCTCGATCAGCTCCTTGACCACCGATGCCGGCCGCTCGATCACCTCGCCGGCGGCGATCTGGTTGGCTACCTGCTCGCTCAGGATACGGATAGGCATGCTAGAATCGGCTGACTTTTGGCCTGAACATCAGCCTATACTCCTTCCTGGCTCTGAACCAACATCCCTTTAGCCGGTGCTATTATACCACGCCGGCCCAGGTGACACCAAGTGCAGAGGCTGCATACGCGCCCTCTGTTCTGGCCAGGCTATGCACAAGATGCCGTTACGGTTTGTGACGTCAGTACAAGAAAGCTTACAACAGCTATTGACTTGGGGACATGCATGAGTTATAATGGAGGCAAATCCCGCCATTCCACGTACTGGACCTGCAGCATCATCTGTCGTACTAATGGAGCTATACGACAGAATTGTCGTCTGGTCAGTAGTTGAACTAAGCGCTTCGCACCGGGGGTGGGTCCGAGCCAGCATTCGTTCCGTTTTCCTCTCTGGCTCGGTCACGGCTATACTTTCTGTATCGGATTGTGCTGAACCATACAGGAGGGATAGCCATGACACCCTTACGGCAACGGATGATCGAGGACATGCAACTGCGCGGCCTGTCCGAGAAGACCCAAGATTCTTACATGCGCGCGGTACGGCAGTTAGCCGAGCATTACGCCAGGTCCCCGGATCAGATCAGCGAAGAAGAGCTTCGACAGTTCTTTCTGTACCTTAAAAACATCAAACAGACATCCTCAAGTGCCTTCTCGATCGCTTTGTGCGGGATCAAGTTCTTTTACCAGCATACCTTGCAGCAAGAATGGGCGACGCTCGATCTGGCGCGCGCGCCCAGAGAGAAGAGGCTGCCGACGGTGTTGAGCCGGGAGGAAGTGCGGCAGATTCTGGACTGCTTGCGACTGCCGGTCTACCGGGCTTGCCTGAGCACGATCTATGCCTGCGGGCTGCGGGTGCAAGAAGGAGTGCATCTGCGAGTCGGCGACATGGACAGTGCGCGGATGGTGGTGCACGTACGGCAGAGTAAAGGGCGCAAGGATCGTGACGGGCCCTTGCCGGTGAGCGCGCTGGAGATGCTGCGCGGGTATTGGGTACAGCACCGCCACCCGGTGTGGCTCTTTCCGGCGCGGACGGCGGTCGGGGTTCCTTTACGCCAGGCCAGTGGGCCGGTGTCGGTCAGCAGTGTGCAAAAAGCCTTTCGGGGCGCCGCAGCAAGGCGAGGGCATTCGCTCCATCGTCGAGGATGGGCAGCCCGGCGGCGGCCAGGGCGAGGTTGACCGGGTCGGTGGGGCGCAGCCAGGTCGTCTCCAGCCGCGTCAGCTCGTCGCGGATGGCCTGGCGCTTGCCCTCAGTAGCCTCGTATCGCTGGCGCGAGATCAAGCCCAACTCGTAGCCGATGGGCGT
>Ga0315274_10003318_pt1 | contig 23986 bp, 10 predicted proteins | sample YL17G02_20_MG_FD_203700 | JGI IMG/M metagenome (GOLD analysis project Ga0315274, IMG submission 203700) | Sediment microbial communities from Yellowstone Lake, YNP, Wyoming, USA - YL17G02_20 | ecosystem: Environmental > Aquatic > Freshwater > Lake > Sediment | place: USA: Wyoming | collected...
CGGAAGGCGAGTGCCTTTTGTATTCCTGCCCAGGGATTATCCGGACATTGTCAGAGATGAAGTCAGCGGAAAATGCCCCGAGCCCGTTATCTATGACGAGGCTGTTCCTGCCTTGGGTCATGCTGTATTTCCTGGAAGTCAGGTTTTCTTCCCGCCTCCGTATGTTGGCCGCAAGCTGGATCTCGATTTCTGCGTCTTTGCTGGAGGTTATCTCGATCACGAGCGAAGCGGAGCCTTCAGGACAGAAGATTATCTCCTTCACTTGGACGCCGTTGTCCGAGTAGTGGTGTATGGCCCTGGAGCCGTCATACCTTACCTTTTCGCAGTTGTCCGGGGAAAGCCAGTTGTCTCCCACCCGCACGGCGAAGAACTCGAGGAGCTTGAGGTTGTCCGCCCAGAACCCCGTCCACTTGTTGCGGAAGCCGGAATTGCAGAACCTGTGGAAAAAGGCTCTATCGCTCGCTAGAAAGTATGACCTGTCTCCCATCCCGCTTCTAGAAACCAGATACTCCTCCATCCCGACACCTATAGAAATATTGTCAGGATGGCTTAAATGCTGCGCTGGTCTTTACCTTTTCCTGCTGTTGTTTCCTTTTATCTTCTTCACCAGGTAGCGGCTCACCTTTATGTTTTTTGCCGGTATCCTCTCCCTGGCAGTCTCGCTTGCGAGCTTGATCACGCCGAGACCGGCGAGTATAACGCCGAAGATCTCGCTCAGGAATGAGAACTCGACCAGTATCGCTATCACCACTATGGAAGACGATATCAGGAACCACGCCCAGAACAGCTTATCCCACAACATGTTAATCACCTCTTCCCCCTGAGAAGCTTCATGACAGCCTTGCTGGGAGAAAATCGCGTGCCCCTCCTCTGGGCCTCGACCACCTTCTTCATATCCTTCTTGAGAAGGTTGAGCTCGCGCTGGATTCTGTTGCTTTTTTTCCTGTGCAGGTCGAACTTCCTGTTGAACTCCCGCAGCATCTCTTCAAGAAATTCCTCAAGGCTTAATTCGCTGTTTCGCATGATATCAAGTAATTATAAAATAAAAAACTTTAAAACACCTTATTGAACCAAGAAATTCCGCTTTCCGGAAGAATTCATTTCCTTCTTCGCGTTTTCTTGTGCGCAGGCCTGCCGCGCAGAGCATTCATAGCTACAGCCGCGCATAAAATTACAGCCACAGCGATTAAGGCAGCCAGAATCAGAGGCACGCCGGATGGATTGTTCTCAGACACTTCTCCTCCGGGAACAGCATTCTGCGGGGCAGAGCCCGTGTCAGTTATTTTCTCAGGCTCAGGCATGGCATTTTCGGTCACATTCTCCTCCGGCGCAGTCTCATTTATTTCAGGGCTTGGAGGAGGCTCGGCAATAATATTCTCATGCACGGATTTTATCGTTGTGTTTATCCCGTTCCCTTTTATTGAATTGAGCCTGACATAGATGTCATAATAATCATCACCGTCCACCTCGAACATCCTCTCCTCCCCCACGGACATGAACGCCTGCTGGGGTGCAGACATTATCGTTATGAGCGCCCCGAGAGATGTGATGTTCTCGACAACCAGCCCATGGGATTCCCCCCCGATGTTGAACACCACGCTCCAGCCTTTATACAGAACCTCGTGATAATCCCCCTTCTCGATTTGCTCGGGTGTCGGGTTGAACACCAGATACCCGAATGTCCTCCCGCTGGAGTCAGAGGGGGCATGGCCTGAAGCGGACGGTCTTGCAACAACTGAAAACGCACCGGTCACGTTTATCCCGGTGTTGTTCGTATTGTTCGCAGGAGAATCAAAATGAGTCACTATGTCGGTCTGGAATTCTGCCGCCCCGGCCTCTGCAGCGAACGTATGCGCCCCCAGCGACATGTTTGAGGGAATGATATAGCTCCCTGTCCACATGGTATCCCCGTCATTGGAGTCAGAACTGTGGATTAACTCCACTTTATCCCCGTTGTCCAGATATATCTGCACCTTATTGGAATCATTCATGAGAAGGTTCGTCGCAGGCATAGAGGTCTTCACAGCGAACTCGATCTCCCCGCCATGATAATACCTGTCAGAGTTTGCTGTCGCCGACATCGTCCAGGGGGCGAGGGAGAATGCTTTTGTCCAGTCTAAATCAGATAAAAAGGAATGTTCGGTTTCATTATAGACGAATAATCCCATGTATCCATAAATCCATCCATTTTCATCAAGAGCCATTCCTGAGAATTCGTAATTATAACTTACATCGTTATCAAGCATGAATTGCTGGCCAATCATTTTCCATCTGAAATTATAATCGCTGTCATAGCTGTTTATGGATTGAGGGTTACCATTATAATCATTAAAATAAAAATTCCCTGCACCATCAAAGACAAAAAAGTAATAATAACTTTCATAACCTAAAGCCCCTGAAGAGATAACAGAACCGTCTGTGAGATTTATCTTTTCAACACTCACATTATCTCCGTTGCCATAAATTGGACCTATAACAATATTCATAGTCTTGTTATCCCTGATGGAAGAAAAAAGCACTCCCTGGGTGTTATACCCAAAACTTCTTTCCCATTTAAGCGTTGCATTGGGATAAATCGCAAGAATCCTTTTTTCGGTGGTGTTGCCCCAATCTAACCAGTATGTATATATCATGCCTGACGAGTCGGTCATAATCCCGTCCATGTCACCGGCATAAGTCCAGATGACAGAGCCGTTTGTTGCGTTTATGGCAAAAAGCTTGCCCATGTTCAGAAGTTGTATCTCTTCATCCTCTGAAAAATAATACGTACTGGTAACAAAATATAATACTTCATTATTTATTGCTATTACTGAGTCGCTTGTCTGAACTGAAGTATTGGAAGTATTGATGATGCTTGCGTATTTTACCGTCCCGTTTGGATAGAATGCATAGAGTGTTTCGTAAGTTATATTGCCGGTTGCATGTCTTGTGGTGTATAGCATGCCATCATCACCTATTGCAACGTGGCTGTTGCCGTGGCCTCCACCGAAACTATAAGACCATTTAGGCTCTCCTGTTTTAATGTCCAAAGCAGTAAAGATATCGTCACACCCTTCTGCGGTATACATAATCCCTGATTCAGTGATGGAAGGATAACCGCACGCCATGCTTGAGAAGCTCAGATTCCAGTTTACGCTGCCATCAGCCTTGTTTATGGAATAAAGGCGGGGATCCCCATACCATGATTGGGTAATTATAGAATTATTAAAGATGAGAGGATGGCCCAGCGAGTAAGATTTCGCGATAGCATCTCCGACCCATCTGATTATATAATAATCAGATTCATTATAGCCCGGGTTGAAGTTTGACAGCCTGTTATCTCCAAAATCGCTTGGCCAGCCTGAGCTGGCAAGAGGCGAAGGGTCTGGCAGTATGTCCGAATGGACCTTCCAGCTGAAATTAACATAGCTGATGGATGGTGTCACGTTGGTGTTATTCGTCTCAAAAAGGATTTTGAACCTCAGCCTTGCTATCTTCGAATTGCTTTCATCGTCACTCGGCATATCAATGTCATACACTTCAAGTCCGCTCAGGTTAAGAGTCATGTTAGTGAACCCCTGGCTGTTTCCAGGAAGAGCACTATCCAGAAATATGTTCGAGCCATCATCTCCCATGACCTGTATCTTAATAGAGGTCTGATTTGGTATTGTGGCATTCAGATAAAGCGTTCCCCACTGGACAATGCTCGACGGGATGATATCATATGTTATCGCATAGCCCGACCTGTTGTAAGGGGGTTTGAAACCACCAGATGAGTTGGTCAGCATCAGCCCGTTGGTCGTGTTTATGCTCATGTTGACTCTCGTGGGGAAGTCGGAAGTGCTCGTCACGTTTGAGATCCATGTCCCGGCGGTATCATTCTGTATGTATGCCGAGACAGTTGGCACTGAAAGTAAGAATATCAGTATGATGAGCATGTGTCGCTTCATTCTCTCAGCTCGAACCTCATGTAGAGGCCGTCTGTGTTCTTTACCGTGATCTTGCCCTCTTTGGCGAGCCATCCAAGGCCCATCGAGACCTCTCTTGGCGTGAGACCCGTGGACTTCTCGAGCTGAGTGGTGGTTTTCGCCCCTTCCTTCAATGCGTGCCAGACCATGCCGGCCTTATCTCCGAAGAATTTCATGCTTTCCATAGATTTCACCTAAAGACACTGGCTTCACCAGTGTCATCCAACCTTTACTCTTTGTCAACTTCCTTCGCGAGGTTCCTGTATGCGTAGGCACCCCGGCTTTCCTTTGAATAATGGGTGATGGGCTTGTGTGCGTTGGGAGCACGGGATAGCTCCACATTGACCGGGATAACGGTCCTGAACACCTTGTTTCCGTATTTCTCACGGATTCCACGTTCTATGTGTTTCGAGAGCTTGTGCCTCTTGTCGTACATTGTGAGAACAAAACCTCCTATGTTCAGGTTCGGGTTTATCTCCCGCTTGACAAGGTCCACCGTGTTGACCAGCTTCTCCATCCCTTCTACGGCGAAATGCTGCACCTGGACCGGGACCAGAACCTTGTCGGATGTCGTCAGCGCGTTTATCGTGAGCACTCCGAGCGAGGGCGGGGTGTCTATTATCACATAATCATACGAAGCCTTTCCCAGCTTCTTCAGCTTCCTCTTGAGCTTGAACTGCATGCCGATGTCGTTTATCAGTTCCGCCTGCGCGGCGCTGAGCTTCTGGTGGCCGGGTGCAAGGGAAAGGTTCTCCACCCCGGTAGCGACCGCGATCTCCTCAAGGCTGACGTCATCCCTGAGAAGAAGGTCATGCGTGGTCAGCTTGTGCCTTTTGTCAGAAAGGTATGTTGTAGCATTCGCCTGCGGGTCCATGTCTATTAGCAGGACCTTCCTGCCGCGGCCCGCGAGGCAGGCTGAAAGATTGACTGAAAGATCAGTCTTCCCGACACCGCCCTTCTGGTTGGCAACAGTTATTATCATAGTTAACCCTAACCCAGGATATTCTCCCGACAATTAATACTATCCCAGCGGCCGCTTAAATATGTTGGAACCTGGAAGATATCCGGGAAAAATTCATGCCCGGTACGCCCCGAAAACATTCTCTTCTTTGGGGCCTACAGGATTTTCCATGTTGCTGCAGAAAATAAGAGCAAACTTTTTTCCGGTCCTCCCTACAACTATCCTTACTGTGTTGCAGCTTCCTGCGCCCGGGTTGTCCGCCGGGATCGGGGGAAGACCATCAATGTCTTTGTAGAAAATATCCATGAAAGTATCGACACCGGGCTGGCCGCTAAGCTTCTTCAGACGGTAATGCACCTTTGCCCTGTCATCAAGATATTCCACTTTGGTTATCGGCATGTTCATTCACCTGCCAATACGTTGAATGAAAATCTTATAAGGAAATACTGTACCGAAGAAATTGGCCAGCTCACGCGAACGGGTTCCTGTTCTTCTCCCCTTTGTCGAGCTTCTCGCGCACGCACTCGCACACCTTGTTGACGATCCACCAGTAATGGTTTGGGGGCATCCCGTTCTTCAGCACCTCAGGCACCTCGTTGTATGCGTCTATTAGGTATGGGTCCCCGTCGCTGGTGATCGACCATTCGAGTGTGTTGAAATCCAGGTCGAGCGCCTTGTTCAGCTGTATGGTCCAGTTCCTGATCTTTTCCACCAGCCCCTCTATTGGGGCGAGGCTTGATTCCAGGTAGAGCCCCTGCCCGAAAGGCTTGGGGACGTATTCGACAAACAACACGTCTTTCTTGTTCACGCAGAAGACCTTGTAATAATGCCTCCTCTCTATGTACTCCTGCGCGAGCATCACCCGGCGGAACTTCATGGCGTCATACAGGTTTATGAACTCGCTCCTGCTCGTGACGTGGTAGACGTTCTCCCAGGCATAGCCGTCATAAGGTTTTAGCACGCATGGGAAGTCTATGGTCCTGAGCACGGCCTCCACATCGGGCTCCTTCATCGTATGGTCATCCGGGTCATCGTCGGGCATCGGAAGAATCACGGTCTTTGGCCTTGGGATTCCGAGCGAGTGGCTCACGTCCATGTCCACGCTCTTGTTGTATATCTGGGAGGTGAACGGGTTGTTTATCACGTAGGTTCCGTTCAGCGCGAAGGACTTGACAGCCTCGCGCAGGAAAATGTTCTGGAAGCTGAGCCTGTCCAGTATTACCTGGACATCCATCTTTGCCGGGGAGTTAAGCTCTCCCAGCCTAAGGAACTCCGGACTGAGGTCTGAGAGCTTTTCCGCCACGTCCCTTGCGAACTGGTCGTTCCTGTCTTCGAGAATCCCGAATCTCATGCCAGCACCATTATTTAATATTGCGGGCTGCAGGTAAATAACTTTTACCGCTTCCTGCCCTGTTTCAGAGAAATCTATAATACCGATAATGCACAATAATTAATAGAGGCAAATTCAGCGTGGTGTAATGGGGAGGGCGTTTTTTACAGTGGTGATTGCAGCCGTCTTTGTATCATTCATGTCATTTTCTTTCGTCTGCCTCGGGGAAACCATTCCCGGGCCGGGAAGAGACTCGAACTCGTCTGAGACCAATGATCCTGATCCGGGGCTTTTCTCACACGTTGTCGTGGTCTACAACACCAACTATGCCACGGACAACAACTCGAACGGGGTGCAGGACAGCCTGGAGATAGCCAATTACTACATGGCGGCGAGGAGGATACCGCCTGAGAACATATGCCCCATAAACACCAGCACGTCCGAGGAGATCACGCGCGGCCAGTATGACCGGACATTCGATACATCCCATCTTTACGCCAACAACACCCACATAAAGCAGAATCTGGAGGAATGTCTGGGCAACAGGACCCTGAACCGCAGCACATGGTTCATTGCCCTGGCAAAAGGCATTCCGCTTAAGATATCTGCTCTATATTCGAGCGCACAGTATTCCGCAGATTACGGCGCAGTGGATGCAGACGTATCGTTGCTGTTCAGCAACTACAGCATAGTATGGAGGCTTAGCAATCCATATTACGGAAAGGACAGCAACTTTATCCTGAACGAGAGTTTCAGAAGCTTCAGGTACAACAGCAGCGACGGTTATGGGAACAATTACAGCCTTTCGTATCTCACGACTAGGCTTGACGGATATAACGTCTCCCAGGTTATGGGGATGATAGACCGCTCCGTGCATGCCGATACCAGCAGGCAGGGTGAGTGGGTGATTGACGATGACCCGTCATGCGCCGGATCAACGTGCGACTATATGCCCGATGCCAACGCGCTGCTGTGCGGGACAACGCTTAACATGTCCGCTTACGTGAGCTTTGACGGCACAACCTCTGCACTGAAAACCCCGGCGAACGCCAACAACAACGCGGTGATTGGCTATACCAGCCACGGAATCTACGGCCCGGGACTCGGCTCCAACTTCATAGAGAGTGGTGTGATTACATTCGCTCTCAGGAACGGCTCCATATACACTTCGTGGGAGAGCTTCAACGGCTACAGCTATGCCAATCCCGATGCGATAACGCACAACACCGTCGCCGACTGGATAAGATTCGGGGGGTCCGGAGGATTGGGGAGCGTCTATGAACCGTGGTGTTCCGGGATAGCCCAGGAGCACTACCTGTTTTCCAGATATGCACTCGGCTACACGTTTGCAGAATCTGCATACATGTCCATACCTTATTCGGATTTCACCAATACTGTGGGAGGAGACCCGATAATGAGGATAGTCCCGGACAACACCGCTCCGGCGGTCGTGTCCAACGAGATAAACTGGACCAGGCTGGCCCCGGGGGACTGGATAAACATGACCGTTTACGAGGATTATCCGGACGTCAAATACGTCGATTACAACGGCACGCCAAACTATTTCAACAGGACCTACAAGTTCAACACGTCCGGCTGGAGCTACGGGATATACAACTTCACGGTCTTCGGGAACGACACCACCGGAAACAGTATAGCCAAAACATATTTCTTCGAGATAAACGAGACGGGCGGGGCCGCCCCGAACTTCTCAAGCTTTGACGGGAGCACCACCCAGTTCCACCGCGTCATGAACAGGAGCAACGTGAGCAATGCCGTGATTGAAAGGGCTGATCATGGCAGGATATCCTTCCTGGAAAACGTGAACGTGAGCGGGCTGAACCTTAACAGCGTGGTCAACATAAGCGGAAATTACGTATCCGTAAGCTCCGGGGTTGCCCAGGGAATGAACAAATCCGCTAACGTCACAATATACAACCTGAACTATACCGTACCTTCGGTCTACAGGAACGGGACAATATGCCCGTATAGCATATGCACCATACTCAACTATTCAGGAGGAAACCTCACGTTCTCCGTGGCGGGCTTCACGTCTTATTCCGCGGGCCCCAACACCAACATTACGGTATGGGACGAAACGGATGACGGGATGCCATACTCAGGCTTTGAAAAGCGTGTCGGTGACATGGTAAAGTTCTTCGCCAACTACACGAATGCCACATCAGGGGAGGTCATCCAGGGCGCCAGCTGCTCCGTATACCTGAACGGGTCATGGCTCCAGATGTCATATAACTCCTCCGGATTTTACGAATACAACAATACGGCATCAAATTACGGCATAATCTCGTACACAGTGAGCTGCAACAGGACAGGATTTGAGCCGCTCAATGCTACGGATACATTTTCAGTGTTGCCTGCACTCGTGGAAAATCCTCCGGAGATAACAGGCCCGCTCAACGGAACCGCGAAATCCCACGTTTCGGTCAACATAACATGGTCATCCAACGGAACCAGCTTCACTGTCCAGGCTGATGACGACATGAATTTCATGAGCCCGGCAGTAAACGCCAGCGGGGTGATGGAGAATTATTATTATCTCCCGGACCATGGAATAGCTTTGACCCCAGGGCTCAGATATTATGTCAGGGTTAAATCCAACACCAGCGGCTGGGGCTATCTCACGACCAGCCTCGGGGAGAATGTGAGCCTGATAGAGAACTACTCCTCTACCAGGTATAACTTTTATCCTTCGATAGCGACTGACTCCAACGGAGTTGTGCATATGACATGGTACGGGCTGATACCCGGATCAGGCAGATACAATATAAGATATGCCAACAGCACCAACTGGGGAAACATAGCGAATCTCACTAATTCAACCGACTTTGACCAGTACTTTCCATCGATAACCGTCGACAGGAACGGGACTGCCCACATAATCTGGTCCGCGCAGACACCGCCTTTCGGCAACTCCAACATACTTTATGCAAACAGCACCAACTGGACCAAAACCGTCTACATTACCAACACAAGTTACGACGACTATTATCCGGATATCATGGCCGATGAGAACGGGATAATCCATTTAGCCTGGGGCGGAAGATGCTCCGAGAGCCCATCTGATGACATAATAAGATATGCAAACAGCAGCAATTTCAGCAACGTCGTAAACATAATTGACTCTAACACAATTGACAACCAGTTCTACCCTTCCCTTTTCGTTGATATCATGGGGATTGCCCACGTAGTCTGGGAGGGGAATACCAGCAGCATCCAGTACAGGAGGATAAAATATGCCAACAGCACCAACTTTACGAACATCATCACGCTTCCCGGGGTTTCCAATTACGGATATGAGAGGCCTTCTTTGGCCATGGACAGGGATGGCCTCATGCACATAGCGTTCTACGGCAAAGGCAGCTGCTCTTCGTCTTATTACAACATCATGTACACGAACAGCATCAATTTCAACGATATAACGAACCTCACATGCCAGAACTCATATGACCAGAGATATCCCGCAGTGGCGGTGGATTCCAGTGGAATAGCCCACATTGCATGGCATGGTGCCCAGGCAGGCATTTTTGGTTCGAACTACGTGCAATATACCAACACGACCAACCTCTCGAAAAGGAATGACATGACGGGGGACATGGTGAATGAACAGAAGTATCCTTCGGTAGCTACATTCGGCAATTCCGTTCACATGGTATGGTACAGGAGCTACAGGCTGTATTACACGAGCAACGTGGGATCATTCTTGGCAGTGGACATAACGCCTCCCTCGATCAGCATATTAAGCCCGTTAAGTGCCACATACAGCACAGCTTCCATCTGGTTTAACGTCTCGCTGGATGAGAATGCCAGCTGGTGCGGGCTCAGCATTGACGGCGCGCAGAACATTACCTTAAACAGCACGTCTAACGTCACAAACACAAGCTACGGCTACATGAATTCATTAGTAGCTGAAGGCGTTCATTATGCAATATTCTCCTGCAACGACACTTACGGAAACATGAACGTCACATCCCCCAGGTATTTCACCGTAAGCTTTTCACAGCAGGAAGGCTCCCAGCCGCCCGGAGGATCATCAGGCCCGGCATTCTATTACCCGTCCAACGCGAGCTCAAGGACAAACAGGAGCACCCAGGTGGGATGCTCGCTGGAGATTACAACCCCCCGGCAGATAACCATGGCGCTGTCAAAGGCCGGATGGGTGGACATCCTGGCAAGAAACTACGGCAACATGACGATTTATGGAATAGAGTTTAACTTTTCAATGCCCCATGGGTGGCAGTACCATTCAGAGGGCATCAGCACGCTCGGTCCGGGCGAAACCGGGAAATCAACACTGAACGTCACACCCGCATCAGCAGGAACTTTTGACATAACGGTCACGGCCGTTTCCGGGAACTGCACGGCATCCTCACTTTTCCAGCTGGATGTAATCTCTGCCGGGAACGGAACTCCGTCACTGGACGCCTCCATCGCCGGCCAGATGATGGACAAGGCCATTCAGGCGATAGATGAGGGGGTGGGGAAAGGTTTGGATATGCATGAGGCCGAGGGTCTCCTAAGCCAGTCATCATCCCGTTTCAGGAACGGGGAATACACTAGTGCCGGAGAGCTCGCGAAGCAGGCTTATGACACGGCCATGAAAACAATTGAAGGAACGAGACCACTTTCTGGCCTGCCAGTGGTCACGGCATGGGTCATGGAAAATGCCCTCGCCGCAGGCATAATAATCCTCGCCGTGATAGCCCTGAGGCGGGCCATCATTTTGAGGGATAAAAGAGAGGCCGTGAAAAGGAAAGAGAAAGAAGTCGCGGTCCTGAATGTTCGTGCCCGAAAGCCCCGGAAAAAATGATGACTTTACATCAGAAGGCTGCATCTTTGCTGATGCAATAGGTTGAAGCCGGGTTTGCTATCTGGGCGTTTGTGTCCGCGTTACCGGCGGGTTTTTCGCCGAAATCTTATTACTTTTCACACATAATATTAATTATATCTAAAAATTTGACGCATACAAGAGCATGCGTCTTTAGGTCAGGTAAATCTGCGTGGTGTCATGGGAAGGGTCATATTTTCAGTAGCTATGTTAGCATACTTTATGCTTCTTTCAGCCTGCCTGTGCACTGCCGAGACCATTCCCGGGCCCGGAAGAGATTCAAACTTGTCTGAGACCAGCGACCCCGATCCCGGTCTCTTCTCCCACGTCATGGTCGTCTACAACACAAACTACGCCTTGGATAACGACTCGAACGGGGTGCAGGACAGCCTGGAGATAGCCAATTACTACATGGCGGCGAGGAAGATACCGCCTGAGAACATATGCCCCATAAACACCAGCACATCCGAGGAAATAACGAGGGCGCAGTATGACCGGACTTACGACACATCGCACCTCTATGCCAATAATACCCACATAAAGCAGAACCTGGAGGAATGCATGACGAACAGGAGCCTGAAAGACGACATATGGTACATCGCGCTTGCAAAGGGCGTGCCGCTGAAGATAAGCGCTTACTATTCGAGTTCTTACGGGACTGCTGATTACAGCTCGGTGGATTTGGCCGTTTCTCTCCTTTTCAACAATTGCAGCATAGTCTGGAGGTTCGAGAATCCATACTACGGGAAGGATAGCGACCTCAATCTCGACGAGCGGTTCAGGAGATTCAGGTATAACGGAACGGATATGAGCGCGAACAAGTTCAACCTCTCATATCTCGTGACAAGGCTGGACGGCTACAACGTGACGCAGGTCCTTGGCATGATAGACCGCGCCGTGCATGCGGATATGACCCGGCAGGGGCAGTGGGTGCTGGATGACGACCCGGACTGCGCTGGCAGCACGTGCGATTACATGAGCACCGCGAATTACACGCTGTGCATCAACCTCGGCCTGTGCAGTTACATAAGCTATGAGAACACCAACAATGCGCTCACAACCCCGGCGGACGTGAACAACAATGCCGTGATAGGATACAGCAGCCACGGCATATACGGTTCGGGCCTCGGCTCCAACTTCATAGAGAACGGGGTGCTTACCTTCGGTCTGAGGAACGGGTCGATATATACCTCATGGGAGAGCTTCAACGGCTACAGCTATGCCAATCCCGATGCGATAACGCACAACACCGTCGCCGACTGGATAAGGTTCGGCGGGACGGGTGGCGTGGGGAACACGTATGAACCGTGGTGTTCCGGCATCGCGGACGAGGCCATGATGTTTTCAAGGTATGCTGCAGGATATACGTTCGCAGAGGCGGCATACATCTCGCTTTACTACGAGGATTTCACCACCACCATGGGAGGTGACCCCATAACGAGGATAGTCCCGGACAATGTGACCCCGGAAATAATGACCAGCTACATGAACTGGACGAGGATGAACCAGGGCAACTGGATAAACGTGACGGTCTATGAGGACTACCCTGACGCCAAATACATAGACTACAACGGCACGCCCGTTTACTTCACCAGGACATACAAGTTCAACACGTCCGGCTGGAGCTATGGCGAGTACAACTTCACGGTTTACGGGAGCGATACCGCGGGAAACAGCGCATCAGGGACATACTTCTTCGAGATAAACGACACCGTTGGCACGGTTCCGAACTTCTCCGGGTTTGATGGCGGCACCACGCAGTTTCAAAGAACCGCTGACAGGACCAATGTCGGCAGCGCCATACTTGAAAGAGAAGGTTATGGCAGGATAGTCTTTCTCGAAAACATTAACGTGAGCGGGCTCGACCTCAACTCGCTTGTGAACATAAGCAGGAACTACGCATACGTAAACTCCTCGGCGGCCCCGGGAATAAACAGGTCGGCAAACATAACGATATACAACATCAGCTATTTGTATCCCGCCGTTTACAGGGACGGCATTCCCTGCCCCCCGGATATCTGCAACATCATTGAATACCTGGACGGGAACCTCACATTCTCTGTGCCGGGCTTCTATTCCTATTCCGCGGGCGTCGGCGCAAAGCTTGCTGTGTGGGACGAGGGTGACAGCGGAATGCCTTACAGCGGGCGGACGGTGAGGTCGGGCGAGCGTTTCAGCATCTTCGCCAACTACACGAGCGTCACATCGGGCTCTCCGGTGGAGGGGGCGAACTGCACGGTTTATATCGCCGGATCATGGGGTGAGATGCCTTACAACTCCTCCGGATTTTACGAATACGCCGCGAACCTGTCCTCTTTCGGGTTTTATAATTACAGCGTGGCATGCAACAGGACGGGCTTTTTGGCGCTGAACACGACCGGCAACATCACCATAATGCCCGCGCCTCTTGAGCAGCCTCCCGTGATCACGGGCCCGCTGAACGGCTCGGGCGTGACGTATGACTCGGTGAATGTAACATGGGAGTCGGAAGGAAGCAGCTTCAGCCTGCAGGTGGACGACGATTTCAACTTCATGAGCCCTTCGGTGAACGTCACCGGCATCGCGGAAAAATACTACAGGCCCGCCGACCACGGCATCTCTCTCCAGCCCGCGAGAAGCTATTACGTAAGGGTCAGGTCAGGCACCAGCGGCTGGGGATATCTGAAGAGAGGCCTCGGGGAAAGCATAACTGCAATCGGCTACCACTCCGCCCTTGGCCAGTATTATCCATCCATGGCAGTCGGCCCTGGCGGGATAGTGCACGTCGCATGGTATGGGGGGATGGAGTCAGACCCCGCATACTACAATATACGCTATGCAAACAGCACCGGCTGGGGAAACGTATTCAACATCACAACATCCTCATCCTATAACCAGTACTGGCCTGACATAGCCGTTGACAGCGGCGGGGTCGCTCACATATCATGGTATGCGCAGGACGGGACAGGCAATAACCAGATCTACTATTCCAACAGCACAAACTGGACCAATAAAATAGCTGTAACCACAGGGCCATATGACCAGTTATACCCTTCCATAGACGTGGACGGCAACGGCACCGTTCATATTGCGTGGCAGGGGAGATGTGCCGAAAGCCCGGGCAGCTACGTCATAAGATATGCCAACAGCACCGGCTGGGCAAACGTGGTATCCCTGGTCGAGGCCAACAACACATATGATCAGCAGCGCCCCTCTCTTGCAGTCGGCATTGACGGGGTCGTCCATCTGGCGTGGTATGGCCGGGCGCCTTACATGACTACAAACCACATACGCTACGCGAACAGCACCGGCTGGCCGGGCTTCAGGATGCTGCCCGTGGAAAGCATGTATTCCAGATTCAGGCCCTCGCTGGCGGTTGACCGGAACGGGGTCGTGCATATAGCATATGACGGCTTAAGCAACAGTCAGCCCTGCCTTTCAGATTTTTTCGCAAACATACAGTACGCAAACAGCATAAACTTCGACAACGTGAGCGCGGTCACCTGCCAGAGCGAAAACGATCATATGAGGCCTTCTCTGGCCGCCGATTCCGCCGGTTATGCGCACATCTCATGGGACGGCCCGCTGCCCGGGGGCGGCCTGGACACGGTTCATTACGCCAATACGAGCGATCTTTCCGGTTCGACGAGAATCACATCTGGCATGAGCTATGAAAAAAAGTACTCCAAAGTTGGCACAAACGGAAATGCCGTCCACATGGTCTGGTACAGCAATAACGACATATTCTACACCAGCAGCCTCGGGTCATTTCTGGCAGTGGACACCACGCCCCCGTCAATTTACATAACAAGCCCTGCAGAAACCTCATACAGCTCTTCATCAACAGCGTTCAGCGCGAGCCTAAATGAAAACGCGAGCTGGTGCGGCCTCAGCCTCGACGGCGCGAAGAACCTTACCATCAACAGCGCGTCGAACACCGAGAACACGAGTTACAGCTTCACGAACTCATCAATGACGGAGGGAGTCCATTACGCCATCTTCAGCTGTAATGATACGTCCGGGAACATGAAAGCCACCTCTCCCAGGTATTTCACGGTGAGCTTTTCGCAGCAGCCCCAGCCCCCCGGCTCCTCTTCCGGGACGACCTTCTATTATCCGGCCAGCTCCGCAGAGAACCAGAGCAGCCTGAAAGGATGCGGGCTGGAAATAACATCCCCGCATCAGATAACCATGGCGCTGTCAAAGGCCGGATGGGTTGACATCATGGCAAGAAACTACGGAAGCCATGCAATATACAGCATAGAGTTTGCCGCCTCAATGCCTGACGGATGGGAGTATCAGATTGATGGCATAGACATGCTCGACAGGGAGAAAACCGGGAAATCATCCCTGAGATTCACGCCTTTATCCACCGGCACCTTTGAAATACGGGTGACTGCCATCTCCCCGGGCTGCAACGCATCATCCCTGATTTCAGTCTACGTATTCTCCCCGGGCAATGAAATCCCCCTGAGTGACACCACCACCGCGGGCCAGATGGTGTATAAGGCAAAACAGGCCATAACAGAAGGGCTTAAAATCGGGATCGACCTTCGCGAGGCAGAGGACCTGCTGAACCAGGCAATCGGATACCTCGACAAAGGGCAATATACGATGGCCAGCGAGCTTGCCAGCCAGGCATATGAGATGGCGGCACGGTCAATGAAAGGCCGGACCGCTCCGCCGGACCTGTCCACCGTCATATCCTGGGTCCTGGAAAATGCCCTCGCCGCAGGGATATTGATACTGGTTATCATAGCCTGCAGGAGGCTGGCTCTGGTCAGAGGCAAAAAATGGTATGAGCCTGAGTGAAACTTCAGACAGATCCGGTTTCGTTCTGATTAACTTCCACTAGGCACAGGGTCCCGTGGCTCCTGTAATACTGCCACTCCTCGCACGTGTCGTTTCCTATCCTGCAGTATCCTGCCTGGCCTCCAGGCGTGTCCCTCATGATGACTTCCCCTCCCTGCTCGACGCAATACACCGAAGCAGGGTTCGCTATCTGGCTGTTGCCCGGCTCGCAGGATTCCTCCCATACCCTCAAACACTTTTGCTTCTCCTCGCACCAGCTGTAGCCTGCGGGTATGAGGCATCCGTGCTCGTCCTTCTGGCCTCCTATCTGCTCAACTGTAAGATACTCCTGTGCGATCTCATCCCACTTATCATCAATTATTGCTGAGACCACCCTGCCATTATCCACAGTCACGACTGCGGTGTGTGTGGTCAGCACCTGCGCCACTATCTGGTTAGTGCGGTCTCCATAGCCGGCGTGGCTGGATGTGAACGTGAATGGATACACAAAACATGTATCACAGTTGCCCTTCTGCACGCCGGCCAGCTTCAGCCCGGAACCATCAAACTTGTATGTAGGAGAAATTTCAATGAATGCTCTTGCGGTCTTCGCATAATCATTCGTATCGATATCAGGGCTTTCGGTTATGCACCCAGAAACCAGCATGATTATGAGTATGAATGCCGCGAACACTCCCAGTCCGATCTTCATGCCCTCCATACGGTCACGATTTATAGTTTTCTGAGGACCCTTATAAACGGGCATCTTTTTGTTCGGTGGAAACCGAAGAATTCATAATTCATTTTACTTTATTAATTAATGTAAAAATCCGGCAACTTTATATAGCGTAAAAGCAACAAAAATTATGGGGTGTCGATTCAGAGTAATCTATAGCATAGTATCATTTTTGCTTCTGATATTTGCGTTCGACATTATATTTTTCGTCACGGGTGCCGGCATAGACTCCGTCGGGCTCGTTTCCCCTGAAAACCTGGCCTGGACCGGCGGCACCAACGACACGATCCAGTTCGCCTTCAATTACACCGGTGAGAATGCCACGGCCTCATGCGAGCTTTTCATATCAGACGTCCCAAGCGGAATGAATTCAACCGTCATTAACGCCACGAATACCGTCCTGCTCTCGAACCAGAGCATCTCCGAAGGCCAGGTTGCGTGGTACGTCAACTGCACCAACGAAAGCATGATTCAGTCAGAGGTCCGCACGCTGAACGTGGACAGGACCGCACCGTCCGTGAGCCTGATTACCCCTGATGCAACTTACAACACTTCCCAGACTTCAATAGGCTTCCACTTCAACTTCACGGATAACCTTGTCCAGAGCGCGTCATGCCTTCTTTTGATAAACTCCACCCAGGTTGCCACTAACGGCTCTACCGTGAATGCTACTGACACGGTATTCTCCATGTCAGGACTTTCCCCATCAGCCGGACAGAACTGGACCGTGAACTGTTCGGACCAGGCCAACAACAGCCATCAGCCGGCAGTGAGGATATTCAACATTGACCAGGCAGGCCCATACTATACATATAATAGCGACACTTCCTCCGGGTCTGTACCAGAGGGCGTTTTCGTGAACGTCTCGGTCCTCTGGAATGACGGCCTGGGGCTCGGGACTGCCATATTCAGGACGAACCAGTCCGGAACCTGGTTCAATGTTTCCGTCTGCTCCCTTTCTGGGGGGTCCGGATACTGCAACAAGACGATAAACACCACAGGATACCAGCAGAAAAAGATATGCTGGAACCAGTATGCCAACGACAGCATGGGAAACCTCAACTCAACCATGAGCGAATCCGCCCACTGTTTTGACGTCATACCGCCTTTCCTTCCAGGTTCATTGCCCTACGGTTACGGCCCTGCCTTGGTGAACACGACCAAAACCACGGACATATTTTTCTACAACAGCAACACTGTTTACATATCCGCAAACTTCACCGGCCCTTCGGGAGGAAGCGGCGAGGCCGGGCTTACGGTCACCGGAAACTTCTCGGAATTCGGGGGATCCGATTCAATAGCCGCGGTGGATATGGGGGGCGGCATATACGAGCTTAACTATACATTGAATTACACCGCCCTCCCGCTCCCGCTGGTCTATGTAGGATTGTACAGCGTCGGCGTAAGGGCGTCCAAACAGGGTGCATACTACACATTCAATACAAGCGCATATCTGATTCTCATTAACATGACAACCCTTCCAGCGTGCCCTCCAGCCGGAATCCAGCTTCCTTCCCAGGTGTTTCTCATGAACGGAACCCCTGTCAGCATAACAGGGTGCAGCTCCACGTGCGGCATTTATGACAGGGCGGAGTGGAACGGCACGGACTGGCTCATATGCGGCCGGAGCTACGGCGGCTCGACCACGAACTTCAACACGGTTGCCCTCACGGGAAACTTTTCCGCCGTGCCTCTTGTGATAGAGAGCCCCGGATTCATGAAGATAAACTTCACCGACCCCGTCAACCTGAGCACCGTGCAGAAAGCAGCCGCAGTAGCCAGGTTCGCAATAGATAACGTCATGGTCGCAGGAAGATTCGGCATAAATGACACCAGCTGGGGCGGGGGTGACCCGAACATGCCGGACCTCAACCTCAGCGCAACAATAACCATGTATAACGTCACAGGCACGCTCAACATAACCGGGGACCCGCAGATAATAAAAGCAGATTTCGGCGGGGGAAACGAGTTCACCTGCACGGACTGCCTTGGCATAATATGGGACGGGGAGAACCTGACCTTTACCGTGTCCAGCTTCTCGGATTATGGGCTCACTGACGGAATAAACGTCACCATCCAGACCCCGGCTGACGGGGAGTTCAGAAACTCCCTGAACGTGAGCTTCGGATATGTTCCGGTCTGGAACTCCACCATATCCATGTCCAACTGCACGCTTTTCGGCAACTTCACGGGAAACTGGGAGGAGAACCAGGCTAACCAGACGGCTCTTTCCAACGGGACAATAAACTGGATAAACGTCACGGTCCCCTCCGGCGGGGCATACATATGGAACGTCTACTGCTATGACGCCGCCGGGATGAAGGATTACGATTCCATTAATAATACCGTGAAGGTCGACGCGGCAAACCCAGTCCTTATCATCAACAGCCCGCAGAACACCAGCTACAACCATACCAACATATCCACAAACATAACCTCATCGGATGCCAACCTGAACGCTACATGGTACAGCTGGAACGGGACTAACGTGACATATTCTTCGGAGCATATAGTCGTATTCCAGGAGGGCGCCAACACGCTGGATGCATGGGCGAACGACAGCGCCGGGAACCTAAATCACACAAGTGTTTCATTCACCGTTGACACGGCAGGCCCCCTGATAACGATAATCAGCCCTCCAAATGCCACCACGAGCTCGGCCAGCTTCAGCTTCACGTTCCTGGATGTCACCTCCGGGGTAAACTGCTCCAGATATTCTGTTGATGCCGGGGCAAACACGACCAACTGCTCCGTGTCAGGCAACGCATGGTCAGGAACGATAACCAACCTCTCGGACGGATTTCACAACATAACTGTCTGGTCAAATGACACTGTTGGCAACACAAACCAATCAGTAAGATACTGGACCAGGGACACAACACCGCCATCAATCACAAAGGATTCCCCGCTGAACCAATCCTATCCAAGAAACTGGGTCTGGGCCAACGTTACGCTCAACCAGCAAACTTCATGGTGCGGCTATTCCCTCAACGGAACGGCAAACGTCACCATGAGCAATGATTCCCAGACGCACTTCTACATAAACGTATCCGGTCTTTCAGATGGATACAAGAACATAACGTTCAGTTGCAATGATACGGCGGGTAACATGAACACAACGGCAGCAACCTACTTCAGGATAGATACCACGTATCCAGTTCCCATCATAATCCTTCCAGCCAACAATACCTACAACTCCATCTCGAGGACGCTCAACTACACGTACACCGAGGCAAACAGAGACTCGTGCTGGTACAATTACAACAGCACCAACTCAACTCTGTCAAGCTGTACCAACACAACGTTCACAGCCCTCGATAACCAACAGTCCACCTTGACTCTTTACATAAACGACACGGCAGGTAACGTCAACAGCACATCCGTGACCTTCACCATCGACACCACTCCGCCGTCCGTATCAAGAGACTCCCCGCTCAACCAGTCTTATCCAAGGAACTGGGTCTGGGTCAACGCAACAACGGATTCTTCCGCTTCCTCATGCATCTATTCGATAAATGGCACCGCGAACGTCACGATGAACGGTTCAGCAACTCACTTCTATTACAACCTTTCCGGCCTCGGCGATGGGTACAAGAACATAACAATAAGCTGTAACGACACTTACGGCAACATGAACTCGACAACAGCAGTCTATTTCACCGTTGACACAATCTACCCGGCCCCAATCATAATCCTTCCAGCCAACAATACCTACAACTCCATCTCGAGGACGCTCAACTACACGTACACCGAAACTAATCAGCACACATGCTGGTACAATTACAACAGCACCAACTCAACTCTGTCAAGCTGTACTAACACAACGTTCACAGCACTCGACAACCAGCAGTCCATAATAACACTTTACATAAACGACACCGCTGGCAACACGAACAGCACATCAACAGCATTCACCATTGACACCACCCCGCCCGCAATAACAATATCCCTTCCGCAGAATTCCACGGTTAACTCCGACCTCTTCAACTTCACATTCTCAGATAATATCGCAGGCTTGAATTGTTCCAAATACTCCATAGACGGCGGAACAAACACAATCAACTGCTCCATGACAGGCAATGCATGGACAGGCACGCTCACCGGCATCTCTGACGGCTTCCATAACATTACAGTATGGGCAAACGACTCTCTGAACAACCAGAATCAGACGACAAGATACTGGACCAGGGACACCACCCCTCCTAACATATTAATAAATTTCCCCTCAAATGACTCAAAGCTTAACTATATTCCGTACATAAATGGGACAGTAAATGAAACCAATCTTGATACAATAAAGACCAATGCAACCCAGTATTCAGCATCAGACTCATCAAGTCCGTTTAATTTTACCAATACGTCAGTCATGTCCCAAGGCAGGCTTGACGTTATGGTCATAGCCAACGACACTTCAGGAAACACAGGTAACGCAACCATTTACTTTTATTATGATACCATACCTCCGGTTCCGGTGATAGTATATCCTGCAAATACGATATATGGCTCCGTATCCCGCACCCTTAATTATACATACACGGAAACAAGCAGGGACTCGTGCTGGTACAGCTATAACAGCACGAACACAACTCTCTCAAGCTGCGAGAACACGACTTTCACCGCTCTTGATAACCAGCAGTCCATGCTGACCTTATACATAAATGACACAGCCGGAAACAAGAATTCAGTCTCGGCCACGTTCACGATCGACACCGCGCCGCCTGCAATAACAATAAATCTTCCCCAGAACGCCACAACGAACTCCGACCTCTTCAATTTCACATTCTCAGATAATATCATAGGTGTCAACTGCTCAAAATACTCGGTTGACGGCGGAACAAACACAACCAACTGCTCCATGGCTGGTAATGCCTCTTCAGGGTCGCTCACCGGTCTCTTGGACGGATTCCATAACATAACGGTCTGGGTAAATGACTCGTTGGGTAACCAGAACCAGACGACAAGATACTGGACGAGAGACACAGTCCCGCCATCAATCACAACGGATTCCCCGCTAAATCAGTCTTATCCAAGAAACTGGGTCTGGGCCAACGTTACGCTCAACCAGCAAACTTCATGGTGTGGCTACTCTCTGAACGGAACGGCCAATGTGACAATGTCAAATGATTCCCAAACTCATTTCTACATGAACGTATCCGGCCTTGGCGATGGGTACAAGAACATAACAATAAGTTGCAATGACAGTTTTGGAAACATGAACTTGACAACAACCTACTTCACTGTTGACACCACCTATCCGGTTCCAGCAATCATCCTTCCTGCAAACACGACATACAATTCTATTTCAAGGACGCTAAACTACACATACACCGAGACTAATCAGCACACGTGCTGGTACAATTACAACGGAACTAATACGACCCTGTCAGGCTGTACCAACACAACGTTCACAGCACTCGACAACCAGCAGTCCATAATAACCCTTTACATAAACGACACCGCAGGCAACAAGAACAGTACATCCATAACCTTCACCATCGACACCACTCCGCCCACAATAACAATATCCCTCCCGCAGAACTCCACGACTAATTCCGATCTCTTCAACTTCACGTTCTCAGATAACATCGCAGGCTTGAACTGCTCCAAGTATTCAGTTGATGCCGGAGCAAACACCACCAATTGTTCAATAACAGGCAATTCATGGACAGGAACAATGAGCATCCCGTCAGACGGCTTCCACAACATAACGGTATGGGCGAACGATTCAATGAGTAACGCTAACTCCATGACAAGATACTGGACCAGGGACACTGCACCTCCTGCATACAGCCTCAACTCAACCAACTCAACGTCATCCGGAAGCAGAATAAAACACTCCCTTAATTGGACAGACAACATCAATCTCTCCGGTTACATCTTCAGCTTCGACAACTGCACAGGGACTTTCACCAATGACTCCTGGACATCATTCACAGGAACCGGTAACTGGTCTAACATAACTAAAGGAGTTAATGCCACAGTTGGATGCACGATAAACTGGATAATATACGCCAACGACACAAACAACAACTGGAATGCATCCTCTGCATACAGCTACATGACCGCAAACAATCCGCCAACACACACCGCCCCGCTAATCAATTCTACCAGCGGAAACAACCTCAGTTCAGATAATATAACATGCTATAATCAAAGCACCACGGATCTGGATGGCCATCCAGTCACAAACACATACAACTGGTACAGCAACAACATATCAATAATGCTCCTTAATATGCCTTTCAACATAAATCTAACCAACGCTACTATTTCAGACTCAGTAAAAGACTTTTCAGGGTACAACAACAATGGCACAGGCGGCAGCGGCGATGTTTCCAGAACACCTGCATGGATATCATCAGGCAAAATGGGCGGAGCATACGAATTCGATGGCATTGATGACTGGATAACATTGACCAGTAACAATCTTAACTTTTCAGGAGACTTCTCAATAGAGTTCTGGGTGTATAACAAGAACAGCACAGCCACATATCGTACGATATTCAACAGAAGGAATCAGGTAAACGGAAGCGACGGGGCTGGCTATCTCCATATTTATATAATGTCATCAAATAACGGGTTATATTTAGGCTATTCAAACGGTACGGCTCCAAGAACAGCTTATTTCGCAAATGCTGCCCCATACGATGCATGGACTCATGCCATATTAACATTCACAAACTCCACGAGCAGCCTCATTCTTTACATAAATGGAACACAAAATGGTACAAGCAAAACCCTTGCAGGCTATGTTCCTGTCATCAACGGAACTTCTTATATAGGTACATTTATCGGTGGTACCAACTATCCATTCAACGGCACCATAGATGAGTTCAGGATTTACAATCGCTCGCTCTCTGCCCAGCAGGCATACCAGCGCTGGCTTGAGACCAAAGACGGATACTCCAACAGTTCAACTATAGTCAGCCAAGAACTAAATACTGGAAATACAATTATGTCCCAGGTCACACCATCTGATGGCATTGATTATGGGACTACGCTTAACAGCACCACCATCTTTGTCAGGGATGGCGTGCTGCCGGTCATCACCATAGACAGCCCGGGAAACCAGACTAACATGTCAGTCCCGTGGATTTGGGCCAACGCCACAATAAATGAGGCAAGCTCATGGTGCGGATACTCACTTAATGGCACAAACAATGTCTCCATGAACAATGACTCCCAAACCCATTTCTACATGAATGTATCCGGCCTTGCAGATGGATACAAGAACATAACAATAAGCTGCAATGATACGATCGGCAACATGAACACCACTGCGCCAACCTACTTCAGGATAGATACCACGTATCCAGTTCCCATCATAATCCTTCCAGCCAACAATACCTACAACTCCATCTCGAGGACGCTCAACTACACGTACACCGAGGCAAAC
>Ga0315274_10003319_pt1 | contig 23983 bp, 27 predicted proteins | sample YL17G02_20_MG_FD_203700 | JGI IMG/M metagenome (GOLD analysis project Ga0315274, IMG submission 203700) | Sediment microbial communities from Yellowstone Lake, YNP, Wyoming, USA - YL17G02_20 | ecosystem: Environmental > Aquatic > Freshwater > Lake > Sediment | place: USA: Wyoming | collected...
GGGCGTAGCAGGGAGAGGGTCTCGATAATACCCGCAATTATACTTGTAGAGTAGGGGGTGAATCCCTGCGTAATTTCCCCTATCCCCTATGGCTTCCCCCCTAATGAATCATAACCTAACCTTATTTTTTTGCGGTGGCGAATAAAGTGAAGCAACAGCGGGGCCGTAAAGAGCGTTACCACCCGCATTTATGCTTAGAAGCGTCCCCGCGAGCGTAGCTTTTGAGCCAAGGAGCAAAAAATAAAAAGAAGAGGGATAAGAGGGGGGTCTTAGGGGGGATTTAAGGGGGAAGGAAAGTTACCCGCCCCGCGCGTGGTTGAGTTGTAAAATTAGAGATAGCCGGAGTAGATTAAATTATTGCTTTGATTTTTTCTCTCTCCTCTTTTTCTCTTCTCCCGAGCGATAGGTGAAAAATATATAAATAAAGTAGTAGTCACTCATATCAAAGTACTTTCTACGCGACAGATCCTTCGCCTCAAGAAAGGAGTCACAGCATATGGGGCAAAGGCGCTTATCCATAAGAATAGCGGCAGAAAACCACATCATGCCATTGATGATAGCCTAAGAGAAAAGATCCTTGCTTTAAAAAGATCCCATCCCTACTCTCATGCCAATTTTTCCCACTTTCAGGAATTACTGGCCGAATACGAACAGATTCTAATCAGCTATTCCGCCCTGTATCGTCTGCTAACCAGAAACGGTATCCCAAGCCCCAAGAGGCGCCGGCGCTTTACAGCCCATCGCAGAAGAAAGCGTAAAGAACAAGAGGGATTACTGGTGCAGCTGGATCCTCTCCCTTTAGATGGTTATCCGATGGTAAAGAATATCACCTCCACGGGGGGATTGATGATGCGACTGGCCAGGTGGTGGGGCTGTATCTGGCCGAAGGTGAATGTCTGGAGGGATATTTCCAAACAGTCCGGCTCATGCTCCTAGACTTTGGTATCCCGGTCAGTACCTATTCAGATAAGCATAGTATCTTCTTCTCTCCGCAGAAGGATAAACTATCCTTAGAAGAACAGCTGGCCGGTAAAAGGGTGAATCTGACCCAATTCGGACGGGCCATGAGCCAATTGGGTATTCATATGATCTGTGCCCGCACTGCTCAGGCCAAGGGCCGGATTGAGCGATTATGGCAAACCCTGCAGAGCCGGCTGACCGTAGAGATGAGATGTCAGGGATCAAAACCCTCCAGGAGGCTAATCCCTTTTTACGGGAGTATATGCCCAAATTCAATGCCCGGTTTAAAGTAGAATCAAAAGAAGAAAGCGTATTCCGCCCTGTTCCCGAAGGGATGTGTATCGACCATATCCTTTGTGTGATCGAAAAGCGCAGCTATGAACGGGGAGGGGTCTTCTCCTTCTATCGAAAACACTTTCAAGTCCTGGAAAATAGAGATCTTCCTCGGTTACCTCCCAGGGGACGTATAGAAGTCCTGGTGAGCCCCCGTTTCGGACTGAAAGCTTCCTATCAGGGAAACATCTATGAGACGGTCCCCTGTGTCATACCGCAAGCGAAAAAGGCCAATAAACCGATGAGAGAGAAGAAGATCTGGATTCCCGATAACCTGCATTATTACAAATAATGCCATCAATTGAGGGAAAAATTCAGTTTTGAAGAGAGTGACCGGGAGATTCTTGAGATGTTAGAAAACCTGTTTCTGGCCAAAATGACTCCCTAAATGGCAAGGAATCCATCGTGTCCTTGTTTTAGACAAGGCCACTGCTGTTTTGTTTCTGCTGGCAGGAGGTTATGAACACAAGTTTACAGGTAAATGAATCATGAGACAGGTGACATTTTCTCAGGTTATTGACAGCAAACTCAGCTTTCCACAAAGTATTTCATAATTGTCACTGACCAAGAATAATTTTAGAATTAGAAAGTTAAAAATTGTCTTGTACAAATTCGTCAGATTTAATTTACTCTAATTAAATCTGGTTTTTCATTAGGATTGAAGTATCTACCAACCGGTAGCTATACAATCAAATACTAATTTTTTAGCCTTATGAAGCAACGATAATACAAACATAAAGCAATGGCAAACTATGTAAAAAAGTCTGCCATTTGCTTTATGTTTTTTCCTTTATAAGTTATATTAACATTACTAAGATCTTACAGCATTAATAAAATTTTTTACACCGTCTTTGAAAAAACTTAATCCATCTGCTGTAAGCATTCGAAAACCTGCATCAAAATAGTCTTTTGCGCTTTCACCTGGACGTAACATAGAACCCACTATTTTGCCACTATTTAAACCGATGGTTATCGCCTTTTTTACAGCTTCCTTTACAGCTGGTTGATTTGGTTGACCTGGAAATCCTAAGCTCTGGCTGAGGTCTGTTGTTCCAATCTCAATACCATCTAATCCATCGACTTTTAATATCTCCTCAAGATTATTAACAGCATCAATATTTTCAACCATTACGAAAACAAGTGTCTGTTTATTTGCAAACTCTACATAATCCTTAAGTGGCATTCCCATTCCATAATCTGATGCCCTAGTTGTCGAAAGCCCTCTCTCTCCAAGAGGGTAATATTTAACATATCTTACTGCATTCTCTGCATCTTTTGTCGTTCTGATGTTGGGCACCAGTATACCCATTGCGCCTGCATCTAGATAGCGAAGTATTAATTCAGGTTCATTTTTACGGGTGCGTATAATGGGTACTATATCAACAGCCTCACAAGTGCGGATTAAATTCTCGCATTCTTGCTGCGACAACGCGCTATGTTCTGCATCAATTAAAACTCCATCAAAGCCTCCCTTAGCGGCAATTTCTATTAATGGCGCATATCCCTTTAAAAGGCAAACAGTCGACATTTCTTCCCTTTTATATAACTTTTCTTTTAACTTATTTTTGTACATTATATATTCCTCCTTCATTTAATATATTAGTTGATGAGCATAATATAAACATTTATCATTTTGAAAAACTACACTATTCTTGCACTTCTCGGATTCTTTTTTTATTTATATTTTTTCTGCCATTTTTATTCCAAACAAGTGGAGCTGCTACGGAAATAATGGTTATAATTAAAATTATCCAAGTTGTTGTTCGTGTCATAAAATAAGGTAAAAATCCACCCTTTGCTGCTGAAATCATTACAGCTCTGGTAATGCGTTGTTCGAACAGCGGACCAAGCACTAAACCAAGTATCATTGGAACTATTGAATAACCACCCTTGCGCATGATATATGCAAATATGTCACCAATAAGCATGACATAGACATCAAACATATTATTACTTATTGCATATGTTGATACCATACAAACGAGTAATATTATCGGTCCGAGCATAACATTGTTTATTCTAAGCACAGCAGGTGCAACTTTTGCTAATGCATAACCAACTATTAACATAAAAACCTGAGCTGCCATGAGGCCAATAAATAGTATTAATAGTAACATTTGGTCAGTTTTAAACAAATCAGGGGCCAGGTTGCAAGCCATGAATCATTAATCCACCCATTAGTGCCATTGCAGCACCCGAATCTGGAATTCCAAGTGCAAATGTAGGTGCCAAAGACATCCCCACAACAGCATTGTTGGCTGCCTCAGATGCTGCTACGCCTTCAATCATGCCAGTTCCAAACTTTTCAGGCGTATTTGACATCTTAATTTTTTTTCTAAAACCTTAAAAGATTTTTTAACTATTTATATGTTTTTTTGTATAAGCTAATAATCCACCAGATTCCATAATTTCTAGAACAAAAGGGGTGAGAGGAACTAATTCTTTATGCTCTCCAGTACGGATAATTTCCACAAATCCATTAACCATATCGACAGTCAGCTCATCACCATTTCTTATCATATCTTTAAGTCCTTCACAAACAATAACAGGTAAAGCATTATTCACAGAATTTCGGAAATTGTAACGGGCAAATGAGTCAGCTAATACTACCTGTATCCCTGCGCCAATTACTGCAAAAATAGGATGCTCAATGCTTTTACCACCTCCGCCGAAATTACATCCGGCAACTATGATAGTAGCTCCGCTATCTCTAAGCGCCCATTCTTTATTCTTGAAATTAGGATCTGCATCTTCCAAAGCCCATTTACCTAAAACATTTGGATCCATAGTATCATGCGTCCATCTTTTCATAGGAATAATATCATAAGCTGTAATATTATCACCGCCTACCCAGGCTTTGCCTTTAATGATTGTATTACTCATTTATACTACCTCCTTAATAAATACTTTCGAGGGTCAACAATACGACCTTCAAGAGCAGAAGCTGCAACTGTGGCGGCGGAAGCAAGATATACAAAAGAATCAGGGCTTCCCATGCGACCTCTAAAATTGCGATTTGTAGTACTTATACAGATAGCTCCATCTGGCAAAACACCAGTATGCAAACCACCACAACAGGCACAACTTGACGATTCGACTGTAATGCCAGCTTCCATGAGAATTTCTATATATCCAAGTTTTACAGCCTCTAAAAAAATCTTCTGACTAGAAGGAACAATTCTCATTACCATCTTATCGGGCAGCTTTCTGCCTTTAAAGATCTTTACCGCGATAGCGATTTCCGATAATCTTCCGCTAGTACATGAACCTAGAAATGCTTGATTAATCTCTGTACCTTCTAGCTCAGCTGCCGGATGTACATCGGATGTCATATGAGGCACGGCAACATATGGTACCAGTTCATCCAAGTTTATATTATATATTAGATCGTACTGAGCATCCTGATCACTTTCCATTATTTCATATAATTCGCTTGATTTATTTCCCAGGTAGCTTGCTGTAACTTCATCTGCAGGAATAATACAATTTTTGGCGCCTGTCTCAGCAATCATATTGCAAAGCGCTAATCTATCATCCATATCAAGGCTTTTTACGCCCTCACCAGTTATCTCCACCGCTTTGTAAAGTGCTGTTTCATCACAGCCAAGCAAACTTACGATTTTCAATGCAACGTCTTTGCCATAACATCCAAAAGGTAACTTCCCAGTCAATTCAATCTTTATGGAACTCGGCACCCTAAACCAAATCTTCCCAATCGCCATAATAACTGCAGCTTCTGATGTACTTACGCCACATCCAAACGCACCTAATGCGCCATATGTAGTAGCATGTGAATCAGTACCGACGGTTACCGTATTTGGCAATACCAGACCGTTTTCAGCCATTACTTGGTGGCAAATTCCATGGCGTCCTTGATCAAAAAATTCCTTAATGGCATATTGATTTCCATAGTCACGAAATTTTTTTATTAAGTTTGCACTTTTTAGATCATGGCCAGAACCATAATGATCTGCCACTAGTACAATCATATCAGAGTTGTAGAGTTTTGATGTTCCGATCTTCTCAAATAAGTTAAAGGCGATTGGACCAGACATATCAACAATCATCAATTTATCGACATTTACATTTACAATTTCCCCAGGCATAACGCTTCTGCCACAAGCTTTACTAAGAATTTTTTCCGTAAGAGCCATACCCATTTCTGTTAATACCCTCCTCTTTTTATTTCTAATTTACACTTTTCTTATTTTCTATCTATCACCCCCTTTGATAATAGTAAACTCCCGAAATTCTTCGTGTTAGCGGGAAAAGGATTTACCCGATCAACTCTTATTAATTTCCACCTTCTTTTATTTTAATAGAAAAATTATTAGTCTATTTATGATAAAACGGTAGTCTTGAATACCTTTTTATTTAGTCAAATAAGATTTCTGTTTCTTGATTAGTTATTACTCTTTTTTTATTTTATATTATAAGTATTTACTTACTCAACAAGAGTTTAATAGTGTCCAATCATAGCTGGTTGGCCTAGTAATCGATGATTTGTTTTTGTGTTTCTTCCATAGTGTCTTAATGATGGTTTACATGGCAACTCCAATCATTGTTTTTACCTCCCTTAAGTATTTATCATACCCTAAGGGAGGTATTGATTAATAGAAATTGGCTCTGGAATTATCTTCGGCGTTAGCTATGGAATTTATTATAGCTTTAAGGTGAGAAAAAATCTTACTATTCGATAACCTCCGGTTATTTGATGGTTTTTGAGCGTTTTTTGCTTACCCACATTTACCATCATAAAAACTGGGGGTTATTTATTTTTCAAAGAGCATTTTCATGTATTACAAGAATGCTAAGACCTAATGTCAATGTACAGTCATTAGATTTGGCAACCAAATGATTATCTTTGGGAAGTAAGAAATTATAATTATTGTTACCATCATGGTAATTATATAAGGAAACGCTCCTTTTACTACCTCCGAAAAGCCCACTTTCGTGATACCACAAGACATAAAAAGATTAACACCAAAAGGCGGTGTGACAAATCCTAAGACCATAGCAATACAGAAAATTACACCTAGATGAAGAGGATCAATGCCCATTGCTATTCCTGTGGGAACTATTATTGGTGCAATGATAAGAACAGATGCAATGCCTTCCATGATTGTGCCTATAAAGAAAAGGATCATCATAAGCACCCCCATATAGATACCAGGTGTCTTTAATAGTGGCACGAGGAAATTAGTTATATCCGATGGAATATGAGCAATCGCTAATACCCACCCAAAAAGATTAGCAGAACCTAAAATAATCAAACTCTTTGCTGAAACTTTAGCAGATATCTGCAATACTTCAAACATTTTCTTCACGGTCATTTCACGATAAAACAACGCAATACTAAAACTGTAAACACAAGCTAAACCTGCCGCTTCTGTAGGCGTACAAATTCCGGTGTAAATACTGCCAAGAATGATTACTGGCAAAGCCAAAGTACCGGCTGCGCTCCATGTTGCTTTCAATTTATCAAGAAATGTATACGTTGTTTCATCAATAGTAATATTAAATTTTTTAGAAACAAAATGGTTGGTCACTAAAAGTACTGTCAACAATATAAGACCTGGTATAACAGATCCTATAAACATATCAGGAATGCTTACTCCCATGGTTGTTCCGTATATCATCATAATGATACTAGGCGGAATAATCGGTCCAAGCGCACCACCACAGGCTAATAAACCTGCGGCTGAACCTTTAGGATAACCCTCCTGGACCATGATTGGGAACAAAATAGTACCCATTGCTGCTACAGTTGCAGGTCCTGAACCAGTCATAGAAGCAAACAAGCCGCAACCGACTAAGGCTACTGATCCTGCCCCACCCCGGGATTTCCCTGTAAAGCATCTGACCCATTTTAAAAGCCTTTCCGACATTCCACTGCATTCCATAATATAACCAGCTAAAATAAATAACGGACAGGCAAGTATAGGGAATGTGTTAAGACCGGTGAAGAAGGTCTGGGCAATCACATTCCAATCGGCTAAACCAATAGCCATTAAGGCAGAAACACAACTCAACAATAAAGCAAATACAATAGGCATACCTGTAAACATAAAGATGACAAGTGATATAAGCATTATGATTCCAACCATTATTTAGAACCCCCACCTTCTCTGTTCATCGAAAACGGAGTATTTTTCATGCCGATAATAATATGAATAACTTTGTTAATAGAGTGTATTATCATTATCAGAGCACATAATGGCATTGAAACAAAAATAAAAAACATAGGAATTTCTAATGCTCCACTAACCCTCGCCCCATAACCAATAGTGTAACTCCAGCCGTATTTTAATAAGATATAACTGGATACAATGATCAGTATCTGCATAACAAGATTATATGGGGCTTCGATTTTGGTACCTTTAGTTTTATTATAGAAAAGATCAATAATCAGGGATGAATCATCATTGATACAAGTAGTTGCCCCCAGAAAAACTAACCACAAAAATGAGAAACGCATAGTTTCCTCACTCCAGGAAATCGAATTATTCAAGATATACCGAAAAAATACCTGAGTAACACAAATTACCGCAAGATAAGCCATCAATAAGGCACTGCTCCAAGTACAAAACTTGTCAATACAAATACGAAGTCTGTCATATATCTTTAGCATAAAAACACCTCTTTCCTTTAAGATAATATATATATATAAATGGCATATTTATATGAAAAATCAAATATGCCATTTATATATGAAAAAAGTTATAATGTTATACCTATCTGTTCCATTGCACGATCAAAGTAGGTTTCGCCAATTCTGGTGCGATATTCTTCATACAATGGCTTAACAGCTTCTTGCATTGCACTTATATCAAATTCATATTTTACTTCCATTGATTTAGAAATAACAGCTAACTCTTTCTCATAGTTTTGCACAAATATATTACGGGAATTCTGTAAAGCTTTAGCGGCGGCATCTGTAAATATCTGTTTCAGTTCTGGGGAGCAACTATCCCATGTGTTTTTATTAAAAAGAACGTACCATCCCATATAAATATGATTGGTTATAGTGAGATATTTAGCAACTTTGTAGTATTGATCATCATAAATAGAGCTTACCGGGAACTCACAACCATCAATGGTACCCTGTTGCAAAGCAGTAAAAACCTCTAAACCACCCATGGGCACAGGATTTGCACCAAGAAGTTTGAATGTTTTTACATATAACGGGTTATTGGGGACTCTCCATTTAAGTCCTTTTAAGCTGTTCATGTCAATAATTGGTTTGTTTTTACTCACCATTTGACGGAAACCCCCGTCTATAACGCCTAATACTTTTATGCCGTATTTTTCAAGCTCGCCATTCATTTCAGCCGCCAAGTCGCTATCCAAAAATTTATGTACGTCATCAATATCTTTGAATAGCAAAGGCAGTGATATAGTATCATGGCAAGGTTCAATTTTTGCTATAGCGAAAGGTGAAGTAATTACCATAGTCTCATTACCCATCCGAACGCCTTCCAATAAAGGTTCATCATCTCCTAATATGCCATCACCATAAATTCTAAAAGTAACATTATTGTTTGTTTTTTCACTTACATATTCTGCAAAGGCGTTACTGTAAGCAGATGAGATAGAATCTGGACTGCTGCTGTCAGTATGAGCAATTATAATTTCCATTTTAGGAAAAGCCGCTGTTTCAGTTTCATTGGTAGTACCTGCAGCTGTACCCCCACCACAAAACAAACCTAAAAATAGGACCACAATTAAAATAATCAACCAGTATTTGACTCTCATATTTTCCCTCCAAATTTTTTTATTTAATCTATTTATTTACGCGGAAAAGCCTTCTTGCGAATCACATTTTGGACTTCCATAGGTGAAAGATGATTCTTTATTGCTTCATCGGAAAGAGTATCAACCTCCTTTACCATTTCAACTTGATACATGACTTCGTCCAAGTGTTCTAACGGAATAACCACAACTCCATCATCATCTCCCATAACGATATCACCTGGTTTAACGTTCGCATTTGCACATATAATAGGAACATTGTAATCGATCCATTTTAACCTTGAAGAATCGATACGGATCGATATACCTTTGCAGTACATAGGTAGCGGGCCTTCAGATATACGGACATTATCCCTTGATGTTCCGTCAAACACAACTGCGGAAACTCCATGCTGATAGGCACAATTGTAAATTTTGTCGCCCCAACTATTTCCACCATTACTTCCGCCTATTACCCAAACAAACTCTTTAGGTATATGACCCAAAATTTCATATGTGGTATAAATCTTTAAGCCATCCGTTCTGGTTATTACCATATCCTGATAATAGGTGGTTTCAGCGGCGTCCTTATCAATATCAATATAAGATAATTGTGTCGTAAATGCCTGCCCAACGAAATGATCTCCCTTCCTTCGAGAGAAGACCCCATCCATCCAACAGCCAGTATTGATTTTTAGCAGCAGCAGCGCATCAGTTACAAAGCCAGTTTCACATGTTTTTAAGAATCTAATATGATCTTCAACTTTTTTTTTCATATGTTAACTCCTTCATTTCATTTATGTAAACATTTTCAGTTATTAATCTACAATTTTCCTATTTTCTATCTATCACCCCCTTTGATAATAATAAACTCCCGAAATTCTTCGGGTTAGCGAGAAAAGGATTTACCCGGCTTACCCTTATTAATTTCCACCTACTTTTAGTAATAAATTATTAGTTTAATTATGATAAAACGGTGGTCTTGAATACCTTTCCTTGCTAAAGGAGAAACCCTCTATTCTATGGTATAAAAGCTTTTACAAAATACAGTCATGCTCTCCATACTATTTCTAACTATTCCTAAACTACGATTGTTTCCTAAAATCCTTAGATCCTTAACTTGCTATTATCTCCACCCTTATAGGTGGGAATTTCCTACTATATTAAAATAAATCTTATCTCCTACCTCTTTATTGGATACTATTCCAAATATCTGTTCTATACATAGCGATCTAAAGAATGTCCTATTGAATAACCAATTTTGCCTTGAAACTAACCTATACCTCTCTGCTGAATTTTGTCCTGATATTACTTTGCCATTTTTAGGATTCAAAAAAATCTTTTCTTAATAATATAATCTTTTAAAGTCTTCTATTTCTATTCATACTTTTAATCTTTAAATTTTCTTTTTTCACCTTTGTAAATCTCATCAGCAGCAACAATTCCGTGATCAGCTACCGGATAGTCATTGGCTGATAGTATATTCTCCAGGGCAGAAAGGAACAGCATAACATTAGCCTGGGAGCTGGAATAGCCCATTAGTCCGATACGCCAAGCTTTGCCTTTGAATTTTCCCAATCCTCCACCGATCTCAATTCCATATTCATTCAATAGCGCTTTCCTCACGGTTACATCGTCAATGCCTTCCGGAATATAAACAGCATTTAATTCCGGCAGGCGGTACTGGGCAGGTGCAATCATCTCTAATCCCATCGCTTCCAAGCCTGCTACAAGGGCGTTGGAATGAAGCTGATGTCTTCGAAAACGTTCCAACAGTCCTTCTTCTAGAACCAGGCGCAAAGCTTCCCGTAAGCCATAAATCATGTTGATCGGTGCCGTGTGATGGTAAAACCGCTCTTTGCCCCAATAGCTCTTCAGCATCTGTATATCCAGGTACCAGCTCTGGACAGGAGTGTCTCTTTGAGCAATGGATTGCAAGGCGGTTTCGCTGAAGGAGACTGGAGACAATCCCGGTGGACAGCTCAGGCACTTCTGGGTTCCACTGTAGATGGCATCAATATTCCACTGGTCCGTCTCCACCGGTATGCCTCCCAAGGAGGTGACCGCATCCACCACGAAGAGTGCGCCTGTCTCTTTAGCCAGGCGTGATACCTCCTCCAAGGGTTGGCGGACTCCGGTGGATGTCTCGGCATGAACAATAGCCACCAATTTCACCTTGCCCGTCTTTTCCAGCGTCTTCTTGACTTGATCAGGTTCGATAATGTTACCCCATTCCGCCTGCACAATCACTGGTTCAGCACCGCACCGTTTTACGATATCTGCCATCCTCTCGGCAAACAGCCCGTTAATACATACGATCGCTTTATCACCCGGCTCCAGCAGATTCACCAGAGAAGCCTCCATTCCGGCGCTTCCGGTACCCGAAAGGGCAATGGTTAATTCATTCTTGGTTTGAAACACCTCTTTGAGCATCTCTCTGGTTTCATGCATGATGGTCAGAAAATCTGGATCAAGGTGTCCTACCAGAGGCGTTGATAGTGATTTTAACACCCTGGGATGCACATCACTAGGTCCAGGGCCCATTAAAACTCGTTTGCCTGGATTAAGATCTTTATAATACATTTTGCATTTCTCCTTTAATAAGTGTATTTTTAAAACCTAATCTTAGTGATATTTCTTTTGCAGTTTTTATAATGGCTTTTATCATCGTTTCTTCCCGCTCAAGTGTAAATCTATAGGATGGACCACCGATGCTAACAGCAGCTATCACCCCTCCCCGATGATTTCTAATGGGAGCAGCAATGCATCGAATTTCATTTTCATTTTCTTCCTCATCTATAGCATAACCTAACCTTTTAACCTTTTCTAATTCCTTTCCTAAAGCCATTCTATCAATAATGGTATTTTTCGTTCGACATTGAAGGGGATTGCTTCCAAGTATTAATTCTCTCTCTTTTGGTGGCAAATTGGCAATCAATACTTTGCCTAATGATGTGCAGTGTACGAGAGCCCGAGTGCCAACATGAGTAATCAAACTGATTTTTCTGAGGGCTTCTTTTTTTGCTTCGTACAATACTTCCCCCTCAAAGAGTACACCGAGATAAATATTTTCGTTCATTTCTTTTGACAATGCTTCAAGATAGGGATTTGCTTCTTTTATCAGGTTGCTCTGGTTCAATTTAGACAAACCCAGTTCAATCGCTTTTAGACCTAGTTGATATTCATCTGAATCTAATCTTTTTTCTATATATCCCAGATAATGCAAGGTATCTAAAATTCTGTGGATAGTACTGGGATATAAATTGAGGGTTTCACTGAGTTCATGAATGGTTACCGACTGGTTTTTTTTAATTAAAATATCAAGAATCGAAAAAGCATTTAAAAGTACTTTTATGGAATATTTAGGTTTATTTTGTTCTTTAATCATCATTATTAGAACCGCTTTCTAATTAGCTTAATATTCTATAATTAAGTTATCATAAAAAAATTAAGATGTCAAATTTGTTTTTAAAATTATTTTTTAAAAAATATTTTTATTAAATCGTGCTCTTTATTAATATTGAACCTCCCCCGCCCGCTTTACTGGACACTAAGTTAAGAACTATAATTAAATTAAAGTAGGTTCAGAAAACATGGAGGGAATTCGAAGAACCTATAGTGAAGAATTTAAGAAAGATGCAGTCGGGCACAGTCTGACCCTCAAAGTCAAGCAAAATTCCAGAGTTGTCATTTAAAAATCAAAAGTGGACTGTTTTTTAATGATTTAAAGTTTAAAAGTGGACTAACCTGGAATGGTAAAAAAGATGTAATCTAGGACTAAATTCTAAAGAGAAAAGAGGTTCTAAATTATGTCTAAACAATTACACAAAAACTTTACCGATGATCAGGTTAAATCACTTTTAAAAAGTTATCTGGATAAAGAAATCAAGATTAGTTATATCTTGCAAATGCTTAGAATTAAAATAAGTAGATTCTTTGAATTATTGGCCGGATATAAAAAAGATCCGGATAACTTTTCTATCCAGAATAACAGAGAAACAATTAATCGTAAAATAAATCAGGTTATTGAGGGTTAGTTTACAAGAAATTAAAGTGAAAGAGTAAATATTTAAAAAAAGAAGGATTTTTGAAAGATTTTATGATTTAAACGAATTTTTAATAAGGTAAATATGTCAATTTCAAGCTATTATGTCTTGCTTCTTATGTCTTTAATCTTTCCCTCTTCAATCCACTCTTTTATTATTTCTCTTCTCTTTTCTCCTATGGCAGCCTCAAGCATTTTTGAAGTTTTTCCTTCTGCCTGTGCGTGTTCGCACGCAGACAGGTTAATTCTTTCCTTGTTTAACTGTACTTTCCAAAAATCAGGCAGCCTGTTTTCTATTTCTATCCTTATCTCTTCCTGGTGTAAAAGATCAAGAGAATTATAAATTTGTTCTATCTTTTTAATTTCTTCCTGCCTCTTTTTATTTTCTTCTTCCTGGCGCTTGGTTTTAATAACTACTGTTTTTTTCTCTTCTTCTTCTCGTTCTTCCTCTCTTTTCTCCCTTAAATATTCCTCCGGGACTTGCCAATTTTCTCTTATTGCCTTCACTATATAGGCCGCTTTATCACTAGCGTTAGAATAATTAATCGCTTCAATCCATTTTTTTATTAACTCTTGATCATTATTTTTTATTAGATTTTCAGCGATTACTTTAGAAACATTAATTTTAACTAATTGATTAATTAAAGCAACTTGATCTGTAGAATATTTTATTACTCCCTCTTTTGGCTCTGGTAGATATTCTTCTGTCCGATCATTAATGTTTTTTATCTTTGCCCTTTTCATTTCCTCTTTAGCTCTCTCTCCCGGCCAATAATAGATAAGCCAATCCTTATTTCCGTTTTCACTCCAGTCGAATTTTGAAATAAAACCAGTATCTTGAAGTTCATTATTGCTCGGGTCTAATTGTTGTTTAGCTGAAGAAATATACCTATAGGGAATTACCGGAAGAAGTTGGCATAAGGTAGAATATTTAAAACGAATAAAATCTTCTTTTTTATTCCGGACACCATAAAACTTTACTCCTAAAATCTCATAGAGTCTGGAGGCTATTTTACTTTCAAGACTCTGCCAATAAGTATAATCAATCGATTTTGTATAGTGAGAGTTTAAACTCTCGAGATAAATATCACTTAAATATAATAAATTTGTTTCTGTAATGGAACCGTCCTCTAATTGTTCGCCTCTAAAAATAACCCCATCATATAACCCAAATACTTTTGATATCCATTTCTTTTTGCCTTTATAATAAAAAGCATTTTCTGATTTTATAGTAGTTGCCCTTATTTTTTCAAAAGAACTTCTTACTCTTTTAAAATTTCCTCCGTCTTTAAAACTAACCCCCATCCTATTACATAAATCATAAATAGAAAAAGGTATTGGGTTTTCTATCTCTTTTTTCTCTCTCAAAATTTCACTAATAATCTGCTCTATAGCTTTATGAACTTCCCTGTCAAAAGGACCGGGATATCCATATTTGGGATTAGCTGAAACATTCCAGACTCTTTCTTTTTTTAGGCCTCCTCTTTCGGTTATCTCTCTATATTCTATTTCTAATATTTTATTTTTTCTTGCCAGTACAAAAAATGGGGATCTTAATAAATTTACTTCAGAGTTTATTATTTTTGACAAGCTAATTTCATCGTTATTTTTTATAGAAATTTCATTGGTGGAATTAAGTTTAATTTTTTTCACTTCTTTCCTTCTTTAATTTTTAAAATAATAACAACATCTTCTCTTGTTGTTGTTATTATATATATTATATATATTGTAAGTATTGTAGGGCACAGCAAACCCTTATAAAATAAGGGAAAATAAGTGTATTCCTTATTTCAAAGTTCAGTATTCCTTATTTCAAAGTTCAGTATTCCTTATTTCAAAGTTCAGTATTCCTTATTTCAAAGTTCAGTATTCCTTAAGTCAAAACCCAATAATTTTTATTATTTTTTTTTAAAAACCTCTTTAAATTATTTTTACTTCTTTACTTACCAAAAATCCCTTTTATTTATTTTAATGGTGTGCCGGAGAAGCAGTAACAATAAGGCTTTTTGCCCAGTGTCCGATGTTCGGACACTCTCTTTTACATCCAGTATTTTTATTATTTATTTAAAATATTTAATACTTGATGAATGGCATCAGTTATTTCAGACTGTTCTACCTCAGACTTTCTAAATTTTATTTTTAAAATAAATTCTCTTCCAGGAGATTCAAATTTATATTCATAAAATTTAGGTCTTCCTTTTTTATCTTTAGATTTATTGAGTTTTATTTTTGCTTCTCGAACCGTTAATTTTCCTTCCTTTGTTTGTCTGTAAAATTCCCTTATATTTTTTTCATCACTTTGCCGGAGAAGCAGTAACAATAAGGATTTTGGCACTGTGTCCGATATTCGGACACTCTCTTTTATATCCTGAGGAAGTTTGAGTAAAGAAAGCATTTCATTTACATAACTTTTAGGAAGTCCTAATTCTCTTGAGGCCTCTCTTTGAGAATAGTTTGGGTTGTCCATTCTTTTTTTATTGATCAAGGCTTGGATTGAATCTGCTTCTTCAAGTGGTGGAAGGTCCTGCCTTTGGATGTTTTCGATTAACTGATGAATAAGCCGGGTATGACTATCAATATTTTTAATAATACATGGCATTTCTTGAAGGTCGGATAATATAGCCGCTTTATACCTGCGCTCACCACTGATTATTTTAAAGCAATCTTCAGCTTCTATATATTCAACGGTAATTGGCTGTAGGAGTCCATGTTTTTTAATGGACTCTGCTAATTCATTTAATCTTTTCTGATTTAAACTTTTCCTTGGTTGTTCGGGATCTAATTTTATTCTGGATATTTCAATAATTCTGGCGCCGGAAAGACCTTTTGTTCCTTCTCTAATACCTTTTTTTTCTTTTGTGATAATTTCTTCTTCCTGGATTGGAAGGGAATCAAAAGTATCTTTGGCGAATTTTCTTAAAATAACTTCCTTTTTTTTAGTCATGATTTATAAACTCCTGAGCTAATTTTCGATAGGTTTCTGCTTGTTCTGAAGTAGGTAAGTAATAAGTAATTGGTTTTTTTAGAGTAGTTGCCTCAGCATATTTAACGCTGTTTGTTATCTCTATTTTAAATACCTTATCTTTAAAACCCTCTAAAACAGTTTCGTGGTAAACCTCTTCTAACTTTCTTCTTCCGACAAACTTATTTATAATATAGCCCATTATTTCGAGCTTAGGATTTGCCCTTTTTCTTATCTTGGTTATAGCACTTCTTAGGTAGGCGGTCCCTTTGACGGCCCATTCCTGACACTCTAAGGGTATAACAACCTCATCTGAGGCCACCAGGCCAATTCTAGTGGCCAGGCCTAAACTTGGAGGACAGTCAATGATTATATAATTATAGAATTCTTTTAAGCCTTTTAATTTATCAGCTAAAAAATACTGGGCATCCGGCTCTCCGGCCAGTTGCAAATCTATTTTACTTAACTCTATATTGGAAGGGACAATGTCTATGTTTTGAAAAGAGGTTTTTTGGATAACCTTGGTAATATCAAGGTCGTTATCTAAAAAGAGGTCGGCAACGGTAAATTTAAGATCGTAAATATCTTCTAAAAATGAAGAGGAAAGATTTCCTTGCTGGTCCAAGTCTATAAGGAGAATCTTTTTGTTTTTTTCAGCCAAGGCTCCGGAGAGATTAAAAGTGATGTTGGTCTTTCCCACTCCCCCCTTTTGATTGGTAACGGCAATAACTTTAGGTCTTTTAATTTTCTGGGTATTTTCCTTATTCATGGTTATATTTTATCTTAACCTTTTTAGATTTTAGATGGAGTACCGGCTTAAGACTTATTTAGATTTTCCATTGCTTTTTGATAGGCAACCTTATGTTTAAAACCCTGCTTCAAAAATTTCCATATTATCTGGATTTTGCGAAAATCTTCCTCTGTATACTCTCTCATTTCTAGATCGCCCCTGGTTATTTTTTTTGGATTAATATAACCTTTTTGTTCCAGGTAATAAAGTTTGTGCCTGGGAATATCTATTTTTTTTAAAACTTCTAAAGTTTGCATTTCTTTCACCTACAGGAATACAGATTTATTTTTCTACAGTTTAACTTAAAAAAAATGATGTGTCAAATTAAATTTCCATTTTTGAAAACTTACGAAATTCATCCATAGTCTCCTTGATAATACCCTTTATTAAAAACTTTATTTCAGTTTCGCACATATTAGTTTTAAATAAACTAAAAATTTTTTTTGTATGTTTAACAACGATCCTAGATTTATCAAGAGAAGAGTGAAAACTAGAAAAACTTTTTATTCTTTTTTCCGTAAATTCTATTATAAAATTAAGCCACTCCATATTATCTTTAGCAAAATCATCAGGCTTAACAAAACCATTTTCAAAAAAATCAACATAAAAGCAAAGCTGTTTACCTTTTTCTAATAAAGGCTGTAAGCCGGGAGGATACCTATCTTCAAAAGAATAATTATTGAAATATTTTTCTAAATATTTCCCATAAAAAGACCACATAATTTGTTTATCAGAGTGAGTATTGAATGATTTCCAAAACATATTCCATTTTCTATCATCGTCTTTAGGATAAAAAACAGTATTAAGTAACATAGGAATTTTGGATAATTCTTCTAATGATAAAATTAATAAACTAAATGCTCTAGAATATCTATTATTTTTTTTAAGTAACTTAGCGTCTTCATATAGATCTTTTGCGTTGAGAAAGCAGTAGTGCATGCCTATGGCAGTTTTTTCATCGTTAAGAGGTCTACCTTTGAATTTTTTAAGAAAATTTTCCATAATTTACAGATACCGCTTTTATTTAATGAAACCGATTACCACTTATTTAAAAACTCTCTAATGGCGTCTTCCGGAGATAAATTAAGATAAATTTCAGTAGTGGCCAATCTATCATGGCCCAAAAGAGATTGAAGGGCTCTGGTGGAAATACCTTTTTTAATACAATTTACTGCAAAAGTATGCCTTAAAACATGAGGACTAACCGATTTTGATATCCCGGCTTTATCGGCAACCGTTTTTACTATCCTTTCGATTGTTCTTTTACTCATTCCGGTATTGTTATTTTCGGCAAAATGATATTCAATTAATCCCCTAACTCTTTCTGTCATGGGGATAATACGTCTTTTTGATTTTTTACCGTAAGGACCGCCTTTGCCGTAGATAACTAATCTTCTTTCTTGCCATTGTATATTTTCTTTTTTAAGATCAGCAAGCTCTGACAATCTTAGTCCGGTATCTAAAAGTATCCAGACAATAAATTTTTCCCTGAAATTACCGCAGGCATTGGTTAATTTATCAACTTCGTCATCATTTAATGGTTCTCTTTTGTATTGGTATGGCATGATATAAACTCCAATTTTAGTTTCATTTCATTTGAGGTTTGCCTGCAGCCTTAAGTTTTTTGTTAAGATTTTCTCTTTTTTTTCTTGAAATTTCTGGTTGCACTAAGTAGAAGTCGAATAATTGTTCTAATATATTTAAATTCCACTCGGCCTCTCCGGGTTCTACTTCTATTATTTCTCCTGTTGCTGTACTTTTTATCGGGTGGGCAGCAAAATTTCCAATATTCCTTACTGCATCTAAATCTTTTGATAAATAGGAAGGTAATTTTTTTGAATCAATTACTTCTTGTATTTGGACAGAAAGATCCTTTTTAGTTGTTTCTGCTTTCTCTCTTAAAAGGTTTTGAAGGCATCGTCTACTTAATGCAGCGCTTGCTTTAGGACTATCTTCCAATACAAGGCAAGCTTCATTATAATCATTAGTAAATTCTGGTGGAACCTCTGGTGGTAAAGGTGCTCTTGAGATGGCTTTAGGTCTAACTAAATATTCGTGAGTAGAAAGAACCTCTCCCCCACCAAATCTCAAAATTTCTAGTTTAATAATTAACCTTTCACAGGATGGACACTTACAATATATTATACTCCACCTTCCTTCTTTGTCTGAATCAATCTCGTCTTCATTCCAATTTTCAAAAAAATTTTCTAAACAGTGAGGACATTTCATATTATTTTTATTTTACTCCTAGCTTTGCATAATTTTTTTCTTTGTTTTAGTTTAATTTTTCTAAGAGGCTTTGTCAACATTTAACAAATAAGACGCCAAGATGGCGTAAGTTAGTAATTTGAAATATAAGCAAAATAAGGATTTTAATTTGAGAGAAATTGTTAAATGACGTGCTTTTACACAGAAGACGACAAAAAGGCGGTAATACACTTTTCAGTTAAACTATAATAGTTTTGCCAATTAAATTTGAAGGATTTATTTGGTATTCTGGTAAGTATATAGATAGAACAAGAGTATTCAAGATAGAATGGGAGATAATCAGAGCAAAGATGGATAAAAGCGGAGATTATCAGGAACCATGAAAAAAAATCTTCAATTTAAGCGTGTTTTAAGCGATTATTTTAGGTTGGCTGGTATGATTCATCGTATTTTTTAAATACGCCTTATATACGCAATTTTAGAAGCTTTTTTCAAAAATGCTAAAACCCTTATATATCAACAGCCTCATTGATTTTTTGCAAAATCAACCCGTAAATCATTGATTGCCTGCTTGATTTCTTTGATTTCAGCGGTAATACCTTTAGAAAATTCCTTTTGATTTTTGATGATTTCATTAATAAAAAATTCTAATTTCCATACTAAATATACAGAAAGCACCAGGGGAAAGCCGTTATTTGCTATTAATTTTAGTACATATTCAATATCCAATTAATTTTTATCCTTTCCAAAAATGTTTTGGCCCAGGCCTAATATCGAGATGTAAGAAATCTTTCTTTTCATAATATCCAATACCATTAAACCCTATTTCCTGAGCATAAAGGAGAAGGTCAGAAAGTAAATAATCCTTTACGTGGATATCTGCCGCCATACCCAGGAGATGGTAAGAGCCGGGAGCTCCTCCGACTCTTTGATTTTCTTCTTTACAGCGGTAACCGGAATTGATATATATTGGCCTATTTATAACCCTTCTTAAATGATCTATCCTGATCAAAAGGTCCGGAGATAACATAACCCGCCGGCAACAGGGACACTCAAATTCATATAAAGAAAAATATTCAGCTATTTTTATATCATTAATGATAACCATCATTTATTTATATTTTAAAGTCCTGCCATTCCTTACTACATCCGGCATAGCCTTATATATAATTTCGTTCACCTCCGGGACAGTGGCTTTCATCAGATCCTTTACATAGGAAATTTCACCCTCTTTTAATTCAACTTTTTGTTTCCTTAATATTTCAATCAATTTTACCCAGGCTACTTTCCATTTTTCCTCACCATTCCCTATTCCCAGTTCTTCTTCGGCCCAAAGCATAGCTGCCAGAATGGCCTCTTTTATTTTGCCTGTCCTATCCTGGCCAAACTTATTGACCATAAATTTGGAGGCCAGACCCACCAGAAAAACCAGAGCAAAATCTAATAGATATTTCGTGATAAAACCTTCTAACATTTATTTCTCCTTTCTACCTCCCAGGGAAGGTCCGCGGTCCCTTCCGAGGAAGATTATTATAATATATTAAGCTCCTACATCCATAACATCAGTAGACCTATAATCAAGTATCCGAGCATTGACTTTGGCTACTAAGTCATTACCATTATTATGGAAGATGTTCTTAGCGATTATAGTATCCATAACTCCTTCAATAGCTGCATCCTGAGCCGCAAAGTCGACATAGTCTCCATCCTCAACCGTCTTAGGATTATTCAAGGTTAAGTTTACTGATTTAGCGACACTATCTCTAAACTGCATATACAGTCTTTTGTAACTGGTTACTTCTCCTAAAGTAGTTGGCATATTTTATCACCTCCTTTTTAGTTAATTACGTATTAGGTACTATTCGGTTAGTTGAGACTCTTTTTGGGCTCTGATCTCATCTACAGGATACTTTTGTAAGCCTATTAAAGCAGTAGCGACATCATAGATATTCTGATCGATGGCAGTAGCTTTGACCTCATTGAAAGTTTTGCTATCTATTATTGGTGCTCCGGTTAGCGGATTGGTTCCGGTTACCAGTCTTAATTGCAAAGAAGAGTCCCTGGGAACTACTATTACAGCCATTTAAAATCACCTCCTTTTTTTAAATATTAAATCAAGCAAAGCTAAACTGTATATGTTATATTTTATCATACTTGACTAAATTAGTCAAGATTAAAACGTCCTCTTTGATTTACATAAATAAAGGTATGCTTCTCTTTGATATCCTCAGAATTACTCATTGTTTCATAAAAATAAAAAGGGATCCTTCCCGGCATAAGCCTGTCCTCGACCTGATCGGGGAAAGGACCTCTTCCCGGCATAAAAGGGCGTAGCTCTGCCTATATAGAAAGTTAATATTTGTATAAATAATAAAAATAGTTATAATAAGCATAAGAATCTATAAAGATATACCACAAGGAAACCCAGTGGTAATAATATTTATGGTGAAAATATGGCAAATTTAATCTTAATAAAAAACAAAAACGAAACAATAAACATGAATGAAATAGAAGTTCATCCAGAAGAAAAAATTAGGGATATATTATTTGAAACTGGAAAAATTCTTCCTGACATTTTCTTTCTAAAAAAAGAACACCCGACTTATAAAGGAAAGAGAATGGATTTAGTGGGGTTAGATAAAGATAATAACATTGTAATAGTTGAGGTAAAAGATGAAACTGTAGAAGAATCCGTAATTTCACAAGTTATAGAATATGCAATGTGGGTAGAATCAAATCCTGATTCAATTAAAACATTATGGTACGAACACCCAGAAAAACCAGAGTTTAATTGGGAATCAGATGTTAGTATTAGAATCCTAATTGTAGGGCCTTCATTTAAACCAAATGTCTTAAAGTTTATTAATAAAATTGATTATAAAATCGAATTAGTTGAATTTAAAAAATTTAATGATGGCAATAATGATTTAATATTTTTAAATACCTTGGAAGCTGAAAAAGAAACGAAATATAAAGCAAGCAGATATCAAGGGGAGTATGATCTTAATTTTTATAAGAAAAATTATAATTCAAATTCTGCGGAGATTTTTATAAAAATCGCAGATAAAATTGAGAAATTTGTCAAAGAAAAAAGATGGAATCTAGATAGGAAAAATAATAAAGGGTATGTTTCTTTCAAGTATGGTTTTCCTATTGTATTTGGCATCCAATTTGTGGGAACAAAAAGCATGTGTTTATTTTTTAAGGTACCAAATAATATCGTAGATTCAATAATAATTGAAGGAGAAGAGCCATACAAATATGAAGAAGAATGGAAACAAATTTTATACAAAATTGAGGCTTCAAATATTGATTTAAAAAAATACAATAGATTATTTGAAGAGGCTTATAAGAATATAGTTGGAAAATAATATTTTCTCGCCTTATTTCTAGTTCTGGTTGTTTCGCATTTGCTTATTTGATAGAACACCAAAAAAATAACTTTGGATGTTCTCTCCGCTTCCCTGCGAAACATTGCACTAAAATACAATCCTATAGAGAGTTTAACCTAAATTATAATAATCATTATAAATAACTTCGGATCTTCTCATCCCCACGACCGCCCGCCAAGAGCTTTTTTTTGCTAAGAAACTTAATTGAAAGCCTCCCCATACATAACAAGACTCTATCGGACATTCTACCAGAAATAATCTCGTGCATATCTTATCCGATAAAGCTTTGTTATGTATAGCAAAAAAAACATTATATTTTTAACCAGCTAAAAGCTTTTTTAACCTGGTTAAAAATATAAAGGCGGGCTCTTATATAATCTTTTCTTTACCTTTGTATTTCTCGTATTGTGTTTCTTCTCCTCGTGCGAAGTTGTCAAAGAAGAAGTAAAAACACGCTAAGCTTACAGTTCGGGCAGTTTTTGCTTCTTCTTTAACAATTACGCACGAATCGCTCGCCTATCTCAAGTTTCTATCGCCAGGCAAAAGAAAAATATTTTTATATAAGGCAAGTTACTACTTGCTAGAGTATAAAAATATTTTTGTATTGCCTGGAAGATAACAAAAGAAAGAAGGATTATTTTATAGTAAGGGGTGGTTTTTCACCTCTTGCTATAAAATAATTTCTTCTCTTAGCATGTATCAAGTAAAATAAACCTAAAATGTATTTTTTTAGATTTAATTTTCTTGATAGATGCTCTTTTGTTTGATTTTCTTCTCTTAGGAATAAATTGTATTTTTTAAATAGGGACGTTTTTGGCCTTATTTAATTAAAATAAAATTTATTCCTATCTGACGATGATCACAAGCAAAAAGGTAGTTTTTTTTGTTTGTGTTCATCGTTCTTTTTGAAAGGTTCTTTTCTTATCTTCTTATTTTATTTATTCAGGATTAGATTTTATTTTTATTATAGGTATGATTTTATACTTATAATAAAAATAAAATATCATCCGTTGCTTCAATGATCACAATTTAAAAGGTATGGCTTTTAATTGTGTTCATTGATTTCTTGAAAAAGGTCTTTTTGAAAGGTTCTTTTCTTCGAGACTTGTTGTTTTTTTTATATCAACGGGAAGATGTTTTTAATCTTCCTGTAAAGATATAAAAAAAATTATAAGTCTCGTATCATTCGGCTATCTCAAATTATATTCTAAGGTAATAGATAAATATATTTTTACTAAAATATATTTTTGTATTACCTGGCGAGAACGTTCGAGAGTGACTTCAGGAAATCCTAAAAAGGGTATGAATAGGCGGGGCGTAGCAGGGAGAGGGTCTCGATAATACCCGCAATTATACTTGTAGAGTAGGGGGTGAATCCCTGCGTAATTTCCCCTATCCCCTATGGCTTCCCCCCTAATGAATCATAACCTAACCTTATTTCGCTCATTTTTAGGTTTTTTCGAGAATGATTTTTTCGAGAATAAAACCGCTAAAAAATGAGTGAGAAAGGGTAAGGGGTAGCAGGGGGGTTTTAGGGGGGAAGTGCGAGGGGAAAGGGGAAA
>Ga0315274_10003320_pt1 | contig 23980 bp, 19 predicted proteins | sample YL17G02_20_MG_FD_203700 | JGI IMG/M metagenome (GOLD analysis project Ga0315274, IMG submission 203700) | Sediment microbial communities from Yellowstone Lake, YNP, Wyoming, USA - YL17G02_20 | ecosystem: Environmental > Aquatic > Freshwater > Lake > Sediment | place: USA: Wyoming | collected...
CGTCAATCCGATCCTGCGAAACGCCGTAGGACATGATGAGTTCATCGGCCTCCTCGAAGGAAATATGGAGTCCCGCGGCGAGATCGCGCGTGATATGATAGCCGCCCCACTCGAAGCATTGCGAGCCGAGGATTCGGTAGTTTCGATATACGGCAAGGCCCGTCGTTGTCCGGCCCATGTCCAGCGCCCCGACGCCCAGTTCCATCTCCTCGTTCGTGAGACATCCGTGCGCGCTGGCCAACGGCGTGAAGATCAGCGTCTCGAGGCGCAGTCCCAGCGACTCGATGCAATTGATGAGGTTGTCCGTGATAACCGAAGGAATGCGCGCGAAGTGCACGCGCGTTTTCAGCACTTGACCGTGAATCCCAAGCGGATCCATCACGGGCAGTTCGTCCACGTACCACTCCTGAGCCGTGATTGACGAGCTGACGTACTTGCCCGGCGCAAGAATCTCGCGCGATGCAATGTCGATGGCCTCGCGCATGTGCGCGACCTCGACAATCCCCTGGTCGAGCTTCACGTTGCCCTCGCAGATGAAGGTCTCAACGTTTCGTCCGTTGATCGCGCAGAAGATCGAGACGAGCTTTACGTGCGCCTCTTTCTCGGCTGCGCCAAGCGCCTTCCTGAGTGCGGCGCGTGCAGCGTCCAGATCCTGGATAACGCCCTGCGTTATGCATCCGCGCGAAAATTCCGCGCCATGACCGATGATCTGGATTATGCCCTCGTGATCCCTGCGCGCCACGAGGACCCTTACTTCACGCGAACCGAAATCGACAACGCCGACTGTTTCTTCTTTCTTGCGCACGTGTATATCGTCCTTCTCGCCGCGCCAAACCGGATGCTGGGCGCGTTTGCACGCTACAAAACGTGGGAACGAAACACCACCTCACCCAACCCATCCTTCCCCGGTAGGGAGTTTCTCCACAAGACTCCGCACGTCAGAATAGGAGTTCTTCCTGCTGTTCCCGTGGCGCGGCGCCTTCCGCGGTATGCAACTGGGCCACGGTTCGTTCAATGTCGGAAAGCGAAGCCCGGTTGCGCGCCAGCGTTTCGCGGTTGCGCCCCAGCGTGGCCTCGAGTTCCGACCGCCGTCGCTGCAAGTCCTTGACCTGCTGCCGTGCGTTCTCCAAACGCATACGCACAAGCTCTTCCACCTCTTGCAGCGAGCGCAATTCCGCCTCGGACTGCACTTCCGACTCACGCTCTCGGTCGAGGTCGCCGCTTGCCTCCGTGAGCTTCGTCTCCTCGCCATCGCGCGCCGCGAGCAGTAATCGGATTTGCTCATCCAGCTCGCCGATCTTGCGCTCGATGGATCCCACCTTCTCGGTTGCGTTCGTCACGCGCTGGCGCCCGTCGGCAAGCTCCGCCTCTCCTTCCGTCACACGCGATTCAGCCACCACCACCTCCTGCTCCGCCTTCTTGACGTCGCCCCGCGCGCGATCGATGGCATCGGTGCCTTCGCGCAGCCGCATTTCCGCCTCGCGGACACGCGCTTCCGCCTTTTCCGCTTCGGCACGCGCTATGTGCGCCGCCGCCTGAAGGGCAAACGACTTCGCGCCTGATGCGTCGCCGCGGGCCGCGGCCTTTTGCGCGGTCTCCAGCAACGATTCCGGCGACTTGTCATCTTCAGCGCTTGTCTCCTCGGCGGGAACCGGTCCCGCAAGCGTCGAGAGCAGCGATTCGGCATCGCTCAGCCAGGTCTTCGCCATCTCGCTCTGGGAATCCTTGCTCGAGTCAACGTATGCCTCGCAAAACGCATAAGCCGTATCGAGAAAACGATCCAGCAGAGAGCCGTCTCTCCGCCCCGCGGCGGTGCAGAGCTCGATCATCCGCGCGCATACCTGCTGCGCCAGATCCAGTTGCGCCGCCTGCGCATGGCTCGCAAGCAGTGACACCTTCTCCATAATCACCGGCAGGCACGCCGCCCGCTCGTCATCCGTCGAACGCTCCAGAACGGACAGGTCTTCACATAGCGAATCTAGAAGCTTCGTGGTTTCCACGGTGTCGGTACAAGCCTCCGGCTTAGTCGCATTATCCTGCGAGACAACCGGCCCCGGCGGCGCAGGCGTGGGCGCCGATCGAGGGGCCTGTGGTTCCCCTTCAACCTCATCCGCCTCGCGCGAATCCAGGAACGGCAAGAACGAATCGAGGTTCGGGGCGCTGTTCTGATTCTCCCCGCTCGATGGCCGGTCGTCCCGCGGACGCTCGAAGGGGATGATCTCCGGCGCACGTTCGAGCGGCACGCGAGGCCCAAGGTCCTCCTCGGCGTCGTCCTGCACTAACGTCAATCCCGCCGCCGTGAGCTCCTCCACGGCGCGCTTGTAGCGGTCACGCCATCTCTCCACTACGTCCGAAGCCAAGTTGTTCACCATCAGGTCGCCTACCATCAGCGAAAGAATCTCGTAGCTTTCAACCAAGAACGGAACGCATAAATGCGCGCACCCCGCGCTCTCGTACGATTGTAGGATGCGGGCCACGTCCGTCAAAGATTCCACCACGTGCATCCAATGCTGAGATAGTGCGATCTCGATGGTCGCCGCCAACTGGTTCATGCAGTCGTCCGACCAGTATTCCTGCGGCGCGCCCGCAGCGCCTTTCAGAACATATCGATGGAAACGACCAAGAGCCGTTCCCAACTGCTGCGTCGGATCCCCGCCACCAGACCCATTCCGCTCGCGCAGTATCGGCGGGTCCGCCGCGCTGGTATCAAAAGCCAAGAGTGCGTTGCGCTCCTCGGACGCCACCGGGCCGTACACCGCTTCTGATAAATCCCCTACCTCGCGTCTGACCGAAATCGGTTTTGCTTTGCCTCGTCTTCCGAATCGCACCTTTATCACCTCCGGGTCCTGATTGTAGCACAGCTTCTCCAGATACGCAATATGTTGTGGTTTGACTCCTTCTGCGGTAGATTTCGCCGGTTTCGCAGTGGATTCAGGGGAATCCTGCCTGAGTATGTGCGTGGTCCACCCACTTTCCCGAGACCTCGGCCTTGCCTGCAATCCATTTGTCGGTACAATAGCAGTCCGCGCTCACCCCTTAATCGGGTGGGAAATCGCATCGACATCAGTGTATCCTCGTGTAGAATGACGATTCTTCAATGGAAAGGAGCGACTAATGTTGTTCTCAATTCTGGCGGGCATCATGACACTAAGCGGGATAAGCACTGGAACGCCTGGGGAAGGCGCGTGGGTGACGGAAGACATCAAGCTTATGAACGTGACACCTCCGCTTGAACCATCGGGCAAACCGAGGGCGCTTCCGATCATTGTCGAGCCGTTCATCGAACACGTTCGAGGCAACGTTGCGGATGTCTCCGCGGAAGGGGCGGTCAGCATCCACGTGGATGACACCGGGAAACTTGCCGTGTCCAAGGAATCGAAACCTGCCTTAAGCGACGGGACGCCGATCAACGCGTCTGCTCGTCAAGGCGGCATCACCTGGTATGCGACTGACAAGGGTCTGTATCGAAAGGATACCACCGCTGCTTCTCCTTCGCGACACGAATCATATGGTGTCGACGGCCCTTTTGCCACACGTGTCACGGCGCTTGCCGTGGACTCAAAGGGAACGCTCTGGATCGGCACGCCACTTGGACTGAGCGCACGCAGGGACGACGGCTCGTGGACGCATATTCGCGGCAAGGAGGGAATGCCATGCGAGGACGTGGCCGCACTCGCGATCGATGATAAGGACAACTTGTGGATCGGTACATCGCACGGCGCCGTCTTGTACCGTCCCTATGAACAGGGACGCAAATGGTTTTACCGTGCGGGCAAGCGCTACCTCCCGGGCGACATTGTGAAGGCGGTCGCGATCTCGCCGACCGGCTCCCCGGTGTACTTCCTGACGGACGGCGGCCTTGGCCGCATCGATGCCGCGACGACGACGCTGATCGAGAAGGCCGGGATCATCGAGCGCCGCGTCAACGAGCGGCACCGCCGACTGGGCCTTGTTGCCGACTGCCAGTTCGACAACGCCGAGAATCCCACGTCGCACACGATCGGCGACAACGACAATGACGGTCTCTGGACGGCCTACCACGTCACCGCGATGTCGCTCTGCTACGGCGCGACGAAAGACGAGGCCGCTAAACGCTCCGCACAAGAGGGCATGCACGCGCTGTATATGCTCCAGAATGCATCGGGGACCCCAGGGCTCGTCGCGCGCAGTGTGGTGCCTGCGGAACTCGGCAAGACGAAGAACGAGCAGTGGCGCCCGACACCCGATGGAAAAATGTATTGGAAGAGCGACACCTCGAGCGACGAGATCGACGGCCACTATCTCGCGTTCTACACATATTACGAACACATCGCCCGCTACGACGACGCCGAACGGGAACTGCTCGTCAAGCAGATCCGTGCGCTTACGGATTACATCGTCGACAACGGTTATCAACTGATCGACTGGACCGGAAGACGGACGCGCTGGGGCTTTTGGGATCCCAAGTCGCTCAACGAGAATCCCATGCACTACATCGAGAACGGATTGAACAGCCTGCAGATGCTCTCGTTTCTCAGAGTAGCGCATTATGCGACCGGCGATCCGAAATACCTCGAGCATTACCGGAAGTTGATCGTCGACCATGCCTACCTCAACAACGTGATGCTCTCAAAGAAGGTGTTCCCGGACGAGGACAACCATTCCGATGACCAGCTCGGCTTCGTGGCATGGTACCCGATTCTCCAGTTGGAGAAAGATCCCAAAGTCCGCCGGGCCTTATTGGCGGGCGTACGCCGCCACTACGAAGTCGTCAAGCCCGAGCAGCCCAGCTTCTACACCTTCGTCTATGCAACCGTGGATCCAAACCGCGCCGACATCGAGGGCGCAATCGAGAACCTTCGGCAAATCCCGACGGACAGGCGAACGTGGCGCGTGACCAACAGCCTGCGCGCCGACGTTGTCTTCGACTCGCGTCAGAATCGTTTCGATGAGCGCGTCATCACCCGTGTTCTTCCGGCCGATGAACGCTGCTTCGCCAAATGGAACAGCGATCCATACGTGCCTGATGAGGGCGCCGATGGACGCAACGAGGACGATGGCGCCGCGTATCTCCTCCCGTATTGGATGGGCCGCTGCCACGGCTTCATCACCGAGCCGCAAGGATCTTGAGAGGGGCGGGACCGAATCTGGGAGGCTTGAGGGACCAAAGCGGAAGTACCGCGAGTCGGGGTTCGTCGATCTGAAGATCGACTTTCCTTATATGCCCATCCGTGCCTCTTACCAGAGCGATACCCCGTTCGCTTTCATGAACGGGAATTCCAACGGTGAAGATTCCTCTTGACTTTAGAGTACTCTGTAGTGTAGAGTATATTCGTCCTGAGTAGGATGTGCCGGCCGCAGGCGGGCTCGGAGCACGGGTATAGGACCTGGATTAAGGAGATCGGGATATGACACTCACAGCGCAAGACGCGGAACGTGCGCTCAACGACGTTGCGATGACGGAGCGCAAGACGAAGCTTTACACATCCCTAAAGGGATACGACTGGATATCGTATCTGTGGGGAGCCATTTGGGTGGTTGGGTTCGTCGTTCAGCACGTGCTCAGCCGCCGTGAAATTGTGTTGCGTCTCGGGCGCGTAATCGTGCCGGCGGAAGGCGTCTTCTGGTTTCCGCTGGTTATTCTGGGACTGGTGGCGGGCGCGCTTATCATGTCGCACAACGCACCCATTCGTTCTGAGCGTGATCGCGAGCTGGGCAGGGCGATTGGGTTCATGTGGATGAGCCTCTACGCTTTCATGGGTTTCTGGATGCTCCTCGTCAGCGCCGGAGCAGAAGGCGCGCTGTTTGTCGGTGAAGCGGGCGAGCGGATTGTAACGGCGATCTACGCGACTATTCCCATGCTGGCCCTGTTGATCATGGGACTATTCGGTTGCGGACGGCCGCTCATATTTGAGTCGGTGTTCATCACGGTGATGACAGCGATCGGACTGTTGGCGGCGGGCGAATGGTTCTACCTGTATATGGCGATTGTGGGCGGCGGAACGCAGCTTGCCATGGGGGCGGCAGTGCAACTGGTGCTGAGGCGCGAATCATGGACGACTACGACAGAGTAATCCACCAGCCCGTCCGGCTTCGGATCATGACCGTCCTTACGTCGCTCGAAGATGATGAACAACTCAATTTCGTGGATCTGCGGTCGCTGTTGAACGCGACGGATGGCAATCTAGGCGCGCATTTGCAGAAGTTGGAGGACGCCGGCTACATCGCGACCGAAAAAGTGTTTATCGACCGGAAACCTTGCACTTGGGTGCGCGCCACCCCGGAAGGGACGAAGGCGTACCGCAAGCATGTGCAATACCTGCGGGATCTCGTCGGCGAAGCCATGTGATTGTGGACCGTCATATCGTCTAACACGGGAGGGCGAGGCTCCCGGCGTGTGGTTGTTTGAGCGCGAATGGGCGTTAAGGCTGCGCCAGGTTCCTGATGCTCTCGACGAGATAATCGAGAGCCTCGCGCGTTTGACGGGGATTGATTGGCAACGTGACGAGGCGCTCGGCGGCGGCTTCGGTCACTGGGAATTGGCCGCGCTTGAAGCCGCGTTTCCGGAAGGCTTGCGTGTAGTGGAGCGGGATGTAGTGCGTGCCGACTTTGATCCCGCGCTCGTGCAGCATGGCGTAAATGAAATCGTCTTTGCCCATGCCGTATACGCCCGGATCGATCTCGACCGGGTAGAGATGGAAAACGTGCTTGCAGTTTCGAGCGACCTTCGGGAGTTTCAGCCCGGGCACGTCCTTCAGCCCCTCGGTGATGTACGCGGCATTCTCGATTCGCCGCCGGTTGAACGCGTCGAGCTTCCGCAGTTGCACGCAACCCACCGCCGCCTGGATGTCCGTCATCCGGAAGTTGTAACCGCAATCATCGAAATCCTGCCACCAGAAACGCTTGCCCATCGGATAGCGCGACTCATCGAGCTGACAGTATTTCGTGCTCTTTCCGTAAACGCGTGCGCAGTGCGACCGGTACAACGCGATGCGCTCGAATAGATCCGGATCATTCGTAATGACCATGCCGCCTTCGCCCAGCGTGGACATGTTTTTCTGCTCGTGGAAACTGAAGCAGCCCGTGGTCCCGATCGATCCTGCCTTGCGGCCCTTGTACTCGCCGCCGACGGCGTGACATGCATCTTCGATGACGGCGAATTCGTGTTTCCTGGCGAGCGCCATGATCGGGTCCATGTCGCAACACTGCCCATACAGATGCACGGGAAGGACGGCCTTTGTATTCGGCGTAAGCTTCTCATCGAGTTTGTTCGGATCGAGGTTGTACGTCTCAGGATCGATGTCCACGAAATCGACTTCCGCGCCGAGCGTCGCCGCAGCCGCCGCCGTGGCGATCCACGTCAGCGGCGTCGTCAAGACACGATCGCCGGGCCCGATGTCGAGCGCCCGAAGCGAAAGGAACAGGGCCGCCGTGCCGTTGGTGACAACGCGCGCGTGCGCCACGCCGCAATAAGCGGCGAAATCCTTCTCGAATTGGATGCAGGCGTCGCCGCTTGTCGGTGCATTCTTCCGAAGCACCTCGATAACGGCCTGCTCCTCCTCAGGACCATATTCGGTTCCGAACTTGATCTCGAGGTCATACTTGATCCTGGGACTGCTCACAACACAATGCCTTTCTTCGCCGAGAGCGCTAGGTTCAGGCCCGCCTCGAGGCCTTGCATAGGCGTCTCGAGGAGCGAACGCGCCTTCCGGTTGCACAGTGACACGTCGAGCGGACGCAGCGCCCGGCCAGGAATGTCGACCGGATTCCGCGCAACAACGAGTCGTTGCGGGAGACCGAGCTTCGCCGCAATCCTCTGGACCATTTCGAATCGGTTCATGATGTCGTTGCCCGCCAGATGGAGATAACCCACGTAGTTGTTCTCAGCAAGCTCGATGAGGGCGCGCGCAAGCGTCACGACGTCAATCGGGCTTCGAACCTCATTGTCCGGAACCCCGAGCTCCTTGCCTGACTCGAACACGGGCAGCATGCGCGATAGAAACGAATTGCCCGCGCTCAGCACCGGAAGTCCGACGACGAGAGAGGTGCGGACGACGACCCAATTGCCGGCCAGGCCGGCGACGCTCCGTTCCGCCGCCACTTTCGTCTCGGCATACCAGTTGAGGGGGCCCGGCGGGTCTTCCTCGATGTAGTAGCCTTTCTTGCCATCAAAGACGGTGTCGGTCGACATGAAGATCATCCGCGCGCCGCGCTCTTGACATAATCGAGCCAGGTGTTCGGTGACGCCGAGGTTTATCTCGCGGGCAATATCCTTGTTTGCTTCGCAGAAGTCGATATCCGCGCGCGCCGCCGCATGGATGACCGCATCAGGAGAGACCTCTTTGAAAAGGCGGTCGACCTCTCCCGCATCGAGAAGATCGAGCGTATGCCATGCCAGGCCTTGTCGATGCCGCAACGGCGCGCCGCGCGAGACCGCGTGCAACTCGACCGGGCCGCGTGCCTGATGCACCACCGCGCCGCCGACGAATCCGCCGCAGCCTGTTACAAGCAGTTTTTTTGCTCTGATCATATCGCCTGCGCCATCCAAAGCAGATCTCATGTAGGATACCAGTTCCCAACCGCGCAGTTACAGCGGAGGTGGCTTTCGTGGGCCCCTCTATATAATAGCCCACGACGTTGCAGTTTCGGGTATCGGGTATCGGGTTTCGAGGCGGAAGGCAGGCAGTCTTGCTGCGAACACGACGAAGATCTAATAGGAGATGACCATGGCGAGACAGGAGTAGACCGCGAACTGACGGAAGCCGGCGATCTCGTCGCCGACGGCAATATACGGCATGCGGCGTCCGAAACGGGTCCGGGTGCGATCCGAGATATAGCCCATCAAGGGATCGATAAGGGCGTCGAACAGGATCGAGAACCCGCGCACGTTGCCGACGATGACCGGGTCGTAACCGAGGAACTTCGTGAAAAAGAGCTGGAGTTGCACGAGTGCGGTCGAGGGTCCCGCATTGCCGAAGGTGGCGAGACTGACCAGGACCCCCCGAAGATGGCCCGTTCCCTGATACACTTCGGATGCGGACTTTTCCTGCCCCCCGCTCATGCTCATATCCGCGCGCTCCTCCAAAAATGCGACCGTTCGTTGGACCGTTCGTTGTACAGGCTTAAGATGCGACCGTTCGTTGTACAGGCTTTAGCCTGGGATCTCATCCGGGCGTCACCACCCTAATACCAGGTTCCGTTCAAAGACAACTGGACAATCTGGAAATCAGGAACCCAGGAAGACGACCAATGCCGAATTGCAGAAATCTCTGCAATTATCCACTTGAAGAAACTCTAGGACTCGGGCCGATCATCCCCGGAGGCGATTGATGTGAATAGCCGTGGGTCGGACCCACGGGACTCTCGGGCGGATTATCCCCGGAGGGGATTGATGTGAATAGCCGTGGGTCGGACCCACGGGACTCTCGGGCGGATTATCCCCGGAGGGGATTGATGTGAATAGCCGTGGGTGGAACCCACGGGACCGGCCGCGCGACACAGCGACCCTGAAGGGGTCGAACCCGCTACGAGGGGACAGTCTTCCAACTCGTTCCCAGGTTGAACTTGGGAACGAGGGGAATACTACTTCTTGGTCCATTGGATAGCTCGTTTCCATCATGGAAGTATCGCCGCAATCGCCACAGGCCCTTCGGATTTCCCTCATCCCGTCAATCCTGCGATCCCCCCTTGCTTTTCTCATGATCTCCCCCTCCTCACTGAATGGTTACGTTGTCGCCCATTGATGTTTTGGCAGGCTTTTGTTTACAATGATATTGTGTCAACTCGCCAAGTCTTTGGAGAAATGCTGTGAACGGGTTCACGGGCGTGCCTATCCCCTCAGCTTCAGGTGAACGCCGGAAGTGCCGCAGTCTTAGCCGCAACGAAGCCACGTTGGGTAACTGGCAGGGCTGTGCATCTGGCGAAGAATGCACGCTTCATCAAGTGGCTCCGTACATAGGCAAGATCAAGTCTTCGATAGCGCGAAGCCTCGTGTCGGAGTTCACATCTTCAGGAGATATCGTCTGTGACCCGTTCTGCGGCTCGGGTTCAGTGGCTCTTGAGGCTTGGCTCGCCGGACGCCGAGTTATTGCGAATGACTTGAACCCCTATTCTGTAGCCGTCACTCGGGGAAAACTACACCCCCCGGAGAGCCTTGACAGGGCACTGGCGGAGATTGACTTGGCAGCAACAGAAGTGAGAACGGTCTCGGAGCAGGTAGACCTGAGAAGCATTCCCGCTTGGGTCAGAGGCTTCTTTCACCCTGAGACGTTGCGCGAGACCGTGGCTTGGTTTCGCGTGTTGAAAACGAGGAAGTGCAGTTTTCTCCTGGCATGCCTGCTGGGAATCCTTCATCACCAACGTCCCGGATTCTTGTCCTATCCGTCTAGCCATGCCGTCCCTTATTTGCGCGCAAACAAGTTCCCGCAAAGCGACTATCCGGAACTCTACGAATACCGTGCCGTCCAAGTGCGGCTGGAGAAAAAGGTGACACGTGCGTTCAGCAGGATCCCGCAATTCGACAGGAAAGTCTACCGGCGCTGCTATATGCGGGATGCTCGTTTCCTTGCTCCATCCAGGATCGATTCCCTGATCACGAGTCCGCCTTACATGGGACAACTAGACTACGCCAGGGACAACCGGCTTCGCCTGTGGTTCTTGGGGGTAACAGATCACCAGCAACTTGACAGGAGGATATCGCCTTTGCAGGAGGAATTCCTTGCCTTGCTCAAGACCTGCTTTTGCCGTTGGAGAAAAGCTCTCGTAACGGGCGGAACATGTGTTCTCGTGTTGGGGGATCCTAAGGTCAAGTCGTACGATATGCATTTGCCTGACGTCGCGATCCAGCTAGCCACTCGTGAAGCAGGTGGCTACTCCCTCGTATGCCGTTACTCCGAAGCAATCCCAGACCAGCGTCGTGTCCGCCGCGGCCTTGGGGGCAGCCTTGAAGAAACCATAGTCGTTCTACGTAAAGAGAGAGGCAGGTGAGATGGCGCTGGACGGAGGACAACAAGACCCATATATCGGATTGAAGATAGGAAAGTACGTTGTCGAGAAGCGATTAGGCGAAGGGCAGATTGGCCGCGTATACAAAGCAGTTGATCGCTCTGTAAACGCCATAGTTGCGTCCAAGTTTATCCCGAACCCTCGTGAGGGCTGGCAGAACGAGATTACGAAGGTCACGTCATTACAGGGGGTGCCGCATGTTGTCAGCTATAGAGATAACGGATACGTAAAAGTCCAGGACCAGGAAGTCCTCTACATCCTTTGGGATTTTATCCCTGGCCGAAGTCTCAGGGAAGTCGCGCAATCAGAAGAGCTTGAGGTACACCTGCTGTCAGCCGTAGTCGAGGCAGTCCTAACCGTTCTCGGCGCATGTCAGGACAGAGACGTCGTGCATGCGGACCTGCACTGGGGCAATATTCTTATTCAGGATTCAGACCCTGCCATCAGGAGCGATGACCGCCGTATATGGGTTACCGATTTCGGCTATTGCACCGCATCCATGGGAACGAGGGGAGGCAAGACCCTTCTCGACGATCTCAAGGGACTGGCTAGGATAATAAGTCAATGCACCGAGTGTGTCGATTTTCATTCGTTGAGTGCGCGCGAGCGGCACGTGTACCGAGCGCTCAAGGAGGAATTCCCCAAGTACCTTCATGAAACATCCCGGGTTGAGGCCGATTATGCCAGAAATGCGCGTGAGCTACTTGCTAAGTGGAGCAGCATCAGACTAGAGGCCGAGGCGGAATCGACCGGCGCGGCGCGCGCTATGCGAATTGACGACTATCCTGCTGCTGAGATGATTGGCGAGCGCTGGGCCGAATGGAAGAGTCTCTTTGTCCCCAAGTGCATTGGCGTGCGTACTCTTACAAGCAGAAATATAGTGGTTCTTACGGGTGTCCGTGGGTGCGGGAAAAGTATGTTGTTTCGGCGACTCACGGCCTCTTACGATCTCCATCTTGGCTCTTCCGGTGTGCCAGGGGGAACGGACTTTCTGGGCTTCTACATGAACGCGAGATACCTGGCAGAGGCATTCCCCTGGTTGCCTGAGGAGAAGGAAAATGAAGCTCGTCACCAGATCCTGCACTACTTCCACATTTGCTGGTGTTTGGAGATACTTGATTGGCTTGTAGCTCTTCCGGACGAGGGCAAGCCGTCTGATTGCCTCTGGCTCGCCGCTTTCCTGCGTGAAAGGCTGCCCCAGCAGGAGCGTGCGAGACTGGTAAGCTTGTCCTACAAAGGTATTTGGGCTTTTCTTGGGAAAGAGCGCGAAAGAAGCCGCCTCAAAACGGAGTATCGTGCGTCAACAGAAGAGTGGACACTGACGAGCATCGATTTTCTGTCTCAGTTTTGGGATCTCGTGGCCAAGCACGTGCCTCAGGTTGCAGATCGTCCGATGCACTGCTTTCTTGACGACTATTCAACCCCATTAGTCTCTCCAACGCTACAGCGAATCCTGAACCCGATAGTGTTTTCCAGGCGGGCGACCGTTTTTTCAAGGTCTCAACGGAGGACGTGTGGAGCTTTGAGCGAACAGGTCTGGGTGAGAAATTTCTAGAGGAAGGTGAGGATTTCCATCTGGAGAACCTCAGCACCGAAGGCCTTCTCATGGGTCGGAAACAGCGCACTGAACTCCTGGCCGGCTTGCTCGCACCCCGCATAAGTAGACATGCGCTACTCAAAGGACGGACGCTTGAAGAGATCTTGGGGAAAACGCCATACACCTTCAACGAGTTGGCATGGACCTTGAAGGGCCAACCTACAGGTACTTACTTTGAGCAGCAGGACAAGGGGCCGGAACACAAACCTAAGATCACCTATGGCGGCACCGAAATCTTCTCGGGGATTTGGTCCAGCGACACACGGGATGTGATCCGGCTCTTCTGCCGCATGATCGATGAGGTCGAAGGAAGTCTTGAGGATACGTTGGGGAAGTCGCGTGAGCGGATTGTGCCGATGAACGTGCAAGACAAAGTCCTGCGTGAGGCGGGAGGAGCTTTTCTTAACCGCCGTCTTCCATCAGCAATTCCCCCAACTCAGCAAGGCGTTCATCACGGTTCATCTGACCGCTCCTATGGTGAACATCTCTGCAAGATTGCAAAAGCATTCCAGCAGATTGCGGAACACGAACTCCTAACCTTCACTTCTATGAATGAAGGAAAGGAGTGTCCAAAGCAGGCGCGACGAATTGAGATTGTTGATACGAACAAACCTCTTCCGGACGATCTGAATGAGTACTATCTGGGGCTCCTGCGTTACGGCGTTTTCTTCCGAGATTTCCGGGCCAAGAGCGTGAGAAAACAAGTCACGTCCAGGCTGGTGCTCCGCGGCCTGCTAATACCGTACTTCACTTTGAGCCCCTCCAGAAGAGACAGTGTGTCAATGTGTTGGAACGATTTCTGCCTACTCTTGAAGGATCCGGATAGGGCTGCAACTGATTGGCCGACCAAAAGGCAACTCAAGAAAGAAGAGCCGCAGCCCTATAGCACCGGCCAGACGTATATAGACGGATTGGATACCAAATAACATGCGGGAAATGAAGGTTGCTCAGAGCGCAAAAAGCGCGGGACACAGACGTATGCTTATTTGCACTGAAGGCTTTGAGCCACGCTCCATGGAATGGTTAGGTAGACAGGATAGACAACTGGCTTTCGACTATTCGCTCATCTTGCGAAACATTCCGTACAGGAAAGAAAACCGTTACGAGGATCTCCTGAATATAGTTGGGACTCTGACGCGCTCCGGTTGCTTAAGACCAGTCGACTTTTCCAGATATGACCCTTCTGTCTCAGAACGTGAGCTATCCGCCATTCTTACAGACAAGATTAGCCAGATTGACTGCGTCGTAATCGACATTTCGGTGATGTCGAAACTCTTGATAGTTATGCTATTAGTCCTGTTATCAGACTACACCGGGACGGTACGGGTTATTTACTCAGAACCGGAGGACTATGCACCAAGCATGGGGGAGTATGAAAAACATAAGGATGAATGGGGTCTGTTCTTTCCGCAGCCGTCGTTTGGGGTACACTCCGTAGTTAGAACCCCGAGGTTATCAAGCGTAACCATGCAGGGAAGTCCTTCGCTCGTTGTCGCTTTTACGTCTTTCAATGAACAGTTGATACCAGCCCTTGTAAGTGAATGTAGCCCAAGCAGGCTCATCATCGTAAATGGGATGCCACCGCATCTCACCTGGCGGGCGCGTGCAACGCAAGAAATTGCCGAGGCCCTGATAAGCGAGTATCGAGATGACAATCCAAAGGATGAGAACGGAGTCCTCCTAAGAAGTGTAAGTACTCTGGACTATCGCGAGACCTTCGACATGCTCAGCCAAGTATACCGCGAGAATGCCTATTCTGACAAGATCATTCTCGCTCCAACGGGGAGCAAGATGCAGGCTGTCGCCTGCGGGTTGTTCAAGATATGCTGCCCAGACGTCCACATAGAGTATCCAATTCCTGAAAGTTTCTTCGTCCCGGGTTTCAGCAGTCAGAAAACTATCCAAGTCCATGAGATCGCGTTTGAATACTTTTCCGAAGAGGTCCGTGAGTTGGGGACAAAGTTTCGGCTCAATGGCTAGCCCGGAAATTTCACAGTAGTAGGGATCTAAAAATAACAAAATAACAGAAATAACAGGGGACAGTCACCGTCTATTTGCCTGGGGGCGGGTGTCAAGATCATTCTTCGATTGGGTGTAACCATTGAGTCACGGGTGCATTGACAACCGCGGCCTTCATATACAGGTCTTGCTGTCCCTTCAGTCCTTTTGGCCCCCGCATGCAGCTTCAGCGAACCCGTATCCCTCCATGACTGAATCTTCACATTGGGCATACAGGTGTGGCTTGCCCCGCGCGTGTCCGAACCAATAGAATGATTGCGCGGGAATCTCGGCGCGCCGGAGGAAATCAGACTGGTGGAGGAAAGAGCACAAGAATGAAATTGCCCAATGCCGAACGAGCCGTTGTCGAGCGAGAGAAAATCGTGGATTACCTGCTCAACCCGGCACATCCCGATAACGGGGGGAAGGCGGCGTTTTTTCTGGCACTCGGCTACAATCGGGATGACTGGCCCTCGTTGGCCGCCGCACTGCGCCGGTTGGCCGTGGCAACGGAGGTCGCCAAAAGCATGGAAACGGCGCACGGGATCAAGTATGTTCTTGATGGTGGCATGGAAACGCCCCGCGGCGAGACGCCGGTCGTCCGCACAATTTGGATTGTTGACCGCGGACTGGACAGGCCGCGACTGGTCACGGCCTATCCGCGCGAAGAATGAGAGGAACCTATGATTAAAGAACACGAACGAATCGTGCTGAATGTGGCGGTGCCCGCCGAAGGACTTGAAGCTGGGGACGTGGGCACGGTGGTGCATGTTTACCGCGACGGCCTGGCATACGAAGTAGAGTTCATCACCCTGGACGGGAAGACCGCCGCCGTGGTGACTTTGGAGGCCGCCCAGGTGCGCCCCGTCGGCAAGCGCGAGATCACCCACGCTCGCGAACTAGCTGCCAGGTGATCACCGAATCCTTACCCGCGAAGCAACCCGACGCCGGGGTAGACGTGAGCGCGTTGGAGGGGGAGTTGGACGAGTTGCTGTATGCGCTCTACGGCCTGACGCCGGAGGAAATCAAACTGGTGGTGATAACAGGGGGATAACAGTTACCGTTTATCTGACTGGGGGCGGGTGTCAAGATCATTCTTCGACTGGATCTAACCATTGAGGCACGAGAGCATTGACAACCGCGGCCTTCATCTACAGGTCTTGTCGGTCCCTTCAGTCCTTTTGGCCCCTGCATGCAGCTTCAGCGCACCCGTATCCCCAGGGCAAACGCATCTAATAGCGTTCAAGCCAGGATTTTCTGGCCCAATGTGCCCCTCGTCATTCCCGCCTCCGCGGGAATGACGATGGGGTGACGTCGCGCCCTTTCGTCGGTTTTGGGCCGGACTTGAGATGCGTTTGCCCTGCCCGTATCCCTCCATGGCTGAGTCTTTACGACTGGATTCCTTGCCTGCGGCAACGGGGAGGAATCATTGAACGATGTCTAACTGCGGCAGCCCACACCCCGACATGCCCCGCTGGCCTCCTTCCGCGCGGCTCTCCTTGCAGATAATCCCCTTATTCTCCACCTCATATGCGGAAATACGCGCAATCTGCTGAAAAACAAAGCATTTGTAAATCAAATACCCCTCGTTTCGCAGGATCGGTCACGATTTCTCGTGCCCAAGCACAACTTGGGAACGAGTTGGGGATGAGTTGCGAACGAGTTGAGGCTTTGACATAATGCAGCGTGAAGGCATTCACATCACCCGGAACCCGAGACCCCAAACCCTAAAGCCTGGACTCGAACCGTGCAACGTCTTGGGCTAATATATGGAGGGGTTTGACGGCGACCGTCGCACTTGACTTCTGAACTCGCAGCATCCAGGGACGGATCGTGTATTATACGCGCTACGAGGGTGTAATGTATCAGGCAACATAGTGGAAAAACCGGAACTCCGGGAAAGAGAGAATACCTCCTCGTTTTGTGCTGGCTGGCGCACATGGTATAATTCAGCCAATGGAAATGGGGAACTTTGGTTTCCTGTTGGGTATTACAAATAAGGAACTTATGAATTGACCGTCGAAGAGGATGGCCAAAAGGATATGGCGGAAGGGCTGCATAGCCTGGCGCCGCTGAGGAGGGCAAATCCGTTCCGGGTCATCGAACCGGAAGGGTTGCCCCTAAGCGACCGCAATGACGAAGACCTGATGCTGATGCACGGCGAAGGTTCCGAGGAGGCTTTCGAGGAACTTGTGCGCCGCCACCAGAAAGGCGTGTTCAACTACATGCACCGGATGATTCAGAACCGCCACATCGCCGAGGAACTGACCCAGGAAGCGTTCCTTGCACTCGTCAAGAACGCAAAACGGTACGAACCCACCGCTAAATTCACCACGTACCTTTACGCGATAGCTTCAAACATCGTCTCGAAGGAATGGCTCAGGGCGAAACGCCGCCCGAAACTGTTTAGTCTCACCTCGTTTTGGAAGAGCAGATCCAACCAGGATGACGATTTTGACCCGCTCGAGCATCTGGCTGATGCACGGGCAAGCATTGCGGAAGACTTCGAACGCGTCGAAGTGTCGGAAGCCGTGAATGAGGCGTTGCAGGAACTCCCGGATCACCAGCGCGAGGCGTTCGTCTTGCTGCGGTTCCGGAATCTGTCTTACCAGGAAATATCGGACATCACCGATACACCCGTGGGAACGGTAAAGTCTCGCGTAGTCCGGGCGGAGCGGGCTCTCCGTCCGTTGTTAGCACGGTTTAGGGAATACTTGTAGAAGGGTCTTGGGAATATGCGGCATCCTGGCAAATATGAGCTGATGTCCTACGCGGAAAGCTTGATGGAGGAGCGAAGCACCATTTCGGTGCGGATTGCCGGACATGTGGCTCAGTGCCCGAGATGCCAGGCCGAAGTTGAGGCCATGCGAACCTCGCTCTCCGTTCTCCGCTTCAGTCCGGACGTTGACCCTTCGTCCGATTCCACTCTGCGGCTTCTGAAGGCCGCTCGCGAGGAACGCCGCCGGTTGCAGCATCGGGCCGCCCGTTCAGCCCCGTGGCTCGTTCTCAAGGGCTTGGGCTACGCCGCCGGGGTTCTCGTCGTAAGTGCGTTGTGCTTCGGCGCGGCACTGGCCTCGCGCAGCCAAACGACGGATCCTGTGGCCGTGACGCCCGCTCGGAGCATCGAGTCAAATCAGGTTTCGCCTGAGGCATTGAGCAAAGCAACCGCTGATATCGAGGTCCTCGCCTCCGCTCTCAGTGGGCCGTCCAAGAACCCACCCAGCGCCCGTGAACTCGAACGGCGCCGCGCCGTCACGGCGATCAACAAAGATTTCGAGGCGGCCCGTTCCGCTCTCGAACGAAACCCCGGATGCGAGCGGGCACGCAAGGTAATGGACAGCAACCTCCAACGCCAAGCCCAGACGTTGCGCACCCTGTTTGCAGAGCGCAGCCTGTAATCGGCTCAACCTTGCATACGCCGCGTCTTTCACGGATAATCACGCCGATCTGACGCGGGGATTCGACTCTCTAAGAGCGTGTACGGAAAGGTTCCCGGATGGCGTCCAAGGATCGGGTGCCATGGATAAGACGGCGTCGCTTCTTGCTACTGTGGCTAATGGACGGCCTCATACGACGTCGTCTTATCCATGCCACCCCGGAGCCAAGGGTCTTTCCGTACGCGCTCTAATGCGCGTTCTGCGGCATCCCGGGCTCTCGGCGAAAATCAGGTTGACATCAGGTGAAGCTTTTCCGGTTCAGTCGCCTTGAATGTTTCGGCTTGGCCGCCGCGACGGTCTTTCTGTGCTGCGGCGCGGCACCGGGCCAAGCCGAGCTACTGAACCGCGTTGGCAACGTGTTCGACGATGTGGCCCACGGGATCAACGCGGTCGGCGAGAAGGCTCAGAAACTCGTCGGGCCGGGACTGGGATTCGGGGAGGGCGACGCCGGCGGTTTCACCGAGTCGCGTGAGTTCTCGGAGAAGCATCCCGTCACAGCGAACGCCTCCGTGTCCATCGCCAACGAGTTCGGCGAGATCCGCGTAAGCGCATGGGACAACGAAGTGGTACAGGTATCCGCGCGGATCTCCGTGCGAGGCGAGTCCGCGGAGATGGCCTCGGAGATCTGCAAGAACATTACCATCCAAGTGACGCCGTCCGACAACCACATCGACGTCCGGACCGTGCTGCCCGATATGCAGAACGTAATGGGCAAGCCCGCCATTGAAGTTCACTACGAGATGGTTCTGCCGCGCGACGCAGGCCTGACGTGCCGCAACAACTTCGGCGACACTTACGTGACCGGCGTGGGCGGCAGCCTTGCCATCGACGCCAGTTTCGGTACGGTCGATATCCGTGACATCACAGGCGGCATCAACGTTCGCGACCGGGGCGAGTTCCCGCTCATCGCACAGGGGCTGCGTCAGGGCGGCGTGTTCGAGCTGCACAGCGTCAACGCCCTCTTCCGGAATGTCGCGGGCAATCTCAAGGTCGGAGACTTCTGGGGGTCCGTCGAGATACACGACCTGCCCGCCGAAACCAACGTGGACGTGGTCAGCGAGAGCGGCCCCATCAGCCTTTACCTTGCGGACGACGCCAAGCCCAACATCACGGCAACCGCCATGTACGGCGACGTACAATCGGATATCCCTCTCGACCGCATTTCCCAGGGCGATGTAACCATCGCCCGGCTCGAGAACGCCGGCTCGAAGCAGCAGGTCGCGTTGCGATCCTCTTTCCGGGAGATTGCGATTAGGCGCAAGGGCGCCAAGGACGTTGCGCCCATCAATCCAGCCATCCCGACCCAACCGTTCAAGGAAGTGATTTCGCGCACGGACGCCGTCCTCGAAAACAGCAAAGTGATGGTCGAGGCCGTCATAGGGGACATCCGCGTTATGGGCACGGACGCGGCCGACGTGCGCGTGACGGCAACAAAGTTCGTCCGCGTGCAGTCGCAGTCCAACGTCCGGGCCGCACTTCAAGCGCTGAACGTCCAAGGCGAGGCCACCGAGGGCGTGCTGACGCTGCGCACCTCGGTTACGGACAATATGGCCGCACTGGGCTGCACGTCATATCGCGTCGATCTCACGATCGAATGCCCGCGCACCGTTTCCGTCGAGGTGCACGGGCAGGAAGGCCACACCGCCGTCAGCGACTTGGGCGCCTCGGTAATTGTCAAACAGGACGCCGGCAGTGTGTCCGTCGAGCATGTCAAAGGCGAGGTCAACGTCGCCGACCAGAAAGGCGACGTTCGCGTGGTCAGTTGCGCGGGTCCCGTCCAGGTCATAGGATCCTTCGGGACTACAACCCTCCTCGACGTCTATGGGAAGATGACGATCACGATCATCCAGGGCAAGACTGTTATCGAGACGCCGCACGGGGAGATCCTCGCGCGCAACACCGGCGGCGACATCCGGATCCTCTCCCTCGAGGGTGTCGCGGGCAACTATGATGTTCGCGCCGAGCAGGGCAACATCAGCGTTCTCATCCCTGCGGAGAGCGACGCCTATATCTCCGCCACGGTCGAGAACGGCACGGTTCGTTCAGCCATTCCGTTAACGGGGACCATCCGAAAAGACGTGCAGGAGTTCGTCCGAAACAGCACAGGCCCCTTTCGACTCACACTGCAAGCGAAAGACGGCGACATCATGATCAACTGAGAGCTTGTGAAAGAATCCGGATAGGTGCGTGGCGCAGACTGTTAGTCTGTGATAAGGCGGCGAATACGACCTGAAAAACGGCAGACTAACAGTCTGCCCCACGGAGTCAAGATTTCCTCAGAAGCTCTGAGAGCTTGTGAAAAAATGTGGCACAGCCGAGGGCGACTGTGCCACATTATCGTGCTTACCAGTCTGGGCGGTACGCGGCTTACGAAAGCTGCTTTTTCCAGCATTTCACTCATCGGACCCTCGCGCTTGCTTTGGCCTACTCACCCTGGCATCGCTTAACCACAAGATAACGTAGGATAGGTGTTTCCCAAACTCAAAATATTGCGCTTTTTCCTTGTTTTCGCCCGATGCTTTTGCTATAATAGAGCAGTTCCCGGAAAGGCATCCTTCCAGGGGAGGTATAAGCTGAGGTAAGTCTAATGAGCGAAAGACGTTATGACGCAGGGTCCATCCAAATCCTAGAGGGTCTCGCGGCAGTCCGAAAACGACCTGCGATGTTTATCGGAGATGTTTCCATTCGGGGCCTTCATCACCTGGCTTTCGAGGCGGTCGACAACAGCATCGACGAGGCGATGGAAGGCTACTGCACGCGCGTCGATGTCACGGTCCATCTCGACAACAGCGTGTCCGTTGTCGATGATGGTCGCGGCATTCCGGTTGATAACCATCCCAAGTACCGGAACAAGTCCGCTCTCGAGATCGTGATGACGGTGCTGCATTCCGGAGGCAAGTTCGACGCCGCTTCCTACAAGGTCTCAGGTGGATTGCACGGCGTGGGCATCTCGTGCACGAACGCGCTGTCTGAGTGGCTCGAGGCCGAGGTGAAGCGCGATGGCTTCGTCCATTTTATGTCCTTCAAGCGGGGCGTGCCGGATGGTCCGCTCGAACAACGCGGCCGGACCAAGGCCACGGGGACGCGGGTAACGTTCATGCCCGACCCGGAGATCTTCGAGGAGCGCAATTTCAACGCGGAACTCCTTCTCAACCGACTGCGCGAGCTTGCGTTCCTGAACAAGGGCATCCGGATTACGTTCAAGGATGAGCGCACGGACGACGAACCGGTCGTGATGCAGTACAAGGGTGGGATCCTCGAGTACGTCGCGTGGCTCAACCGAAACAAGGAGCCACTGCACCGCAAAGCCATCTATCTCGAGGCCGAGAAAGATGACATTCAGTGCGAGGTCTCGATCCAGTATACGACTTCCTATGCGGAGACGGTCGCAAGCTTCGCAAACAACATCAATACGCATGAGGGAGGCACTCATCTCAGCGGTTTCCGCGCCGCCCTCACAAAATGCGTCAACGATTACGCCAAGAAGAGCAACATGTTCAAGAAGGCGGAATCGAGCATATCCGGAGATGATACGCGCGAAGGTCTGACGGGGATCATCTCGGTGCGCCTGCGAAACCCGCAGTTTGAAGGCCAGACCAAGATGAAACTGGGCAACAGCGAGGTCCAGGGCATCATCAGTTCGATGGTCTACGAAGGTTTGCAGACATACTTCGAGGAAAACCCTACCGTCGCCAACCGGATCATCGGGAAGACCATCGAAGCGGCCCGTGCGCGCGAGGCCGCCCGGAAGGCGCGGGATCTGACCCGCCGCAAAGGCGCTCTCGATCCCGCATCGCTGCCCGGCAAGCTGGCGGATTGCTCCGAGCGGGATCCGGCCTTCTGCGAGCTGTTCATCGTTGAGGGCGACAGCGCCGGCGGCTCCGCGAAGCAAGGCCGCGACCGCCGGTATCAGGCGATCCTGCCTCTTCGCGGGAAGATCCTTAACGTCGAAAGAGCCCGGGAAGACAAAATGCTGAACAACGAGGGGATACGATCTCTGATCACGGCGCTCGGCACGGGCTTCGGCGCGGAGGAGTTCAAGATCGAGAACCTGCGCTACGGCAAGGTGATCATCATGACGGATGCCGACGTGGACGGGTCGCACATACGGACATTGCTCCTGACGTTTTTCTTCCGCCATATGGGAGAGCTGATACGCCGCGGAAATCTGTATATCGCCCAGCCGCCCCTATACCTGGTTCGGAAAGGGAAGAAGTCGCGCTACCTCAATACCGAAGAGGAGATGGAGCGCTTCTTGTTCGAAACCGTATTGGACTCCACGAAGATCACCTCCACGAACGGGCAGGAAAAACGCGCCTCTGTCAATCTCAAGACGTTGATCCGTGCCGTGAGTGCGGCGCATGACCGCGAGAGGATGTTCTCGCGGCTGAAGCGCGTGTATGGAGTCCCGCACGAGGCCGTCGTGAAGGCCATCGAGCTTCCGCGCGAGAAGAAGCTGGATCCGCGTGGCATGTCGGCCACCGAACTGCGCGCCATCTTCGGACAGGATGCGGAGCTTATCGACACTGAAGAGGTCCAACAGCAACTCATAGGCGATGGCAATGGCAACGGCAATGGAAATGGCCACAAGCACGTCGTGCGCCTCGAACACCAGATCGACCTCGCCTTCTTCCGCAGCCACGAATTCTCGGCCCTGATTGGACACGCGGATCCGATTGCCTCGATGGGCAATCCGCCGTACCGTCTCGAGAATGATGCTGGAAAAATCCTCTTCGAAACCAACAACCTCCTCGAGCTCCGCGAGTATCTCCTCGAGAGCGCGCGCAAAGGTCTCCAGATACAGCGGTACAAAGGACTCGGCGAGATGAACCCAGAGCAGCTCCAGGAGACCACCATGGACCCCGTGAAACGAACCCTGCTCCAAGTTACCGCCGAGGACGAAACCGCTGCAAGCGATCTCTTCGACACTCTCATGGGAGACCTAGTCGAGCCGCGGAAGCAGTTTATTGAGAAGCACGCGCCGGAAATCCGGAATTTGGACATTTGAGGAGGAATACAGAATTCAGCTTACAGAATTCAGAATGCACAAAGCGGGAGGCAAGGAATGCCTGAACGCGCGAAGACTTTTCGCGACTTGCTTGTGTGGCGCAAGGCGCATGAACTCGTGCTTGAGGTATATCGTCTCTCAGCGGAGTTTCCGAAAGCAGAAGTCTATGGGTTAACATCACTGATTCGCCGGGCAGCGGTATCGGTTCCGGCCAATATTGCTGAGGGGTTCAAGAGACGAAGCAAAGCGGAGAAAACCCGATTCCTGAACATAGCGCACGCTTCTTTGGAGGAATGCCGCTACTACTTGATCTTGGCAAAGGATCTCGGTTACGGCGACCCTGGCAAGGCTGAAGCAATAAGCGGGGAAGTGAGTAGGTTATTGGAAAGCTACAGTGCGGCAATTCTGAATTCTCAGGGTTGAGGTGGCAATACAGAATCGGGAATTCAGAATTCGGCACTCACAACACGCCGACGAGGGCAATGAAGAGAAGCAACGAACGCACTAACAGTGCACTCCCGGACCGGCATAGGTGCATGTGTGCGATTCTGAATTCTGTATTCTGTATTCTGTATTCCCTTCTTGAGGAGCACAATGGAAACCCGCAACGAACGCATTGCCCCGATAGCGATTGAACAGGAGATGAAGACGTCGTTCATGGATTATTCCATGAGCGTGATAGTGAGTCGCGCCCTGCCTGACATCCGGGACGGATTGAAACCGGTGCACCGCCGAATCCTGTACGTGATGCACGAGGCGGGATTGCGCCATAACACGGCGTTCCGAAAGTGCGCCACCATCGTCGGCAACACCCTCGGCAGGTACCATCCGCACGGCGATATGGCCGTATACGACGCGCTCGTACGCATGGCCCAGGAATGGAACATGCGCTATCCACTGATCGACGGCCAAGGAAACTTCGGCTCCGTCGACGGCGACAGCCCGGCGGCATACCGA
>Ga0315274_10003322_pt1 | contig 23978 bp, 24 predicted proteins | sample YL17G02_20_MG_FD_203700 | JGI IMG/M metagenome (GOLD analysis project Ga0315274, IMG submission 203700) | Sediment microbial communities from Yellowstone Lake, YNP, Wyoming, USA - YL17G02_20 | ecosystem: Environmental > Aquatic > Freshwater > Lake > Sediment | place: USA: Wyoming | collected...
TTGATAATTGAGAATTCATAATTGAGAATTTAGGCGCGATATCCGCGCCTATTTGATGTAAAATAATAACGATGACGACAAAAAGAGACTATTATGATATTTTAGGAATTTCTAAGAGTGCTTCTCAAGAAGAAATTAAGAAGGCTTATCGGAAACTGGCACTTCAGTGGCATCCTGATAAAAATAAATCTCCAGAGGCTAACGAAAAATTTAAAGAAATCAACGAAGCTTACGAAGTCTTATCCAATCCCCAGAAAAAACAAACTTATGACCAATTTGGCCATGCCGCTTTTACGCCTGGCGGCGGAGCAGAATATGGTGGAGGCTGGCCTTTTAGTTACACCTATACTACTTATGGTGGTGGAGATGAAGGTTTTTCCCGCGGAGCGGGACCAGGCTCCGCCTGGGACTTCTCTGACCCTTTTGAAATTTTTGAACAATTTTTCGGCGGAGGCTCTCCTTTTCGGCAAGCAACTCGAAAACCGCGCTATGGATTATCCTTAACCTTCCAAGAAGCTGTCAAAGGGGTTGAGAAAGAAGTTTCTCTTGATGGCAGGAGAAAAAAAATTAAAATTCCCGCCGGAGTTGATGAAGGTTCAAGAATTGAATTTAATGATTTTTATATCACCATTGATATTAAGTCCGATAAAACTTTTCAACGTGACGGCAATGATATCTTGGTAAATCAGGAAATTCCCTTAACGATGGCCATTTTAGGCGGCATTATTGAGGTGCCGACCATTGACGGCGAGTTGAAATTAAGAATTCGTCCGGGAACCCAGTCGGGAACCATGGTTCGCTTGGCCGGAAGAGGAATTAAAAGACTTCATGGTTATGGTCACGGCGACCAATATGTCCGTCTTTTAGTCAAAATCCCCGAAAAATTAACCCGAAAACAAAAAGAAATTTTGGAAGAATTTGAAGAAAGTTGATTTTAAATGAGAAAAGTGAATAGAATTAAACACTATAACTTTAATCCTACAGAGAATGACTGACCAAGAAATTTTACAACTATTTTTAGATACTCAAGAATGGCAAAAATTTGAGTGTAAGAGAGCCGCTGTTCAACCAGCGAGACTTTTAGAAACGGTTGTTGCTTTTGCAAATACCGATGGCGGATTCCTCATTATTGGACTAGAAGATGTTTCTAAAGCACAAGGAGTAAAGAGATTAATAGGGATTAGTGAAAATCACGATAATGTATCCGAGTTTTTGAAATTGATTGAAAAAGAGATTGACCCGCCCCTGAGACTTTGGAATAAGTTTGAACTTGAAATTACAAACACCCAAAAAATCAAGGATGCCCTATTGGTGGTCAATATAAAAAAGAGCAATGATGTACATTCTCTTAAAAAGGGTGATACTTTTGTTAGAAAAGGAAGACAGAGCGTTAAGATTACGGCGAATGAAATTATCAGACTGAAATATGAGAAGGGGGCGATAAGATTTGAAGACGAACCTTCTGGGAAGAAAACACTCGAAGATCTCGATACAAATTTATTCAGTAGCTACAAACGGGATACACAAAGCAAAGAACAGGATGACTGGCAATTCTTAAAGGATAATGGATTAGCCATAAAACAAAATGGCGCTTTCGAGCTTACTAAGGCTGGTGTTTTACTTTTTGCCAAGAATTCTTCTGTCGTTCTTGGAAGCAAGTGTAGTGTTAAAATATCTCATTATTATGGAACAAAGCCTACCTATTCCGGAAAGCCAAATTTCGTCCGACGACCTTTTACTATAGAAGGTCCACTTTTACATCAAATAGAGAAATCGATTGAATACTTCCGAGATGTTGTTAAAAACTCCCCGCCCAAATTAAGCGGAGCTGCTTTTGAACCATCTTTGCTTATTCCTGAGTGGGCTTTTCAAGAAGCTGTAACAAATGCTGTTATACATAGAAACTACTTTGTGCAAGATGATATTCAAATTAGATTTTTTGATGATCGAATAGAAATTGAAAGTCCCGGAAGTTACCCTGGCCATATTACGGTTAGTAATATTCGTTTTGAAAGATTCGCAAGGAATCCGCTTATTTTGAGAACTCTTAATCGTTTTCAGGCAGGTCCAAACTTGGATATTGGAGAAGGAGTAAATCGTATGTTCAAAATTATGAGAGAACTCAATCTTTATGAACCGTTATATTTTCCACCTAATATTCGGCCCAATTCTGTTTTATTAGTTCTTTTTAATTTACAAAAAATAGAATATTGGGATACGGTAAGCAAGTATTTGGATGAGCATTATCGCATTACTAATAGTGAAGCACGGAGAGTTACAGGTGTTGGTGATACATTGAAAATGTCTCGGTTTTTAAAGTCTTGGGTTTCTAAGGGATTATTAGAGAGGGTTGGCAGTGGGTTTAAAGGACACATGTACTATCGCAAACCTGGCGTTGAAATACCGTCGGGAGTCCCATTTTCAAGAGGGGGTGAAAATGTTAGTTGAGGTTGTCGATTTTGAGGCTAATTCGGCCATTTTCCATTTTCAAGGGGTAGTAAAGTAAATGAGCCAATATAAGTTTTAGCCTCAAAATCAAGGATTTTTGTACTTTTTATTTTCAAAAGAGATAGTTGCAACTTGGAAAAACAACATACCTTTCAGTGATAAGATCCCCGAAAAATTAACCCGAAAACAAAAAGAAATTTTGGAAGAGTTTTAAAAAATCAAATAAAAAATCGAGGCTTTTCATCAACAACTGAGTCAAGTTAATAATGATATTGACATTTGAGACTGGGTATGTTAATATTATTCTGTGACAAAAGAAGAAGTAATTAATAATCTTAAAATTCTTGCTTCGAGGCTAAGGCATAAAAAATACATCACTCTCGAGGATATTAGATCGGTACCAAAATTAGACTATTATATTCAGCGTCATTTCAGACGACTCGGGATTGCTTTGAAAGCTGCAGGTTTACCATCTTCAAGGTTAGCATCAAGTATGAGCATTAAAGACGAAGATCTTTTGAATTATTTAAAAGATTTACGAAATAAATTGGGTCATAATCCTAAAGTTTGGGATATTTATGACGATAAAGAAACATACAAAAAATACTCAGAAAAAAAATTTTCTTGGACAATTTTCAAAACGAGATTTAATGGATTAAGAAAGGCAATAGAAAAAATTGAGCCGGTTAATGTAAAAAGTAATAAAACAATCGTAATTGAAAAGTCAGAAGACGAAAATCCAGAATTTTTTCAGAACAAAAACAGATTTTTAGGTAAAGCTGCTGAATTACATGTAACGGCAGAGTTAATGTATCATGGATTTCAGGCAGCGAATATTCCTATCGATGTTGGACTGGATATTTTAGCTGTTAAGAAAAACAAAACTTTTTACTTTCAGATTAAACATAAAGATTTAAAAAGAAACGAACCAATATCAATTACAAAAAGTTCATTTGAAAAAAGCGGAGGCGGAGATGTTTATTACATTTTTGTACTTTTATCAGACGAGAAAAGAGACTTCTTAATTATTCCTTACCATATAGTAAATGATTGGATTAGAACTGGCCTAGCAAAAGAAAATAATAAAGAATATTTAATTTATATAAAAAAGATAGATGGAAAATATATGTTAAAAGATATAACTTTAGATAAATATCTTGGTAGATGGGAAGATATTAAATAATGAATTATGTTGGATTCTGCTCAAAGACTCCCTCAAAAAAATAAAAAGAAAGAAATTAAAGAATTTTTAAATTCACCCCTCTTTGTAGCTATCCTAGCAGGAGTATTTTCGATTTTAACTGCAATTGTCTCAATTAGATACACAAATAAAGTGAAAAATGAATTGAAAGTCGATTTTCAACAACAAATTTCTTTAAGCCAAGAGCAAAAAACTACAATTAACTTCGCTCTTACCCCTACTCCAGGTAATACTGACAAACAAAATGAGAAAAATACAATAAAAAGTTTCAATTCTGATGATTGGGTGTTTACTAAAGGAATGAACTCTAACAAGGAAGGTTATTATTGTCCTGCAAAACCAGCTTTTCCCTCCTGGGCTATGTGGACTAAAAAGAAATATAAAGCAGATGAAGATGTTTCAATTACTTTTTCATTAATGGATAATAGCGATAACGGGGTAAACCCAACGTTATTTATAAGCTATGGAGATAAAACCAATGAGGCCCCTGAACGTTTTTATAGATTTAATATCTTTGACGGCGATCTTAGTACCCTTAGACTTCTTTATGGTCGTGAGGAAAAAACTGTTCAAACCGAGAGAACATTAGATGAAGCGCCTTTAGATACGTTTATTACATTTACAATTTCTCCGGTATTTCTAAATAAAAAGTCTTCACAACTTATGCTGAATCCTGTAATTTCGGGGCAAGGATATAATTTTGAAGCTAAAAAGGAATTTAAAATAGATTTACCCTTTTCATCTAGCGAAAATCAGGGGGATGGTTTTCAATATGGTTTAGGTATTTCAAGGGGAGATTGTTTTAAGATAATATCTTCAAGTTTATAAAAACTTTAAATTTAAAAGGAGGTAGATAAAAATGGCAGAAGTAAAATGTCCGATTTGTAAAAAAATGAAAGAAAATGTTGGCCCAAAAAACATTGGGATTAGTTATCAAGAACCAGAACCACCCTTTACACAAAGACAACTTGTGGTCAAATGGGTTGTAATGTGTAAAGATTGTTTAGAAAAATTTAAGAAAGGTGAAATCGCATTAAAAATCAAATAGTATCAGTTGAATTCTTCATCATTGTTTGACTTGAAGGTCTCTTTTTATATTAAGATATTCCACTTGCTAAAATTTAGCCAATGAACAGTTTAAGCAATTTTTGTGGTCTATAGTCATTTATTATTAAATCAGCAGCTGATAAGTTTTGGCCAAGATTATTATCTCTAGCGATGCAGAAAAAACCACCAGCTTTGGCCGTAGCTACTCCGTTTTCTGCATCCTCAAAAACAATACATTCATTACTTGCCAATTTAAGATTTTTGGCCGCTTTCAGAAATATTTCAGGATCAGGTTTACCATGTTCCACATCTTCTGCAAAAATTTCAGTGTCAAAGTAAAGAATTAATTTTTGTCCAAGAACAAGAGCAGTTTTTTTGGTTGCGTTTGTTGCCAGTGCCAGTTTAATACGGTTTGATTTTAATAACTTTAATAATTCTTCAACCCCAGGGAATACTTTTGCAGGATCGGCTTTAAGAATTTCAATCACCATTTCATCTTTTTGATCCGAAAGTTTTTGGATGTCTAAATGATCAATTTTTCTTCTTTCTAAAACTTTTTTGATAAAAACAACATTTTTGTATCCAGCTTGTTCCTTTAATTCTTCTTCTGTAAGAGTAATTTGATAAAGATTAAAAAGGTTTTTCCACGCCTCAACGTGCAAGCCTGGGGAAAAAACCAAGGTTCCGTCTAAATCAAAAATAGCACCTTTTTTCATAGTCTTATTATATAGTATTAATTGAATTCTTCACCCCTGTTTGACTTCAAGGCCTCTTTCTGTATTTAGCTTTACACTCCCAGGTGTAAGTAAAAAATCTTCGCCAAATTTTCCCACGTGGTCCAAATTGTCAAAATATACACCTCACTTCCATAAGTCGACTTATGGATACAACATGTACAAAAATTAAATTATACTTACACCCCAGGGGTAATTTGCTCCCTACACCTGCGGATTTTTAAATTTGCTATAATATTCTCGGATACCGTTTCTCAATAAGATAAGAAAGATGGGAGGTGAGAAGAATGGCTAAGCTTATTGCTTATTGTGGTTTAGATTGTGCTCAGTGTCCGGCCTATATTGCTACTCAAAAGAACGATAAAGAGGGATTAGCTAAGACAGCTGCTCAGTGGTCTAAACAGTTCAAAGTAACAGTTAAACCAGAAGGGGTCATTTGTGATGGTTGTACCAGTCCAAGTAATCGGAAGATATCTCATTGTGCCATATGTGAGATAAGAACTTGCTGCGTTGGCAAGGGTAAAGAAAACTGTGCTTTTTGTACAGAATATATCTGCGAAAAACTGGAAAAGTTTTTCAAGGAAGCACCGCAAGCAAAAGAAAATTTGGAAAAGATAAAATAGAGAATTTAAAATTGTGGTTCGACCCTTCGACTAAACTCAGGGTAAACTTGCTCACCATAAATGCCGCTTTGCCCCTGCAAAAACTTCTCCCCAAATTTGGTAAAATAAATATATGCAGTATGCCCTAATTGATGAAAGTGGTCGGTTAGCTGATCCAGCCGATAAGATTATTGTTTTTGTCGCATTGGTAACGAAATCCTTACTTAATCTAGACAAAATTATTCCCCAAATTAAGAAAAAACTTCCCCAAAAAGGTAAAAGAGGCAAAGAAAAGACCCTCGCTGAAATTAAATTCAGTAAAACCGGAGAAAAGACTAGATGTCAAACACTTCAGGTTATTGCCCAAAAAGATTTTAAACTATTCATTCTGGTAATAGATAAGGAAGGAAGAAAAATTATTGATGACCCAGCAAATTATGCCCTTTTAATCGCAACTTTGCTTAAACCAGCAATAAAGAAATTTCCTGATTTAGCCCACATAATTATAGATAGACATTTTACTTATATCCTTCACAGAGAAAAATTTAATGATTTGGTCCAAAAAATTCTTAATAAGAAACTTTTCGTGGAACATTTAGATAGTCAACAAAATACGATAGTTAGTTTGCCAGACTTTGTTGCCGGTTCGATGGCAGAAGCTTACAATAAGAAGAATTTAAGATATAAGAAGATTATCCAAAAATTAATAATCTTAGAAAAGAAAACTACCTGGAGAAAACTTGCCCAACAAAAAAGGTAAAAGCTTAAAGGAGTCCGGAAAAACCGGCGTCCTGCTTTTACCAATGATACTTATATCATCTTATATCATCTTTGTCAAGTCTTTATTAATATTTGAGAACTTAAAATTATGTTATGAAGAAGATTAATTTTAAAGTTACCAATTTCTTACCTTTGCTTTTATTTCTTTTCCTTCTTCCTTCACTTTTCCTCAATATCTTTTTCTTTCGTGAAATTAAAAAGAATGAGGAAGGAATTAAGGTTTTGGGAGTCATTGACGGTGACACCCTTGTTTTAGAAGGGAAAGTGCGTCTTAGGTTAAGAAACATGGATGCGCCGGAATTGGAGCTTTGCGGTGGCAAAGAGGCGAAAGAGGAATTGGAAAAATTGGTAAGCGGCAAAAAAGTGGTTGTCCAAGAGCAGGTAATTGATCAATGGGGCAGGCCCATGGCCTTGGTTTATGTGGGGCAAAAATTAGTCAATGAAGAAATGTTAAAAAGCGGTTGGGCCAGGTTTCATAGCGATAGTAGCTCCCAAAGAGAAGTTTTAAAACTGGCCAATGATGAAGCCAAGAAAAAGCCTTTGGGGATTTGGAGCTCAAAATGCCAACAAACTAAAAATCTGGAAAATCCCAAGTGCATTATTAAAGGCAATCTTGACCTAAATTCAGGCAGAAAGATTTATTATTTTCCCGGCTGCAGTCAATACAAATTTACTATCATCGAAAAAGACATTGGTGAAAATTGGTTTTGTACTGAAAAAGAAGCCCAAGAGGCCGGTTTCGTCCGCTCAAAAACCTGTCCTTAATATAGGGAACTTTAATGAACACAGATATGGTGGGGAGCTAACACCCTATAACATTGACTTTTACTTCTTTTTGTTTTAGTATCCTTTTATGTCTCCTGAAGCTAAACGAGAAAAAAAGTCAGCTAGACCTGAAGATCCAATAGAATCTATGCTTGAGAAATGTAAGAGATATGGTAAGGCCTATGATATGGTTACTCGTGGTTATGATGGAAAAGAATATGGATATGGTGAAGAAGTGGAGAGATTAAGGCCAGAGATAATTGAATTAACTGCAAATAATCTTGTCAAGGCTGAGCCAGTAGAAAGAAAAAAAATTATTGAACAAGCAATTGATTCTATAAATAAAGGAACTTGGCATATGGCTCATTTAGATTATATTGAAACATATTTTGTAAAAGATACATTATTGCGAGTTTTAGAAATTATTGCTTCCAATAAAGATAACTAGTTCGAACATCATCCACGATGGGGAGCCAGTAAGAGAAAGTTAACGATTTATGGGTTGCCTCGCTTCGCTCGGTGACCAAATTGAGCGGAATTTTATGCGAAAAAATCAATTGACGGTTTTGTTGCCAGCGAAGCTGGCAGTAGAAGAAAATTTTTTTACAAAAATTGTATATTTACATAAAAGGAGAAATAACTATGTCAGAGAGTATCCATATTGGTGAGTGGATTTGTGAGAGAAAACCGCGAGTAAAAGAATTTTTTACTGGTGAAGGATGGGATTCTTTTGCTAAACAAGACTGGCAGTTCGTTATCGAAGAAAATAAGTACCGAATTGGAGAGATGATTGCAAAACGTCTCGGAGAAGGTAAGAAAATCTTGGACCTAGCTTCTGGCTCTTGGCAGTATGTTCCAACGCATACTACCGTTGATAATTCACGAGAGATGCTCTTGCGTAATCCTGTCTCCCACCGATTGTTATTCGACTTGGACGAACTTACCGAAGGACATTTACTTCCGTTACAGGACCGGTTTGATGCAGTACTTTTTTGCTTTGGTTATAATTATGTAAAAGATCCAATCGCTGTGTTTAGGGAAGCAAAACGGCTCTTGCAGCAAGAAGGAAAAATATTTGTTGCAGGCGGTATTAGCGGTGGTTGTCCCGACTTTTCATTGAGATCATTTGATGCAGATAAAATCAAAGCCGAACTTGAAGATTTAGGGTTAGAAGCTATTGTACACAATGTGGTTGACGCTTCGGGTTTGCCAATGGAATTCAAAATAATGGAGGCTGCTGAATGTATTCCAGAAAAACAGAGATTGGTTAACGAAAATGTTAGAAGGGTTAAAGCTGCGCTTAGGCGTTTTGAAAAGCGGCTACGTAGAGATTACACGACGATTATGGGAGCACGGAAAACATCCGATGCCAACTGGGCAACTCAAGAAGAAATTCATCTAAGAGTAGAATTAGAAGCGTTTAGGCAGGCTGGAAGACAGCTCGAGGAAAAATTTGGCGTTCAGACATTCATCATTCCTCACTCGCCACTCAAAAAAGACTTCAAACTAGAAGACCTCAGATTCTCCTATGTCGGGCTTGTTCTTGTGGGCGAGAAACTCGCTAAGAACGACAGTCAGGAATTTCTGCGCCAAGTACACGAAGCAGCAGGAAAGTTATTGCAAGACCGTGTCGAGGTTAACGGGAGTTATGTCATTGAAAACGCTGAAAAAATGGCTGAACACCTAAACAAAGAATTTCAGCGTACAGGTAAAGTAAAACACATCTTCTTTTTGTCTCCACATACTTTTTTGTACCCTTCGCTTTACGGCGACATCCAGAGTTTTCGAAAACAAGTTTTTGAGAAGTCTGGTATTCCAAAGAGAATCATCGAACGTGACCTCCACCGGGCGCTTTGGAACGACGAACTCGCGGTTAAAGACATTTATTCTCGCTTACAAGTTGCACGGAAGCTTGCAAAAACAGTTGAGAAGAGGGGTTATCTCTAGCTTATAATATTTTACTAGCGAGCCTCACTTTAAGTGTATGAAGTCAGCTTCAGAAAGCCCAGTTTAATGGGCTTTTGGTTGTGGTAGAATAAGCAGGAATATGGAATTTTCAATAAGACTTGTTAAGAAAGAAGAAATTTCTGCGGTGGTGTCTATTTATGCAGAGGCGTTTAATAAAGCTGGTATTGGTGAAGAATGGACTCAACGGAAAGCTGAGGAATTTATGAATTGGTGGTTTGAGCATCAACCTGATTTATTTTTTGTAACCATCTATAAAGAGCAATTGGTTGGAGGTATAGTTGCTGGAATTAAACCTTGGTGGGATGGTAAACATCTTGTAGACGGTGAGTTATTTGTTCATCCAGACTTTCAAAGACAGGGAATTGGGAAAGGGTTGGTTAGAACACTTTTGAAGGAGGCAATTCGTAAATATGAAATTGTTGAGTTTGAAGGTTTAGTAGATAAAGGTCATGAATTTCCCCTTAGTTGGTATAGAGAAATTGGGATGAAAGAAACGAGTCTTGTTCATATTGCTGGAAACCCTAAAGAGATTTTGAAAAAACTAAGCTAGTTCGAACACCATCCATAACGGGGAGCAGCTAGCCCTATAGTTTGACAAGTGTCCCCGAACATATTATACTCTGTGTCATGAATGCAAACGAATCCAAAGAAGGTGGTCAAGAAAAAAGTCTGGATCGGCGTATTGAATTTGTAACTGGCGATATAACAGACATAGAGGCTGACGCAATAGTTTGTCCTTCATTATTTGATTTAGATGTTATTTATACTGGTGTTGCTGGTGCAATTATGCGCAAAGGTGGAGATAAAATCTTTGCAGAAGCACGAGCAATTGGTGAAAAAGCTAAAAGAGAGAATCCTGAAAACGAATTCCCAGTTCCTTTATGTTCAGCTCATTTAACCAATGCAGGCAATTTACCAAAAGCCAAATATGTAATTCATTCTGTAGCTGTAGATTTTATAGAAGACGATTTGGGCTGTGACGCAGCTGTAGTTTTTAGAAGTGCCTGGAATGTTTTGGAGATTGCCGATGCGAACGGCCTTAGCTCGGTTGCCTTTCCAGCATTAGGAGCAGGTCTTTATCAAGTTCCATTAGAACAATCATTTGGGGCGATAGCTCAAGCGGCAGACAGATTTTTTAAAGAACATCCAAATACAAGTCTAAAGGCTATAAAGTTGGTTTCATTCGACCCAAAATTTCCCAAGCCATCATTGATCGAGGAACTTAATGTTGATCAATTAGTAAGATCTCTCAGAGATAGAAACAATTAGCCCCCACTTAAAAGTTAATAAAACTAGTCCGAACATCGTCTCCACCTTCGCCAAGGCTTCGGCGGACAGACACACTTCTTAAATTCAGTGTAAACGATGGGGAGCAGAAACTCTCCAGGTGTGAACCTAGTTCACCTTTAAGGTGGGGGATAAGGTGGAAAATATCCCGATGTGTCTACCTAACCCACATCGGATGTGTCTACCTAAATAAAGTTCAATAGTTCGAACCATCGAACCAACGGGCCTAACGGACCTGTCCAAGCCCGGCTGAAATAGGAAATATTTTTATGTAAGGTTCATAGGTAATTGTTAATTTTGGTCTGTTGGCTGTAGTAGCGTTTTCCTTTGTTGCTATGCTAATATAATTATTTACATTAATGCTGTGCATGAATATTATGCCAAAATAGGTTTGCGACATCATCTTCTCTAAAGCATGGGGTGGGATTTCAAGACTATACCAATTAGAAGCTACAGGCACACTATCAGTTACCCTGTTTTGATATTGCCTGTAGAAAAAGTCCTCAAAATCAGTTCCTTCACCTTGTGCTCCTGCTGTTGTCCAGTTATTACCAGTTTTCCAGATATTCCAAGTAACCTCAGTCTCGACCCAATTTGTTAGACAATAACCAAGAAAATCAGAAAGGGTATCTGTCCCAGTTTTAGCAGTAAGATAAAATTCAAGTAATGCTGGACTGATAAACTTAAGTTTTTTGGGTAAACCCTGTTTCCAAAGTTCAAAATCTATCATATATCTACTCTGATAGGTCATGTCAGCACCTCTACCGCTAACAGCTGTAGTATCTGAACCATAATTAGTGGTAGCACTCCAGGGATATGTTGCTATCATAGTATCCTTACCATCAATTGTTCCACTATTACCAAGTTGAAAAACTTTTGTTATTGCCATTTTTACTTTTTGTTTCTATCTTCAATTATATGGAGCCAAAATAAAAAATCAAGCACGAGTTTGTGCCTAAAAAAGTAATATAAAGACGATGTTTTGGTTGATTTTGTGGAAAATTGTATGTATGGCTTATTATTTTACCGAAAAGATACGGAAACAGATGGGGAAAAATATAAGAAAGATAAGAAAGCAAAAGAAATTAAAACAAGTTGAGGTAGCGGTAGATGCAGGCTTAAATGCAAGTTATTACGGAAAAATTGAACGGGGTTTAGTTAATCCTTCTTTAAAGAAACTCTACAGAATAATAAAAGCTTTAGGTGTCCACTCTTCCGAAGTTTTGCCGTTTTAAAATTGACTTTACCAGCCTTTCCTGATAAAATTTCCTTGGAGTAAGAATTTTGAGGTGGGGTGACCCACCTTTAAATTTAAAAAATACAACATACAACATAGAACATAGTAATCATGGCAGCACTTAAAGCAAGAACCGAATTTGCGTCAGCTTTAAACCAAATTTGTGCCGAACACGGCATTGAAATTGAGGTGGTTTTAGATTCGATTAAAGAAGCCTTGCTGGCTGCCTATCGTCGTGATTTTGGTATGGAGGAGGAAGCCAATTACGAAGCAGAAATTAACAAAGAAACTGGTGAAACCCATCTTTATCTTTTAGGGAAAAAGAAGAAAGAAGTTACCCCACCTGGATTTGGCAGAATTGCCGCCCAAGTGGCTAAACAAGTTCTCATTCAAAAAATCAGAGAGGCTGAAAAATCTTCCATTCTCAACGAATATGCCAAAAGAATTGGAAGTTTGGTCAGCGGTCGTATTATTCGTTTTGATGGCCCTCAGGTGATTGTTGATATTGACCGCACCGAAGCGATTATGCTCAAGGCGGAACAGGTTCTCCCAGAGAATTACAAAATTAGTCAGCGCTTAACCTTTTATATTAAGGGGATTGAAGAGTTGGGTAAAGGTCAGCAAATTATTGTTTCTCGAGCCGACAAAAATTTAGTTGAAGGTCTTTTTAAAAGAGAAGTTCCGGAAGTATCTTCGGGTGTGGTAAAAATTAAAGAAATTGCCCGTGAGGCAGGGAATCGCTCTAAAATTGCCGTTTTTTCCACCCAAGCCGGTGTTGACCCGGTGGGTTCTTGTGTCGGCCAAAAAGGCGTCCGAGTGCAAGCGGTCATTAATGAAATTAATGGCGAAAAAATTGACATTATCCAATACAGTGAAGATATTGTTAAATTTATCGCCGCGGCTCTTTCCCCGGCGGAAAAAATTAAGGTTGAGGTTGATGAAAAGAAAAAGACAGCGGTTGTCACCGTTCCTGAAGACCAACTTTCTTTGGCCATTGGCAGGGATGGACAAAATGTCCGCCTAGCGGTCAAATTGACGGGTTATAAAATAGATATTAAGGGAGACCTTGTTTCTCGCCCTGCTCGAAATAAGGGAGCAAAAGAAATTACTCCTAAGGAAAAGAAGGTAGTTAAAGTGACCAAAAAAGTGGCGAAAAAAGGGGATAAAGAGAAAAAAGGGAAAAAGAAATAAGGAAACCCTTGTTTCTCGCCTTACTCGAAATAGTGGTAGGTGATATGTCTTTTCATTTAGGGAATCAAAATTTTTATGAAAAACAAGACAACCAAAACTGGTTTAGCATCTTCAATCACCAATTTGGAGCCCAGACCTCCGGTGGTTGTCATCCTCGGTCATATTGATCACGGTAAAACAACCCTCCTTTCTAAAATCAAAGAAATAGATTTAACCAGAAAAGAGCATGGCGGGATTACCCAGCACATCGGTGCTTATCAAGTAGAAGTTGGCGATATGGGATACGTGAAAGGTGATACGAAAGAGCAAAAAAAACATATTGCATCTCACGTCTCTCGTATCACTTTTATAGATACTCCAGGGCACGCGGCTTTCAATCAAATGAGATCTCGCGGAGCAAAAATTGCCGATTTAGCGGTTTTGGTGGTGGCAGCCAATGAAGGAGTAAAGCCTCAGACCATAGAAAGTCTCAAATTTATCAAAGAAGCCGGTATCAATTTTCTGGTGGCTTTAAACAAAATTGATTTACCTGAAGTTAATCTTGAAAATGCCAAAAGAAATTTGGTTGACAATGGTATTTTGATTGAAGGTTTTGGCGGTGATACTGTCGTTGTTCCAGTTTCTGCTAAAGAGGGCAAGGGGATTAACGATCTTTTAGAAATGATTTTGCTTTTGGCCGAAATGATGAATCTTAAAGGTAGTCCTCAAGCCAAACTTGAAGCCAGTGTGATTGAGTCGAGAATTAATTCACATAAAGGACCTTTAGCTACCATTTTAGTTCGTAATGGCAGTTTAAAAGTTGGTGATGAAATTAAGGTGGAAAAGGCTTGGGGTAAAATTCGGGCGATGTTTGACGAAAAAGGGCAATCGGTGAGTCAAGCCTTACCGAGTCAACCAGTAGAGGTTTTGGGCTTCAAAACCGTACCGGTGGTTGGTGGCAAGGTGGAAATCGCCAAAGATAAAATTTTAAATGAATTACCGACTTTATTTCGAGCGTTAGCGAGAAACAAGGTTTCCTTATCTAAAGAAAATGTTACTAAAGTTTCATTAAAAGAGTCTCAGGACCAAATGCCAAAATTAGTTATCATTCTGAAGGCGGATACGGAAGGGAGCTTGGAGGCAATTAAGAATAATTTACCTGAAGGTTGTCAAATTATTAAAGCTGAAGTTGGTGAAGTTAATGATTCAGATATTTTAATGGCAGCCACCAGTTCGGCCGAAGTAATTGTCTTTAATATCAAAAACCCCCATCAGATAAAAAAATTGGCGGAAACAGAAAAAGTCAAAATTTCTTCTTATCAAGTGATTTATGAATTGTTGGAGGATGTAGAAAGAAAAGTTTTGAAGGTAATGGAACCGACCATTGATGAAGAGGTTTTAGGCAAAGCAGAAATTCTCGCCGAATTTGCGATGAAAGAAAGAATCGCCGGCTGCCGTGTGATTGAGGGAGAAATTAAAAAGAGTGACAAAATTCATCTTTTAAGAAACTCCCAAATAATTAATGAAGTTCGTTTGAAGTCAATGAGAACGGGTAAAGAAGATGTTCAACAAGTCAAAAAAGGTGAGGAATTTGGTGTTATTTTAGCCCCTAACGTTGACTTTAATGTGGGCGATGTGTTAGTATCTTATCGTTAGCCCCAAACCGGACAATGAAAGATTATTACGATTTTACTCCGGTCGAAGAATCCCTGTCCACTGCTCATAATTTAACGATTGTTCTTCCTATGAGCTTAAACCAAGACAAAGTCGCCTCAGCCTTGGCTTTGTATCTTTCGTTGCGAAAAGCCAACCGTCAGGTCAATGTTGTTTGCTCCCGACCAATGATTGTTGAATATTCTTCCCTGATAGGCGTGGATAAGATTAAAAATAAACTTAGTGGTAGAAATTTAGTTGTTTCCTTTGATTATTTGGAGGATTCGATTGAAAAGGTAAGTTATAATATTGAAAACAACAAATTTAATTTGGTTATTCAACCTAAAGAAGGTTATCCGCCCGTGTCAACGGAAAAAATCCAATATTCTTATTTTGGTGAGCAGGCTGATATGATTTTTATCATCGGTGCGACTTGCTTTGAAGACCTGGGAGAGATTTATTTTGGCAATAAAACTTTTTTTCAAGAAGGCTCGACGGTTAATATTAATATCAATCAAGCCAGCAAACCTTTCGCCAAGATTAACTTGATCAATCCTCAAATGGCCAGTTTTGGGGAGTTTGTGACTTTCTTTTTGTCGAGCCTAAAGATGCCCGTTGATGAAGATATTGCCAGTAATTTACTTCTAGGAATTGAAAGAGCGACCAATAACTTCTCTTTAACCAAGTCAACACCAGTGACTTTTGAAGCCGCTGCTTTTTGTCTTCGCGCCGGAGCCAGAAAGCCCTTAAGAGAATTTATCGAAGAAAAAAAGGCAGAGGAAAGAAAAGGAAAAGAAGAAAAAACCGAAGAAGTCGAAACTTTAAAAGTCAAGCCTTCACCTGATTGGTTTAAACCCAAGATTTATAAGGGCGATACGAAAATTTAGACAAGATTTTGGACAAAGTAAGTTTTGGGAAAATCTTTTTTTAACGCCTGATAAGCTTTTAAAGCGGCTGGTTTGGTTTCGAAAATTCCAAAAACAGTTGGCCCTGAACCACTCATTAGGGTACCCAAAGCCCCATTTTCTAACATCAATTTTTTAATTTTTAAAACAGCCGGACAAAAATTGGGGACCCAAAATTCAAAATCATTGTGAAGATTTTTGGCGATTTTTTTAATGTTGCCCTCTTTAATCGCTTCAATCATTTCTTCAAATTGTTTTTTACCAATTTGACTATAGTTAACATGAGTGTAAGCCCATTTGGTCGAAACGGCTTGATTAGGATTACTTAAAAGCAAATTCATTTTTGGTGTTTGGGGCAGAGGTTGTATTTTTTCACCGAGATGAGTAGCCAATTTAGTTCCGCCAACCAACTGATAAGCAACATCCATGCCAATTTTAAGACCAAATTTAATCAGCTCTTGGGTATTTAAACCAAGATTCCAGATTTTATTAAGACCAATTAAAGTTTGGGCGGCATCGGTGCTGCCGCCACCTAGACCGGCGGCTACCGGAATTTTTTTGTCAATTTTAATCACCACTCCCTTTTTAATTTTCATCACTTTTTTAAGAAGGAGAGCGGCTTGATAGACAGTGTTAACCTCATTTAAAGGAATATTTTTGTCATTACAAAAGACTTTAATTTCATCCTTTTTGGTTTCTTGAAGATGAATGCGGTCAAAAAGTGAAACCTGTTGAAGAATAAACTTCACTTCATGGTAACCGGAAGAAAGTTTTTTTAGAATTGAAAGGCCGAGATTGATTTTGGCCGGAGCTTTAAGACAGATTTTTTTCATCCTCTTGTTAAACAGAGCCTTTTTTGTTAAAATGACTTTTTAGAATATGTCTTTAAGTTTAGACGAAAAACAAAAAATTATCAAAAAATTTGCTCAAACCAAGGGTGATACTGGCTCGCCTGAAGTGCAGATTGCCCTTTTGAGTTATAAAATTAAAAATTTAACTGATCATTTGAAAGAGCATAAAAAGGATGTTCACTCACGCCGGGGTTTATTGTCCATGGTGTCTAAAAGAAGAAGACTTCTTGCTTATCTTCTGAAGAAAGACGAGGCAAGATACAAAACTATTGTGGAAGAGTTGAAATTAACTAAGTAGTTTTTCATTAATGAAAATTATTTCCAAATCAGTTGAAATTGGCGGCAAGGAATTAACCCTAGAGGTTGGTCGTTTTGCCGCTCAAGCCAACAGCGCCGTTTTGGCCCGTTACGGCGATACTATGGTTTTGGCCACGGTGGTGGCGGCCAAGCCTCGAGAAGATCTCGATTATCTCCCTTTAGGCGTGGAATATGTGGAAAGGCTTTATGCCGGGGGAAGGATTAAGGGTTCCCGTTGGGTCAAGCGAGAAGGAAGGCCTTCGGATGAAGCGACTTTAACCGCCCGTTTGATTGACCGTTCGGTTCGTCCTTTATTCCCCGAAGGCTATAAAAATGAAATTCAGGTGGTTATTACCGTTTTGTCGGTTGATAGCGAGAATAGTGCTGATATCCCCGCTATTGGGGCTGTTTCAGCCGCCTTGGCCATTGCCGATATTCCCTGGGAAGGCCCGATAGGAGCAGTCAGGGTCGGTTTTGTGCCGAAAAACGGCGAAGGCGTTTTTATTATTAACCCAACCTATCAAGATTTAGAATTTTCAGAATTAGACTTGGTGGTTTCCTCAACCGAAAAGGCCATTATCATGTTGGAGGGGGGGGCAAAAGAAATTACTGAAGAAACGTTATTGAAAGCCATCGAATCCGGGCAAAAAGAATCGCTAAAAATTATTAAAACAATTAATGAATTAGTTAAAGAGGTTGGTCAGAAAAAAGAAAAATTTACCCCTGTCGAAATTAAGGCTAGTTTAATTAATCAAATCGAAAAGGAAGTCAAAAAAGAAGTTGAAGAAGCAGTGAGTTTGATGGCGAGTAAAGAAGGTCCAGGCGGTGTTTTGGAAGAAATCAAACAAGCAGTGGTGGAAAAATATCCTGAGGAGAAAAAAGACCAGATTGTCAGAATTATTGAAAAATTATTTAAAAAAACGATGAGGAATCAGATTTTGACTAAAGGTAAAAGACCGGATGGTCGGAAACCAACCGAAGTCAGGCCGATTGAGATTGAGGTTGGTATTTTACCACGAACTCACGGTTCGGCGATGTTTAAACGCGGTAACACCCAAGCCTTAACCGTGACTACCCTCGGTTCACCCTCTTTAGAACAGCTGATTGAAAGTATGGAGGGTGAAGAAACGAAGCGTTATATGCATCACTATTACATGCCGCCTTTTTCTATGGGTGAAACAGGCAGGGTTGGTTGGCCTTCCCGTCGGGAAATTGGCCACGGAGCTCTAGCCGAAAAGGCCCTTGAAGCCGTTCTTCCCTCGGAAGAAAAATTTCCTTACGCGATTAGAATTGTTTCGGAAATTATGTCCTCTAATGGTTCGACGTCAATGGCTTCGGTTTGCGGCTCAACTTTATCTTTAATGGATGCAGGGGTGCCGATTAAGGCTCCGGTTTCCGGAATTGCCATGGGGATGGTCAGCGAGGGCGAAAAACAGGTTATTCTTTCCGACATTATTGGCTTGGAAGATTTTGATGGCGATATGGATTTTAAAGTGGCCGGGACACAAAAGGGACTGACGGCGATTCAAATGGATGTCAAGACCAAAGATTTGACGGTGAAAACTCTCCAAAAAGTTTTGACCCAAGGTAAAGAAGGCCGGGATTTCATTTTAGGAAAAATGCTTGAGGTTTTACCCTCTTCTCGAACTCAGGTCTCTAAATTTGCCCCGAAAATTGAAGTGGTTCATGTGCCGGTGGAAAAGATTGGTGAAATCATTGGCCCTGGTGGCAAGATTATCAGAAAAATTATTAGCGAAACTGGGGCCGCCATTGACGTTGAAGATGACGGCAGTGTTAATATTTCTTCACCTGACCAAGAAGCTGTTAAGCGAGCGGTTGAATGGGTTAAGAGTTTAGTCCGTGAAGTTAAGCCGGGTGAAGTTTTTGAAGGCACAGTTAAAAGAATCCAGCCTTTTGGCGCCTTTGTTGAAGTTTTGCCTGGCAAAGATGGCTTAGTTCATGTTTCTCGGATGTCTAAGGATTTTGTCAAAGACCCTTCAGATGTGGTCACTGTTGGGCAGAAGGTCAAAGTGAGGGTGACGGAAATTGATGACCAGGGCCGGATTAACCTTTCCATGCTTTTTGGTGATGAAAATGAAAGCCAGGAAAAACTCCCTCGCTTTAACCGTCGATAATCTTGTTTTCGCTTACTTTTTTTGTTAAGCTAGTTGTTAAGATAAGAACCTGTCGCCTAAGGCGACAGAACCTTGTTTTTCAAAAAGTAAAACTTTTTTCAAAATGACTAATAAACCTGTCCTTCTTCAAGAAGTTGCCAATTTGGAAAAAAAATTAGACTCTGTAAGTTTGCCGCCGGAATTAAAAGAAAAAGCCGAGGATATGACCCAGCGTTTATCAAGGATGGCGCGTTTTGGCGAATACTCGGCTGAATATGAAAAAACCACCCATTATATCGATTGGATAACTAGTTTACCCTGGGATAAACGGAGTGAGGATATTTTAGATTTACAAAACACGAAAAAGATTTTGGATAAAAATCATTATGATTTGGTGCAGATTAAAGAAAGAATTTTAGAGTATATAGCGGTTTTAAATTTAAATTTTAAGAAAAGCGAGTCTCGTTTAAGAGCTCCAATTTTATGTTTTGTCGGTTTGGTGGGAACCGGTAAAACGACGGTTGCCTGTTCTATTGCCGAAGCCATGGGGAGAAAATTTGCCCGGATACCTTTCGGTGGCTTAGGCGACCCTTTGGATTTAAGGGGTCAATCACGCTTAAGGGCCGATGCCGAACCTGGTTTAATCATTAAAGCCTTAAGAAGAAGCGGCACCAAAAATCCAGTCATCCTTTTGGATGAAATTGACCGTGTTACTGATGAAGGGCGTTCAAGTATCATGGGAGTGTTGGTTGAACTTTTAGACCCAGAACAAAATAACTTTTTTCAAGACCATTTTATTGATTATCCATTTGATTTATCCGAAGTTCTTTTTATTACCACCTGCAACAATACGACTAATATTTCTGTGGCCGTCATGGATAGGTTGGAACCGATACAGATGCCTTCATATACCGATGAGGAAAAGATTGTCATTGGCCGAGATTATATTTTGCCCAGATCTTTAGAAGAGTCAGGTTTAGACAAACAGACGGTCCAAATTGATCCTGAAGTTTGGGCCAAAACCGTTCGTCCCTTAGGCTATGACGCCGGCATTAGAACTCTAGAAAGAACAATCAATGGTATTTGTCGTAAAATTGCCAAAATGAAGGTTGAAGGCAAGGGCCAAAGTTTTCATTTAACTACAGACAATATTAAAGAATTTTTACCAACTTGGTAATTTAATTAATTAAACTAAAATTTAAAATGGGAATAGAAGAGAAACAACAGAAATTAAAAGAAATTGCAAAACGAGTGGGGGGATGTAAAAAATGCCCACTATGGAAAAATCCGAAGGCTGTTCCTGGTGAGGGGAATCCGGAAGCGGAAGTTATGCTAACAGGTGAGGCTCCAGGGTATTACGAATCGGTTCAAGGAAGACCATTTGTGGGAGCGGCGGGGCAACTATTAACACAATTGTTGAAATCCATTGGGCTTGAGCGAACACAGGTATTTATTTGTAATATGTTAAGACACCGCCCGCCGGAAAATCGTGACCCACTGCCTCAAGAAATTGAAGCTTGTGCGCCCTTTTTGGATAAACAAATAGAAATTATTGACCCACGGATAATTGTCACTTTAGGCAGGTTTTCCCTAAGTAAGTTTTTGCCCGGTGAGTATATTTCAAAGATTCATGGTCAGGCCCGCTTTGTTGATTTTGCCGGTAAAAAAAGAATTATTATTCCGATGTATCATCCGGCGGCGGCTTTAAGAAGTAGTATAATGATGGAAGAAATCAAAAAAGATTTTCAAAAAATTGTTCAATTTTTAGAAAGGAGTCAAGAAGTATTGGAAACTCAGGTGGTTGAGAATAAAAATAAAAATGAATCCGACCAAATGAGTTTGATATAAAAAATGTTTTTAACAACGAATCTTCGATTTAAACCAGGAATTAATCAAGATAAAAAAATATTAAAGATAATCTCTTTGGGAGGATTTGGGACAGTGACACAAAACCTTTTTGTCTATGAATACCAGGATTCAATTTTAATAGTTGATTGCGGTATTGGTTTTGTGGAAAGAAGAATGAAAAAGACAGAACTCATTGTTCCTGATTTCAATTATCTGGTGCAAAATAGAGAAAAAATTAGAGGTATTGTCATCACCCATGGTCATGAAGACCATATGGCGGGCTTGCCCTTTTTGTTACCAAAATTAAAAAAAGAAGTCCCTATTTACGCGGCGCGCTTAACAACTGCTTTAATTGAAGAAAAGCTTGGAGAACATGGGCTAACCAATAAAATTAATATTATTGATTCCGAAACTCGTCTTAATTTAGGCCCTTTTGCTTTGAACTTTATTTATATTACTCATTCTATTCCCGATACCTTTCATGTGGTTATCCAGACCCCTGTTGGCATTATCTATCATGCGAGCGATTTTAAATTTGACTGGACACCGGTAATGAGCCGGCAAACCGAAGTGGGGAAAATCGCGCTGTCTGGCAACCAGGGCGTCGATTTACTTTTGTCAGATAGTTTAAGGAGTGAAAAAGCGGGTTATACTCTTTCCGAACAGATGATTGAAGAATCTTTTGAAAGGGAGATTAAAGATTGTCGTGGCAAATTTTTGGTGACCACCATGTCTTCCAATGTTTCCCGTTGGCAACAAGCCATTAATGTGATGGTCGCTCATCAAAGGAAAATTGTCATTGTTGGTCGTTCAGTAGAAAAGGTTATAAGTATCGCGCAAAAAATAGGTTATTTACATATTCCCAAGGGATTTTTAATTCCGATTGGGAGAACAAAATATTTTAAGCCTGAACAATTGGCTTTTCTCATTTCTGGCAGTCAAGCTCAGGTCGGTTCGGCCCTAGAGAAAGTAATTCATGAGGAAAGAAGAGATGTGACGATTAATCCGGGTGATAAGGTGGTTTTTTCCGCCGATTATATTCCTGGTAATGAGATCGCGATTCATAGTTTAATTGATAAGCTTTCCTTTCTCGGTGCCGACGTTTCCTACTCGGAAATTTCCGATGACATTCATGTTTCTGGTCATGGGGCTCAAGCCGACATGGCTCTTTTGATTAGCCTAACCAGGCCTCGCTGGCTCTTGCCGATTGGCGGGGCGCCTCGACAGATGAAACAGTTTGCTTTATTGGCTCAAAGAATGGGTTGGATGGAGGAAAAGATTCTTTTACCAGGAAAAAATCAAACTATCATCATGATGACTGGCGGTCAGGTAAAATTAGGCCCCAAAATCTCCCTTCATCCCCAGTTTGTGGTGTGATAGAATTAACACAAAGGAAAAAACATGCCCCGTGGAAGAAGGCGAAAGCCATTTAAATTAAAACTTAAAAAAACAACTGTCTATACCTTCTCAAGTGTAGCTCTTTTTGCCCTGTCTGGAATCATTGTTCTCTCTTTTTCCAGACAAGGTCCCTTTTTAACCAAAATTTTTATTCTTTTAAATCATTATTTTGGTTGGGGAATTATTTTTTTGCCCTTTTTGTTGATTGTCGCGGGCTTAATGCTTTCCCGGCTCCAATGGCGGATTAGCCGTCCTAATGTTTTTGTCGGTGGTTTATTACTGATGGTTTCTTTGATTGGACTGACTCGTTCCGGTTTTGTCGGTTTTGAAATTTGGCAAAATCTGGCTTTTTTAATTACCGCCATCGGTGCTTTTTTGGTTCTTTTCGGTTTTGTTTTTATTGGTTTTGTGGTTACTTTTAATACTTCTTTAGAAGAGATGTTTATCTTTTTCGGGAAATTATTTTCGGCCATGAGAAAGATAACCAATCGTTCTCAATTTACGGGGCGAAAATTACCCTTTGAAGTTAGGGAAGAAAAAAGAAAGGCTTTCAAAGAGGCTCACCCGATGGGAGAACCGACAAAATTGGCACCCTCTTTGGACGAAGCGGCGTTAAGTAAAACGATGGCGACTAATTTGTCTTTAGAGGGACAGGTTTGGGAATTTCCACCCTCCACTATTTTGGATGAGAGTCTTTCCGGCAAAGCCGATCGCGGCGATATCAAAAAGAATGCCGAAATTATTGAAAAAACCCTCGAGTCATTTGGCATTTCAGCGCGAGTGGTTGAGGTGAACCTGGGGCCGGCGGTCACTCAATACGCCCTGGAAATTGCTTTGGGAACAAAATTGTCAAAAGTCACGGCTTTGTCCACCGATTTAGCTTTGGCTTTGGCGGCGCCAACCGGTCAAATCAGAATTGAGGCTCCTATTCCCGGTCGGTCTTTGGTTGGGGTTGAAGTTCCCAATCGTAGTTTGGAATTTGTTTCCTTAAAACGGATGTTAACTTCTGAGCAGATGAAAAGGAGTAAATCCAAATTGGCTGTTGCCTTAGGCTTGAATGTCTCTGGTGAACCGGTGATTGCCGATATTGCCCGTATGCCTCACGTTTTGATTGCCGGGGCAACCGGTAGTGGTAAGTCGGTTTGTATTCAAACCATCATTTCTACTATTCTTTTCCGGGCTTCGCCGGCCGAGGTGAAACTTATTTTGATAGATCCCAAAAGAGTTGAGTTGACTCAATATAATGGTATTCCCCATCTTTATTCACCGGTGATTGTTGAGCCCGATAAGGTTCTTTCCGCTTTAAGGTGGACCATTCAGGAAATGGATCGGCGTTATAAGCTTTTTGCCGAGAATGGTGTCAGAAATATCGATGGTTATAACGAACTGTCTGGTTTTGCCGCCCTACCCTATATGGTGATTATCGTTGATGAGCTGGCTGACATCATCATGTTCGCTCCGACCGATGTCGAAGATGCCATCTGTCGTATTGCCCAGATGGCTCGGGCGACCGGGATTCATTTGATTGTTTCTACCCAACGGCCGTCGGTTGATGTTATTACTGGTTTGATTAAAGCCAATATTTCTTGCCGTATTGCTTTTAATGTTTCTTCTCAAGTTGATTCCCGTGTCATTATCGATACGCCGGGAGCAGAAAAGTTATTAGGCCGAGG
>Ga0315274_10003324_pt1 | contig 23965 bp, 19 predicted proteins | sample YL17G02_20_MG_FD_203700 | JGI IMG/M metagenome (GOLD analysis project Ga0315274, IMG submission 203700) | Sediment microbial communities from Yellowstone Lake, YNP, Wyoming, USA - YL17G02_20 | ecosystem: Environmental > Aquatic > Freshwater > Lake > Sediment | place: USA: Wyoming | collected...
CGGTACAATAGAGCAATTAGCCGAATGGATTGTGGTCCGAAGGAGATAGTCGTGGGCAAGATCACAAACAGCAAGGATCTGATCATGGTCCTGCTCTATGCAAAGGGGCACCAGGGTCAGCAATGCGAGCCGATTCACGGCAAGACCAGATTCATGAAGACGGTCTTCTTGTTCGGTAAGGAAATACGACAGAAGTTCAACCTCGGCGAGAGTATCCCAGAAAGCGCGATGCCCAGTTTTGAAGCACAGGACTTCGGGCCATTCTCTGGAAAGGTATACGAGGACTTGGAGTTCCTGGTCGAGATGGGCCTTGTGGAAGCCTCATCGGGAAACGATGAGTTGCTTGAGGACGAGAGACTCGAATACGAGTTCTGGCAGGCAAAGGGGAAAGAGGGAAGTGATGAGTGGTCGTTTCCCATAGCATTTTCGTTGACCGATCTCGGCAAGGAGTTCGTCGAGAGCAGATTGAAAGACAGACTCTCTGCGGAACAGTGGGAGACCCTGGACAAGTTCAAGGCACAGTGCACATCTGCCTCGCTGGCCGCACTCCTTAAGTATGTCTATACTCGCTATCCTGAAACTACAACGCGATCCACAATCCGCGATCAAGTCCTGGGTCGATGAGCATGAGGATGAGACAGAAGAGATATTCTGAAAGAGCACTGGTCAGACAATGCCTCAAGACCATGAGGAGCAATCCCCATGTCCTCGCATGTTGCGAAGTACCTGTCTTGGGACGAAGTGTTGATTTGGCGTACATCCTCGATGATGTCCTGACAACCGTGGAGTTCAAGCTAAAGGATTGGCGGAAAGCAATAGTCCAAGCACGAGACCATTTGCTTGGAGCAGATTACTGCTACGTCTGCATGCCCAGACGGAGGATATCAGATGTGATGCGGTCTGAACTACTTGAAAGAGGCATCGGCTTGTTCTTCCTCCGCGAAGATGATGAGTGGCCGTTTGAGGAAGTAATCGAACCGAGGCGATCAGAACATACATGGGAAGTAGCGCGGCGATGGGCAGTTGACTATATTTACGAAAACGAAGGGAGAGTAGCGTGGCGGAACAAGAGAAGCATATAGTGGGGCCGCACCTCGCCAGATATGGAATTGCAGCAGACCAGAAGTACCTCATTGGAAATCTCCTGAATTCGTATGATGACCTCGTTATCAATGGCCGTATGGTCGCGCATATGGCAGCAGGCTTGGCCCTTTTCCTTGGCCAACGGGCTGTCGGCAAGCGTTATCTGATGGACCCAGAAACTCATGCCTTCCAACATGGCATTGAGTATCTCCAAGCCGCCAATACCAACGATGAAGGAGGTGACCAGCCGGAATCCACTACTGGCGGCACTGCTGTTAAGCTAAAGAGATCGATTGAGAAATTGATTGGCGCGTATGGCGATCCTATAAAGAGGGTAGTACTTGGCGACAAAAGCATCTTACCGACAGACTTCTCCGATCCAGGTGAGCGTAAGGAGTTCTGTCATCGCGTGCTCAAATTCCAGAAGAATGCCATAGCTCAGAGAGCACAAGAAAGCGAAGACGCTGAGTACTATGAGTTCCTCGAGGCCAAGGGCGTCGTCGCCGCCAGCACGTTCGTACCGAGGCTCATCATTGCGCCATACTTCTGCATGGACGGGAACACGTTCGATGAATGGGCCGAAGTGAACGTCTCCTGCGCAGAGGACTCATTCGCCGTGTCGCCGGAGCTAGATACCCCGTTGGCAGTCCAGATTGTGATCTCTCAGAGCGTCCTGTCCGACAGCGACCAAAGAAGACGCCTGATTGAACTTTACGATGGACTGGGGCCGACGACATTCCTTCTGTGGGTCGACTCATTCAGTGAACATGAGGCCGCCACCAAACTACTTGAGGCATTCGTCGAAATGATACGGGGGCTTAAGAGGCAATCCGGTAGTCGTGTAATCAATCTGTATGGGAGTTATTTCTCCGTAATCCTCTGCCATCTGGGGATTCTCGACGGTGCCACGCATGGACTGGACTATGGAGAGGAACGGTCCTTTGTGCCAGTGGGTGGGGGAATCCCTACCGCGAAATTCTATTTGCCGGCTCTCCATGTTCGGCTCCGCCCGGAGGACGCAATCCGTGCCGTACGCGCTCTTGACGGTCTTAAGGACAGAGACGCGTTCCTGAAGAACATTTGCGATTGCGAGCGATGCCGAAAGGTAATTGTGAATAATCCTGAGATTGATTTTGGAAACTACTTGCGGATGAAACGAGTGGGTACTCGTGCCATACCCTATCCCGAGACTAAGGACAATTCTGTAACGCATTACATGCTGTGCAAGAAGGAGGAGTTCGCTGGGCGCCGTGAGATGCCTGAGATTGTCGCTGACTTGAAGCAAGCGAGCGATAGGCTCCGGAGACATCTTGGTGCAGAGAACACCGATCATTGCAGAAGATGGGCTGAGGTCCTCGGATCTATCACATGAGGGACGAAGAGCAGCTAAAACCTGAAACCGTCTACGTTCTGGGCGCGGGCTCTTCATACGATGCCGGAGTCCCCCTGCAATCTGAGATATTGCAGCGTATCAAGGACCTCGATCCTCTCAGTGCACCGAGCGTACTCACGGACGCGTTTGCTGAGTGCCAAGGTAGAAGCATAGCCTTCATAAACAGGATTTTCGAACGGGTGCCAAATCCAAGGCTCGAAGATATCTTCACTCTGATCGATCAGTCCATTCAACACAAGAACTACTGTGTGGGCTACAACTGGCAGGAGGTAGAGGTCATCCGAAGAGCGCTGCTGAGTGCAATCGTTCACCTCTTTCATATTAACGAGAGCAGGACGCCACCAGCGAAGAACGGACTCTACCGGAAGATAGCTGCGTTCTTAATAGAAGAGAGGGTTGAAGCGGGCCAGCAAAACCACCCCTTCAGCATCATTTCATTAAACTGGGATTGCGTTTTGGAGAATGCCATCTACTGGTGTTTGGATGAGCATGAGATAGGCAATGTGGATGTCGATTATTGCTGCTACACAACCCCATTGCAGGGGCCGGGCGGTCAAGAGGCAAAGCACGTCCCTTCCCTCCAGCAGAAGGCAGTAGGGTTGTACAATATCAAGCTGATGAAGCTACACGGCTCAATCAACTGCGTGGTCTGCCCCAACTGCAACAGGCTATACGCTGGATTGCACGCACCTGCGGAATGGATGGAGGAGTACCTGGTCAACAAGATCTGTCCTCGTTGCGCAAGGGTCGTACCCTATTCCCAAGACGGAAGACAGGGGGGCCCGATCCTGGAGCCCCTCCTTATCACTCCCACATTCCTCAAAGAGCTTGGTGACACGCATATTCAGATGGTGTGGCACAATGCGTACGTGGATCTTTGCGAAGCCAAAAAGGTGATATTCATCGGGTATTCTCTACCAGAGGCGGACTATCACTTGCGCACCCTGCTCAAACGCGCCATTCGACATGACGCCGAAATCACTGCTGTGCTGACTGAGCGAGACAATCCTCCCGCTGACTGTCCGGCGCACATCCGGGACAAATATGCCGCAAGCAGATATCGAGCATTCTTCGGCTCGGAACCGCGTATCACTGTGCGATCTGACGGCATGAGAGGCTACTTCCATCGCGACCTCGATGCAAAGAACTGGACTGACCGGCTTACTAACGTCAAGGACATGATCACCCAAGCCAAACCACGTTGAGGATTTGGCGGCTTCTCGATTTCACCCTTTGCTCAAACCTTTAGGATCCGCATGGGAAATGAGTTGCCCATCCTACCTGTTGTTCCTCTGCGTCCTCGTGGCACTGCGTGCCGTGATTCCGTTGCGATGGTGTTAGTCATTTTGGGAGAGGGACTTACGGCATGGGATTGGCCGGGGGCGTCACGCCATGCGCCAAGGCAACGGCACGCAAAGGCCGCGAACGTCCGATGTGCGATGCAGGAGGGACAGCCAAGGCGTCACCCCGGAGGCTTCAGAGGATGAAGAGACTTGGGAGAGAGTGATGTGAGTACGACACCGGCGACAGCGGTAGGCTGGCCGCCGTTCTTCTCCAGCGGCCAGCCTGCCGTATTCGCACCGGCACGCGATCACTGCGTTTGAGCCGGCTCGTAGCTGAACTTCTGGCCTCCGACCGATGCCTCGTACATCAGACCTGCTTCTCCCATCGTAAAGACGGCGACACCGCCGGCATACTTGGCGTTGGCCGAGGCGCCGGACTTGAGTGCGACCGCCGAAGCCTGTGCGGCAAAGGCGAAGTTGCCGGACTTGAAGCGGTCCAGAGCGGCCTGGCTCTCAAAGAAAATCAGCTCGGTGTACTTCTGGCCGCCCAGCGCCAGGCCGATACTGGCCTGCGTCAGCGTGCAGTACCCTTCCAATTGCCCGGCTCTGTAGAGCTCGCCCTTGCCGTAGGCGCCGCCGACACCGATGGCGCCCTTGCCGACGCTGGGGAAGACCGCGTAGCCGGCGGCCTCCTGGAAGAACTTGTCCAGCCCCGGGTCTGCCGTCTTGGCTTTCGCGGTAGCGGCCTGGACCTTGTCGGTCAACGCGGTCTTCCCCTCGGCGCTCTTGGGGGACGTCGCGCAGCCGGTGAGCAGCAGCGCCGCGACGGCTATACACGTGCATGCCCATACGATCGTTCTCATAGAAGACTCCTTCATCTAAAGGGGATCCAAGCCCTCGCCATCACGAATTGGCGAGCCGGATTCCCCGACTCTGTGCCCCTGTATTGTACCTGTCTGGCCGGTCCAGCGTGAGTGCCATGAATCCCGATACTCCCATCACGGCCCACGCATTCGATCTCGTCACTACGTTCCCGGTCCCGGCAGGGTTCAGGGAGAAGGTGTGCACAGCACACTCTACCGGACTGCGGAGTTGCGAACGCCACAGGCGCGAATCATCAATCATCAATAATCACTCATCAATTCCTCACGCCACGTCGGCAAGGCCGAGGGAGTCGCCGAATTTGGCCAGCAGGGCCCGACGGATGTTGTAGTGCTGCGGCTGGGACAATGCGGGGTCTCGGTTGACCAGCTCGAAGGCGTGCCGGCGTGCCATCACGAGCAGGTCGTAGTCGTCGACGATATTGGTGATCTTGAGGTCGGGCAGGCCGTGCTGGCGGGCGCTGAACAGCTCGCCGGGGCCCCGGATACGAAGGTCCTGCTCGGCGATCTCGAAGCCGTCGTTCGTCCGCGTCATCACCTCCAGCCGGCTCCGGGCGGCCTCGTTGTCCGTCTCGGCGAACAGCAGGCAGAAGGACTTCGACTCGCCTCGCCCAATCCGGCCGCGAAGCTGGTGCAACTGGGCCAGGCCGAAGCGGTCAGCCCCCTCGATCACCATGATCGTCGCATTGGGGACGTCGACGCCGACCTCGATCACGACGGTCGAGACGAGGACATCGATGACGCCCTTGCGGAAATCGGCCATGATGCTCTGTTTGTCGGCCGAGGCCATCTGCCCGTGCAGCAGCGCCACGTTGAACCCGGGGAAGACTCGCACGGACAGCTCCTTCCAGCCATCGGTGGCCGCCTGGATTTCCTGCCCGCTCTCCTCGACGGCGGAGATGCGCGGATAGACGAAGTACGCCTGCTTCTTCGTTCGGAGCCAGTCGCGAATGAACTCGTAGGCCTTCTGTCGGTGGCGCGGGTCCACCCATCGCGTGACGACCGAGCCGCGGCCGGGAGGGCCCTGCTTGATCACGGAGACGTCGAGGTCGCCGAACGCCGTCATCGCCAGCGTCCGCGGGATGGGGGTGGCGGTCATGACAAGGCAGTGGGGGGCACCGTCCTTGCGCAGCTCGGCCCGCTGGTGCACGCCGAACTTGTGCTGCTCGTCGATCACGACCAGGCCGAGCTTGTGGAATTCGATGTCCTTCTGCAGCAGGGCGACGGTGCCGACGACAATGTCGATCTCGCCCTGCTTGATTTGCGTGAGGATCTCTCCGCGTTTGGCGCCCGTGAGGCCGCCGGTGATGAGGACGCGGCGGACCTGGCTGTTCTTGAGGTAGCGCTCCATGCTGAGGAAGTGCTGCGAGGCGAGGATTTCCGTGGGCGCCATGATGGCCGCCTGGGTCTTGTTGGCGATGGCCAGCAGAGCGGCGTAGAGGGCCACGCACGTCTTGCCCGAGCCGACGTCGCCTTGCAGCAGGCGGTTCATCGGGGTCGTTCGCTTCATGGCCTCGGCAATCTCCGCGATGCAGGCGTTCTGATCGCTTGTGAGCAGGAAGGGGAAGCGTTTGCGAATCCGGCTGTCGATCTCGTCGGTGAGGATGCACGGCGTCGCATAGGAATAGTGCTGCGTGCGATACCGGCGCAGGGCCAGCCCGAGCTGCATGAGGAACAGCTCGTCGTACTTGAGCCTTCGCGTGGCGGCGGCGAGCTTCTCCTCGTCCGGCGGCATGTGAATCCAGGCGAATGCGTCCTTGCGGCGGATCAGGTTGTCCTTGAGGAAGCTCTCGTCGTAGAACTCGCCGATCAGGTCGTCGAGGCGGTCGAGCAGCGGCAGGAGAATCCGCTTGATCTGTCGGCTGCTCAGCCGGGCGGTCGCGGGATAGACGCCGCCGCTGAAGTACTTGTCGGACTCCGCGTGCTTCTCGTCGAGGACCATGAACTTGGGGTTGGCCATCTGGAGTTGATGCTTGTAGATCGCCGCCTTGCCCGAGGCCATAAGCACCTGGCCCAGTTGGATCTGGTCGCGCAGGTAGCCGCCGTGGAACCAGACGATCCGGCAGACGCCGGTGTCGTCGCTGACCATCAGCTCCAGCAGCGGCCGGCGGCGGTACTGCTGGTAGTCGATCGACTCGACAAGGCCGACGATCGTGGCCGGCTCGTTCGGCCGTATCTGCGAGATCTTGATCCGACCCGGCGCAAAGACCCAGTCGCGCGGGAAGTACTCCAGCAGGTCGCCCACGGTTTGTACGCCGAGCTTCTCAAAGATCGCCGCCCGTGCCGGGCCGACCCCCTTGAGGTACTGCACCGGCGTCGTGAGCGTTATGCTCTCCTTGCCCTGAACGTCTTTGGAGACGGCCCCTTGCATATCCCCAACAGCTTTCGATTCCACAACTGCATCCAACCCTGTTCCAATTCACCCAACCATTCCACCAAGTTCATGGTCTATTGACCCGTCTCGTCAGGAGGGGAAGCCGTGTTGGCCGATGAGTTTTACGAAGCGGCAACTGCAGGCGTAGCTCTCCATCAGTTTGCCGTGGTATTTCTCGGCGACGACGAGCTGCTGCACGTCGCGTTCGCCAACGGGCGCGACCATGACGCCGGCTTCGGCCAATTGCGCCGTCAGCGGGGGAGGGAAATCCGGGACGGCCGCCGTGATGATGAGGCGGTCGAAGGTCCTGTCCTCGGGCCAGCCGCAACTGCCGTCACCGACGCGAAATTCGACGTTGCCCATGCCCAGCTCCAGCAGGATGTCGCGGGCGGCCGCCGACAGCGCCGGGAACCGCTCGATGGTGTAGACCAGCTTGGTCAGCCGGGCGAGGACGGCGGTCTGGTAGCCGCTGCCGGTGCCGACTTCCAGGACCTCGCTTTCGCGATTGACCCGCAGAAGCTGCGTCATCAGGGCCACGATGTACGGTTGCGAAATCGTCTGACCCTCGCCGATGGGCAGCGGGCCGTCCGTATACGCCCGATGGCGCTGCTCCGGCGACACGAACCGCTCGCGGGGGACCTCGGCCATGGCTCTCAGAACGTCCGGGTCCGTGATGCCGCGGCCGCACAGGTGCTCTTCGAGCATCTGCCGGCGAGCCGGCTCCAGGGCATTGTCCTCGTAAGGTCTCAACATGGCGCCCATGATGGATACCCCACGAGGCTTTTGCAAACCAATTCCACCGCATGCTTGTAGTGGTTAGAACAGCAGCTTGATCGCGGCGGCGGCGGCGAGGATCTGGATAAGGCTATTGAAGACCTTCTGGGGGATTCGCCGGAGAAAGAGGATGCCCGCGACGGAGCCGGCGGCGATCATCGGCAGCATCATCAGGTCAAGCTGAATGGACTCGCGTGTGATGAGGTCCAGGTTTGCACTGAAGGGGACCTTGAGCCAATTGACGGCGAAGAAGAACCAGGCGCTGGTGCCGATGAAAGCGACTTTCGGCAGTCGCATGGCGAGCAGGTAGATGACCATAACGGGTCCGGCGGCATTGGCCATCATCGTGGTGACGCCGGCGAGGAAGCCGAGCGACGCGGCGAACCACCCTTGCGTCGGGATGGGGGCGTCCTCGGCTCGCAGACGGGTGCGCCAGTAGTTGACGCCGAGCATGACCAGCACGATGATTCCTATGATCGGCTGGAGCATATCGTTTGTGACGAAGCGCATGGCCTGCCAGCCCGCTACGATCCCGGCGAACGCCGGGGGCAGCAGCCGCAACACGTGCTTCCATTCCGCTGCCTGGCGGTAGTACGTCGCTGCGAAGATGTCGCCGAGGATGAGGATGCCCAGCAGTATCCCGGTGGACTCGCGCGTGTGCTGGGGAAAGACCATCGCCATCAGCGGCACGATGAGGATGCCGACGCCCGGGATGCCGGTCTTGCTCACGCCGACCAGAAAGGCGCACAGGCCCACGATGAGCCAACCCATGAGGTCCGGATCGAACACGCTCTATCCCAATGCAACCAGGGTAGGACTGCCGCAACCCGCGTTGCGGGCCGTGCACTGTAGCCGTTTTGAAGCCGCCCCGCAACCGCTTTTGTGCCGGCACACATGACAAGCATCATGACTGGACACATCCGGGCCAGGGTGACGGGTGGCAGCGGCAAGGCCGGAGGCTTTGCCGATGCGAACGGGCAAACCATCGGCAAGCTGTCGCTTGCCGCTGCCACCCGGACGCCGGCGACGGCCTGTGAAGAACGGAATGGTAGCCAGTATGACGCAGGCCTATCGGCGCTTCGCATTCGGTGATAGAATGCCGTGTCGAGTTACGAGTCCGTTCGGATCACAGGTTTTCAGGAGAGACAACCATGAAAGCAAAGAAAATCACGTTCTACTGTCTAGTGGGTCTGGTGGCCGGCTGCGTGCCTGTCGTCTCGCTGCATCCGCTCTTCATGAAGGAGGACATCGTATTCGATGAAAAGCTCCTCGGCGTCTGGGTCGGAGACGCCAACAGCGCAGGGGCCGTGTGGGAGTTCGCCCGCTTTGACGAGAGCTCGGCGGAGTATCTGCCCAAGGAGTTGCAGGGCGAATTCAAGTCGGTCTATCGGGTGACGATGAGCGACAAGGAGGACCACAGGGGCTCTCTCGCCGCATGTCTGGTGAAACTGGGCGACCGATTGTTCCTAGACATCTTCCCCGACAAGTACCCCTCGGGCGAGTCCGACATTGAGAAGGTGAAGCTGCTGTACAACGCCTTCTTCTTTGTGCGTGCTCACACGTTCCTCCGGGTGGATGCCATTGGCGATCAACTGAAGATGCGTTTGACGGACGACGACGAATTCAGCAAGCTGGTGGAGGCGGAACCGAAGGCTGTGGGGTACACGGAGACCGAAGAGCGGCCCATCCTGACAGCCTCGACCAAAGAGCTGCAGGCGTTCGTCACAAAGTACGCCGACGACAAGCGGCTGTTCCCCACGGAGCTGACCCTCGTCCGAAAGAGCAAATAAGGGTAGAGGAGGCGCCGGGCAGTACACACGCCATTGGCGTCCCCCGCGTACGGTCACTTACGCCGACCCTCCCGCTCATGGCGTATCCTGAGGCCGATCAAGCCTCAGAGACACTGCCTCCGGATACAACCTCACGAGATGGGGCGATTCTGCTGGAATTCCCCCGGCGAGTCAGGCAGAAGCAGCTTCGTTTGCCGGAAGCTGCCGGCATGAGAACGATTCATCTATGAGGATTGCGTACAGGAATAAAAGGCTTGAGCAGGTGCTGATCGGCGTCAAGACCGTAGCCTCGCTCATCGTTGTGGCCTCATTCGCCCTTCTGTTCGGCTTTTACAGCCCCCCCTACCCCACGCTATCCTGATAAGCGTCCAGACCGCCATGCTCGCCATCTTTCTTGCGGGCAAGACCGTTCGGTTGTTCAACGCCGAGTCCAAGAGGGAGTACCTCGTCGCCAATTGGTATGAGCTCCCCATGCTGGCGGCGCTGGCCGTGACCATCGTGGGGGCGGGACGTTGGTTCGACCGGACCGATCCGGGCCAGGTGCGGCACTGGGCCATTGGCATCTACCTTGTCGTCGATGTGACGATCAAATTCTTCATGGTTTCCGTCCGGCTGGCTGCCGCTGGCAGGAGCCCGACCAGAATCCTGATTGCCAGCTTCGTCATTCTCATCGTGACCGGTGCCGGACTGCTCAGCTTGCCGAAGGCCACACCGGGAAGAGCCTCTCTGCCGATCGTCGACGCGCTCTTCACGGCCACCGGCGCCACCTGCGTCACCGGACTGGTCGTCCGGGATACCGGCACGGATTTCACCCTGATGGGCCAGTTGGTCATCATCACCCTGATCCAGCTTGGAGGCTTGGGCATCGTCATCTTTGGCGCCGTCCTTGCTCTGCTCCTGGGCCAGGCGCTGGGTGTGCGTGAATCCGCCGCCATGCAGGACCTGCTCAGCGAGGGCACTCTCAGCCGAATCAACAGAATGATCCTCTTCATCTTCATCGCGACGGCCCTCATTGAATTGGCGGGCGCCGCAGCCCTCCTGCCCATGTGGGACGACGTCCCCGGCCGCACCCTGGGAATCCACCATCGATGGTATTGCAGCCTCTTCCATGCCGTCAGTGCCTTCTGTAATGCCGGCTTCGGCCTGTTCAGCGACAACCTTGCCAGCTACAACCGCTGTTGGGGCGTCTATCTGGTCATCTGTCCGATGATCGTTCTTGGGGGGCTCGGTTTTGGCGTGCTGTACGACCTGAGCGGCGTCGGCCTTGACAGGGTCTCACGCGCGTGCAAGAAGTCTTTCCGTAGGCCGTGCCCCATCTTCCTGGAAGCCCCCAAGCGGATGCGGCTGCAAACCAAGATCGTTCTGGTTGTCACCTTCTCGCTCCTCGCCGGAGGGGCGTTGTCTCTGTATGCATTTGAGAGATTGACTGGTCAGGGGCCCGGCGCCAGGAGTTTCGGCGTGTTCGATGCGTTTTTTCAGTCGGTGACGGCTCGGACGGCCGGGTTCAACACCGTGGATATCGCCGGCTTGTCTGACGCCAGCAAGTTGATCCTGATCCTGCTGATGTTCATCGGCGGGTCCCCCGGCGGCACGGCGGGAGGAATCAAGACCGTCACCTTGGCCGTGGTCATCATGGCGGTCGCAACCACGCTCCGCCGGCGTGAAGAAGTCGAGATGTTCAACCGCTCCGTGCGCCTCATGATCGTCCGCAGGGCAATCGCCGTCACAGTGCTTTTCATCCTGGTCCTGTTCGGGGCGACGCTGGGCCTTTGTGTCACCGAGGCTTCGAATCACTTCACCCTGATGCAGATGTTTTTCGAGGTCGCCTCAGCCCTGGGGACGGTCGGCCTGTCCACAGGCATTACGCCCTCTTTGACAACCGCGGGCAAAATCATTATTGTCGTTGTCATGCTCACGGGCCGACTCGGACCCTTGACGTGGCTGGTGGCCATGACGTTCAATCTGAAACCCGCCCGGTACAGCTATCCGGATGAGGCGATCGTGGTCGGCTGATCGGCTCGATGGTCAGTCGTTCCGCTCGCTTGGTGCGAGCCGTCACGAGTGTGGGATCGACAAAGTAGGGGGTCAGTCATGAAGCGCTTTGCAGTAATCGGCTTGGGCCGCTTCGGGCAGAAGCTCGCCACCTCGCTGACGATGAGCGGTGCGGAGGTCATCGCCATCGACAGAAACAGAGACCCGGTGGAATTGATGTGCGACCAGGTGGCCCACGCGGTCAGACTCGACAGCACCGACGTGGAGGCCCTTCGATCGCAGGGGATCGACAAGGTGGATGTCGCCATCGTCGCGATCGGCCAGGGCACGGCGCAGGGCTTCGAGGCGGCCGTCCTGACCATCGTGAATCTTCGCCAGATGGGCGTCCCGCAGATCTATGCCCGCGCTGAGAGCGTCGTCGCCGGCGAGGTCTTCTCCAAGGTCGGCGCCACCGAAGTCATCTATCCGGAGATCGAGTCGGCCCATCGCTGGGCCTACCGGCTCATCGCCCCGCAGATCGACGAGAAGATCGATTTTGCCCCCGGCTACAGTATCGCGCGTATCGAGGCGCCGCCAAGCTTCGACGGCAGGACCGTCGTGGACCTGCAGCTTCGCCAGAAGTACAGCGTCAATCTCGTGCTCATCAAGCACAATGGCGATGCCTCCGCCCGGAAAGCCGAGAAAGAGTCCATCATCGACGTGCCCGCGCCGGAAACCATCGTCCACGAAGGCGACATCCTCATGGTCGCCGGAGCTGATGCCGACTTGGCAAGACTGCCGCACGAGTAGCAGGACGAACACGCCGTAAGTGATTACACTGGCACAACGAAGGGCGCGATGCCGGAAAGGCGAGAGGGGTCAGTCCTCGGAAATCAGTAAGCCCACCCGCATACTGAAATCCGAAGATTGATCCAGCCTCCTTTTGACTCTACCGTTTTAAGCCTCCAGCATGGTCTGATAGGATCGCCTTGCCGCTACGGGGGATAGGGCTCCGCAGGAGTGCGACCTGAGCACCGTGGCGGTGCCATACGGCATGGGCCGGCGCCGTACCAGACGCCGGCCCTCCGCAACCATGCTGGAGGCTTAAAGCGAGAAAACTCCCGCCTCGCCAGAGGCGGAAATGGACTCCTCTGCAGCGATGAGAAAGGAGAGGATTACTGTGGCGAAAGTACCGATTCATTTCATTGGGTTCGTGGCAAACGTGGATGACTCCATCACAAGGCTGAGACTGCACGATGGTTTCATGATACAGGAGAAGAGGAAACCCTACAATGAGGTCTCACCTTTCTTCGACCGGATTAAGTTTCAGTATGGATTGACTGGCGCGCTCCCCTTGGCTTTTGACGCTTGGACCGGCTATTCCTACATCACCAAGCCAAGCATAACTGAATTCGAGGGTGTCCCTGGCGTCCGTGCTATTCCGCAAGCCTTTGCTTTGATGAGCGGGCTTGCGGATTCGCCAAGAAACCAACTCCGCTTGTTGAGACTGTTCAAGGAAGGCAATCCAATCATGCGTTACGCGTTTCTCTACTACGAGAAGGACCAAGGCGTAGAGATAACCAACGTGGCCGAGGAACGTCCCATAGCCGACAACACGCAATTCGCTCTTGCAGATGCCGAGATTCCAGAGGCGCAGGTGTTCATTGACGAACACAGACTTCCCTTCACAGATTCATTTATCCAACTGGCCTTCGAGAGCTTCGATTTGTCCTACGAGATCCCTGAGCCGGGTTTGGCCTTTCTTTCGCTCATGATCGCTATGGAGGCTCTGTTTAGCCCGAAAGATAATTACAGTGAGATCACTCACCGGATTTCCAGGAACACAGCGGTTCTCCTTGGAAAAGACCAAGAGGATGGCGCGAAGGTCTTCGAGGATATGAAAGACCTGTATAAGAAGAGGTCGAAGATTGTGCACCAAGGCAAGAGAGCTGCTGTGACACGTCAAGACGTGCTCAAGCTCCGTCAATACGTCAGAGAGACGATCAAGGAGGCGATCAAGAGCGGAATGTCGAAAGACGCGCTTCTTGATACATTGAACTCATGCGGGTTTGGCAGGAGGCCTTGGCGAGCGGAGCAGTAGTTCTATTCCTTGCGGTACTTGCGGAGCAGATCGAGGAGGTGTTGCATGTCGGCGGGCAGGGGGGCTTCGAATTTGACGCGCTGGTTGGTGGTGGGGTGGGTGAATTCGAGAGTCCAGGCGTGCAGGGCGCAGCGGGCGATGACGGGCTCTTCAACGGCGGGCTCGGCGTCGGCCAGTTGCCAGGGGTAGACGAGCTTGCCACCGTACATATCGTCGGCGACGATCGGATGCTTGAGGTAGGACAGGTGGACGCGGATCTGGTGGGTGCGGCCGGTGTGCGGTTCGCACTTGAGCAGAGAGAAGCCGCGAAACGCCTCGACCACCCCGTAGAACGTGACGGCCTCTTTGCCGATCTCCGGGCGAATCGCGTATTTCTCGCGGATCGTCGGATGGACCCCCAGCGGGGCATTGATCCGGTCGGCGAGCAGCTCTGGGGTGCCGTGCACGATCGCCAGGTAGGTCTTCTTGACCTGGCGGGTCTCGAACTGTTTGGCGATCCTCCACTGGGCGGTCTCGTGCCTGGTGACGACCATGACGCCGGTGGTGTCGCGGTCGAGCCGATGCACGATGCCCGGGCGGAACTCGCCGAGCCCGCTGGACAGCCGGTCAGAGTAGTGCTTCAGCGCGTTGACCAGCGTTCCGTGGGTGTTGCCGCGGGCGGGGTGAACGATCATGTCGGGCGGCTTGTTCAGGATGATGATGTCGTTGTCTTCGTAGAGGACATCCAGCGGGATATTCTCCGGCTCGATGTCCTTGCTGGGCGGCTCGGGGATGACCAGATCGATGCGGTCACCGTGGCTGAGCTGAAAGCTGGGCTTGACCTGCTGGCCGTTGACTTTGACGGCCCCGGCCCGGATGGCGTCCTGGAGGTAGTGGCGGCTGAGGTTGCGGAACCGCCCGTGCAGATACTTATCGATCCTGCGCTCTGTGATCCCCGCTCCCACATGAAGCGTGAGCGGCTGACCCTGGAGGTCCTGCAAATCCTGCGACTCGAACTCTTCCATAGATCTGTGTTAACCACCGGTGGACGAGTTGGCCTCGGGCACAGGCGCCGGCGGAACGGGCGCCGGTGAACTGTCCGTCTTCGGTGCATCGCCGGCCGGGGCCGGGGCGGGCGTCGGGTTGGGGTTGACAGGCACGGGAATCACGACGGGCGCACGATTCGGATCGCTCGGATTGATCCGTATGGTCGGGGCCGATGCCTGGGCCTGTGGCGGCGGGGCGGGCTTGAAGACGACCACGCCCTTGTAGTCATCGGCCGTCTTGAGGCGGAAGGCGGCCGCGGCCTTGGCCGAGGTGCCGTCGTACGCCGCATTCTCCGATACCACGCGGTAGATTTCCTTGGCCTTGTCGAGGTTCCCCAACTCCTCCTCGCACAGACCGAGCCCGAACTGGGCGGTCGCCGCCAGTGCCGGGACGCCCTCGGCTTTCTTCAGGGCCTGCTCGTAGCTGGCCTGGGCCAGGCCGATCTGCTTGGTCAGCTCGTCGCGGCTGATCTCGCCGGACCGATAGTGCAGCTCCGTGCGAAGCGTCTCGGCACGCTCGATCAGCGCCAACGCGGACATCTCGTCGTTGCCTGTCGATTGCGCGAAGTCCTGCAGGTCCTTGGCCAGATCGATCAGCAGGTAGGACTGGTCGCCCTGCTGGCTCATCGCCTGGGCAATGTCCGCCTTCTGCCTGGGCAGTTGCGTGACCAGGTTCGTCAGCCGGATCTGGTTGCGCGCCGAGGCAACATTCTTATGATAATATATCCAGAAATAGACCGCCACGGCGACCACGATGACCGCCGCCGTGCCGATCAGCGAGTTGCGATTCTCCTTCAACCATTCGGGAAAGTGCACCAGCCAGTCGGCCAGCTCATTCGTCTTCAACTCATGTCGATGATCGGCTCTCATTCTCTTGCTCCATTTTGCAGAACTCCTGTTCCAAAATCACCTGCCCAGGTTATCGGGCCCTCAAGAAGGCAAGCCATTATGGTAACAAAGTCGCATTTGACTTGCAATGCAACTGCTGAAAAGTTATGATTTTAGGTTACTTTTGCCGAAAGGACACTCATATTGGGGTCGGATGAAAGGGTAGCCGTACCATGAAATACGCCCACTGTCCATATTACGTGCAGATCGCGATTCTGGTTTGTCTGGCCGCAGCGGGTGGTGCACGTGCGGGGGCCGATGCGTCGCAGACCGCGGCGGACGGGCTCTGGGACCCGCAGCGGTACATCGGGATCGACGAGATTCAGCGCGATATGGAGGGGTACTGCCTGACGGACTACGGCGACGCGGGGATTGAGAAGTTCGCGCTGAAAGTGGTGAACATCATTCGCGATTACGAGCCGGGCCATAACCTCATTCTGGTCATGGGTTTGGATGATCGCTTCAAACACACTGGTCCAGTGGCGGGCTGCAGCGGCTCGCCGGTCTACATCAACGGCCGGCTGGCCGGAGCGCTGTCTCGCGGCTGGGTCTTCCAGAAGGACCCGCTCTACGGCGTCACACCGATCCAGGAGATGTTGCAGGTGGGAACGTCCAGAGGGTCGCCATCCAGCTCGCCGTCTTCTCGGACCGTCGCCTTCCAATTCGATTTTTCCAAGCCCATTGATCTTGCCGAGATCGACAAGCGGATCACCTCCCTGCGGCTGATGGGCGGCCATAGCCGGAGCGGGGCCACGGCACTGCCTTGCCCGCTGCAAATATCGGGCCTGCCGACCGAAGCCTGCCGGCAATTGACTCCCCAGTTGGAGGCGATGGGCTTCCTGGCAGTACCGGGCGTCAGTGGCACCGTCCCGGCCGGCACCGGGACCGCCGCCTCGTTCGTCCCGGGCGGCGCGCTCACGATTCCGCTCGTCGCCGGCGACATCAGAATGGAGACGCTCGGGACGGTAACCGAAGTCCGCGGCAATCACGTCTATGGATTCGGCCACAGCTTCTTCGACTTCGGGACGACCAACCTGCCCCTGGCCGGCGGACAGATCTATACGGTCGTCTCGCAGATGATGACGTCCTTCAAACTGGGCACTGCCGGGGAGATCATCGGGGCCATCACCGCCGATGAGTCGGTGGGCATTTTCGGCCAGATCGGCGCCAAGGCGAAGATGATCCCGGTGATGGTTCGCGTCGAGTCGTGCAACGGCGAGTCGCGGACCTACAACTGCCAGGTGGCCTACAACCAGGTGCTCACACCTCTTCTGGCCCGGATCGCGATCGCGGGGGCGGCGATGCCGTTCGAGTCGGGCTTTCCGCCGGAGCATACGGTGGAGTACAGCGCGACCATTCGCCTGGAGGACGGCCAGACCATCCAGTTCGCCAATACCTCCACGGGCCTGGGGATCGCCGAGCTGATGGCCGAGACGGGCGGCAGCCTGGCCCTGCTCATGAACAATCCTTACAATTGCCCGGAGGTCACGGCCCTCGAAGCCGGCGTCCGCGTCTCACCGAAGGACATCGGGTCGTACATCTGGTCCGTGAACGTCGCCGATTCGACCGTCAAGCCCGGCGAGGATATCGACCTGGAGTTCGTCATCGCATCGTTCCTGAAGGAGAAGAGGAGATACCAGGTGCACATGACCGTGCCAAAGCACGTGGCGCCGGGCAAGTACAACCTGATGCTCCTCGGCTCCAACGAGTACGAGGCTTTCCTCCATAAGAGCGTGCCCTATCGATTCATCGCGACCAACCGCAAGACGCTGGTGGAGGCCCTGAACGAGGTGTTGAACGTGAGCCGGACGAAGCTGTATTGCCTGCTGGTCCTGCCGCCGGAAGGCATCGCCATCGACCGGGCGGAACTGCCCGGCCTGCCGGAGACCAAAGGCTTGATCCTGCAGAGCAACAAGTGGGCGATCCCGGCCCAGCCGTACCCGCAGTGGATTGAGAACGTCGTGGAGACCGGCACCGTGGTCACCAACAAGGAGATGGTCCCGATTACCGTAGAAGAGTGATGACGTAGGCTCAGGCCGTGGTTGGAGTATGAAGTAGAGTTCTGCAAAATGGGAATTAGGCTTACTTTGGGAAGGAAAAATCGTCTTCTTGATTTTTCCTTGCCAAAACGGCAAGTGCTTGGCGTGCCACCGGCTAGGCGGATTATTCAAGGAAATCCCAGAACCGATTTCCTTGAATAATATAAGCCTAATTCCCATTTTGCAGAACTGTGTTATGGAAAAGGCCGCCGCGTCGGCCGCAAGAAGTCAAGCAGCCTCACAGGGAGTGCACATGGGAATGCGATTCTGCCACAGGTGTTGGACATGCGTTGCTATATCGATCCTGGCCGTCTCACTGCTGACCTCTCCCGGCTCAGGCATCACCAGCAAGATCACACGCCAGTCCAGCAGTAAGGAGTTGCTCGAGGGCAAGACCGACCGCGTCGTGGTCACGTCGCGAGGCACCATCCAGCTCGGGAGGGCCGCCAAGGTCCTCGCCACCGACATCAATGACGCTTGGGCGATCAACAGCATTGTCGTCAGCGGCGGCACCGTCTACATCGGGACCAGTCCCAACGGCATCATCTACAAGTACAACATGGGCAAGCTGACGAGGCTCTATCCCCCGGAAGGCCAGCCCCTTCCCGAGAAGGCCCCGGCGGCGAAAGAGCCCAACGAGCCCGCCGCCGCGGAAGGCAAGCATGAGGAGACGTCCAAAGGCGAGGTGATCAACGCCGAGGAACGGTTCGCCAACCAGCACATCTACGCCATGGGCATGGACGTGGCCGGCCGGCTGCTCGTCGGCATCAGCGGCAGCAAGGCCAAACTATGCCGATACGAGTCCGGCACATTGGAGACGATCTTCGAGCCCAACGACGCCAGGTACATTTTCGCCATCGAGGTGGACAGCGTCGGCAATATCTACCTGGGCACGGGGCCCGAGGGCAAGGTGTATGTGCTCGATCCCTCGGGCAAAGTGGCTCAGCTCGTGTACGACAGCCCGGACAAGAACATCCTGTCCCTGGCGGCCGGGCAGGACGGGCTCGTCTACGCCGGCAGCGACACTCGGGGCCTGATCTACAAGATCAACCCGCGCAACAAGACGGCCGCCGTGGTGTACGACAGCGAGGAGCCTGAGATCAGCGCGCTGCTGTTCACGGCGGGCAGCTCGCCGGAAGGCAGCACTCTGTATGCCGCTGCGACTTCAGCCAAGGTCGTGCAGGCGGAAAGCCAGTTCGCGGCCCAGCAGGAGACGACCGGCCGACCCGAGTCCAAGGAGGAAACGACCAAGAACCTGGAGAGCGACGGCTCGATCCGGCTGAAGATCGCCAATACGACCCAGGAATCCGCGAGCAAACCCACGCCTCGCCCGCGACCGGCGCCGAAGACCCCCAAGCCGGGCTCAGCCAGTTACATCTACCAGATCAACAAGCAGGGCTACGTCACCGAGATCTTCACCGAGGCGGCGGTCTTCCTGTGCATCGCCAGGCAGGACGACAAGCTGCTCATCGGCTCCGGCAACGAGGGCCAGCTCTTCGCCGTCGAGCCGGGCAGCGAGCGCGAGGTCGTCATCTACAAGGATGAGGCGGCCAGCCAGATTCCCGCGGCGACCGTCTCGGGCAAGGACGTCTATATCGGCACCGCCAACCCGGCCAGGCTCGTGCTGCTGTCGCCGGACTACGCGCCGCAGGGAACGTATGTCTCCGATCTGATCGACGCCGGCCAGCCGGCCCGGTGGGGCAAGCTCCAGATCGACGCCGACATCCCCCGCGGATGCAAGGTGCTCGTCGCCTCGCGAAGCGGCAACGTCAAGGACGTGAACGATCCGACCTTCTCCGAGTGGACCGACGCGGTGGAGATCAACGAGCCCGTCCAGTTGCGCTGTCCGCTGGGCCGGTTCTGCCAATACAAGCTGGTCCTGGAGACCCAGGACGGTCAGAAGACCCCTCTGGTCCGCGAGGTGGCCGTGGCCAGCACCGTGCCGAACCTGGCGCCGCAGGTCGAGTCCGTGGACATCAGCCGGCTGCAGAGCGCCGAGAAGCGCGGCGTCTTCAAGATCAGCTACAAGGCGGCGGACCAGAACGAGGACAAGCTCATCTACCAGATCGACTTCCGGAAGGTCGGACGGTCCCACTGGGTGGAGCTGGAGGACCAGACGGAGGAAGAGACCTTCGAGTGGGACGGGCGGACCGTCGAGGACGGCCGCTATGAGGTCCGGGTCGTCGCCAGTGACGAGCGAGGCAATACCACCGCCACGAAGCTGACGGGCAGCCGGATCAGCGACCCCGTCGTCGTGGACAACTCCGGGCCGATCATCCGCAAGTACTCCATCGACAAGAACGGCAAGGCCGCCACGCTCAAGCTGCAGGTCACCGACGAGCTCAGCGTCATCAACAAGCTCGAATACACCATCGACAGCAACGCCAAGTGGAAAGGCACGCTGCCCGACGACTTCGTCTTCGATACTACCGACGAGAGCTTCACGATTGTCACCGAGGACCTGGACCCGGGCGAGCACGTCATTGCCCTGAAGATCGCCGACGACGTGGGCAACACGACCTACAAGACCTTCGAGCTCAGCGTTCTGGGCAAATAGGACCCATCCGGTTCCTGCATACTTGTTCAGATCTGCCTGCAAGCGATTTTGCGTCTGGTTCCGGGCGACATGCCGGTCGGCTTACACCCATCGAGGGGCTCCGCCCCCCGCACCCCCGGCATTTTTTGCTTTGGGCCAATAGCAGAAGAGACGCATTCGACTTACGCTCTTGCTGCCGATAGCCGTTGCAGGTACTCTGGAGGCACTGCTGTGGAGGATAGGGCTCTGCCGGCAAGCACCCCGAGCGCCGCAGCAGTCCAGTGGCATGGGCGATGGCGGCGTCGCCTTGCTCTTGATCCATGCTGCTGGCGAAAAGCGCAAAATGCCAGGGGTCCGGGGACAGCGTCCCCGGTCATCGGGCACACCCGTCCCCAAGGCGCGCCAAGACCCGATGAGTCGCAAGCGAACGAGGCAACCGTGCGAACGATCGCATTCGAGCAAGTCAGGCAGACCGTGGAGTCGCTGTGCATCGCGGCTTGTCACGAATTGCCCGACGATGTTCTGCAGGCCCTTGAACGTGCCGCGGAGAAGGAATCGCGTCCTGGGGCGGCGAGAATCCTGCGCCAACTTATCGAGAACGCTCGGATCGCCGAGCAGGAGATGATTCCCCTGTGCCAGGATACGGGGCTGGCCGTCGTCTTCGTGGAGCAGGGTGCGGACGTTGTCATCGCCGGGCCGGGCACAATCATCGAGGCCATCAACGAGGGGGTCGCGGCGGGCTACGAGAAGGGATACCTGCGAAAGAGCATCGTCGCCGACCCGCTCAGCCGGCGCCAGAACACCGGCACGAATACGCCGGCTGTGATCCATCTGTCCGTCGTCCCCGGCGATCAGCTCAAGCTGACCCTCATGGCCAAGGGGGGCGGCTGCGAGAACATGAGCCAGTTCCGCATGTTCCGACCGACCGCCGACAAAGGACAGATCATCGACTGGATCGTCGAGACCGTCCGGCAGGCCGGCGCCGACGCGTGCCCCCCGTTCATCGTCGGCGTGGGGCTCGGCGGCAACTTCGAGATCAGTTGCCTGCTCGGCAAGAAGGCCCTCCTGCGCAGACTCACGGAGCCGAGCGGCGACCCATTTTATGGCGAAATGGAGCGGCAATTGCTCGAACGGATCAACGCCCTGGGCGTGGGCCCACAGGGGCTCGGCGGCGACACGACGGCCTTGGCCGTACTCATCGAGACCGCCCCCTGCCATATCGCCTCCCTCCCCGTGGCCGTCAACATCGAATGTCACAGCCACCGCCACAAAACCGCCGTCTTGTGAATTGATTATGGATGATCGATAATGGATTATTTGTCCGGTGCCGGGACTATGAGCGCCCGCCACAGACGCCAATAATCAATCATCCATCATCAATAGTCAATCCCTCTCAGTCTCCCTTGAAACTTCGCATCCACTCGGGCCAGTCCTCCGGCCGCGCCCCGCCGGTCTTCGTCCAGGGCCCGTGCTTGTCATACCGCGGGTACTTGGCCCACTGCTGCGCCCAGAGGGTTTTGAGCCAGATCCGATCGACGTGGTAATCGAGGTACACGGCGTTGATGCCCTGCTGGTGGCGGTTGAGGCAGAAGCGATTCATGGCGTTCTCGTCGCCCGTAATTCGTCCTTCCCGGCCCTCAAAGAGGGGCGGCGTGTTGATATGTTCCGGCCAGCCGCACCAGAACCAGCCGTCCAGGAACATCGGGACCTCCGAGGCGCCTTTGGCCTGGGGGGTCTTCCAGAAGAACTGGGCGGGCTTGCCGTAGAGGACCCCGCCCGGCTCGTCATTCTGATAGACCCAGCCGTTGATCCCGTAGCTGCCCCATGTCCCAATCGGCCGGTTGCCCGTGTCGGCCACTCGGCCCCACGAGGTAAGGGCATCGCCTCCCACCTCCAGCGTCGCGCTCGCCCCCGGCGGGTACGTCGGGAAGGCGATCTTCGTGGCCATCGGACAAACCCGGAATTTGTTGTCCCTATAGTAGTAATCGAACAGGACGTCGATCCAGCGGCCCGAGTCGGACCGGCGTTTCGGGAAGTAGCCGCCGTTCTCGTCGGTGTACATGGCCCAGATCGTGCCCCACTGCTTGAGATTGGCCATGCACGCGACGCCTCGCGCCTGCTTGCGGACCCGGCCCAGCGCCGGCATCAGGATGGACATCAACAGAGCGATGATCGCAATCACGACGAGCAGCTCGATGAGTGTAAAACCGTGTAGGTTTGGCATGGATAACGGGCGGCTTGCCCTTGGCTCGGGATGAAGCTTCGACCTTGGCATGAAGGCAATTCTCGTCCTCAACGTCGCCTGTGGTTTCGTGCGTCACACGAGACGTGACGATGCGATGCGATGCGATGCGAACCGACCGGCGCTGGAACCTCGCGGTCCGCCGGCTCAATAGTCCGGGAACCGCTGCATCCAGTCGGGCCAGTCGGTGGCCAGGACGCCGCCGGCGCGGGTCCACGGGCCATTCTTCACGTACGTCTTATGCCACTGGAGGGTCCACAGCTCCTTCAGATCGACCTTTCGGACGGACCAGTCCAGGAACGCCATATTGGTGCCCCCGTCATGGCGGTCGATGCAGATACGCCTCACGTGCTGCGTACCTTCCCACGCCTGGTCCTGCGTCGGCGGTGGGGTATCTACAGGCAGCGGGAAGACATTGAATCGCAGAGCATCCATGAACAGAGGCACGTAGGCGGCGTTCTTGACGTTCGGCGTTCTCCAGTTCCAGGTTGTGTCAAAATTCTCGTAGACCGTCTTGTAATCCGGGGGCGGGTTTTCCACCCAGCCGTTGATCCCGTAGCTGCCCCAATCGCCTTCCGGCGCGTATCCTTCGCCCCAGAACCGGCCCCAGGCGGAGAATACGTTCCACTCTGGTGCCTGCAGCCCGTTCTCATCGACGATCGGTTTCAAGGCCGTGGGACAGCAGCGGATCTTATGGTCGTTCTTGTACAGCGGCCGCAATGCGTTCATCCAGTGATAGGTGTGACCGCTGCCCACCCCCGCCTGGAAGTACCCGTTGTTGTCCCCAGTGAACATCGAGAAGTAGAGGCCCCATTGCTTGAGGTTCGCCCGGCACGCCACGGTCCTGGCCTGCTGTTTCACCCTCGCCAGCGCGGGCATCAGGATCGACATCAACAGAGCGATAATCGCGATCACGACGAGCAGCTCAATCAAGGTGAACGCTCTGCGCTTGCTCATGGCACGCACTCCCAGAAAGCATCAACACTCTTGCGACACAAAGAGCCGGACCGCCCATGACGGTGGTCCGACCGGTTTCGTATCGTTCCACGCCCACAGTATCCAACCATTGCCGCGCTGTCCGGCGTTAGTTCAGCCTGTTGGCCAACTGGCCCCACATGGCGATGGACGCCCAGCGAAGGTCCTGGTTCTGGTCCTGAACCTCAGAGAAGGCCCTGGCGGGCAATCGCTTGCCAAACTCGATCGTTCGCGGGTCCATCCACTTGTGATATTCGCTGTGCCCGTCGGCAAAAGAGAACGTGCTGCCATCGCCATGGCGGACTGGCGGCGGGTCCCACCACTTCCACTGATTCGTGTACACGGTCCAACCGCCCAAGGCCGAGGGGTTCGTGCCGCCGTCATCGAGGAAGAGGATTCGGAACGTCGCATCCTTGATCTCCGATCGCTTCTTGAACATCTTGGCGCCCATGTCGGGCCAATCGACACAGTTCATGGAGTCGGCGATGGAATAGGTCCGCACCGGTGGACTGATGTGCCCATACGCCTGCAGCACCTTGCGCTCCACGGTTGGACACTTGTAGAGCTTGAGCGTCGTGGTGTATGGCCAAAGCGCCCCATCCATGATGGC
>Ga0315274_10003326_pt1 | contig 23957 bp, 19 predicted proteins | sample YL17G02_20_MG_FD_203700 | JGI IMG/M metagenome (GOLD analysis project Ga0315274, IMG submission 203700) | Sediment microbial communities from Yellowstone Lake, YNP, Wyoming, USA - YL17G02_20 | ecosystem: Environmental > Aquatic > Freshwater > Lake > Sediment | place: USA: Wyoming | collected...
CCCGCGAGCAGTCGCTGCTCTGGCTGGAGCGACTGGAGCTGAGCGATTGGGCGCAGAAAAAGGTCAGGGACCTCAGCCGCGGCATGCAGCAAAAGCTCCAGTTCGTGGCCAGTGTCGTGCACGACCCCGAGCTGCTTCTCCTGGATGAACCCTTTGCCGGACTCGACCCCATCAATGTCGACCTGCTCAAGCGACTGATACGGGAACTCCAGAAGGACGGAAAGACGGTGATGCTCAGCGCCCACCAAATGAACCTGGTGGAGGCCCTTTGTGACCGTATCCTGCTCATAGACGACGGCAAGGCGGTCCTTTACGGGGACCTGGCGGAGATCAAGCAGCGCCATTCGCCAGGGACCGTGCGTTTGAGAACCCCCGACCCCATCGGCGACCTACCTGGAGTAGCACGGGTGGAGCAACGCGACGATACCCTGACCATCACCCTGAGGGGGATCACTCCGCAGGACCTGCTGAGAACCCTGGTGGAGAGGAACATCACCCTGGGGTCCTTCGAGGTGACCACCACGCCCCTGGAAGACATCTTCATCGCCGTGGTCAAGGAGAGAGACCATGCGTAAAGTGTTCATTGTCGCGCGCCGCGAGTACCTGGTCAACGTGCGTCGGGTGGGTTTCATCGTGATGACGCTTCTGGTGCCCCTCCTGGGAGCGGTGGGCCTCTTCGTGGCCGCCTTCTTCGGGGGTCAGGCCGGCGCCTTCTTCGCCAGCACCTTTGCCCCGGAAGAGGGGAATATCGGTATCGTGGACGAACTGGGGGCCTTCACCCCCATCCTGCCAGAGTACGAGGATCGAATCACCCTCTACCCGGACGAGCAGCAAGGGCGCGCTGCGGTCCGAGATAAGGTGATCGCCAGTTTGCTGGTCATCCCCGAGGACTACATAGACACCGGCAAGGTGACGATCATCACCAGGGAGGGAGGCTTCAGCGCCGCCATCCTGGAGGACTCGGACACAGTGCAAGCTTTCTTCGTGGACCACCTGCTCCAGGACGAGGTGGACCCCAAGGTGCGGGCCAGAGTGGCGCACCCCATCGAACCCGTGCTGGTGAGCCTGGAGGCAGAAGCCGAGCCCGAGGGAGGAGAGCTGAGTATCATCCTCAACCTCATGGTGCCCTATTTCCTGGGCATCCTCCTGGTAATGACTATCTTCGTCACCTCGGGATATCTATTGCAGGGCGTGGCCAGGGAGAAGACCAGCCGGGTGATGGAGATTCTTCTCTCCTCCGTCACGGCTCAGGAGCTTCTGGCGGGCAAGGTGTTGGGGTTGGGAGCGCTGGGCCTCACGCAGATCGTCATCTGGCTGGCTTCCAGTGTGGCCCTGAGCGGCGGCACCATGGGCCTGTTGGGCATCGCCCTCCCCTTTCTGGTGCGCCCGCAAGTCCTTCTCCTAGGAGTGGTCTACTACGTCTTGGGGTTCCTGATCTACGCGGTGCTGATGGGCGGCGTGGGGGCACTGGGCACCACGCAGCAGGAGTCGCAGCAGCTGGCGGGCATCTTCTCCTTCATGGCCGCCATCCCCTTGATGCTGGGTGGGTTCATGTTCACCAACCCCAACATGACCATCGTGCGGGTGCTGTCCTGGTTCCCCCTCACCGCGCCGACGATGATGCTCTTGAGGCTGCCCATGGCTGAGGTGCCAGCGATAGACATCGTGGGCAGCATCGGGATGCTGCTGATCAGCATACCTGCCGTTCTCTGGGTGGGCAGCAAGATCTTCCGCATGGGCCTGCTGATGTATGGGAAGCGCCCCAGTCTGAGGCAGATCTTCAGGGCGTTGCGGCAGGCCTAGCGACGTGAGAATCGCCCCACGTGGGGCATGCAGACGACAAGGGAGGGATGAAGCGATGACTGGTGGAATACTGGTCGCGTACGCCACCGCCGCAGGATCCACGGCCGAGGTAGCCGAGGCCATCGGGGAGGAGTTGCGCTCAACGGGTGCCGAGGTGGACGTGCGGCTGGCCAAAGAAGTGAAGGATGTCAGTCCCTACGGCGCGGTGATCGTGGGCAGCGGCATCCGTGCGGGGCAACTGCTGCCTCACGCCACGAAGTTCGTGCAGAAGAACCGGGAAGCGCTGAGCCAGGTCCCCGTGGCCTACTTCGTCGTCTGCCTAACGATCAAGGACGACACCGAGGAGAACCGCTCCACGGTGGCGGCCTACCTCGACCCGCTGCGTGAGCTCGTAGAGCCGGTGGAAGTGGGGCTTTTCGCCGGAGCAATCAACCCAGGCAAACTATCCCTCCCGGAGCGGATGATTTTGAAGGCCATGAAGGTCTCAGAGGGCGACCACCGCGATTGGGAGGCCATCAGATCGTGGGCACGGGCACTGCACCCCAAACTGGCGCCGGGCTAGCACCTTACCTGTGCCGTTGTCACGTCGCTGCAGCACCAACTGCACCTTCTGACACCGTTCGGTGTTCTGATAGTTGAAACCACGACGACTGACGAGAAAGAAGGAAACCAGACTATGACAGCAACTCTCATCGAGGAGATCCCTCTGGGCGACAAGCGCCTTCGGGAATTCGTGGAGGTGCCCTGGCGCCTGTACAGGGGCGATCCACACTGGACGCCTCCCCTCAGGTCGGAGTACCTGGGCAGCAGACTCCTGGGCACGGTTGGGCTACTCACGCCCCAACACCCATACCAGCAGCACGCCGAGGTCACCCACTTCCTGGCCAGAAAGGGCCCAGACCTGGTGGGCCGTGTCTCCGCGGCCATCAATCACCGCTTCAATGAATACCACGGCACGGAGATAGGGTTCTTCGGCTTCTTCGAGACGGTCGATGACTTCGAGGTCGCCCGCAGCCTGCTGGACGCTGCCCGAGACTGGGTCGCGAAGCGGGGCATGAAGGTGCTGCGAGGCCCGGGCGAGTACTCCAACGCCACCCATGAGCGGCAGGGGGTGCTGATCTACGGCTTCGACACCCCGCCCACGGTGGAGTTGACCTACAACCCGCCGTACTACGGCGAACTCCTGGACCGGTACGGGTTCCGCAAGGCCATGGACTACCACGCGCACGTCGGGGACGAGCTGAGGTCAGACGTCGCGTCGCGCCTTGATCGCCTGGCTCCGCGCGCCCGCCGCCGACACGAAATCTCTACCCGTCCGGCCGAAATGAAGCGCCTGGACGAAGAGGTTCGGCTCCTGGCGAAGATCTACAACGAGGCGTGGGCGGACAACTGGGGGTTCTTGCCGCTGACCGACGAGGAGACGCAGGCGCTGGCCAACAGTTTACGACCGGTGGTGGTGCCGGAGCTGGTTAGATTTGCCTACGTCAAGGGCGAGCCGGCGGCGGTCGTGGGTGGCATTCCAGACCTCTATGTACCCCTGCGCCCTCGGTGGCGCTGGCCTCTCGACACTGACCTGGTCCGTATGGCACGGGTGTTGGTGCAGCGCCGTCGCATCCGACGGCTGCGAGGCATGTTCCTTGGCGTCCGCCCAGCGTTCAGGCAGATGGGCATAGACGCGGTCCTCTTCCACGAGATCCTCACCGCGGCGGTGCGCCTGGGGTTCAATTGGGTAGAGACCTCCATGATGCTGGAGAACAACGACGCCGTCCTCAGGTTGGTCGAGGCCGTGGGACTCCGTCTCTACAAGACCTGGCGCATCTACGACCTGGATCTGTGATAGGGGGCACCGACGCTCCCACGCGCCGGCAATACAACCGTCGATCGCAGATGTCCCGCGCTACCCCTCCAGCGGGTCAAGAGACCGGCCCCGCCCGAGCAGGTATGCGGCGTAGGCCATGGGCGGTGCCAGAACCAGCAGCACCGACACCAGGTTCGCCACCAACCAGTGGCCGGTGGTCATCAGGGGATAGTACCACGCCAGCAGGAAGATGAAGACCAGGTAGTTCCAGATCGCTGTGTAGGAGAAGAGCGTGGTCAACCTCCCTATGGCGAGAGAAGGGACCACTGCGCCCAGAGCCACCAGCCAGACCACGTACCACGGTTGAAACCACAGGACGGCGATGCTCAGCAAGGCGAAGACCGTCCAGTAGAGATCCTGGACGAAGTGGCGCGTGTCACCCCTCACTCTGACCAGCTGCCAAACGTAGAAGAGTCCAAAGAGTCCCAACACCGCATAGCGCACCAGGCCTCGGACCAACTCCACATCCTCCACGAACTGTCGCAGCGCTAGTACCGCCAGTGCGGCGAAGGACGAGGTGAACAAGTCCTCCCTCGCCAGCCAGCCCAGCGAGCGCCACCCTTCCCACAACGGGGCGTGAAGCGAGAGCACCAAAGCTGCGGCTAGTGCCACGCTGAGAGTCATCGCACGTACTCTGTTCTTCTTCCCCGACAGTGCCCGCCATCCGCCGACCACAAAGAGAGGAACAACGACCGCCATGGGCATTTTCACCACGCAGCAGAGCGCTGCCGCGGGGACAGCCAGGGCGAACTGGCCCCGCGCAAAGAGGTAGACCGCCAGCAGAATGAAGAACACCACGAATCCGTCATTGTGGCCGCCCGCCGCACTCTCGTATAACACCAGGGGATTCCAGGCGTAGAGCGCCGTGCCTGCTAGCGCGTACGAGGGACGCCATCGAGCCAGGGAGGCATAGATGAGCCCAGAGTTCATCAGATGCACGGCCAACGCCAGGCCCTTGAACAGCAGCAGGTAGGTGAGAAGGCTCGATCCGCTCAGCAGGCCTATGACGCCGGACACGTAGGTCCACAGAGGCCCATAGGGGGACGTGATGTGAGGCCACGCCGAATACCACATCAGTGGATCCTCATAGAAGTCGGCCGGCCTGAACACATGAGGATTAGCCCCGTGATAGACCAAGATCCTCGCATAGGAGATGTACTCGAAGACGTCGGCGGCCGTGATGGGGTACACCAGGAGCAAAGTCAGGCCGCAGAGGAACGCGAACAACAGCACCACCAGCAGTGCAAAGGAGGAAGACCGCCCGCGGCATAACAGATATGCGACGTAGCACAGGGCGAAGAGCAGCAGAAAGGCGACGGCGAAATCGCGGCCCGCTGCCCGACCGTAGTCCGTCGCCTTCCCCAGATCGAGGAGCGGTACATCGTAGAGGGCCAGGAGAGGGTAGGGTTTGAGGAAGAACTCCAAATACAGGAACTGGGAGGCCAATCCCAGGGGGATGAGACACAACCAGTGCCAGTTGTTGAGGCACGCGGCCCAGCCCTGCGTGAGCCACTCCCTCAACTGATCAGTGTACCCTGCCCCAGAGTCCTGCACCAGCTGAACCGCCTGCTCCTCTGACAACTCCTGTAGTACGGCCTCGCCTCTCTGCGAAGAAGAGAAGAGGCGAGGCCACCTTCGCGAGACTGCACACCCTCCAGGAACAGGGCTGTTACTCGCGCAACTTGGCTCCCAGTTCCCTGCCCAACTGACTGGCTATTCTGGAGTGCACCTTGGCTACCTCTTTGTCGGTCAGGGTGCGCTGCTCGTGTCTGTAGGTAAGGGTGTAGGCCAGACTCTTCTTACCAGGAGGAATGGGCTCCCCCCTGTAGACGTCGAAGAGGTTCACCTCTGCCAGCAATCCGCCACCTGCTTTCCGGATGACGTCCTCAACCTCTTGAGCGGAGATGTCCTCCTCCACGATAAGAGACATGTCCTGACTTACCGAGGGGAACCGCGGAAGTGGCTGCAGGTACCGAACGGGCTCCACTGCTGACAGCAAGGCGTCGAGGTCAAGCTCCAGCAAGCAGACAGGCTGGGCGGGCAGGTCGAAGCTCTGGCGCACGACAGCATCGACCTCTCCTAAGACGCCTATCTCCGATCCGTTCAGGCGCAGGCTGGCCCCACCTCCACTGCGGAAGGTGTGGTGTCCCAACGGGACGAAGCTCATATCGGTCAACCCTAGACGCTGCACCAGGGTCTCCACCACTCCCTTGAGATCATAGAAGTCAAAAGGGCCCGGCTCCTTGACCAGCCAGGAGTGTTTCTCGCGTAGCCCGGTCATGGCTATACAGAGACGTCGGGGCTCGTCAGGTAGCTCCTGGCCAGGCTGGGGCAGGTAGACCCGTCCGATCTCGAACAGGGCCACCCGGTCGGCGTATCGAAGATTGTCCCGTACCGCCTCCAGTAGACTCGCCATGAGAGTGCGCCGCATGAACTCCCGCTCGGTGGTCTGCGGATTGGCGATGCGCACGTAGTCCGCTGGGTCCGGCTCCGGTCCCTGGGGGTTCAGCTTGGCGAAGCTCTCCAGACTGCTGAGGGAGTAGGTGATGGCCTCGGTGAGCCCGCACCCGACCAGGATGTCGCGCACCCTTTCTTCCCCCTCCAGCGAGTAGTCGCGCTGCTGAGGCGGCAACTCATCCGCCATGAGGGTTGTCGGCAGCCTATCGTATCCCCAAACGCGGGCCACCTCCTCGATCAGGTCCGCGGCCACGGTCACGTCCAGGCGATGGTAGGGCACCTTGGCGCGAATGATTCCATCCACCACGTGGCAGTCGAACTCCAGTGACTCCAGGATGTTCACGATCTGCCCGATGTCCAGAGCCACACCCAAGATGCGCTCCACCTCAGCTGTGGTCAGCTCGGCCACCTTGGTCTCCGGCTTCACCGGATAAGCATCGCCGTACTCTGCCTCCAATATGCCGCCGGCGAGCTCCTGCATCATCCTGGCGGCGCGCTCCACGGCGATCATCGTCAGTTCGGGTGGCACCCCGCGCCCGAAGCGCGCCGAGGCCTCGCTGGGCAGCTTCAACGCCTGGGAAGTCCTGCGGATGCTGTAGTTGTTGAAGTTCGCCGACTCGATGAGGATGTTGGTGGTTTTGTCGCTGATCTCGCTCTCCAGACCACCCATCACACCAGCCACGGCCACGGGGCCACCTCCGTCCGTGATCAGCAGCATGTCGTCGGTGAGGGCATGGAGCACTCCATCCAACGTGGTCATTCTCTCGCCTGGGCTTGCCCTGCGGATGACAATCAGCGGTACGCTGGATGGGGGTGTGTTTCCGTCGCGGCCTCGCAAGATGTCATAGTCGAAGGCGTGCAACGGCTGGCCCCACTCCAGCATCACGTAGTTGGTCACGTCCACGATGTTGCTGATAGGCCTCATCCCGGCCAGAGTCAGCCGGCGTTGCAGCCATGAAGGCGATGGCCCTATCCTCACGCCTTTCACCAAGGCTGTTGTATACCGGGGACAGAGATCAGGATCAGCTATCTCTATCTCCACCCAGGGCAAAGATTCGGACCCCACCTTCTCCGCCAGCTCCGGCCAGTCCCCCAGCCTGCACTCCTCGCCCATCAAGGCGGCCACCTCTCGCGCCACGCCAACCACAGAGAAGCAGCGGGCCAGGTTAGGCGTCAGGTCCAGATCAAGGACCGCATCGCCCATGTAGTCGCGTAGCGGCACACCGGTGGGCGCGCTGTCGTCGAGGATCATGATGCCTTCGTGCTCTCCTGAGATGCCCAGCTCCTTCTCCGAGCAGACCATGCCTTCTGAAGACACCCCTCGGATCTTGGTGGGCTTGAGAGTGATGTAGCTGAGTTCCTCGCAGTGGCCGTCGATGAGACGCGCCCCCGTCGTGGCGAAGGGCACCTTCACACCCTTCTGCCCGACGCGAATATTCGGCGCGCCGGTGACCACAGCCATGGGCTCGCTGCCCCCAAACTCCACCACCGCGATGGTCAAGCGGTCGGCGTCGGGGTGAGGCCTCACCTCCAGAATCTCGCCCACGAATACCTTGTCCCTGTCCCACTCGGCACCCACGTACTCGATGGCTCCCACCTCCAGCCCGGCCATGGTCAAACGCTCAGAGAGATCCTCGAGCGGGATGGAGATGTCCACGTACTCCTTTAGCCAGCTTATCGGTATCCTCATGATGGTTCCCTCCCCTTGACGGCCACTCTGCCCGTCGGCCTACACACTCCCTCGTGGTGACTACCCGAACTGCTCTGTGAACCGCAGGTCGTTGCTGTAGAAGAGCCGGATGTCATCGATGCTGTACTTGATCATGGCGATCCGCTCCGGACCCATGCCGAAGGCGTAGCCGCTGTACACCTCCGGATCATAACCACCGTTCCTCAGAACCTGCGGATGCACCATCCCCGCACCGGAGATCTCCACCCAGCCGGTGTGTTTGCAGACCCGGCATCCTTCCCCGCCACAGATGATGCAATCCATGTCCACCTCCACGCTGGGCTCGGTGAAGGGGAAGTGGCTGCAGCGGAATCGCACCTTACGATCTGCTCCGAACATCTGGCGGGCGAAATCGACCATCGTCCCTTTCAGATCAGCCAGGGTGATGCGCTTCCCCACCGCCAGACCCTCCACCTGGTAGAACATGAACTCCGAGCGAGCGGTGACCGCCTCGTACCTGTAGCACTTCCCAGGAAGGATGACCCGTATGGGGTCCGGGCAGTGCTTCTTCATACTCCTAATCTGTCCCGGAGAGGTATGGGTGCGCAGCACCACCTTGGGGTTCACGTAGAATGTGTCCCACATGTCCCTGGCAGGATGGTGGGGTGGCATGTTGAGTAGTTCGAAGTTGAGCATGTCGGTCTCAACCTCGGGCCACTCCTCCACCTGGAAACCCATGCGCGCGAAGATGGCATATATCTCTCGCAGGGTTTGAGTGGTGACGTGCAGCCGACCGAGGTCCACCGGCCTGCCCGGGAGCGTCACGTCCAGGGCCTCCGCCTCTCCGCCGGCCGGTCGGCTCAGTTCCTTCCGGCGCGCCTCGTATGACTCAGCCAGGAGTTCCTTCAATTGGTTGGCAGCCTGTCCCAAGACGGGCCGCTCTGCGGCGGGAAGCTCCCCCACACCTCGGAGCAACTGGGTGATCACGCCTTTTCGCCCGAGGTACCTCACTCGCCACTCAGCCAGTTCGTCCAGAGTAGAAGTTGATTGCAGGGCCTCGTGGGCTTCTTCCTTGAGTCTTTCCACCTTCTCCAGCATGGCACTCACTCCTTGCGCAAGAAAGAAGCCCCCTTCAGGTTTCCTTGAAGAGGGCTATGAACATCAGTAGTTGGTCGACCGCATCATCCAGGCGGCATGGGTGGACAGGTGCCCTCTATGGCACTAGGAAAGATGAACATTCGTGGTTCCCCACGAGCTGCCATGGTTCACTCGACCTCAATGGCTGCCTTCGAAAACATTATAGCACAAACCTGAAAGCATGGCAAGGCTACGTCATTCCATCGCCGATTTCCACCAACGCCTCCGTTAGCCACATCGGTCTGGAGACCTCGAGGCTAGCGGGAACGTACACGGTCCCACCACCAACTTCCCTGCCTGCTGCCCAGTATCATTTGCCGATAGTCCATTGCCATCGTCCGCCGAGTGAAGTATAATCCTCGTGACTCTACGGGACGACGCACAGGCAATGGCAGTCGAGTTCGCGCGCCGGCCGAGGGCGAGGTGGCCGGCCCGATTGGACGGATGACTTGCCTGGGCAACGCTCTCACTCAAAGGCAGCACTCCGTCGCACCCTGTGGACACCCTCCGTCCCTTGGGGCAGACAAGGCTTGTGTGATCTTCCTCCTCAGGAGGATACAACTGTGCAGGGCGGCCTCTGGCAGCTTTGTTGTGGAGTCGGTGGTACCTCCGGTGCATCGTTTCCACTCCGGATGGCTGAATCCTGCCGCACTGGTGCATCCGCTTCCCCACACATCACTCCCTCGAGTTTCTTCCCTGCCATCGCAACGCCACCGGAGGCTCCCACAACAGACGACCCGGACACCGGGCAGAGAATCTGGGGCTGTACCCGGAGATGCTCTCCCGCCTGACGAAGAGACTAGGCACGGAGGTTAAATGCCATATGAAAGTGAACTATCGCTTAGCCGAAGAAGACGACCTGTATCTCATCCACACTGTTCTTGTTGAATCTCTCAATCTGTTCGCGGCAGAGAGGGCGCTGCCGCTGGTGGAAATGGGCTTCGACGAGGACCTCCCCTTGTGGCGTCACCTGCTGGGCGCGGGGGGAAAGGGCTTCCTCGTGGCCGAGGTCAAGAAGCGCATCGCCGGGTTCTGCTCCTACATCTTGCGGGACCATCTCTGGTTCCTTTCCTACCTCGTCGTTTCGCCCGAGTTCCAGGGAACGGGCATCGGCCGGGAACTCTTTGAGCTGGCTCTGACTGAGGCTCGAGGCAATGAGACGGCCAAGGTGGTGGCGGCCTATACTAATGCCGCCAACTGGCCCTCCATTTCTCTCTATACCCGTAATGGACTATACCCCCGCATGCCCGTCCTCAAGATGGAGGGCAGTATCACCAATCTCTGTGAACCATCAGAGCCCGTAGACCCCCTATCAGGTCAAGTGGTCTCCCTTAGCGAGGAGACCGTCAGCTTGATCGACGACATTGACCTCCAGATCAGGGGGTTCAGGCGAGACATCGACCACCGCTTCTGGCTCGGCAAACGCGAAATACGGTGTTACGTCTTCGAGGGGGAAGACGGGGTCTCTGGGTATGCGTACGTGTCCGACGACGGCAACATAGGACCTCTCGCTGCGCTCAACGCAGATGACATCGCCAGCATGCTCTGCTTCTGCCTGGATCGCCTCTCTTCCGAAGGTGCAGATGAGTTCTTTGTGCACGTCCCGGGCGAAAACACCGGTGCCCTGGCACTGCTCTACGACAGAGGGTTCAAGATACAGGACCTGAGCCTGGTGATGTCCTCGGTTCCGTTCGGCAAGTGGGAAAACTACATCATATCTCGGCCCTCTTTGCTCTAGAAAGCTCACAGGGTTCGACCAGCGGAGACACACCATATGTTTCGCCCAGGTAAGCTGCTCGTGGTGGATGATGAGCCCGGGGTGCAGAGGTCGCTGCAAGAGATCCTCGAACAGGAAGGCCATCAGGTGACCACTGCAGCCAGCGGCGAAGAGGCACTGGCTGCGCTGGACCAAGGCGCCTTCGACCTCATTCTGGTCGATCTGAAGATGGAGGGCATGGATGGCCTGGAGCTGATGAGACAGGTCAAGAACGTGGTGCCCGACACGGTGGTCATCATGCTCACCGCCTACGGCACCCTCGATTCGGCCATAGAGGCTCTACGCCAGGGTGCTCACGACTACCTCCTCAAGCCCTGTCGTGTCGAAGAGATAGTCGCCAGTGTGGAGACAGGCCTGGAAGAGCGCCAGAACGCCCTGCGCCGTCGCGAGTTGGTGACCAACATAGAAGAAAGCGTGCGCAAGTTGAGAGCCTCAACCCTTCCCGAGGTGCCGCAGACGGAAGGCCCCGCGCTCGCTCGTTTCATCAGAAGTCGAGACCTCGTTCTGGATCGAGAGAAACAGGTTGTGGTTGCCAAGGGCCGCCACTTGGAGCTGACCCCCACCGAGTTCAGGCTCCTGACCTGCCTCATGGACAGCGCGAGCCACACGCTGAGCTTCCCAGACATGGCCCGCCACGCCCTCGGATACGAGTGCTCAGACCAGGAAGCACGCCCCGCGCTGAAGACCCACCTGTGGAGGCTCCGAAAAAAGCTACGTTCCACGATGGGAGACGACTCCTGCATCGTCAACGTGCGTGGCAAAGGATACATGTTCAGGCCCTAGGAGAGGTCACTGAATCGGAACCCTATCGAGACCAATCCGGGACCGTCGCACGCCTCCCCGTGTGGTATACTTGATCTAGGACTGTCCCCCAGAAGCGAGGTGAACTGGATAGATGGCAGTGGACAAACGTGTTCTCATCGTTGATGACGAAGAGAAGGTTGTCTTCTTCCTGCGGGAAAGCCTGGAAGAGCTGGGGCAAGATTTCACCATAGGGACCGCGAAGTCGGCCGAAGAGGCGCTGGAGAAGATCGCGACTCAGCCCTACGACCTGGTGATCAGCGACCTCCGCATGCCTGGCATCGATGGCTTGCAGTTGATCGAGAGGGTGAAAGAGAAGTACCCCAGGACACGTTTTGTCCTGATGACGGCCTACGGCTCGGATGAAGTGGAGGCGCGAGCCCGCAGCCTGGATGTGTACGACTACATTACCAAACCATTTCACGTCTCGGATCTCCTAGATGTCGCCCGACAGGCACTGGCGCCTCCTGTTGAGACCGCGAGAGAAGGGGTTCTGCGAGACCACCGCGCGGAAGCCAGCAATAGAGCATTGAGCAGCCTCCGCTTCGAGGTAGGCGCCCAGTGCGTCATCTTGGCGAACACGCAAGGGGAGATCGTCTCCGAGGTGGGAATAGCGCAGGGCTTGGAGACAGGCACCTTCATACCCCTCGTGGCAAATGGACTGGCCACCGTCTCTGGGATGGCCCAGTACCTGCAAGACGATGAGACATTCAACCTCAATTTCTACGAGGGAAAGAAGTACGACATCTACTACACAGGCGTCGGAAATGACCTTCTCCTGGCCCTCATCTTCGACAGGAGAAAACAGCCCAGCCGCATAGGCATGGTCTGGCTCTACGTCAGGCGCGCTATCCAGGACCTCTTGAAAGCCATATATGGCGTAGAGGACGACAGATCGTATCAGCCAGAAGCCTTGGGGGAGGGGCCGCCTTCAGAGCCAGAGTTCGAGCTGGCCGAGACCCCCGCAGAAGGAGAACCGATCGAAGCGTCCGTGACCGAGTCGCCTAAGCCAGACCGCGAGAGTGATACTCTGCCCGAGCCGGGAGGTGTCGACTCAACCTTTGGGATAGAGGAAGCTCTGAAGAAGGGGCTCATCGACGAGGACTTCGCCCAACTGCTGAAGGGTGAGGACTGAAGGCAACCAGAGAGCCTGTTTCTCGATAAAGGGCCACCGCTCTAGGGCGGTGGCCCTTTGCCATTCCTTGACCTTTGTCTCATCCCTATGCTGAGCACATCCCCACCGTCTGGCGTTTGGTGGGGTCTGCCATACGCGTCGGGGCAGGCGGAGAACCTTGGACAACGAGGCAATACTTTCCACTCCTTGTGGACTCGCCTTTCCGGCACCAAGGCCAATAGGACCTGGTCCGGCATGCCGTCTGCCAAGCTCCTCTCTTCTGCGGCCAGGCCTCCGCTTCTCAATCCACCGCCCATGCCTGAACCACTGCAACTATGCTATACTATGGGCGAGCGTCGGAGCATGCACAGCGCACCATGAAGGGGGAGGAGGATGGCATGAGGGAGATCCGCATATCGACCACCAGCCGCGCGGAGCTGCTTGATATCACCGGTGAGGTCCAGAAAGCGGTCGCGGACAGCGGGGTGCGCGACGGCGTCTGCCACGTATACGTGCCGCACACCACGGCCGGCGTCACCATCAACGAAAACGCCGACCCCAGCGTCCGCCAGGATATCCTCATGGAGCTGAACAAGATCATCCCGTTCCAGGATAACTACCGGCACCTCGAGGGAAACGCCGCAGCCCACATCAAGGCCAGCATGGTAGGCAGTAGCCAGACGATTCTGGTAGAGGCGGGACAACTGCTGTTGGGAACATGGCAGGGCATCTTCTTCTGTGAGTTCGACGGCCCCCGCAGCCGTCGCGTGATCACCAGGGTCTCCTGACCGTTGCCATTTGCCCTTGGCCGTGGTATAATCGACCTGACGGGTGACCGTCCTCATGAGACGAGGGGATAGGACTGTGCAAGTCCTGCTGGAGGGGAAAGGGGGGACAAGGTGGAACTGTCGGATTTCGAACGACCGCCAGGCCTGAGAGGAATTCACGGTTCGCCCGGTACTCACGCCAATTTTGACCACGATCACTGGATCGGCCAGATTCAAGAGATGGGTATCTGCCTCTACAAGCTCATGGACGATGGCAGTGCCTCGGTCCTCCAATTCGCCCGGAAGCTTCGGGCCAAGGGCATCATGCCCATCGTGAGGATGTGGGCCGAAAGGCCCAATCCTGGCACCCTCTCCTCCAAGGCCCTCTCCACTGTCAAGACATACGTCGACGAAGGCATCACCAGATGGTTTGAGGTCAACAACGAACCCAACCTCCCTTACGAATGGAGGTCTGGGGAGTGGCGGTCTGGCGGCCGACCAGAACTCGTGACCCAGAACTGGCTGACAGATGCCGAGTCCATCATCGAAATGGGAGGCTATCCAGCGTTCCCTGCCCTGGCGCAGTGTTCCCACAACCCGGACGCGAGCAGCATCCGGTGGTACATCGATGCGTTTGAGTGGATGGCGCGGAGCGCTGCCAGCACTGCACGCGAGGTTTTCTCTCGCGGCGCCTGGATCGCCAGCCATGATGGCGTACTCAATCACTGCTACCGCGATGGTGACGGAGACTGGCACTTCGAGTACCCCTATGACCCCATTTGCCAGGCCGACAAGCCAGGCAGGACCATCATGGATGACGACAACTCACTCATCGGTCACCGTGTGCCTGTCCAGCTCTTGAAGGAGCATTTCGACCTGGTGGTTCCCGTGATGAGCACGGAGGGAGGGGTGTTCGTGCCTTACGACGCCGTCGTCCAGTGGGACTCCAGGTACCCCGGCTACGACGTCAATGGCCACGCGGAGCGCACGGTGGCCATGTATCGCTGGCTGGAGGACAACGCGCCCGACTACTACTTCGGCATGTGTCCGTGGCTCATCGCCAGCGAACTCATGGGACATCCACCTGGCCCCTGGAGCAAGGATTGCTGGTTCTGGGTGGGCCAGGAACTGCCGGTGGTTGCCGCTGTCAAACAGATGGGGCCGCCCAGGACTGGGCCTAGGCCCGAGCCGAAGGAAAGGGTTCGTCTGGTCAGCAAGTGGATGACCGACGAGCAAGTGGAGGAGTGGCTGCAGACCTTCTCCCAACACGAGCAGTTCCGGACCCTCTTTCACAGGGAGAAGAAGGGCGACCGCTGAGGCCCCACATCCCGATAGAGCGCCTTCATTGGACCCAGTGAAAAACGCACCCCATCCCGCGAAGTCGTTGCCACACCGGCGCGCGCTATTGCTAGGTTCTCCCCTCATCATCGTGGCCATCCTGCTAGTTTCCTTCCTGGCCCTGGATCGCCCTCTGATCCGCAGCGATGGCCTTGCCTACTTCATGTGGCTTCAATCGGTGGCTCGCGACCACGACCTCGACCTGGAGAATCAAGTCGCCCAGTTCGGCGAGTTGAACTCCTACCAGGTGTTCTTTAATGAGGAGACCGGTGAGTACGCCTCGGTCTTCCCTTATGGGTCTGCGTTCCTGTACCTGCCTACCTACTGGCTGGCGTCAGCAGCCGACCGGCTACCTCTCTTTCACATCAACGACGCCTATTTCCTGCAACATCAAGGCGCCACTTTTCCCTACAGCTTCTTCCTCATGCTGGGGACCAACCTCTTCACGCTACTCGCGGCCGTCCTGGCCTACTTCTCCGCCGTCAAGCTTAGTTCGCCGGGCGCATCTCTCCTCAGTTCTGTAGCTCTGTTCCTGAGCACGCCCCTGATCTACTACGCCACCATCGAGCCGTACATGTCCCACGCTTGCGGCACGCTGCTCATAGCCCTGGTGATCTACATTCTGGTGAGATACCGCCAACGTAACCCGGCGTGGTTCTTCATGGGCTTGATCTTGGGGATGGCCTTCCTGGTCAGATGGCAGCTGGCCCTGTGCGCCATTCCCGTCGGGTTGCTTGCCCTCTCCACAGGGCAGTGGCGAAAGCTGTTGCTGCTGGGCACCGGCTTTCTCGTCCTGGGCTGGCACCTGCCATTCACCTGGTGGAGGATGTATGGTAGTCCTTGGGTGATACCTGCGGCCATCCAGGGACAGCAGGAGTTCCTCTCCGGGCCGATCTACATTAGAGAAGTGCTGCTGGCACCAGAGAGGGGCCTGATCCTCTGGTCACCGCTGGTTTTACTGGCCCTGATCGGCCTGGTCCTGCTTTTCAGGAAGCACCAGGACCTGTCCATCACCCTGGGCCTGATGATCGTCCTCCAGGTTCTGATGAACGCTTCGCTCTTTGATTGGGGGGGAGGTTGGGCCTACGGGATGAGAAGAATGACCGAACTCTACCCTGTGTGGGTCATCGGCCTGGCGACCCTCCTCCACACTGCACACTCGCCGAGCAGGGCCACGGCGTGGGGCAGGTGGGCCCGTTGGATAACGGTCTCCCTGGTCCTGCTGGGAATCCTCTTCGGCTTGCTGCTGCTGATGTCCCACGTCAACTACATCAACACTAATGTGGCCCATCCACAGGGCGGCCCGATTTGGGAAGAGATCAGCTACCAGTTCACCGCATCCGACTTCCGCATCACAGCTCAGGTGATCAAGGAACACTATGGGGTATGGGCCTGGCAGAAGCCTGGGCCCTGAGGTCGCAGGAGCAAGACACCATTACCCCCCGCAACCAGCCAACGCCGGCGTATGTCTCATCGGCTCCTGGACTCCAGGCACACCCCAGGCCCAGACCAGGGTGTCGGTGATGGCGGTTCGGTACTCTTCCACAGGCGTTCGCCACAGCGGTTGTGAACGGGCAGCGGGTCCCCAGCGTCATCCCCTGGAGGATGACGTTACCCATTGCCTGGGCTATCTGGTATGATTACCTTATGAGCATGCCGTCCCTAGATTTATACGGCGCTATCCTCGCGCGCCGGTCGGTGCGCCGCTATGACAAGGAGCCTCTTGACGAACCCACCCTCTCTCAGGTCCGACAGATAGCCTCGGGCGTGGAGCCGCTGGTCCCCGAAAACCAGTTCCAGGTCATTCTGCGAGACGCGCCGCCAGGCACTGACCTGGCGCGCGACTTGGGCGGGTACGGCCGGATGGTCAATCCCCCTCACTACCTCGTGCCCTACGTGCTGGGCCAGGAACACGCGCTGGAGGACGCAGGTTACCGGGTCGAGCAGATCTCGGTGCGGCTGGCCGCCATGGGCATCGGCTCCTGTTTCATCGGCGCGCTGAGACGCGAGGACAAAGTCCGCGCCCGCTGCAGCTTGCCTGAAGCGGCCCGCATCGGAGCCTTTCTGGTCTTCGGACACCCCTCGACCAGTCTGGGCGGGCGTGCCACCAACCGATTGCTCCGTTCGGCATCAGGCGCGAGCCGCAAGCTCGGGGCAGCCGACCTCTACTTCGAAGGCAGCTTCGAGAACAGAGCCACGCCTTCGGGCCGGATGGCGCCCCTCATCGAGGCCGCGCGCCATGCTCCATCGGCCGTCAATGCGCAACCCTGGCGCTTCCTGTGGGTTGAGGGGAGTCTCTACCTCTTTGTTGCGACAGACAGAAGACGATACTGGCGCGGCCCTCAACAGGAATACCGGCTTCACGACGGAGGCGCCGCCATGGCCAACATTACTCTGGCCATGGAAGCGCTGAACCTAAGCGGCCGCTGGGAGTTGGTGGAAGAGGCCGGGCCTGACGTTCCAAAGCATGCCACGAACCTACAACCGCTGGCGAGGCTTCCCCTGGAGGACATGGGTTGACAGGCGAACCGCTCTCTTCACCGTGCACCCTGATAGGTCACCCGGCAGCAGCGCTGCTCCTGGTTCGCATACCCTGATGGGACCACCCAGCGCCGTGAGTACATCGTCCGAGACCCCGACGGGTTTCCAGACGACCACGGCTTGAAGGAGAAAGCAACATGGATCGCGACACCATCGTCATAGTGTCAGGCCTACCCAGGTCTGGCACCTCGCTCATGATGAGCATGCTCGAGGCCGGCGGACTGGGAGTTCTAACCGACGGCATCAGATCACCCGATGAGGACAATCCCAAGGGCTACTATGAGTTTGAGCGGGTCAGGCAGATCGAACGGGACCAGGCCTGGCTGGAGGATGCCAAGGGCAATGCAGTCAAGATGATCGCTGAACTACTCAAGCACCTTCCCCCAGAATACAACTACAAGGTCGTCTTCATGCGACGCAACCTGGAGGAGATCCTGGCATCCCAGCGCCAGATGCTGCTCAGGAGGGGAGAGCCCACGGACAAGGTCAGCAACGAGGACATGGCCAGGATGTTCAGGAACCACCTGGAACGCGTCGAGGCCTGGATTGCAGAGCGACCCAATGTGGATGTGGCCTACGTGAGCTACAACGATCTGGTGGCTGATCCCACCGAACAGGCGCGTCGAGTAAACCAGTTCATGGGAGGCACTCTGGAAGTCGAGAAGATGGTCAACGCCATAGACGCCTCGCTCTATCGGCAGCGGCGATAGTGTCTCTCCCTTCCCTCTTGGGCGCATCGACTTGGACTTCACCAGGCGATCGAGGCAAAGCGGTCGGTGTGTTCTCTTGGCGCAGCAGGTTTTCCTTCCCAGCCTACACCCTTGCCATGCGGCAAGGTTTGGACTACATTTCAGTCCCTGAATGAAGTCGCCGCTACGCTGGCTGTCAGCGGGCAAACTGTAGCAAAGGAGATGTGTTTTCGATGACTGGCAACAGTTTTATGAGTTCGCCCAAGTTGTTCTTCACCTCCGAGTCCGTCACGGAGGGGCACCCAGACAAGATCTGCGATCAGGTGAGCGATGCCGTCCTCGACGCCATCATCGCCGAGGACCCCGATGCCAGGGTGGCTTGTGAATGTGCGACGACCACGGGCCTGATGATCGTCATGGGTGAGATCACCACATCCACCTATGTCGAGATCGCAGATATCGCCCGAGAGACAATCCGCGGGATAGGCTACACCCGCGCCAAGTATGGCTTCGATTGCGACACCTGCGGAGTGATCCTGTCCATCAAAGAGCAAAGTTCAGACATCGCGCTGGGTGTGGACAGGGCGTTGGAGGCCAAGACCGGCGAGATGAACGACGCGGAGATCGAGGCCATCGGGGCCGGCGATCAAGGTATGATGATCGGATTCGCTTGCAAGGAGACCCCGGAGCTGATGCCCGTGCCCATCATGCTGGCCCACAAGTTGTGCAAGCGGCTGGCTGAGGTGCGCAAGGATAAAACCCTCTCCTACCTCCGGCCGGACGGCAAGAGCCAGGTGACCGTGGAGTATCAGTACGGCTTGCCCAAGAGGGTGGACACCATTGTCCTGGCGGCCCAGCACTCGCCCGAAGTCAAGCAGTCAGAGATAAGGGCTGACCTGCTCGACAAGGTCATCAACCACGTCGTGCCCACCGACATGCTCGATGACCAGACCAAGATCTACGTGAACGCCACCGGCAGGTTCGTCACGGGCGGCCCGCTGGGCGACGCTGGCCTCACGGGGCGCAAGATCATCGTGGACACCTACGGCGGCATTGCGCGTCACGGGGGCGGCTCCTTCTCTGGCAAGGACCCCACCAAGGTGGACCGTTCTGCGTCTTACATGGCGCGCTACATCGCCAAGAACCTTGTGGCGGCAGGCGTCGCCGATCGACTGGAGTTGCAGGTCAGCTACGCCATAGGTGTTGCCCGTCCCCTGGCGCTGATGGTAGAGGCTTTTGGAACCGGGCACATTCCCGACGAACGTATCGTCGACCTGATCACCACTCACTTCGACCTTCGTCCTGCGGCCATCATCCGCGATCTGGACCTGCGCAGACCGATCTACAAGGCCACGGCAGCCTACGGCCACTTCGGGCGTGACGACATCGACGCTCCCTGGGAGAAGACGGACAAGGCCGACCTTCTGCGCCGCGACGCTGGCCTGGCCTAGGAGCCCGTTCAGGCACCTTCGCAGAAGCGCCTCGGGACAGCCCATCAACATTCTATCGACTTGCCGCGCGGCTTAGAGGTGCGAGCGGTCCGCCTGCGGACCTCGAGGGCCTAATTGCGCTGCCGACGTGCGCGGACGCCTTGATGCCACGCACCTCGTGAGGCTAATCTCCGAACCTCCCTCCCCCCGTACATCTAGCATTCCTGCTCGGACGGTTGACCAGCGTCGGTAAATCAGGTATAATATAGATGCCGGAGGTGATACACATGGCCGACGTGGTTCTTGTTATAGACATGCAACGGGGTTTCCTGGAGGAGGGATACCCCCTTTTCTGCGGGGAGGGAGCGCGCGGGATCATCCCCAACGTGCGCGAGTTATTGGATCGCGAAGTGGCTCGCGGCTCCACCATCATCTTCACCGCCGATGCACACGCACCTGACGACAAGGAATTCGAGATGTGGCCAGCCCACTGTGTCCAGGGTTCGGAGGAAGCCGAGATCATCCCGGAACTGGCCCCTTACCCGGGGCACAGGCTCGACTCAGCGCGGTACAGCGCCTTCTACGGCTCCGACCTGGCCCACCGTCTCGACGAGCTCCGCCCGGAAAAGATCCACGTGTGCGGAGTGTGTACCGACATCTGTGTCCTCCACACCGTGGCGGACGCGCGCTACCGTGACTACGAGGTCATTGTCTATACCGACTGCGTGGCTACTTTCGACGAGCAGATGCACCAGTTCGGCTTGAAGCACATGGGCGAGATACTGGGTGCCAAGCTCAGTAGCGTTGGCCGGAACTCCTCCTAGAAACGCTGGAGGTCGCCAGATGACCGCTGTTTTCGACCCGGAGGCGGATGTCCTCTCGGGTGACACCGCTGACGTCTACTTCATCCGCGCCCAGGAGATCCTGCAACGCGAGGGCGTGAACCCCGTGGTCACCATGGAGGTCTTCACCAGCCGCGAAGGAATACTCTGTGGCATGAGGGAAGCACAGGCCTTGCTCAAGCGAGTGCTCCCTTCTCAGGCTGAGGTCTGGGCGCTGGAGGAAGGGGACACCATGAGCGCCAAAGAGGTGGTGCTCCGTGTCACGGCTCCTTACGGCTCCTTCGGCCTGTACGAGACTGCCTACCTGGGCATGCTGGCCCAGCAAAGCGGGTGGGCCACCGCTGCGCGCAGCTGCGTGGAAGCGGCTGGGGGCATCCCCATCGTCAGTTTCGGCGCCCGCCACGTGCACCCTCGGGTAGCCTCACGACTGGAATACGCAGCCCTGGTGGGCGGATTCGTGGGCTGCGCGACGCCTGCCGGCTCGCGTCTGGGAAACGTGTCTCCTACCGGCACCATTCCACACGCCCTGATCCTCATCTTCGGCGATACCGTCGAGGCCACCAGAGCTTTCGATCGCCACATCGATCCTGAGGTCAAGCGGGTAGCCCTGGTCGATACCTTCAAGGACGAAGCGGAGGAGAGCCTGCGGGTGGCTACGGCTCTGGGTGACAAGCTGTGGGGTGTGAGGCTGGACACCCCAGGTGAGCGGGGGCGGGTCACGCCTGACCTGGCCATAGAGGTTCGGGCTCGCCTGGATCAGGCAGGCTTCGAGCACGTGAAGATCGTGGTCAGCGGCGGCATAGACGCGGAGCGCATCCGCCTCTTCGTAGAGAAAGGCGCGCCCGTCGACGTCTTTGGTGTGGGCAGTGCCGTCAGTTCGGCTCCGCCCATAGACTTCACAGCGGATATCAAGGCCATCCAGGGCAGGCCTGTGGCAAAGCGGGGACGCATCCCGGGGATCACAAACAACCCCCGCCTGCATGAGGTCGGTCTGAGGTCAGGATAGCACACCGAACAGAGGGGCCTCATCTCCTTCTCAGTAGAGTTCAGCGACCACCTCGTTCAGCCCGAGTTGGACCAGTTTCTGCTTGGTGGGCTTGCCGGTTGCCCTGTCCCACTGGCGGGCCTCGTAGTAGTCTGAGAGCAACCTCTCGACATCGGGTACGTAGCGGTTGGTGCCTCCCTCGTCCAGAGGCTGCCTGAAGAGGCCTGGGAGCTTCTCATCTCTATGATCCCAACCCCAGCGCAGATTCAGCGCCCTCTTCAGATTCAAGATGCGCTCTCCCGCCAGGAACAGGTCTTCCCGGGTCAGCTCCCAACCTGTAGCCGCAGCGAGCAGGGAGACAAGCCCGTCGCTGGGAACATTGACCAGTTGGCAGCAGATCAGGGCGTCGCCGGCGCTGCGCCAGTCTTGATGCCTGACCATCACGGCGGCCCTCCCCTCCTCCTGAAAGCGGTCCATGGGACCTATGCCCAGGTCCTCCATCACGCGTCCCACATCCAGCCAGTACGTATCGCTCTTGTTGTGGCAGGCACCCCGCGGCGAGGTGAGATAGGAGAGCGTCACACCGGCGCTGGCTCGGGGATCGTGCATTCCCACTTCCAGACCATTGACCTGCGCGGCCAGATCTTCCACGTGGAAGTGCCGAGCGACACTGAGACTGCCTTCGGCCAGCAGATCGCCGAAGCCCTCCCTTGTCGCCGTTTTTTCGATGAGCCCGATCGCGGGCTGAGGATCGCCCCACCGGAGGACGAGGCCATCCGTATCTTGCTCGCCTATGACGCCTTCCGCATACAGAAGATGCGCCAAACCAAGAGCGACTCCCGTGCTGATGGTGTCCAACCCATACGAGTTGCACAGGTGATTCATGTAGCTGACTGCCGCCAAGTCGTCGATGAGCAGCATTGAGCCCAGGGCGGCCACCGTCTCGTACTCGGGGCCGTCCGTCTCCTCCAGCTGATATGGTCCCTGTGGGATCGCCACCTGTCGGCCGCACTGCACCACACAGCCAAAACATCCGCTGGTGCCCACGAGAATGGTCTCCGCCATAGTACTGCCGCTGATGTTGTCAACCTCGTCGAAAGTGCCCTGTTGGAAGTATCTGTTGGGCATATTGCCGAACATGGACAGCACGTTGGCGGAGCCCGCCGTGCCGGTCTGGTGAAATATCTGGGTACTGACGTCCTCCTTGACTTCGGCCAGCATCTGCGCCGCTATTCTATCGAAAGCTTCCTGGTCAGAAAGAGGGACCGAGCCGGTCCCTCGGCAGACTATGGCCTTCAACCGCTTGGAGCCCATCACGGCTCCCATACCGGAGCGACCAGCCGCCCTTCCCCCATCAGCCATGACTGCCGCATACTTGACCAGATTCTCACCTGCGGGACCGATACAGGCCACCCGCAGCGACGGGTCTCCCAGTTCCTCTTTGATCGCCTCCTGGGTGCGATAGGTGTCCAATCCCCACAGATGGGAGGCGTCCCGCAGTTCAGCATACCCGTCCAGCACCACGAGGTATGATGGCTGGTGGGCCTGCCCTTTGATGATCATGCCGTCGTACCCGGCGAAGCGCAGGTGAGGCCCCACAAAGCCTCCCACGTTGCTCTCCCCCCACAGGCCCGTTTGTGGAGAGCGAGCGCAGATCACGTACCTCCCGCACGAAGGAGCCCGCGTGCCAACCAGTGGACCCCCCATGATGATGAGAGGGTTCGCCGGCCCCAGCGGGTCGGTGTCCGCGCTCGTCAGGTCATAGATGTAGCGGGCCGCCAGCCCGCTACCTCCGATGAATCTCCTCGCGTACTCCTCGTCAAGCCCCTCTTCGTCCACGCTGCCGGCGGTCAGATCGACCCGCAGGAGCTTTCCCATGTAGCCGTTCACTATCTGCTCGCCTGCCCTCCTGTCTCTAGAAATCCACCCTTCGCCCTTCCCAGGCACAGAGAAAAAGGCGTTCCACCTCTTCCATCGACGCAATGCGCGGGTGTAGCACCGTGGTGGCCTCGTTCCCCGCGTTCTCCACCAGCTTCTCCATACGGTCCGTGATGGCGTCTCGCTCGATCCCCACCTCGCTCAGGCTCACGGGTTGTCCGACGCGCCTGAGGAGATCTCGCACCACATCGACCAGACCATCGGCGCCCGCTGACTCTGACTCAACTGGGAATCCGAGATACCGGGATATGTCCGAGTAACGTCCCGGGCTCTCGCGAGCGGCGTACTCGATAGTGTAGGGCAGAAACAGCCCCACTGCCCTCCCATGGGGCGTGTGAAAGACCCCGCCGAGGGCATGCGCCAGACTATGAGCCAGGCCAGCCATGGAGTTGCCGAATCCCAGCCCGGCCAAGGTTGCGGCGTTGGCCATTCTTTCTCGCGCCTCGCTGCAAGTGCCATCATCGTACGCCAGGGGTAGATACCGCAGGATCAAGTCTGCGGCCTTCAGACACAACCCATCGCTGAAGTCATTGCCCCAGGCAGAGGCGTACCCCTCTATGGCGTGGGTCAGAGCATCCAAACCGGTGTCCGCGGTGAGGCGTGGTGGCATCCCACTCGACAGGCTGGGATCAACAATCGCCACATCCGCCATATTCTCCCGCGAGCCGAGACCCAGCTTGCGTTCGTCTGCGGTATCGGTGAGGACGATCATCCAGGTGACCTCGGCTCCCGTTCCCGCGGTCGTGGGGATGGTGATTAGCCGCGCCTTCTGGCGCAGGCCCAGGGTCTCCACGGGATTGATGGCCTCCGG
>Ga0315274_10003327_pt1 | contig 23956 bp, 20 predicted proteins | sample YL17G02_20_MG_FD_203700 | JGI IMG/M metagenome (GOLD analysis project Ga0315274, IMG submission 203700) | Sediment microbial communities from Yellowstone Lake, YNP, Wyoming, USA - YL17G02_20 | ecosystem: Environmental > Aquatic > Freshwater > Lake > Sediment | place: USA: Wyoming | collected...
TCTCGCCTTGAACGGTTTCCGGCTCGGGGGCATCACCAGTTGGGAAGGCGTCATGGCCTTCATGGCCAACCCGGGATTCAAGTTCGGGGAGTACCTCGTAATGGCCGCCTTCACGTTCCATGCCCTTAACGGCGGCAGACTCATGTTGCAGCACCTTGGGTTCACTCTCGGCAAACCACGGCCGCCGGTGTACCCATACGTTGACGCCCTTCGTCGCAAGCGCCTCCTTATGTGGCTGGTGCTGGCGGCTATCGTGGCCGCAGCAATATACATTCTCGTCTATTTTGTCATAGGAGACTGACATGAAAGAAACCCAGCTCAAGATTCTGCAGTATGTCGCCGGCATCGGCCTCTTTTTCTTCGCTGGGTTGCACCTATTGCTCATGCATCTGGCAGGAGGAAGCCCCGACAGCGCGGGTTCAGTTGCCGGACGCGCGGCCAGCACCGGATGGCTGACAGTCTACATATTCCTGTTGATCTTCGGTCTCTACCACGGCCTCCACGGTGTCAGAACGGTTATCCTGGAATTCTCTCTGCCGGAGCGTGCTCTCAAGGCGGTCAACTGGGGTCTCGTGGCAATCGGAGTGGCCGTTTTCGGCTATGCGGTCTACATCCCCGTGAACGGCTTCCTCTATCCGTGGTTCGTCACGTAGAGCCGCCCGCCTCGGTGCAAGGCCAGGCGCAGCGTATCCCTCTAAGGAGCAACGAATGCAGGACTTGCAGTTCAAAGTACAGAGGTATCTTCCCGGCAAAGACAAGAGGCCCTATACACAACAGTTCACGATCCCCTTTCACCACGGGATGACCGTTCTCGACAGTCTGCTGTGCATCAAGGAAACCATAGACAACACGCTTGCTTTCCGCAGTTCGTGCCGGATGGGCATCTGCGGGTCGTGCGGCATGATTGTCAACAACTTCCCCATGCTCGCGTGCCATACACCTGTGGAGGAGTTGGGAACGCACAAGATACACGTCAAGCCCCTGCCCAACTTCCCCATCATCAGGGACCTGGTGCCCGATCTCGCCCCTCTGTTCGAGAAGCACAGGTACATCAAGCCATATGTCATGGGCCTCGATGAGGTGGAAGCGGATAAGCCCACCGCAGAATTCGTCCAGTCCGGCGAAGAGCTGGAGTCGTATGTCCAGTTCGCATATTGCATCAAGTGCGGCTGCTGCATCGCAGCCTGTCCTACCGCTGCCACAGACCGCCTCTTCCTGGGCCCGCAGCCGCTCGCTCAAGCGTACAGGTACTCCGCTGACGACAGGGATTTGGGAGCCAAGGAGAGATTCCGCAGGGCTGACTCACCGCACGGGCTGTGGCTCTGCCATCTTGCCGGTGCCTGCTCCGAGGCTTGCCCCAAGGGCGTGGACCCTGCTCTGGCGCTCCAACTGCTCAAACGGGCAATGGTCTCCGACAGCCTGCGTCTCCGGAAGAAGAGGGTGCCCGCCCACCTGGCCGGAGCCGTGGCAGAGACCAAGGCAAAGATAGCTGTACCCGCTTTCACCGCCAAGGGACCGTAGGGTCTGGACGAAGAGTTGTTCACCGGGAGGATGTCGCAATGCACAAGATCACTTCGCCGATGAGCGCCGATGTTATAGAGAGCCTCAAAGCGGGAGACCAGGTTTTCATCAGTGGCGTCATATACGTGGGCCGCGATGCAGCCCACAAACGTCTCGTCGAGGCCCTCGACAGAGGGGACAAGCTCCCCTTCGACCTTAAGGGGCAGACAATCTACTACATGGGGCCCTCGCCGACGAAGCCCGGTCATGTCATTGGCTCCGCCGGCCCCACCACCAGCGGGCGCATGGACGCCTACACCCCCCGTCTTCTTGCAGCAGGGCTCAAAGCCATGATCGGGAAAGGCCTGCGCACTGAGGCAGTCAGGAAAGCAATCCGCGAGCACAAGGCAGTGTACTTCGCCGCTGTAGGTGGCGCAGCCGCGCTCATAGCCAGGACAATTGTCAAATCGGAAATCATTGCCTACGAAGAACTCGGCCCGGAGGCGATTCTCCGCCTCGAAGTCAAGGATTTCCCCGCAATCGTGATAGACGATGTCCACGGCGACGACCTCTACCAGCAGGGCAAGGCGAAATATAGGGTGCAGCCGGGAAAAGCGAAGTGACGGACTTCGCCGGCAGCGCATCAGGCAAGGTCGACCTGGACTGGGACGATAGCCACGTTGTGCCGCCCAAGGTGACACCGGACCTCGTATTCCTGTTCGACAGGATGATCGAGGCGACAATAGACAAGGTAGACCCCTCCCGAGGCGACACCGTACTCGATGTTGGGAGCGGTCGCGCTGTCGACGCTATAAAGATCGCCCGCAAAGGCGGCAAGCCGGTCGGCCTCGAGCCGTCCAGAACGATGCTTGGCCACAGCAGGAAATGCGTCGGTGAAAGCGGCTGCTATGTGGGTCTCGTTCAGGGAATCGGCGAGAACCTGCCCTTCAGGGACAGTTCCTTCGACTGGGTTGTATGCAAGGGAGCCCTGGACCATTTCCCGGATCCCTACAAGACCATGGAAGAGGTGGCCCGCGTTCTCAAGCCCGAAGGGAGGGCGGTCATCTCCATCGCCAATTTCGAGAGCCTGGGACATCGTCTGGGCAGAAACGTACACCGTCTGACTCGCTGGATTCCGAGCAGCAAACCTAAGGAAAGACAAGCCTGGGAGACTCCGCCCGACCACACATACAGGTTCGACTACCCCACTGTCATAAGTGTGGCCAGTTCGCACCTGGCGATCGAAAGTGTCTCTGGCATATCTCTGTTCTGGGGCGCACCGCTGTGGGATAGAATCACCTCCACCCTTCCCAAACCCGTCTCTTTCTTTATCATGCGCACCCTCGACAAGGTTGCCCGCCGTATTCCGAGAATTAGCGACATTGTGCTGGTTACATGCACCCAGAAGTCCCCCCATCCCTAGAAGGCGACAGATGAGGACACTCCTGATCAACCCCCCGTATCCCTATTCTGAGTTCCCCATTATGCCTATGGGCCTGCTTTACGTAGGCGCGGTGCTGGAGAACCAAGGCTACGAGGTAGAGGTGCTTGACCTTCTGGTGTCCAAATACTCCAAAGACAAGATCGCCCGCAAGCTCGAGCAGTACAAGCCCGATGTGGTCGGCGTGACCTGTGTAACCATGAACTACCCTGCCGCCTCCGAGATACTCAAGTACTGCAAGTCCCTGGACGACGCCGTCACCACGCTGATAGGTGGCCCGCACGTCACTTTCGCCCCGGTGGAAACACTTGCCGAGGCTCCCTGGATAGACATCGTCGTGCGGGGCGAGGGCGAGGAGACGATCCTGGATATTGTGAGCAGGAAGAAGCCTGAGAACATCCCCGGCATCGCCTACAGGTCCGATGGCATACACCTGACAGGCGAGCGCCGCCTGATCGAGAACCTGGACGCACTTCCCCTGCCCGCCAGACATCTGTTCCCCCTGTCAAGATACCACGCCCTCGCTGCCCACTGTAGCCTCATCACTGGAAGGGGCTGTCCGTTCAACTGTATCTTCTGCGTCGGCTCCAAGATGGGAGGAAGAAGAGCCCGATTCAGAAACCCCAGGCTCGTTGTTGACGAAGTAGAGCGGGGCTTGGCGCTCGGCTTCGAAGAGGTCAACCTGGAGGACGACCTCTTCACGCTCAATCACAGACACCTGAACGCTATCTGTGACGAGATAATGGGCCGCGGTCTGAAATTCAATTGGAGTGTGTTCGCCAGAGTCGACACCGTAGATGCGGAGGTCCTGCGCAGGTTGAAGGAAGCTGGATGCAACTGGGTATGCTACGGCGTTGAAAGCGGCAACCAGCAGATCCTGGATACAGTCAAGAAGCGGATTACCCTGGACAAGGTGAGGGAGAGCGTGAAGCTGGCCAAGGATGCCGGCATCAACGTCCTGGCGTCCTTCATTCTGGGCCTTCCCGGAGAAACCAGGGAGACCATGATGCAAACGGTCGAATTTGCCCAGGAACTCCAAACGTACTACGGGTTCCACGTCATGGCACCGTTTCCAGGGACCGAGGTGCGCGAGAAAGCCGAAGAGTACGGAGTCGAGATCCTGACGAACGACTGGGCCAAGTACGACGCGAACAGACCGGTCACGCGCACGCCGGGCGCAAGCGTGGATGACATACTTGAGGTCCTGCACAAGTACTACAGGGGGATAAGGATCATTCCCGACAAGCCCACACAGCATGACCTGGAGCAGACCGCCCAGGCCAAAGCCCAGAGACGTACGCCCCTCGCGTGGGCACTGCTCCACGGCGACGTGATCGAGGGCATAGGGAGCGTTGACTTCGCAGGTGACCCTGTCGAGGACCTCGCGGTGAGGGTCGCGGACCTCCTGCCTTATCCCAGCGAGCAGGTCGCCGATAGCCTGAGAGGCTGGATCAAACGGGGCCTTCTTACATGCGAGGTCAGGGGGCAGCGAGCCTTCTGGAAGTGGACATAGCTTAGCTAGCCGCTCTCGCCGGACGGTTCAAATCCTTCTTCAGGTAAACGACAACGCTCTTGGCAAAGAAACCGTCCAGCGCCCCTTCGAGGCTCTCAAAGAACGGGTACTTCTTCTCCATGTCCCAGGTCAGGAACTTGCGATACAGCGCCGGCACTGCCGCTCGCTCGTTCCTCACCCCAAAGGCGCAGCGCAGTATCCAGTAGACGGAATGGTAGGCGTGCTTGTGCCGAACCGCATGAACCGCCAGGCCATTGCGGCAAAGCAGCTCAATGAGCTGCTGCTGGCGGTATATCCTGATGTGTCCCCCGGGATTGGTGTGATACTTCTCTGACAACCCCCAGCAGATGGTCTCAGGCAGATACGCAGGCACGCTGACCGCGACCTCGCCATCGTCCTTCAACACCCTCACCAGTTCCCGCACGCCTTGCTCATCGTCCACCACGTGCTCCAGCACTTCAGAGCAAATGATCTTGTCGAACGTCCTGTCCTTGAAGGGCATTTTCATCGCGTCGCCACGGAGCACATTCCATTTCCCTTTGCTGAGATTGTCGCTGTCCATCATGCCGAACATGTACCTGGCCTTCTGGAGAGACTCCAGATCGTAATCCATGGCATGGACTGAACAGTGGTCCAGCTTGCAGACGTACCAACTGTGCCTCCCTGGGCCACAACCGACATCCAGCACCCGCTCACCGCCCCTGACTCGGAAAAGCCTGAAGTCAACGGTGAGCAACTACAGCACCTCCCGGTAGACCTCCAGGGTCTTCCTGGCCGCAACCTCCCAGCTAAACAGCTCCTCGATCCTTCTCCTGGCCTTCTCGCCCATCTCTGTTCTGAGCCGCCCATCCGAGAGCACCTGCTTGATCGCGGCCGCCAGCGCGGCAGGGTCGCCAGGCGCGACGAGTATCCCCGCTCCGTCGCAGCCCACTATCTCGGGCAGTGCTCCAGCCCTGGTCGCTATCACAGGTGTGCCGCAGGACATGGCCTCCGCGCAGGGTAACCCGAAGCCCTCGTAGACAGATGCGGTCACGGCTACAGCCGCCATCCCATACCTTCTCACCAGGTCATCGACACTCAGCCGGCCGGTGAATGTGACTCTGTCCTGCAGCCCCAACTCGTCCACCAGCCTCGGCGCGTACTTCGTGTGCTCTCCGTGCCGGTCCACGATCGTCAGCTTGACATCCAGCTCGTCCTTGACGATCTGTATAGCCTTGAGCAGGTAGACCACGCCCTTCTTCCTGTCCTCCGTATTGCCCACCATGACAAGGCTATTGGCCTCTTTCTCAACGTTGTCCAGACGCTTGAAGACCCCAATGTCTATGCCGTTGGGAACCACCCTGACCTTGCCCCTATCCAGCCTGAATACGCGTATCGTGTCTTCAGCCGAGACGCTGGACACAGATATCACCCTGTTCATCCTCTTGGCCACGATGTGCTGCATGACCAGGAAGGAGTAGAACGTTGCCCGTCTGGCCTTGTTCACGAGTCTGCGCGCCTGAGCGAGGTCAGCCTTCATATCTATGAAGATGGGGTGATGAATGGTGGCCACAACAGGAGTTCCCAACCCCTTCGCCATGAGCAGACCGTAGCCGAGGGTCTGGTTGTCGTGGATAACGTCGAACCTCACGGTCTTCATGAGCTCGCGGAGACGCAAGTACGCCCTCATGCTGAAAGTGAATATCTCGGGAAACATGCCCATGCGCGTCGCTGTGACTTCGTAGAGATTCAGGGGTTGCAGGAGGCGCAACGGATGCCCCAGCGAGGACAAACCGTCGGTTTCGTACAGATTGAGGCCCTCGATCCGGTGGAGCGTCACGCCCTCAGGGACCGAAGGGTACGGCGGACCCGACATGACATGGACTTCGTGGCCGAGTCTTTGCAGGGCCTTCGCCAGGTAGTACACATATACCCCCTGCCCACCGCAATACATGTTGCCCCTGTACGTGAGCAGGCATATTCTCATTGCCAAACCTCAGTAGCCCTAGTCATGTGTCTACCCAGCAGCAAACGAATGACCGCGCAAGGTGCGCCGCAGGTGACGATGGGCAAACACCGGCGCACGCTTTGACAATGAATGGGGCCAGAAGTAGAATAGCTGTTGCTGCCGCGGGAGTAACTCAGTGGTAGAGTTCCTGCCTTCCAAGCAGGGTGTCGCGGGTTCGAGTCCCGTCTCCCGCTCCATTCTCCGAAAGACAGGGATTCGCAAGGCGAGTTCCCTTCGCTGGTCCTCAAAACAAACTGCCAGGGCTTGTGGCCCCATTCGTTCAATTCGCGCCTTGCCGCTCGGGCCTTCGCCGACTCAGATTATAGCGCCACGTGGCGGCGCGTGCAATTGACGCTCGGCGGTCACCAGTCACTCCTGATTAGACTGCCCACGTGCGGGCCGCAGTCTGCCCGCCTCAGCTCCGCGAGCATCACATGAACACGCGAAGAAGTCAGCCTGCAATGGCCGCGTGTCATGCACGCCTACGACAGGTACACCACGTCCTCGGGATGGCCCAGCGCGAGAAACAGCAGCAGGTAGTCCCTGAGATGCCGGGTGATGAGGAAGTTGTGCCTGACGTGTTCTCTGCCATTCTGGCCCAGCCAACTGGCGTACTCAGGATTGCCCAACAGCTGCCTTATCGAGTAGGCCGTACCCTCGATGCCGTGGCACAACAGACCGGTCAACTTGTCTTTCACCTGAAGCGTGATTCCGCCAACAGCAGATGCCACGACAGGCTTCCCTTTCCATAGGGCCTCGGTCACGGTGAGTCCAAAGCCCTCCTTCAATGACTTCTGGACGACGATGGTTGCAGCCCTTTGCAGGGCGTTGACATCCAGGTCGCTACCCTGGGGCATGAGCACGACGTGGATGTCGGGGTCGCCCTCCGCCTTCAGCCTGACATCACGCAGCACACGGTCTGACCAAGGGTCGTCAGCTGCGGTCCCGCCAGCCAGAACGAGCCTGCAGGCCGCACTCCTCTTGACCAGCTTGAAGGCTTCGATCACGCCCAGGGGGTCCTTAAGGTAGTCGAAGCGCGATATCTGGACGATCAAAGGCTTATCGCGAGGAATGTCGTACTTCACCAGAACCGCATCTACGGTCTCAGGGGGCAGCTCCCTGTTCTTGTCGCTCAAGGGGTCGATCGAGGGCGAGATCAGGAACTGCCTGACAGGAAGCGGCCGTGCGAAGGCCGGGGCAGAGAACACTGCCGCATCGTACTTCTCCACCCACGGTCGAATGAATTCCCAAGCAGGCACGCTGGGCCGTGACACGTCGATGTGGCAGCGCCATATCCATGTCCTGCCGGCCGCCTCCGTACTGTCTATCAGGGCCACAGGCTGCGGATCGTGGACTACCATGATGTCTCCCAGGACTCGAAGGTTCTCGATGTTGCTCCGGCTGGTCTCCTGAAACGCCCGAGCGTCCTCGTCTGAAATGACCACTTCCTGTCCATGCAGGCCGTTGTGCAGCTTCTTGGTCACCTCAAAGAAGGCCCCGTCGCCTTTGATGACACTCCACCGGGCGTCCACGCCGAGCTGGCACAGCAACGGCACCATGCGGGTCAGGATCTCAGCCACGCCGCCACCCGAGAAGGTGGAGTTTACGTTCTGGACCACCTTTCCCGATAGCCTGCCGGCCAGCAGCTTGAGACTATCGAGTGTCGCCCTGCCGACTATGGGCTCGTAGTCCGCGAGCCTTGCCTGAGGCGCCGCTCGATGAGCTGAATCAGTAACGATCTCGTGCCCTCCAGAGTACGGTAATAGGGGTCGAACCGGGCCACCTGGGCCGCGAGCTCCTGCTCGCCCAGGCTGCCCTCGAACCACGCTGAGAAGTCGTTTGTCGGCCTACCCAGCCTCAGCCTTGCCTCGAAGAAGTGGAACGCCAGCGAGCCGAGGCTCAGCTTCCTCAGCACGTCAACGAATTCCCTGAGGTCTCGCGCTAAGTACGGTGTCGGCATCACAACGCTCACCGACTTGACGAAATGGAACTCCCTTCCGTCAGGCGCGCGCCGAGAGTCTCCGCCTGCAACTAGGTGACCCTCGATGACGTTGACGGTCCTTTCGCGGAGCGCCTCCAATGTCGGAAACTCGAAAGCGTCGATGTTCGCCAGCTTCTCACCCAGCACCTCGTCACCGAGTGTATCGCTGACCCAGATAGCGAAATCGCTTGCAGGCTCCGGGGTGAGGAAGTGATGCTCTTCCAGGAAGCGATGGGTGTGGTAGTACACCACCGAATCGGGAACAGTCTTCAGGACACCGGCCAGCTCCCGCACCGTGGAAGCCCTCAGCCCTGTCAGTTCCTTCAGGTGCTCCCTCTCGAAAAATCGAAAGGCCTCTCTTGCTTTCTTCACTGGCTATCTGAGGTACCCCAGGGGCTACCCTCCGAACTCGAACTTCACAAGCTCGGAAACCACGTCGGCAGCCCACTTGTAAACGTTGCCCTCGCTGACCACCTGCCGCATCCTCCTCATGCGCCTCCGCCGCTCCACCTCGGGCATCACCAGCGCCGTCCTGATAGCCTCAGCGAAGTGGTCAGTGGCGTACGGATTGACCATCACCGCGTCAGTCAACTCGCGCGACGCCCCCGTGAACGGGCTCAGAATGAGCACACCGTCCTCGTCAAAACGGCTCGCCACGAATTCCTTCGCCACAAGATTCATGCCGTCATGCAGGGAGCTGACCACGGCAAAGCGCGCCATACGGCGGAGTGCCATCAGACTAAGGGGCGGCAGATATTCTCTCAAGTAGATTATCGGCTTCCACTGCCAGGCGCCGTACCTCCAGTTTATCTCTTCGACCAGGCTGCCGATCTCCTCATTAACCCTCTGGTAGGCAGGGATGTGGACTCTGCTCGGGACACCGACCTGGATGAACACCGCCTTGCCCCTGTAGTCCGGGTACTTGTCGAAGAAGCGGTCAACAGCCCTGAGCCGGTCGGGGATTCCCTTCGTGTAGTCGAAGCGGTCAAGGCCCATGCCTATTAGCTCGTCGCTCAAGCCCAGCTTGGCTCTGAGTCTCTCGATCTCAGCGGACACCTCATCGCCTTGCGCATCGCGGCAGATTGCCTCGAAATCCACACTGATAGGGAAGGCCCGCACCGCAGTCCTCTTGCCCCTGAGAATCACCTCGTACCTTTCGCGGTCTATCTTGGACTCGATAGCCCGGTCTACTGTGTCGAGGAAGTTGTTGCAGTGGTACCGAATGTGAAACGCCAACATGTCGCTGCCGAGCAGCCCGTCGAGAATCTCATCCTGCCACGGGCAGATGCGGAAGGCCTCGGGGTTGGGCCAGGGTATGTGCCAGAATTGCGCCACAATTATGTTGGGGTTGCGTTCCTTGATCATGCGCGGCAATAGCGCGAGGTGGTAGTCCTGGACAAAGACGAAAGCCTTCTTGTTTCCCACCTCATCCAGAACGTTGTCGGCGAAGAGCTGGTTGACCTTCTTGTAGGTATTCCAGTCGGATTCGTCGAATACCGGTCGCGTGTAGGCGACATGACAGAGAGGCCATAGAGCTTCGTTCGAGAAGCCGAAGTAGTAGCCATCCTCGTCCTGCCTGGAGAGCCATATGCGCCTCAGAGAGTAGCTGGGCGATTGCGGCGGGACCATGACCCTGTTTGCCTTGTCGACAACATGGGCGTCCGCATCCCCGCTCCCGTGCGCGATCCACGTGCCGCCGCAGGCCTGCATGACAGGGTCCAGTGCCGTGGTCAGCCCGCTGGGCGGGACCTGGCATGCGATGCCACGGCCCGCGAATGTGTGCACATACGGCTCCCTGTTAGACACGACAATAAACAAGTAGTCGCGCAACTTGTCCCGCACTAGCTCGCGCAAGCTCTCCCTTGTGTGCATTATCAGCCTCGACTTTCCCAGCTAGTCCACCAGCTGCAGATAATAGCACAAGGCCCGCTCGCATTCACCATGGCCGGCTTCACCACCTGTCAGATCGCGCAGGCACTCGCGTGAACGCGCAATGCTCACGGCCAATTCTGCAACGGGTCATGAGCCCAAACGTGCACCCCAGGACGGGTGTCGCCGAAAACGGACGGTTCTGCGAGACGAGGAAGTACAGGCGTGTCGCTGGCGCAGACACGCCACACAGTTCGAGACACCTTCCGCCCCACCCATCATGCCACCAACACGGCCACCCGCGTGCGCGTCCTCGGCAGACGATGCGCGTCAAAGCGCCGGGAACGGAGCGCGCGCCACCACAATACTCAGGGCCACCGAGACACAACAGCGGAGCTTCGCAGCCCTATGAAACCAGCCCTATCCGTTGTGCCACCAGTTCCCTCTGGAAATCCGTGCCGCCAAAAGCCGCGTCCGCAGCTTTCGCTCTCCTGTAGTACAGCCCGACATCGTGCTCTCTGCTGGTGCCAATCCCGCCGTGCAGAGTCACTGCCCTGTCAGTTACCCATTTGTAGCTCTCATTAACATATGCCTTGGCCATGGCCGCTTCCAGGGCACAGGGCAGTCCCTCAGACTCCATCCAGGCCGCCTGATAGACCAGATACCTGCTGGTCTGGGCCACAATCCACATATCGGCCATTATGTGCTGAAGCGCCTGGAAGGCGCCTATCGGCCGGTCATACTGGACCCTTTCCTTGCAGTAGGCCACCGTCATGTCAACGGCCGCCTGCATCCCGCCAATAGACTCAGCGCATTTGGCGATCACGCTTTTCTCGATGGCCTTTGCCACGATGGCCCGTCCCTTGTCCAGCTTGCCCAGTACGTTCTTCTTGGGAACGACCACGTTGTCGAAGCGCACCTCGCACTGCTTGTCCATGGCTATCGTGGGGATAACCTCGCAATGCACGCCGGGGCTCCGCGCGTCCACTATGAACACGGTTATCCCGTCATCCGGCGTAGCGCCCTTACCGGTTCGCGTCACGCAGATGATGTAGTCGGCGACATTCGCCATCTCCACGAACACTTTGGTCCCCTTGAGCATGAAGTTGTCGCCTGCCGCGCTTGCCTTCAAGGCTATTCCCGAGGCGTCGCGTATCCCTTTGGGCTCCAAGTATGCCATGGTGAGTATCAGCTCCCCTTTGGCCACCCTCGGCAGGAACTCCTTCTTCTGTTCCTCGCTGCCCGCGTCGAGGATGGGCATTGCCCCTTCAACCACGGTAGGGATGAAAGGTCCGGGAAGGATGTTCCTCCCCATCTGTTCGAGCAGGACGGTCAAGTCCTGAAAGGTCATGCCCATTCCGTCATACTGCTCCGGAATCACCATCCCCTGCCATCCCAGGCCGGCCATTTTCTTCCAGACCTCGGGGGAGTATCCCTTCTGGCTCTCCTCGAGCTCTCTCACCAGCTTCTTGGGGCATTCCGCCGCGAGGAAGTCACTCGCCGCCTTCTTGAGCATTTCCTGTTCTTCGGTAAAAGCTATATCCATGACACTGCTCCTTCTGGCCCAACTTCGACTATTTCATCCGGGGCAGACCGAGACCGTACCACGCTATAATGTTCCTCTGTATTTCGTTGGTGCCCATGGCGACGTTCAAGATGAAGCACTGCTGGTACCATTTCTCAAAGAAGCCCTCGAAGGTGGCCCACTTGGAGTGTTTCACCTGACCGTATACACCCAGTATGTCGGCTCCGAGCCGGGCCATCCGCGCCTGCAGCTCGCCCGAGAAGACCTTCACCGCTGAAGCGTCGAACGCAGCCATCTCGTTCTTGCTCTGGGCATCGACGATCCGATAGGCAAGAGCGTGCGCCGCCCACAGCTCACATGCCACTTGCGCCAGCCTGTTGCGGACAAGCGGGTCCTTCGCCAGGAGACGCCCCTGCACCTTGGTCTCGTTGCAGTACTTGACCAACTCCTCAAGCTGCCGGTGCATGGCCATAATAGCGTTCAGGTTCGACCTTTCGAAGGCTGCCAGCGTCTGAGTCACCGCCCAGCCCTCGTTCTCTTTCCCCACAACGTTCTTCACAGGTACACGAACGTCATCGAGAAAGACCTCGTTGTAAAGATGCCCCCCATCCATGTAGAGAAGCGGCTTGACAGTCACCCCAGGCGTCTTCATGTCGAACAGGAGAAAGGTGATGCCCTTCTGCTTGCGGTCGGCGTGAGGGTCGGTTCTCACCAGCGCAAACGCCCAGTGCGCGCGGTGCGCCCCTGTGCTCCAGATCTTCTGCCCGTTGATGACATACTCGTCGCCTTTCTTCACGGCCGAGGTAGCAAGCGCCGCCAGGTCCGAGCCTGCGTTGGGCTCGCTCCATAGCTCACACCACATCCGCTCGCCCGAACGGATTGACGGCAGGAACTCCTTCCTTATCTCGTCGCTCGCCGCAGCCAGAAGGGTGGGAGCCAGCATATCCACGCCGAACACATCGACTCCTGGGACGTCGTAGTACCCGCTAGCTTCAGCCAGGTAGACCTTGTCCATGATCGTCCCCTGGCCGCCATACTCGGCGGGCCACCCCAGGGAAAGCCATCCCTTCCTGGCGAACTCCCTGGCACACTGGAGATGAAACTTCCAGCCGTCGTCGGTGTCGTATATGCCCTCCAGCCCCGTCATGGCCGGCGGCTTCTGTTTCTCCAGCTTCTCGCAGAAGTCGAAGAACTCTTTTCTCAGCTTGACTTGCTCATCGGAACGCTTGAAATCCATGCTGATCCTCCTTACGGCACGTTAGGGCCAAAGGCCAGTTTGCCGCGTGCCGACACGCGGCGAGAGCGCAAACCTCCTACCGGGGCAGACGCTTGACGATCAACTCCCTCTGAATCTCAGATGTGCCCTCCAGCAGCTCATACATCTTGGCATCTCTGAAGATCCGCTCGACCTTGTATTCCTTGCTGATTCCGTAGGCGCCGTGCACCTGCATGCCCCACCGGCAGACGTCCACCGCCGTTGAAGTGACGAAGAGCTTCGTTATGGCCATGTCCTTGATGGTGTCCTGCCCTTGGTCCTTGAGGAAGGCACCCCGATACACCAGCCAGCGCGATGCCTCAAGTCTCGACGCCATCTCAGCCAGCAGCCAGTGAATGGCCTGCAATTCGAAGATGGGCTCATCGAAGTGCATCCTGGTCATGGCATACTTGATGGCCTCTTCAAGAGATGCCTGCATAAGCCCCACGCACTGCGCGCTCAGGCACAGCTTGCCGATGGTCATAGCGTCCTTCAGCGCGTCGAACTTGCCGCCTTTGCCCCCCATCAGGTGGTCCTTGGGCACATGCACGTCATCCAGTATCACGTCGGACAGGTCCGTGCCCCTCAGTCCCAGCTTGTCCATCTTCTTCGTGGTGGAGAAACCCTTCCTATCCGTTTCGACAAAGAACAGGCTGATATCGCCCTCCAGTTTGGCGAATACGCACATTACGTCGGCCCACGGAGCATTGGTGATGAACCTCTTCGTCCCGTTTAGAATGAAGCCGTCCTTCACCTCTTTCGCCACGGTCTTGATCATCTTCGGGTTCGAGCCGGTGTCCGGCTCGGTGAAGCCGAAGCAACCTACTTTCTTGCCCTCGCAGATGGCGGGCATCCACTGCTTCTTCTGGGCCTCGGTGGCCAGCTTGTTGAACCTGTCGTTGACCACGTGCTGCAACTGGATGTGTATCGCCATTGGCGCCAGTACCTTGGCGATCTCCTCAAGGGCCAGAACCAGGCTGACGTGGTCCGAACCGGCCCCTCCATACTTCGGGTCGAACGGGATACCATAGAGATTCATCGCAGCCAGCTTCGGCCGAATCTCATGGGGGAAGTCGTTCCGGACGTCCATTGTCTCTACGAGAGGCGGGAACTCCGCCTCGGCGAACTTTTTCACCGAGTTCTTGAACATCTGCTGCTGCTCGGTCAGGTTGAAATCCACTAGTATTACCCTCCCTTTTGTTTTGGATACTTTCGAGCTTCCAACATCTCAATAAAGGCCTCGATCCGGCCTCTAACCTGGGCGTCGTCATAGCCTCTGGGGTCCACCATATTGGCTTCGAATTTCATGCCCGGCAGACCCAACTCGTCCCTGAGGATATTGCCCATGTCAGGCTGCTCGGCGGAGAAGCATCTACAGCATCGGTTAGAGTGGAAAACAACGCCATCCACGCCATACTTCTGGGCCCGCTTCTTGTATAGCTGGGCCTTCCCCCACGAGGCAGAACGCATGAAGAAGCTCAGATACCTTTCGGCCAGGCTGCCGAACGGGTCGGATGGGTTCAAGCGGCCGCTGAATGCGTTGCCGTACAGGTCGGTGACGAACGCCCCGCCGAACTCAGCGAAGTAGTTCAGCAGGCGCATATTGTGGTAGACGGGGAACAGGTCCCAGACAAGGCGGAATCTCTCGTTGGGTATGAAACCGATGCCCTTGTCCACACGGTCTTTGATTTCATCCCGAAGCTGAACGTAGAAATCGACGGCAGCCTTTGTCCCCTTGAGGGTGACCAGCGGGAAGAGACAGGTGAAAACGTCGATCTGGCTAATCGGCGTGGGCACAGCTGCCCGGAGTGCGTCGATCTCATCCCACAACTCGCTGGCGCGGTCGGAGAAGGCCACCACCTCTCGCAGCTTGTCCATGTCAAGCTTCTTGTTTGTGTACCGCGCGATTTGACTCGCAGCTTCTTTTAGCTCCGCCGTCAAGTACTTCTTGTAGCGGTCGTCCAGCGTATCGCTGTCCACGACATAGGCGGCATCCACTATGACCATCGGGCAGTTGAAATGCCTCTGCATGGCCTCCCACCACTTGGGGTGGGTTGCGCAAGCGCCCTGAGTGGCCAGCAGTACGTCCGGGGCCGGCGGCCCCGCATCGCCGAAGGCGCCCTTTTTCTCGAACATGGATCCGAAGATGCACAGGGCGTAAGCGCACAGCTCCTGCGCGTACCCCCTCGCTTCCCCGGCCCGGCACAGTTCCTCAGCCACTTTGCGAGATGAGCACAACGCAGCGTAGTTCTCGGGAAAGAACGGAATGCCATCGAAGGCGTACACCAGCTCGATAGGGGCCATCGAGGTAATCCAGAACACCGGCCTGCCTTCGGTCTTGGCGCCGGCCAGGTCTCGATAGTACTTCTCGTTGAGGGCCCCCAAAGCCGCTGACGACGCCAGCCTCGCTGGCTTGAACGGTGTTGTCGGCTTCTCTTGTTTGCTTTCCAAGGCTCAACTACTCCAACATCTCGATGAACGCCTGAACCATGGTCTTGAACTTGCCACCTACCCAACCGGTATCGGAATGGTCGACCACCAGCACCGGCATCTTCTCTTCTTTGAGCCTGCTCTCAATCCAGGGACGGTCATACAGGTGCGTGTCGCAATACTTCTGGATCACCATGACTGTGCCCTTCGCCCGGTATTGCCTCGCCAACTCAAGCATGCGTTCTACCCTGGCCTGAGCGGGATGCTTGCAGGCGCACAGCACCTTCCGCAGATAGCGGTCCGCAAGTGCCCGAAAGGGCTCAGCACTCTCATCAACAGGAGCGCCATAGTAGCGGGTGCCTACGTCCAGGTCGTCAATGACTACCTCCGCGCCGCTTTCCTCCAAAGCCTGGAGAAGCCCGATCTCCTCGAACGTGTTCCCCGCCACGAGGAGCCTCACCTTCTTTTTGGAGGGGGCCGCAGTTGGAGGCTTCTCGAGCAGCTTCCGGAGCATCGCGCTGTGCTCTTCCTTCGGCATCACGACGCCGGCCAGACATATCCCGTAGCGCTCGCTGCCGGGAATCGGCGGAGCATCACCAAGACCCAGCTTGTAAACATTCGCCATGAGGCTTCGGTTCTCATTGTACACTCTGATGGCATTCTTCAGTGACTTGTCGGTTATCTTCTGACCAGTGTGCCCCTCAAGCGACTCTTTGAACTGCCGCAGCTCCTCAGCAAAGAACTCTACAGCCGCATCGGTTTGCTTGCCCGGCACAGGCAGGAAGTAGTAGTACGGCAGATGGATGTTGCGCTTCCAGATGCTGTACAGCGCCCGGGTCATGTCGCATGACTTCGGAAACACCACGCCGTCCAGGTACGAATAGCGGCCTTTCAGCGCCTGGTCGAGAGCGCTCCGCATGAAGGAGCAGCAGAAGGCAGGCAGGTGCGCGTCGGCCAAATCTATGTTCTGGGTGGTCCCCCTTATGCGCACTGGGATGGCACCCGTCGCGTAGACCAGCTCCTCCGGAGTGTAGTTGCAGAAGTAACCGAGTACCTTCTTCCCTTCCCGCTTCCACCTCTCCGCGAGTTGATGCCTGTTGCGATACGTTTCGTAGAATTCAGTAGGTTTCACTGCTGCTTGTCCAGTCCCTTCTCTCTTACGGCTTGGTCCCTGAGCACGAACTTCTGAATCTTGCCGGTCGCCGTCATAGGGAACTCATTCACGAACTTGACGTACTTCGGCGCTTTGAAGTTCGCCATCTTCTCCCTGGCGAACTTTATTATCTCCTCCTCAGTGCCGGTCTGACCCTCCTTCAGCCTGACGAAGGCCATCGCGACCTCGCCCATTCTACTGTCAGGCACACCTACTACAGAAACCATGCTTATCTTGGGGTGCGTCGCGAGGAAGTTCTCGATCTCCGCCGGATAGGCATTCACCCCGCCCGTGATGAACATGTCCTTGAGCCTGCCGGTGATCTTGATGTACCCTTTCTCATCCATTGTGCCCAGGTCGCCTGTGCGGAACCACCCGTCCTTGTCGAACGCTTTCTTCGTCTCTTCAGGTTGCTTGTAGTACTCCTTCATCACGTAGAAGCCGCGGCTGCACAGCTCCCCCTGGGTACCTCTGGGGACTTCCTTCCCTGTGTCCGGGTCCAGTACCTTCAGCTCGCAGTCAGGGAATATCAGCTTGCCGGCAGTGTATGCGATTACCTCAGGCGGATCGCCCGGCTGAGTCATCGTGCTGACTCCTGTGTTCTCCGTTAGACCGTAGGCATTTATCAGGTCCTTGATCCCCATCTTGGCGATGACAGTTCTCACAAGGTCGGGGGAGACATCCGCCCCGCCAATTACGGACGCCTTTATCCCGAACTTGCGCTTGGGCAAATCGGGATGGTCGAGCATCATGATATACATGGTCGGCGAGCCCGTGAACTTGGTTACCCGCTCCTCGTCTATCAGCCGAAGGCCCTCGCCGGGGTCGAACTGCTCCATCGGCACAATGCAGGCGCCGTTGCAGGCACCCAGCAGCATGCCTGTCATGTTGCCCATGTTGTGGCTGAAGGGGGAGACAACCAGAATGCGGTCCTTGTCGTTCATCTGGAACCTGTTGCTGACCGCCTCCATGATCCTGGAGTACTGGTAGTTCGTGGTCACAACGCCCTTCGGAAATCCCGTCGTGCCGGATGTGAAGGGGATGATGTACGTGTCCTCGGGCTTCACCTCCTTCAGCGCTTTCTTCACCGCATCAGTGCTGCCACGCTCCTCGCCCGACTCCAGCACCTTGTTGTACTCCAGCATCCCCGGGTAGCTCTTCTCGCTGCGCATGATAATCCTCTTGAGCAGCGGCAGCTTCTTGGACTTCAGTTCACCAGGCTTGCAGGTCTTCAGCTCAGGGAACAGCTCGTCGAGCATAGGGAGGTAGTCGATCTTTATGAACTGATCCATCACGAAGAAGGTGGTGGCATCAGACTGCCTGAGTATGTATTCGACCTCGTGTGTCCGGTATCGCGTGTTCAGCGGAATGACCGGCGCCCCAATCTTCACACAAGCGTAGTGAGCGTATACCCACTCGGGTATGTTGCTCATCCAGATCGCGACCTTGTCGCCCTTCTTCACGCCCATCTTCAGGAGGGCATTCGCCAGTGAGTCCACCCTGTCCATCAGGGTCTCGTAGTTCACGCGCTGCTGGCCGGATATTATGGCCTCATTCTTGGGGTGCTTCGCAGCCACTCGGTCGATAATGACCCCCAGGGTATCGCCAGGTCCCAATTCCATCTTGTTCCCTCCCTGTGCAGTTATGATTTGCTTTCTACAAGTTGACGAAAATGCTGATCCGTCTCTTTCTGGATTCTAGCTATCTGGGCCTTCGTCAACTGTGAGAACCTGCCCTGCTTCATCAGGTACTCCTCGACCGGCTTTCTTTCCTCAGGCACGTAGTTGACAGTCACCTTGCCGTTCTCGTATTCGTAAAGCACGACCATCCCTGTCTCGACCCCAAGGCGCGCGATCTCAATGCCCAGAGCGGGGTCGTATTCCCAGCCTGGAGGACACGGGCAGATGATATGAATAAAGGAGGGCTTGTTCAGAGACCTTGCCTTCCTGACCTTCCGCAGCAGGTCCTCCGGGTAGGCCGACGATGCAGTGGCAATGTAGATGTCGCCGTGGGCAGCCACAATCTGCTCAATGTCCTTCGTTCTTCCCAGCCTGCCACGCAGCGTCGTCTTGGTCTTCGCCATGTAGGGCGTGGAACCGCTCTTCTGGACACCTGTGTTCATGTAAGCCTGGTTGTCGTAGCAGAGGTAGATTACCCGGTGCCCTCTCTCCAGCGCCGCAGAGAAGGTCTGAAGCCCGATGTCGAATATGGCCCCGTCGCCTGCTACCAGTACTATGTCAGCCTTGATCCCCTTCCTTTTCATCGCCACTTCCATGCCGCTGCTCGCGGCCCCGGCATGGCTGTACGTGAAGAAGAAGAAGGGAACCTTCCATCCCGTCGCCGGGTAGAACGTCCCTACCGCCGACAGACAACCCGCGTTGTTCACCACTACCACGTTCTTGTCGAATACGCTGAGTACCTGACGGATTGCCTGGAGACTGATGCAGCCGGCGCACGAAGCGGTGCCCTTGCTCAGACAGCCCTCACCCTCCTTGATCACTTGCCTTTCCGCTTTCTGGCCGGTCAGCAGCTTCTCCCAGTTGTCGGAACCCGCCAATGTGGCGACCCGATCGTCGAAATCGGCCCTGTACCACTCGACGAACTCATCATCTCGCTTTGACCAGACATCGAACATCGTGTCGATGTCCAGCCCGCCGATGTCTTTTCCGCTGATAATGAAGTTGCCTATCGTTGCCTTGGATTTCTGGAGCGCCGACCTGACCTCAATGCACGCGACCCCGTAATTGTTCCCCGGGGAGCATGCCCGGTCGAGCACCAGCACCTTCTTGGCATTGGACAAGACGGCTCTCACTTCCTCCTCCGGGAACGGCCTGAAAACCCTCACCTTGAGCATGCCAACCTTGATGCCCTTCTTCCGGTACTCGTCCACCTTCTCTCTAATGACGCTGACCACCGATCCGAGCGCGACAACGACCATGTCCGCGTCGTCCGTCTTGTAGGCCTCCAGCAGGTCATAGCTTCGCCCGAATACATCCGCGAATTCCTTGCAGACAGCCTTCGTGACCTGCTTGGCCTCCTGCATCGCCCGGTACTGCTGCATCTTGAAACTGGGGTACTGCGCCATGACGCCCGCTCCCTGGCTCATGGGGTAGTCCGGGTCGACGAACACATGCTTGGGCTGGTACTTGGGCAGGAACTTGTCCACCTTCTCCTGCTCCGGCACATTCACCAGCTCAAAGCTATGGCTCATCCTGTGCCCCTCGGACACCACAAAGGAAGGCAACAGCACCTTATCATTCTCACTTATCTTGTAGGCCATTATTACGGAGTCCACGATCTCCTGGCCGTTCTCGGCGTAGAACTGCAGGAAGCTGGCATCTCTCTCCGAGAGAGAATCGGAGTGGTCGCTCAGAAGCCCTTGCGGTATTCCGACTTCCCGGCTGTCTATCGCGAGAACGACCGGCAGCGCCATCCCCGAGGCCGCCCAGAGCAGCTCGCGCATCAGCGCGAGCCCTTGAGAGCAAGTGCAGTTGAATGACCTGCATCCCGCCGCCTCTGCCCCCACGCAGATACCCATGGCGCCCAGCTCAGACTCGGCATTGACGATGTCTGCATCCAGCTCTCCCCTCTCCACCATCTCATAGAGCTCTTCCGACGCCGGCGTAGCAGGGGTAATGGGGTAGGCGCTTATGACTTCGACTCGGGACAGCTTAACCCCGTGGGCGATACACTGATTTCCGGAAAGAAACATCTCCATGCTAAGCACCCTCCGTCACCATTCGAATTACCCCCGCGATGCACTCATGGCTGCAAATGCCGCAGCCTTTGCAGAAATCGTAGTCGAACTCATAGCCGCCGTTCTTTCTCGAAACGCAGATGTCGGGGCAGAAGTAGAGACAGTTGTTGCACTCTCTGCAAACGCCGCAGGAGAAGCACCTCGCCGCCTCCTTCTTGCCCGCCTCGCTTGAGACCCCCAGATTGATCTCGGAGAAGCTGGATGTCCTCTTGCTTGCTGACAGCTCACGCGTTTTCGCCGCGGCCCGCTTCGGGAAATATGCGGTGTTGACATCCTCATATCGCGCCAGTTCCTTGGCCTGCTTCTCCTCAACCTTTCGGCCCCTGACCAGGCTATCGATAGCGCGAGCGGCTCGTCTTCCGGAGGCAATGGCATCCACCACCCTGCCCGCGCCGGTGACAGCATCGCCGCCGCCGAACACCTGCAACCCACCGATTCTGCTCCCCTCCTCCGACAGCTTGCTGCCTTCCGGGAGCAGTGACAGGTCCGCCGACTCGCCCAGCGCGGTGATGACCGTCTCAACGTTCATGGTGAACATCGATCCCTTGATCGGGATCGGAGTCTTGCGACCGGTGGCATCCGTCTTGCCCAGCCGCATCCGAGTGAATTCCACTTCCTTCAACTTCCCATCCCGCGCGATCCGTGTCGGCGCAGCCAGAAAGACGATCTCGACCCCCTCCTTTTCAGCGGCCTCCACCTCTTCGTCGATTGCCGGCATCTCGTCGCGGCTGCGGCGGTACACGACGGTGCTCTGCGCCCCCAGCCTGAGCGCTGACCTCGCAGCGTCTATAGCGGTGTTGCCCCCGCCAATCACCACGACGCTCTTCCCCAACTTGAACTTGCCCTCAAGATTAAGTCTCCTGAGAAACTCCGTCCCCGAGATGACGCCACTGAGGTTCTCACCAGGCACGTCCAGCTTCCGGCTCGTGTGAGCGCCAGCAGCGACGAAAACCGCGTTGTAGTCCCCAAGTTCCTTGATACTCTCGACCCTGGTATCCGTCTTGAAGGTCACCCCCAGCGCCTTGATGTCAGCTATCTCTTTGTCCAAAACCTCTCTGGCCAGGCGGTACTTCGGAATTCCAACCCGGAGCATGCCGCCGATAGCGGGCAACGCCTCAAAGACAGTGACTCTATACCCATCCTTGGCCAGGAAATAGGCGCACGAGAGACCGGCCGGTCCGGAGCCAACTACTGCGACCCGCTCCTTGCCCGGCGACACCGTCAGTCTGTCGCTGGCCTTCTCCTTGAGAGCATAGTCAGCAACCAGCCTCTCCAACGCGTGGATGGACATCGGCTCGTCGTACTTGCCCCGGTTGCACTCCTTCTCGCATGGGTGAGGACACACACGCCCGCACACACCGGGAAGCGGGCTCGTTTCCTTGATCAGCCGCCACGCATCCAGCAGCTTCTCGTCGCGGATCAGTTGGACGAAGCCCTGGATATTGTTTCCTGCTGGGCAGGCGTTGTTGCAGGGCGGCATCTTGTCCTGGCGCACCGGCCGCAAGTATCTCCACGAACCCGTCTTGTTCAGCAGGCCGATGGTGCCCGTAGCGTGAATGCCAGCGCCTCTAATGTAGACCTTTGCCACGGCTCACCTCTTCATATCCAGCTTTGATCGCCTCTACGTTCAGATTGAGCAGCTTCTCTGAGAACCTGGAAAGTATCAGACGCGTACCCTTCTCCAGAGAATCCAGCGAGACCAAGCCCGTTGAGGCAGCGAACGCACCCAGCATCACAGTGTTTGTGATGGGATTCTTCAGTATCTTGAAGGCTATGGCAGTGGCATCAACGTAGGTCGCCGGATGCTTCAGCCCCAGGTCTTTGGGCGAGTTGATAAGTAGCTTGCCGTTCTCCTTCATCCCCATCTCCAGGTTCACGGCCGCCGCAAGCTGGGGATTCAAGACCACGACGTAGTCGGGGCTCAACACAGCGCCCCGTTCCGCTATGGGCTTGTCTCCTATTCTGCCGTAGGCCTCGACCGGCGCCCCGCGCCTCTCCACGGTCGCTGCCATGCACGACTGCCCGTACTTGCCCTCGTAAGTCGCCGAAGCGCACAGGACATGGGCAAACGTGACCGCCCCCTGACCACCCCTCCCATGGACCCTTACTTGTATCATTCCGACCTCCGCTCGTCACATACTATCGCCAGTTGCTGCGCTCACGGGTGAAAGGCCTTCGGAGGGAGTCCCACGAACACTCAGGCTGGCATCCAGACTCAGAGTCCAGCGATTCCGCTAGTTCACGACCCACTTGGGCTTCTCGCCCTTGATAGCCGATACTATGTTGCCCAGCGAGTTCACGTAGAAGTTCCTGTACAGGTCCTCAGCCGTTACGCCACCGATGTGTGGCGTCAGCACAACATTGTCCAGTTTCAGAAGCCTGCTATTCTTCGGAGGGGGGTCTCCGTGCTCGCCGTAGACGTCCAGCGCGGCACCGCGTATCTTCTTCGCTTCCAGGATGTCGGACAGCGCCTCCTCATCCGCGATAGCTCCCCTGGAAGTGTTTATGAAGTAGGCTGTTGGCTTCATCATCTCGAACTGCTTCCTGCCAATGAGCCCCCGTGTCTCGGGCGTCAGCAGCGCATTGATGCTGACGTAGTCGGAGGTCTTCATCAACTCGTCGAGAGAAACGCTCTTCACTGGAAACTCGAGGTCCTTGGTATCCTTCCGATAGGGGTCGAAGTACTGCAGCTTCATACCGAATCCGTGGGCCAGCCTCGCCACCTGCGAGCCGATTTTGCCCATACCGACGATTCCCAGCGTCTTGTCCCGCAGTTCGTAGACCTTCGCCACACACTGCCCGAATATCCACTCACCCGCCTTCATGGTCCTGTCACAGTTCGGCAGGTTCTTGGAGATGGCCAGCATGAGCATTATGGTCTGCTCGGCCACAGGGATGACTCCTGCGGTCCCCGAGTTGGAGACGTCGATACCTTTCTCCCTGGCAAACTTGATGTCTATGTTGTCGAAGCCTGCGCCGCATTGCTGAATAAAAAAGGCCTTATCGGCCTTCTCAAGTACTTTCCTGCTTATCCGGTTTCTGCCCCCCGCAAGCACGTCAACGCCGGGGACCTTCTCCATCAGCTCTTCCTCTGTGCCCTTCTCCACCAGTACCCAGTCTATCCTGGGTGCAGTGTCAGGGAAGTTCTTCTTGGCCTGGTCCGGCATCTGACTGAGGATCGGGTCGGTGATGAGTACCTTGAAACGCTCCTTCTTCATGACTCTCCCCTCGTATTTTGTGTCGCCCAGTTCAGCTCAAACGCTGTCGATTCCCTGCTGCCGCCAACGCACCGCCTCTCCCAAAAAGTGGGTGTCATGTCCGACAATGCGCATGACACCCACTAGGACGCGCCCGGAGACTTCCCCATGCAACCGTACTCGACGATAGTATAGCGTCCGCCGCTGAGGCATGTCAAGAATCACGCATCGCGCCACAGTGACACCCCGCCTTCTGCCCACCCCCCACACTGCAACCGGTTGCCCCCAACACCATTGAGCCGCGACGCTCCACCATGTGGGCCGTTTGACAAGGTTCACGAGCCAACA
>Ga0315274_10003328_pt1 | contig 23955 bp, 21 predicted proteins | sample YL17G02_20_MG_FD_203700 | JGI IMG/M metagenome (GOLD analysis project Ga0315274, IMG submission 203700) | Sediment microbial communities from Yellowstone Lake, YNP, Wyoming, USA - YL17G02_20 | ecosystem: Environmental > Aquatic > Freshwater > Lake > Sediment | place: USA: Wyoming | collected...
CGTAAATCTTCTGTGCCTTATCGCAGGTATCGTCGTAAATCTTCTGTGCCGGAGCGCAGGTATCGTCGTAAATCTTCCGTGCCTTATCGCGGGTATCGTAGTAAATCTTCTGTGCCTTATCGCAGGTATCGTCGTAAATCTTCCGTGCCTTATCGCAGGTATCGTCGTAAATCTTCCGTGCCGGAGCGCGGGTATCGTCGTAAATCTTCCGTGCCTTATCGCAGGTATCGTCGTAAATCTTCTGTGCCGGAGCGCGGGTATCGTCGTAAATCTTCTGTGCCGGAGCGCAGGTATCGTCGTAAATCTTCCGTGCCGGAGCGCGGGTATCGTCGTAAATCTTCCGTGCCTTATCGCAGGTATCGTCGTAAATCTTCCGCGCCTTCGGCATTAACAAGCCGCGCATTTCCTCGTTGACCCCAAACTTTGCCATCTTCCCCGCCTTGATTGCCTTTGCTAATTCTGGCGGAAAATTAGTGGGGTTAGAAAAATCCTCACATTCTTTATTTGTGCCAGAGCTTTTAGACAAATCGAAATAAAATCTTATCGCACCGTGACCATAAAAATCATTGGGCGTGGTGCAATATTGCAGTTTCTTGCCTTTGGCCGTATCGTAAACATCGCTTCCGGTTAGGAATAAAACCTCGCCATCTTTTTCAATCCAAGAAAATCTTTCGCACATTCTATATTCCTTTCCAGCCGTCGTTCCGTATAAACTTACCTTCTTACTGCTTACCCCCCTACTTTGGGGGTCAAAACCATAGTGCCGACTACACTTTCAAAGATTGTGGCGCGGCCCCGACACGTCGTTTGATTCCTGAAAAGGGGCGATATTGATAAAGCGGGCATCCGGTATCGGTGCAAGTTGGTATTTCGTCCCGGAGATAACCGACGCATTCCCCGCATTGCATCTTGATTGCGGCTCTCGGCCCGGCCTTGCCTGATAAGCATCGACTGTAAAGTTTTCGCCAACTCTCTGGAACGACCCTGTTCATATTATTCTCAAATTGCCCAAATTAACTCTTGACAAACCCCCTGCTAAGTAGTAGGATTGCCGTTGCCTTGAGGAGAAGGCGCAGATTCATCACGGATGGCTTTAAGTTGTTTAATGCATTGCCCGCTCCTTCCATATAAGATTCTGGGTCATTACTGGCCGTCGCCAAAAAACAGTCAACGATAGCCCAAAAGAGTTGCGATAGTTTCGAGAACATTGTTACCCCTTAAAATTTATAATATGTATTGCTGGGCAGGCCACACACAAACCTGCCCACTTTAGGGAGATATAGAAACGCGGCTTCCGTTTTCCGGGCACGGTTTGCTTATCCCTAAGATGGCGAGATTGCCCCTTGTCAGCCCTACTGCGTTCTTGTCGGGCGGTTTACGCAAACTCACCCTATTCCGGCCTTCCGTTGAACCCTGCGTAATCGGGAGCGGTGTCCGAGGCAATCTATACTTAGAGGTATAATGTCAAAGAGCTACTAAACCGCCGTAGTATCCTCAATCACTTCCGGCAGCGGATTCGGCTTCGTCATTGGAACGCCGGAGTATTTCTGCTGTAAAAGCCAATAAGCCCACTCAATACATTCACGGATAATGTCAGAAGTGCAACTTTTCCGCAGGGGGGCTTTCATCTTCTCAAGTTTCTTGACAGCTTGAAAATGCTGTGCGTCGAGGTTGACTGCGATAAAATGCTTAGTTGTCATCGTCTGCCCTTTCGTTTAAGTTTCGTAACGATGCTCAACATATCGGCAGACGATTATCAAGTCAAACACTAAAATTAAATATTTCCGAAGGTGAAAAATGTAAGTCGTGGTTTCGTAACGGGTTAAATAGCCGAAAATTATTTAATTTTTAGTGTTTTTCGTGGAATGTCCCCACAGATGCACCCATAGAATACAGTAGCACGAATTAGGGATTGTTGCTACCGAACCCGCAGTCCTTTGTTTTTCGGCTTGCGGTAGTGGAATCTGTCCAGCATATCTTCCCTTGCGTCGTCCCTGACCTTATTGAGCATATCCTGTTTGTCATCGGCGGCAGCGCGTTTGTATTCACTGGTCGCTATCAGCCGTGAAGCACTTTTGCCGTATTGCTGCCCGTAATACTTCAATGCGTTCTGATATGCGGCAGGACTGAGTTGCGCTTTCAATCCTTTCACTCGTTCCGATGAACGCTCGATGTCGCCTATGGCAGGCGCAAAGCCGAGTTTGTCAAGGCGGGATATTTCGTCTATCAATCTGGATTCGTTTGCTGTCTTGACGCGGGAACCGAACAGCATATTGCTTACAAACCCCTCACTTTGTATCTTTTGCCCCGTCAACTGGTTCACCTTCGCTGGCAAGGTCTGCCGAAGTCCTGGCAGTCCGGCTTTCGTCCTGTCGAGCCAATTCTTCTTGTTCATTTGCCGTTCGCTGGTATCTGTCGCTTTGGCTACCGTGGAAAGAATACCCGGAATAACCCTGCCGGATACAGTATTGAACCCGTCAATCGACAAGCCCTTCAAGCCCGCTTCCGTGTCTTTTTTCAAGGCGTCCGTCAAGCTGGTGTATAATTCCAAGAAATTCGCTATGCCCGGCACGTTCAATGCCTGTGCGCCTGCCCCTCTTGCGTATTGGTATGCCATATCTGGCAGATTCTTGCCGTATTTGCGGGCATACATCATACCGACAAAGCCGGAGCCGAGTGCGCCGAAGTAGTCCAGCGAAATCCAGTGACCGCCGATTTTCACGGCGTTATACACGCCTTTTTTAATCCCCATCATATCCCGCTGTTTTTGTGTCAACTGTTCATAAGCCCCGATAAAGTCGTCCGGCGGTATCAATGCGGCAAGTGCCAGCGACAAGGTAGTTCCCATACCTGCACGGATAGCCAAGCGAATAACGTCTTGTAACGGCTTTGCTCTCTGTGCATCCGTGAGAGTCATATCTTTTCTTGCCGCAAGTGCCGATTTCAGTTTGTAAAGTGGTTGCCCAAAACCAAATACCGATGAATCGATACCGAATTGCAGGACGTTTGCCTGCGTCTTAACAAATGGGTTCGTCCAGTAGCCAAGTTGAAAATCGCCGGTCGCATTATTCAGCCAGTCACGGAATTTCAGCGAAACTTTTGATGCCCAAGTTTTGTTCGTCCAAGTCGCCTTTTCAGCATCGGCAATGGACTCCGCTTTTACAATCGCACCATCGAGCGTCATTGGCTCTAATCGCAGAGAATCCTTGAATATCTCCAACGCCTTGCCTGTCAGTTCCTTTTGTCCTGTTATCTTCAACACCTGCGCCACCGTAGAATCAATCCTTGAGAACGCAGCAGAGATTTCATCAGCAAAGCCAAGCATATAGTGATATACGATTCTTGACATCTTCCGGTTGACCCAGCGGATTGGCCCCGGCCCTTCTGCGTGGTCTATCCATTCGCCGAGTTTTGTATGCGCCGAATAATTACGACTCATACCGTGTCCAGATGCTTGATAAACGTCCTTGACCGCGCCAAGCCAAGCACCTACTACCTCTGCGGACGCCCCTTTGAATTGTCCGCTTGAAAGTCGTCGCTCAATATACTGCATTGCAAGCTGGTCAAAGTTGCTAAGTTGGTTGGTAACAGCCGATGCAGGCGACGTGAGCATACTCGACCTGAATATCCCGCCGAAAATGTTCTTCCAGTTACTTGTCGGCGTCTGCGAATTGATATAGGCGTCCAGTTCATCTATGGCTGTGAAGTAAGGCGATGACGCCTTCCCTAACGCCTCAATCCATTTCGCCGCGTCCTTTTCTTCGCTGAATTCCACTTCCGCCACGGCCTGTTTCAGTTCTTTGATTTTGTTGGCGTATTCGACAAGGTTTTTCATCTGCTCTGCGGATACCTTAATACCAAGTGCGTCCGAGAACAGGTCGGTGAAAGTTTCGGTCTGCTTTTCGGGATTCAAAAGGTCTGCGTCTGCTATTTTGCCTATTCTGTCCAGCAAGGTTTTCTCTTTGCCGGATTTCTTGTCTTTGGCTGTGGTTACGCTTTTGAGGAAATTGGTCAATGCGTCCGCTTTCGGCGAAGCCGCCGCCTTCTCGAATTTCAAGGTTGTAAACTCGGCCAGTTCCGGCGACAGGAATTTGCCCCACGCCGCCCGCCGTTCCTCGGACGACTTCATTGCTTTGAGGGCAGGCAGGGACAATGTGCCGTCCACTAACGCGGCCTTGATTTTCTCTGTTATTGCCGGTGGGATACATAGTCCAGCCATTATTTACACCTTAAACTTTCGATGAAGTCCAGTGCGTTTTGCATATTCATATCGGCCTTGTTTACCGCTTCTTTCGCGTTTTTGACTGTTTGCTTGACCGCGTCTTTGGCGACTTGTTTTGCTGTCCTTACGGTTTTCAATCCTAATCCCTCTTTTTCGGGCTTGAATCCAGCGGCTATCAGATTGTCCGTCAACTGGATAATCCCGTCGAGTAAAGGGTCTCCCGTCAACCGCTTTTCCATATTCAGATTTTGCGCACTTTCCCTTGCACCTGATACGAGATGCTCTGCTGCCCAGAGAATTTCCGGTATGTTTTTCTCCCTTTCCATTTTGACGTAGTAGGCGATTTTCAGGGCTTGCGTAGAAATGTCCGTGCTGTTTTTGTTACCACTAATAATTTTGCGGACTTTTTCAGGGTTTTCCTCTACCGCAGCGTCGGCCTTATCGGATTCTTCTTGAATATGCTTTACGTCATATTCTAATTCCTCAAGCCGCCCCCAGTTGTATAGTATATTGGCGACGACGCCTTTGGATTCCGCCCTATCCCCGCCGGCTTCTTTTTTCGGCTCGGCTTTCTCTGTTTCCGGTTTCTCTTTTGCGACTTTCGGTTCGGGCTTACCGCTAACTTCGTCCCATAATTTTTGCAGGTGCGGTTTAACCCAATCACCTACGTCCTCTATGACCTTTGTTGACCACGCTGTAAAATCCCGAACGCCCTTCTCGAAGTGATAACCGGCGACATCAACAAGGTCTTTCCAGCCCTCTACGTCCTGCTCGCCCTTTTCGCCCTTGAAGAAACTGCCTTTGTCCTTGATTCTCTGCTTAATTCGCTCAAGGGCAGCGTTGCGTTTATCCTCAGTAAAAATCTTATTCGCTGTTTCTTTTGCGGGTTTTTCCGCTACCCCTTTGCTTTTCGGCGGCGTTTTGCCGTCTATTATCCGTCCAGCTTCTTCCGGCTTCATTGCTGATACTTGCTCTTTGCTGTAACCCAAATCAGCCAATGTTTGTCGGTCGGCGTTGGTTATCATCACTTTAACACTTGCTACCCCCTTGCTTTTCTCCCCTTCTCCCGCCTTCTCCGGCTTGGCAAGGGCGGCGTCTGTAAGCTCTACGTCTGTTTTTTCTTCTGCCCAAGCATTAAGATTATCTGGTAGATTTCTTTCAGCAAAAATACCGTCTTTACTAACGTGATAGTATTCCTCTTTTCCGGTCGTAAGGTTTTTGGCTAATACTCGTTTAGTGCCAGCAACTTCATCAACAACTTGATAAGTTTCGTTTTTGCCCAAAATGAAATCTCTTGGGCGACCAGCACCCGAACCACTTATTATCTGTCGCGCCATTTCCTTGCTTGGCGGCTTAACAACCTGCTTGACTTGCTTTTCCCACGCCTGCTTTTCGGCGGGAGGGGGAGAAGATTTGCCTCCCTCTATGGAGGCGGATTGATTAAAAGAGTGAGATTTTATATCGTATTTAGAAGTTGAATCTATCCACGAACGATTAATGTCCCCCTCAAACCCAATTGAACTGCGTGTCCCAAAAGTTACATTGTAATTTGAGTCCCAGTGCAGTTTTTTTATTTGCTCAATTGGTATTTTTAGGTGGACTACATTTACGGTTTTAGCCCCAGACACAATGCCCGTAATCCCCGAAAATCCCTTGCTGATTTCGTGAGGCTCTAAAAACATGTAAACGGATGATGGGCGCAGATTTCCGGTCGCCTTACCAATGTAATCACTCTCGGAACCTTTTATGCCCTTTTCGGTAAAATCCTTTGTGTCTGCCGAAGTTACATGATAAGCATCAAAGTAATTTATGCCTTTGTCTTTTAGTCCTTTTGCGTATTTTGTAAATTCCTGTATATATTTATCACGAGGACGATACAGGTCGCTCATTCGAAGTATTTCGCGTAAATTGTTTTCGGGCAATACCTGTGAAGGCGTTTCCCGCAAGCCCAGCGATGGGGTGCGTTGCGCTTGCCCTGTTGTAGCGGGTTGCACGTCGCCAGTTTGCCTATTCACGGTAATCACATCACGCTCTGCACCGTAAACAGTTATTGGTTTATCGAGCTTGACGGTCAATTCAACGCTTGTCCTATCCGCGATATTTTGTCTGTAGGTCAAGCGTTGACTTGAAACAACCGTGCCTTCAAATGGGAATTTGTAATAAGTTCCGGCAATCCTTTCCCCGTCGCGGTACTCTCCCAATGTCTTTTTTTCCGGCCTCGCTATTGCCTCGCCAGTCGTTTTACCCCCTGCTACCGCCCCAGTTACAGGTTGTCGCAAGCCCAGCGAAGGTGTACGTTGCACTTGCCTTGTTGTGGCGGGTGTTTCAGGTAAAGGGGCGGGGGCGGCTTCTGGTCGGGCAGGACGCGCCGCCCCCTCTGGGGCTGTTATATCTTGTTTTCGTTTCGGGCCTTTGTAATAATCGCCGTCGGCAATCTGCTCTGCTATCTGTTGCCGTTCAACATCATCGGTGCTACTTTGCAGTTTTTCAAGCAACTGGTCGTATGTCGGTCGGGTATCCTTCAATCTCAGTTCCGGCCCCGGCCTTGCTGTTTCTGCGTCAATTTCTGGCTCTGCCGGTGCGCCGGGCTGACTGCCCATATCCGGCAAGTCCTGCGCCCACGCTTCGTTGCCTGTGCTGGCTGATTCCGGCAATGCCGGTAAATTGCGGGGTAACGGCTGATTTTTAAGCCCGAATTGCCCTGTTCGGTAAGGCATAACAATCTGGCCGGGTTGTGGCGGCCTGACCATAAGATTAGCGATAACGTGCTGGACTGCTTCCTGCGTCGTCGCACCTTGCTCTTTGGCCGACTTGAAGGCGTCAAACATCTGGTCGCGTTGCGCCGAAGATGATTCCTCAATACCGAAGTAATCCTTGACCTCTTTGCGGCTGAAAGAAGCCCTGCCTTTTTCGCCAAGTGCTTTCGATAACGCCAACTGGCCGCCGGCAGGAATGCTAAAGGCAATGGCCTCAATCCACAACTGCCTTGCGCCCGGATACAGAGAATCGCCGATTTTCTCGAATGTCGAACCCTGCTTATCGTCCACGCCCAGACCGACTTTCATCAAGTCGCCAAGCCGTTCTTCGCCCATTTCCTCTAAAATGCTGTTCTTGCCGGTTATCGTCCCCATCTTTCGGGCAAAATCATACACCGTTCGACCTGCAACTTTATTCACCCAAGCATCCCGTAAACGACCCATCGCCGCCGAAGCTGCGTCCGGTAGCAACTTCTTGCCTATGGCAACTGCGGCCTTGCCCATCGGTTCGCCGGTTGTTTCAGACGCCATTTCGACCCACTGATTCGCTATGGCTTTGTATGCGGCCTTAAATGGCGTATTCTCTGATTCTTTGAATATCGCCTGTCCTTCCGGTGAAATCTGAATGTCGGGCATACGGTTTTGAATATAACCCCTAATAACTTCGTGGGGAGTTAATGCAGTTCTGATTGCACCTTCCGTAGCCCAGCCAGCAACTTTCGCCGTGGCCTGTCTTGCTGTGAATTTCTCTGCCATACCAGCGGCTTCCCTGCCTGCCACTTCACCCGCAAGTTTCAATACCGCTCTTGTCGCGGCCTTTTTGCCAAGTGTAGCCAGCCCGCCAGTGTAGACAAACTCTGCCATAAAGGGCAACATATCACCCGCGATATTGCCGACACTTGCCGCAACCGTCAGTCCCCGTCTTTGTTCTTCGTCGCGGTTTGTGATGTAATCGACTATTTGCTGTTGGTCGGCCTCACGCTCTTTTGTGCCTGCATCGCCTTGTAGATAGGTGTTTCTCTGTAACCGCTGTGTCGTGCCGTAAAGTTGCGCCGCTTGCACCATCGGCTTGACGCCAAGTGTCGCCTTGTCGAAGAATCCGCCCCAACCGCCACGCTGAATGTTCTCCCAGAAACCGATTTTGTCCTGTTCTTTGCCTACGTCACTACCGAACAGTTCTTCGGTTGTCATAATGTTCGGCTGTGTTGACGGATATAGTTTTTCTTGACCTTCGTGAAGTGACTGCGCGTACTTATTTGCAGATTCCACCGAATCGAATTTGCTTAAATGTTTACCGGTAGTCTCGTATTGCCTTATCGCTTCCTGCGTGGTTAATTGTGTGCCGTTCTGGTCAACTGTGTCGAGTAAGACCTCTTGCCCGTCTATGTTGACAGAGGTGCTTTTTATGGTAGAGACGCTTCCGTCTTCGTTATGACGAACGGTCTGATTGGTAAGGTCGATATTCCCCGGTTCTGCAACACCGAACAATTCCTCAGTCGTCATCACGGCCATTATTGGTCACTCCATTTGCCGTTACCGATGTATTTCCACGTCTTGCCGTTCCTTATCGTGGTTTGGCCGACAACAAACTCACGTCGGTCTTGCCCCTTGACTCCCTGCGACTTCTCGCCTTTCGGCTTGAAATAATGTTGTATCGCAGACGGGTCTTTTGTCATCTTTCGGCCAAATTCCGCTTCGGATAGTGTTTCGTCGCCCTCTGGCACGGAACGGTAATAGTTCTGATACATCATCCGTCGCTCTGCTTCTGTCGCCTTGTCCCACGTTGGCGGCGGCGCGCCCGGCTTGCGAATATCGCCGGTGTATCTGCTCAAGAATACAGGGTCTTGCTTCACGCGCTCAAGGAATTGCTGTTCATTCATCGGCTTAGTGATTCTTCTTTGTCCGCCCTGGACAACTCGACGGTCTTTTTCCCTTTCCTCTTTGCCGTGTTTGCTGACCGCCTCGGTCTGTTGTTCCGGCGTAAGGTCGCCCCACGTCACTGATTCGACCGGCGGCGGGGCTTGCCTCATCCCATTATTCAGTTGAGGCGGCGGTTGTCTGGGCTGTCCCTGTTGCGGCGGCGGCTGGCCTTGCATTGAATCCGGGAAGTTCGCGCCCTCTATGTTGTTTATTTCCGCCAAAGTCCTCATCGCCGCCGTAAAGTCGGCTTTTATCTTTGCGGGGTCGCCCTGCGTAATCGTGCCGGTCTTTTCATCGTAGATTTCGTTTCGCTTTAAGACTGCCTCGTAAATGGCTATCTTTTCTTTGGCGGACGTTAGCCCTTTCAATGGCTCTAAGTCGCCTGTCTTGGCGTCGCGCCTGTACCTGATACCGCTGGCGGGGTCAGTCCATAATTCACTCTCTACTTGTTGTTTCAATGTCGGCGGCGGCTTATTCCACGTCTGCGGAACAGAATCCTTCTGTCGCATCAAAGTCCCGTGAATTTCCTGCAAGTGAGCTACGGACATTTTGCCCTGTGCGAATTCCTCATTCGCTTTTCCGTATGCTTTTTCGAGATAATCCAGCTTTTTCAGCGATTCCGGCGAATACCCCAAAACCATTCCTTTGTCCGCCTGCTGTTTAGCAAACAGCCGCTTTCGCAAGTCGTCAGTCACTCTCGCGTCGTTGACGAATTGCTGATACTCCTCGTTGTTGGCAAAGTTCGGCCTCTGAAAATCAATATCGGCTTGGCTTGATTTCGTTTGCCGATAGCCCTGCTGTGCGTTCTGCTCGTCCATCCGTCGCCGTCGTTCATCCACTCGCCTTGCCCGCGCCTGTTCGTCCGGTGACAATAAATACTGTTTGGGCGCGGGCGGTTCGGCTACTGCTGTTGCTGTTTCAGGTGCAGTTTCTTCGTCGCCGCCTTCCAGCATCCGAATCTGTTCAGGTGTCAAGTCCTCGTATGCCATAGTTATTTCCCTTTACTTTTTTTGTCCTTTTCTTCCATCCTGTTCCAGATGTAGCCGAGGACAAGCGGGGTGCATATTTCACCGACTCTGGCCTTGATTTTGGCCGCTTCTTCGACCGTGAAATCTATTTCGCCGCCTTCGTTGATTTTGCTGGCAAGGGCGTATCGCTCGAACTTCTCCGTGCCGGATACATTCCTGTCCTGTTCAGTGGTCTGCAACAGGGTCTCAAGCAGAATCTTCTTGACGGTCAAATTCTCGACTGTTTCAACCTTGCCGTCCTTGAAAGTTTTCGGGGTTTCAATCGCCTTGCCGTCCATACCTTTGATAACTTCGTTCACATTCAACTTCATTGTCCTGCCCTTTCGTTTAAGTTATTCCTATATCAGTTATTGCCACAGCATCTTGCTGTAACAGACGTTTGCCTTGACCTTGTTCACAATTTTCTCCTTAATTATGATAATGCGTATAGTTTCAGTTTATATTTCGTTCCGCTTAACGCCACTATGACACTCGCGCCGGAATCCGCACCAGTCGCCCCGCCGTCAGTTCCCACAAAATCAATAAATTCTTCGCTGGTGTCGTCCTGCTGTAACCTCAAAACCTCACAAGCCCCCGTTGCGGAATCCTGAATGAAATTTGCGACGGCTATATCTGCGCTCACGGTAGCCACATTCTTGCTTGCTTTCAGCGTCGTGACTGTCGTGGTGTCATTTGCTATCAATCCCGCCCCAGTAACGTCAAGGGCAACGGTGGGGGCAACGGTCAGTGAACCCACCCGTAACCCTGTTAAGACATAGGCATTTTGAGCATCGTCTATAACAAAAGCATCAGTATCCACCCCTGTTGAGGCATCGGTTACTGTTGAAAAGATGATTTTCCCAGGAACACGGTTGCTGCCGATAGTCCCCATACATTCAACTCGCATACGTGCAGCAGTTCTAATTGTTCCTGCCGTAGCGTCTAATCCTTGAAAATTAAATGAACCTAATCTGTCTCCGGTAACAACGCCGGTAGGTGATGGTTGCGTTCCTCTCGATTTAATCAAAAGATTTAACGGTGCAGTTGCGGCAGTATCGCTTGCCGAATATAGTTTGAATCCGGTAACGCTATTTGCAAGCGCCTGAAAAGCGTTATTATTCAAATTATCCTGCGTAAAGGCAGGGTCGTCGCTGATTACTAATCTCGCTCTGCCTGCGTTTGGCGATGAATATAACCCTGGGGATAATCGCATAACCTCGGTAGGGGTATTTTCACCAGCATTCGCATTTCCAGTTCGTGCTACATAAAATGATATTTTTGAATTGCCGGAACCGGACGATATGCCGGAACTTATTTTAAGGTCGCCGCCTGCGTAATTGCCTGCACCTGGGGTAGCTTGCGAACCGCCTGCCGTTACCGTAAAATTCTGACCCGCACCCGAAGTTGCCCGTCCGTGCAGAATCTGCCGTGCCGCAGTGCCGCCGAAATTGTAATCGCCGAGCAAGGTTATATTTGTTCCATCGAAAGTATGATTTGCAGAATACAAAAAATCCGTTCCGGCAACATTCATATACGGAATTTGTGTAGTAGTGCCGAAAGATAACGGTGCGGCAACGGATTCCCACGATAACACCCCGCCGGTTGTGGATTGCAGGAATTTGCTGACAGAAGTAGGCATAGCGGTCGGCAAGGTATAGGTGGCGTCCGCCGTCTGCGTCCCTGCTGTGAATAAAGTCGAATAGTTATTCGCACCGGCAGACCATAGTTTCAGCGTTCCCGCTGTATTCGTTGCCGCATCAATGCCAGATATTAGTCCTGTAAACGAGGGAGTATCGGCCACGCCAAGGCCAAGCGAAGTTCTGCCTGTTGCCACTACAAGGTCAGTAGCTCCGCCGTCCCATTTCAGACGGTCGGTATAAGCCGTATTCCAGTTCGCCGAGTTATCTGTTATTGCACTCACTACGCCCGATGTGCCTTTGAGGAGGCCGGAGAGAGATTGGATATAGACAGAACCACGTTCTACACCTGCGGCTGTGCGGCCAAGATAGACATTGCCAGCAGAACCACCACTTCCTGGCGTACCTATAAATCCACCTATAGCAGCAAAATTACCACCATCACCTGCTGTACCCGTTTCACTTGCCCCGCCACTTCCTCCGGTAAATAAAAAACTGCCCCCTGTGCCGCCCAAAGTGCTTGCGCCAGAACCACCTAGTCCACCAGTAAGAGAATAACCGCCACCGGCATATCCAATTCCTGTTTCACCTGAACCTGTTCCTCCAGTTGCTGTAATAACATCGATGGCATTACTACGACTACCATCCACTTTGCTCGTTCCCGTTATAGCCAACTGCCCTGTGTTCATCGTCAGGGTATTAGTAGTTGTGGAATAGGCAAGTTTTGACGTATCTGTTAAGGTAGCAGGAGTGCCAGTGGCAAAAGGTAATCTTCCAGTAGTTAGTAATCCGTATTGATAATCTGTGCCTGCTGTTGCCGCACTTACCACACCTGAAGTGGCCTTGAGAACACCAGAGAGAGAGTCAAGGGTCAGACCCGCAAATACAGGCGAAGAAGTGGTTTTTGCCGCCTGATTCAGGTAGTCCGAAAACTGATACCCGTCCCACAAATCAGCGTTCAGATTAGTATTGACCGTGGTAGAGGTAACTGCGAAGGGCGAAGTTCCGATTGCAAGCGTCGAAACAATCTGCCCTGTCATTGTCCCGCCGGCAAGTGGCAGATAGTTGCCTATGCCAATTCCGGTAATCGCAGAATCGACGTAAACTTTTGTCGCTGCGTCCTGGTTGGCAGTCGGGTCAAGCACATTCGTCAGCTTCTTTGAACCCATCGACTGATTGCCGGTGAATGCCCGTGTGCCGTTGGCGAGAATGTAACTGGATATTGGGCCGGACTCATCGAGCTGCGCAGACAGTATCCGGCTCAAATCTGAAATGATGTATTCCAGATTGTCCCAATCCTGCGGAACGACGGTATAATTTGGCCCTCTACCCATTACTCGTAAGTGCTCCAGTCGAAACTATCATTGCCTATGGGGTTGTATGGTTCAGTGTAATTGGGCAGGTCGCCATAGCCCGACACGGTACCAGCACCATAATCGTATTCGTTCACACCACGGTTTACGCTGTATTGAGTTCTGTCGCCCCATCCGCCGGGGTCATATCCGCCGCCGCCGTAACCGCCGCGCGGTTTAGCTTTTCCTATCGGGTTATTCGCCCACGGGTCTGGGTGGTAACTGATTCCCGATACACCGTAACCGCCGCTACTTTGCACGGGCGTTGGCCTGGGGTAATTCTGCGGATAGCCGGACAGTATCGAACCGAGCGAGTTCATCATATTGACATACTGCGAGTTCGCCTGCATACCGAGTTGCGCACGGCTGTCCTCGATATTCCTGTATTGTGTCGCCTGCAAGTCCTGCGCGCGTGTTTTCAGACCTCTTGCTGAAGATAGACTGGACATTCCAGTATTGACACCGGCAATCGTATCAGCCGCTACGCCCTGCTGGATTTTCTTTGTCGCAGACCGCTTCTGGCCGTAACCATACCCGCCGCCAACGGCAAAATAGTCCCTCGCTGTTTTCAGCGCAGGTGCGGCCTCGCCATACATCGTATTCCACTTGTCGTAAAGTTGCTTCCAGTAATCAAGATTTTGGTTGTATGCCGTTGTTTCGTTATAAATACCATAGCGACCCATTGTAATCCCTTTCTATTTCGCCTTGCCTGATGTTTTCAGGTCAACGTCAATACTGTCAATACTGAATGATTCATCGGTGTTTAGGTTTTTTATCACTATGGCGATTGCCCGGTCCGAAACTTTGTCCCGCATTGTGCCGGGCTGGTCGCCTGTGAAGGTCTTTGTCGCAGACGGAGTAGAATCCGCCTCGATATTGTTTATCAGTTCATCGGCGTTATCCGCACGGTGAACGTCAACGGTGATACTGTCCGTGGCCTTGCCCGGCGTGATTGCCACTTCGCCGAGCATACCCTTTGAGCGAGTTTCCTTGCCGGACACAAAAGCACCGACCGCCGCGTAAGATTCTATCGCTTCTTCGCTATCTCCGCCATCGTCGTCGTTTTTGACCGCCTCGTCGAATTTGCGAACAAAGCCGTCGTATCCGCCGATTAGCAGTCCCCGTTCCGATGCCTTTACAGCGTCAAAATAAAACAGGCAGGATGGATTCACTGTCCCCGCAGGGAATACGTCTGGGAATATCCCGCCCGTCCGTATATCAAGCCAGAAAGCCACACCCCACGTCCCGTCATACTGCGAAATCGAAACTTGAACGCCATACCGCTGTTTATCGAACGCCATAGTCACCCTGTCTGTCCGGCGATTCAATTCCATCGACGTTACCAGTTTCGGTAATCGCTGTTTCGTTACGTTTGTCGGCGGTTGACCTCGAAGGATAGCGTTTGAGGATAACTTGTAAATGCCGTCTGTGCCGAGGAAATACAGGTTGTTCTTGTCGTCCCAGCAATAAGAAGTAGGACTGAATACCCCTGTCGCTTTCGATAAGCAAGTCAAAACACCGCCCTGCAACGGGTCACTTCGCAGTATCCATACCTCGTTGACGCACCCGAAAATCAGGTAGTGGTCTTTGTAGGAAATCATTGCTGTAATTACGTCACCGACTTCGCCCGCCCGTGAGTTTTGGCTTGACGTGGAAGCCGCAACGTCGTCCTGTGAAGAATCCCAGTCATACGGCTCGTTTACCCTTGAACAGAACCATTGATGGGGATTGAGCATTGAATTGAGGAATATCCTGCCAAAGCAAAGACAGCCGATGTTCGAGCCGCCGTCAGGGAATATCCCGCCTGTGGTTTCCAATGCCGTTTCGCTTATGCCGTAAGTTGAATTGGCGTCTGGATGGGTGCTTGCTACGTCGTCCTTGTCTAACCAGTCGGCTACGGTAATTGTGCCGGTCAAAGCCACATAATCTGTTATCACCGCCCGACTGCCTGCGCCTGTGCCGGTCTTGACGTAAACATACCAGTTATTGAGGTAATCGTTGGTGGGATATTCGGTTGCCAAAGACGCATCTATCAATGTTACCGGCGAAGCCCCTACCGAATCGACATCGCCCTCATAGTCGTAAGTCAATAGCGACGGTGCTGTGTCCCAAGAAAACCATCGAGGCGGAGATATTACCCCTAATATCCCTGGGGTGGATTCTGTGACGGCGACGGTAACTGCGACAGAACCCGCACCAGTCATTGACGACGCTATCGTTATCGCTGATACATTGCCTAATGTGTTTGCGAATGTTATTGTGAGTCCACCTGTTCCTGCGGAAAATATCGTTCCGCCGACCGTGACTGTGCCTATCGTCGTAAGCAGTTCAAACGCTGTTTTTATGTCTCCAGTTGAGGCGTTATATGCGATTGCCGCCGTGGTTTCGCCGCCAAAAGTCAGCGTGAAAGTGCCAGCCGTAGCCGCGATAGAAGGCGTCAAGGTCTGTATTTCGGCAATCGGAGTAGGTGTCAAGGTTGCCCCCGAATCCGCACCCGTAATCAGGTTAGTCGTGTCAAACTCCGTTTCGGTTGTCCTGTAAACCAAGTGCTGTGCCGTCGCGCCCAAGCCGATAGTTTCGGCGAAAATGGCCTGCGCCCAACTTGTCGCCTGATTGATAACTTCACCCTTTGTGAAAACGCCCGTCACTGTTCCAACGAGAACTGTATGAAGGAAATCCAGTCTGTGATACCCTGTCGTGTCTATGTCCGATGTCCACGGTCTCCCGTCCGCAAAAAAGCACTGCTGGAATGCAGGGATAAGGGCCAAGTAGCCGTCTGTGTTGAGCGTAGTGCCTGCGCCACTCAAATCGAAGCCGTGTGACTGGTCTATCAAGGTTAATGCAGGTATGGTCATATTACCAACCCCCTATATATATCAAGTTATTATCTGTGACTGCAATCAGTATGTTTTTGTGCCGTCCGCCTGCGCGAGTTTCAATCGGCCTTGAATCAAGCCAAGTTTTATTTTTTTCGTCCCAAAACTGGTCTGGGTCATAAGTAACTTCCCTATCAGGAATCAGTGTTAAGTCTGCCATTACAATCCCCCCACATATATCGTTTCGCAACCGACAACGATTAAATACTCTTTTTGTCTGCCGCCTGCACGTTTGGGTAATGCTACCGAATCAATCCACGTTTGCGTTTCCTCATCCCAGAATTTATTGGCATCGTAATCGTTTGGTCTGTAAGGGACACCGAGAGAGATGCCTGTAAATATGATGTCATCGTAAGGAGTGCGATTTCTAACTGCCGGACTCATTGAACTTGACGCGACTGCCGCGCCAGACGGGTAAATGAAAAATACTATAATTGTGATATTTGTCATTTCGGCGGATGCCGCAGGCGTAGCGGAAAAATACAAATACGCCCAAGCCGACGTGCCCAGAGCGGGCATTGCGGCGGCGGACGCTATTGTCGCAGACGGGAATAGCGGCGTCCTGATTATAGACGACGTAATCGCCGCCGCAGACGCTATTGTAGCCGAGATATACCTGTTTACGATAGTTGGTGCGGTCATTGCTGCCGCCGCCGCAATCGTAGCTGATATACGTTTATCGCCCCAAAGAGCAATCACGGCTGTAATCGCCGCCGCGCCAACCATTGTCGCCGATAGATACCTGTATCCCCAATACAGAACCCCGTTGGCTGTCATTGCTGAAGCCGCCGCCGGCGTGGCGGACAAATACAGATACGCCCAAGCCGAAGTCCCTCTTGCGGGCATATCGGCGGCAGACGCTATCGTGGCGGACAGGAATAACGGCGTCCTGATTATGGACGATGTTATCGCCGCCGCGCCAACCATCGTATTAACGGTCGCAGGGGTTACGTATGCCATTTTACGTCAACGTCAATTTAAGTGTTCCGGCAAGAATCTTGACCTGTTGACCTACTGTTACGGCGGTTGAGGTGCAGGAAGCCGCAGCGATACACCGTCCCGAGAGCGCAAGCGTATCGTCAAAGATGCAAATATAAGTAATGTTCGCAGGGTAGTTTGAACCTGCACAAACAGCAAACTCTATATCTGCCGCATTGACAACCTGTGTCGGCGCGGTAGCCGATACCGTCCATCCTGTCGCCCTTGCAACCGCTATGCGGGCATAGGCACTCACGGCAAACGTCGGCTCAGTAATACCATTGAGTGTCCCTGTTTCCTCTGTGGGGGTAGCTGAGGACAAACCCACCCACAAATTTGTTGCATCGGGCATCGTTAGTCCCGTTGTGGTAAAAACGTGCTTCAATATCAAATCCTCAAAAACATCTGTAAAACCTACTATTGTTGCCATTTTGAATCCTTTCTATGCCTGTCTGATATAAATAGTTTTGTGCGAAACGGCCACTAAATAACTTGTGTGTCTGCCGCCACCAGCCGTTGTTATGTCGCCGTTATAGTCCACAGCATCGGGGTCAGTGTCGCCGTCGGTATTTGGCGGACGGTCGCCGCCATCACCGCCTGAATCTTCCCAAAAAACATTGAACGTCCAAACATCGCCCGTCGTTGTCCCATTGTCATTGAAAGCGTCAACTCGCCAAGCGTAATTTGAACCAGCCGTGTAGTAGTTGTCGTTATTGACCTGTTTGGCCGTCGCTGTAACTTGCGCGGCGGTCATATTTCCGCCTATCTGAACCAAACTCATCGAGGTATGACCAAAAAATAATCTGAAACCCTCTGCGTAATTCGGTTCGAGTTTTCCGGGGTCAACCCATTCCAGTCCTGCGCTGCCTTGAACATTTAACGTCCCACTTGCAGGGGTAACGCAATCTGGCTTTTCGGGTAATACAGGAAGGCCGTAAACCTCAAAAAGCATAGCGAATCCACTGATTACGTTTCCGTAGTGATTCGCACTTGAATACACCATATTTTCCACAAATATCCCCAGCGGGCAAGAATCAGTGGAATCACCTGCTGAATAAGTTGAGCTGGCTACAAATCCAGGGGGGACGTAAGATGGCTCATACGACACATAAATAGCATATTCTTTCCCAATTTCAACATCTACCGAAGCGTCAAGCGTAAACTCTGTCAAAGTCACCGTTGCTGGTTGTGGCGGGGCTTGTGGCAATGAAATACTACTTACGGTTGCGGTCGCCAAAGCAGAGCCAGTCGGCTGATGATTTACATCGCACTCTTTTATGACAACCACGATGTCGTGTTGTCCATTTGAATCCTGAAAATACAAGCCCAACTTCACAGAAGTGATGCTGTGATTTGATTGAGCGATTATTGTTTGGTAAAAATCGAAACGGACAAGACCGACTTCCGGCGACTCACCGTAAGACAAGTTGCCGTATCCGTTGCCGTGTGGATTCCATACCGGCGAAGTGTCCCAATGTTCAAACAACGTACCAGACATATTTCCTCTATGGCGTTACCGCCGGGATGAAGGTCGAAGTTACTTGCGCGCAAAAAAGTATTGGATGGGCAGTTGCCCCATCGAGGCCGCATTGGGTCGAGTATTGCTTGGTCGTACCGGGCCGCTGGCCGCCAGTGAGGCGCTCGTTCTCTACTGAAAAAGCGCGGCAGTTCCGTAACAGAAATGCTGTCCGGTCTGGTTGTGTCGAGGACGGCAAACCCTCATTAAGCCCCTGAATTGGGAACGATATTCTCATACAGCCCCCTTTCTATATGTCTCTGGGGTCGCCGATAATCTGGTTGCCGTTCCATTCGATTCTTTTGCCGATAACGACGGAATCGGTTGCCGCTGGCGTCGCACCTTCATAAATCAGCATATCGTATGAGCCTGCTGGAAGGGCAGTCGGTATCGTTATCGGTGTGCCGCCGATATAGGTGGTGTCCCGCGTCAAGGCGGTATCGCTGTCGCCCCAAGCGGTTACGGCGGACATTAAACTGGTTGCCACATTCCAGACAAATCCGTCTGCAACTCGGACAAAACGCACGTAAGGACTCGTTAATACTCTGTAAATAATGGTCGAAATCATAGATTCCCTTTCTTTAGGCCGCAACGACGGTCGCGCCTGCAATCATTGGTTTATACCGAATGTAGAAGTCAATATCGCCTGTTTTGGCTGTTCCGCCCGCGTTCACCGCCGCAAGTTCAAGCGAACCGGTAGGCAGTAGCAATCTCGGTGCAGGCATACCCAAAGCCACGCCGTTAGCTGTAATCACCAAATTAGCCGCCACGACACCAGCCCAAGTGATAATCGTGCCGATTGCAGCGGCGTTCATTTCGACCGCCGTCACGTCTTTTCCAAAGGCGGTATCGCCCGCCGGCGAAGTCGGGTCCATACTGTAATTGATGAGGCAACTCGCACTCTGAATCGCCGTCTTGACTATACCGACCAATTCAACTACCTGTATCAGACCGGAAATCACAAACAGGTTTTGTAGTCCGTGCGCAATACCGACAAGTGATTTTACCGCACATTTTTCGTCCATTCCGCCGCCTGTGTATATGTTGTTTTCCATACTCATACTGCTCTCCTTTTTTGCGATTGTTTCAGCTATCCACGACACCCCACTCGTCATTGTTCCATTCAAAGCCGATTCTGTATCGGTCGAGAATACGTATTTAGTGCCAGAGGGATTTCCTGACCCTTCGTTCAAATTCATATACCAACAGTCAACGCCAAGCGAATTCACAAATGTCTTGTCAAATGTTGTACCTGCGCCATCATTGTAAATCTGCCCTATTTCCGCCTCTGATAACACTTTTTTGGCAATAAGAACATTGCCGAGTGTTCCCGAAAATGGAAATTGAAACGCTGGAGGTAACGCAGTATCGCGCCATTCCATTCCAATATAAAAACCCGTAGTATTAGAAATAGAGCCATCAGTCGTTATCGCACCAGTATCAGTGGCCGCTGTTAAAACGGAATCAATATACAGAGAAACAGTCTTTGTTGCCCTATTAACAGTCCAGCAATAAAAATGATTTGTCTCAGAAGTATATGCCGTATCGTGGTATCCAAAATTTATACTACTTACAGCATAAACAAAACTAAGGTAATATGTTCCGCCACTTAAAAATGTTTCTAAATACCAACCTTTCCAGTTAATATTCAACAAATCAAATAGACAATAAGTTCCCGTGGGAATAGAACCGTAAAAACATAAACTGAAATCGCTCGTTGCCATATTGAACGCATCGTCGTTGCCTATATCAATATGTCCGTCAATGCCATTAAACTGAAGGCGGCTAATAGACATAATCAGTAAGTGATTCCTTTGTAAATAGGGTGACACTGGTTGTTTTGCCGGTCAAATCGGGTATCGGTGTATGCGTCGCTGTTGTCGCCGTTGTAGCCCAGATATTCCACTCCAAACTGTTTTTTATCCGCTTGGATACTCGCAGTCAATCGGCTGATAAAATACTTCATCTGAACGCCGGTCGCCCGTTTGTCGTCGTCCTGCATTTCCGCCATAGCCAAACAACTGGCCTCTAACGTCTCTGCGTGGATTGCCCCGCCGTAAGGGTGCGTTACCGTGGTCGTTACAAGTGCCGATGGCAGAATGACCTTCTTGTATTCGAGCGTGAACGCTTCGTCCGGGGCAGGCCAGAACATAATCTCAAATCGCTGTCCGGTCGTGGTCGTTGTCTGCTCTTTTGGCCTGATTGCCGCAAATTCCGGGTCAGTAGCCGATGTTGATGGCTCAGAAGCCCGCAAACGCCTGATTTCACCTTCGCCGACAAGCCGTATCGGTGCTTTTGAGTTTGCGTCATTGACGAACGTGATATTGCCTTCAATGCCGCCGAAGTCGTCCGGCAAGTCGTAATTCGCATCGTGTTCCAGCACAAAGGTTTCTGCCGTTTCTGTTGCCTCTGTCCAATCCGCGGACAATTCAATCTGTGAATCGCTCGTCCGTGAGGCAATCTCGTATTCGGCGTTATTGACTACCAAAGTGCCGTGAGTAGCCGTCCACGACGGCCATACGCCAGTTGTAAGCGTTACAGTCGTCCCTGTTATCACAACCGCTATCGTGCCGGTCGAATAAGGTGCAATCGTCGTCAGTTGACAGACGGGCTTCAGGAAACTCCACTGATACGGCGGCTCCTGCCCTATTGGCGGCGGGAAGTAAAACTGCCGCAAGCCCTTCTTGATAATCTTGTCAACCTTATCTTCTTCGGTCGATGAGCAGCCGGTGTAGTTGGTTAAACCCAAATACTCCGCAACAGCGTCGCGTAACTCTGTAATTGTCGTCGCAAGTGTGCTTTCAGCCATATTTCGCCTCTATGTATCAATTTCCATTTCTGGCATTTTGTAAACCTTGCCGCCGCTTTCAACATCGTAAACGTCGCTGCCTTTTTTCGGCAGGCCGACAATTACGCCCTTCACAATCTCGTCGTCCAAGAAAATCTCAACCTCTTGACCCATTGACAGACCTGTAACCGGCTCGGGGGCGGGTTTCTTTGCCTTCGGCTCTGGGGTTTCCTCTACTACCGGTGCATCGGCAGGGTCAGTTTCAACTTGGGGCATCGTAGGCGGTTGCACGTCCAGTTCGTCGATTTTGGCCTGCATTTCGGGGGCAATAGCAGTTATTCGCTGAAAAGTCATCGTCTCCACGTCAAAACCGCACCGCAAAGCAATCTGCACCAAGTCGAACGGGCTTAAAACGCCGTCCACCTTATCCACCAGCTTCTTCACGGACAACCATTCTTGCACTAAGAAATCGGGCAGTTCCTTCAACCCCAACATCCTACAATACATCTCTTTTGTTACTGCGCTCATCTTTTCGCTAAGCTCTATTGTCATTTTTTTAACTCCTTCATTTGGGTTTTATTGTTTTATCCCACCAACCGTAATTGCCCGCCACTTCCGGCATTTTTGCTCAGATTGCATCGTAAATGAGCCGCTTGGACGTTTATGGGTGAATCGCTACCACCCTTAGAAAGCGGGACGATGTGGTCTATGCTTTTCGAGCGGGGGTGCGGATACTTCAATCGTTTGTTGATTTTCCGTCCGCAAATCCCGCAAACCCATCCATCTCGGTCGAAAACGCAACTGTCAAGATATTGCTCGTGGCGAGCCCCTCGCTTTACCGCTCTGTGTTTACGATTCCCTGCCTTTATCTTTTCTGGATTAGCGAGAGCGTATTCCTTTACTGCTTTTAACACCGATTCTCTATTAACCAGATAGTACGCCTTTTGTTTTTCTTTATTCCAACTCACTGTTTTGTATTCCTTTCGTCTGGGGGTTAGGGGATTATTGTTATTACTGGCATTATTCCATAAGAAGTAAATTGCTTGGCATCAGAGTCGTAACCGCAAAGCAAAGCTATATTTGCCATATCCACAACAGATATTGTCTCACCCATCCTTTCAGTAAGGATACTCAATTTTCGGTATCTTTCCGTTAATCTGACGGGCAGTTCTTCAACATCTAACATTTTCTTAAATATGTCGTCTGATTCACTCATTTTATTGCTCCATTACTATAGAAAAAGTGAGGCCGGAGCAGTTCCGGCCCCACATTCGCTTTAGTCAATATCACAGTTAAAGAAAATCTCAGTCGCGCCGTTTGCCCCAGCATTGTTGTCAATGATGAAGCCAGCGTGTTGATTGTATTTCGCTGTTGCCGAAGCAACATCGTGTATATCAATCGAACCATCGTGCCTGAAAACAATCTGTCTTGCATAGGCGGTCGTTCCAACCGTGCCTTGCGGGGCAACCCATATTCTTCCTTTTGTCTGCAACCAGAAATAATGTCCAGTAGCAGAAATATAGGTAGCCGGGAACCCGGCAACCGAATTGCCTGAACCAGCGTCATAGGCGATGTTGCTGTAAGGATTAGGCATAACAAAAGCATACGAAGCCGTTGTCAATGCCTTAGTCAATGCGTAATCCAGCGTTATCACCGTTGTTCCACCAGCAGCACAAGCGGTATTACCTACCACAGTCCGGTCTTGCAGATAGGCATTGTCAGAATCCGGCGGCAGATAGTTAATCGTGATAGTTCCACCTTTTAAGCTGTTTGCGGCCTGACCAACCACACTTGTCATCGTAATTGTCTTATCGCCTACTTGCCGTGCCGCCACCACAGCGGAATAGTCGATACCGACAGTGCCGATAACATTCATAAATTTAGCACCCTGTCCAGTTCGGCAAATACCAGACGAAAGTGAATACCTGAATTTGCCTCTCTGTGTGAACGCCACATCGCCTATCTCATAGAGTTTGGTCGTGCCTTCGTAATATACACCAAGGTCTTCCTGTGGAATAACGACGTGCTGTGAAGGATACAGCCACGTTGCACCCTCTTCTTGTAAAAACAATCTCGTATTCTGTTTATTCATTTTTGTCACTCCTTTAACATCCGCAAGAGTTGCGGCTTTAATAAAGTTTTTGGGTTCGGGACGCCCAGTAGCCCGGAACGTCCCGAAACCCAAACGAAAATCTGTTATGTGATTGTCGTGCCTTGGGATTCATCAATACCCCAACGGCCTGTCGTGCCGGCAGCGAAACTGCCGCGATAAGTAAGCACGGTGTGCTCGTCCGCAGCGTTAAACGAGAGGGTCGAAATGTCTGTCGTCCCGTCAAGTTTTTCGCCAGCGGTTACTGTTGCAAGGTAATTGGCTGTTGTGATTGCACCGAGGCAATTAAACGCCTTCCTTGCGCCGTGACCGTTACCACCGATTGAATTCGGGCTGGCAAGGGTGTTTACGGTGCAATCGGCGGCGATTGTGATACCGCCGAGAATGAAGGTCGTGCCGCCCTGATTCAAGGGGAACTGACTTGCCGCGCCAGTTATCGGTGTGACATAATCCGCGCAACCGGATTCCTCGCCGTCCTCAAGATAGGCCAGCATAAGCAGTCCTACTTTTGTGAGGAAAGTGGTCATTACGCCGTCGCCGGTGTTGCCGGTTACGGTGAATGTATTCGCGCCAGTTGCCTGATAGACAGGGTAGATGCCCGGAGTGCAGCGGGTTGTGCCTGTCGCAGCGGTTGCACCGCCGAGAACAGTCAATTCGTAGTCACTTGCATCGACTGCCGCATCGACATAACCGAGTGCTGTGCCTGCGCCGGTCAGTGATACGGTCGTGAGGCCGGTAGCCGCACTGTAAACGCCTGTGCCGGTTGTGCCGTCTGAATTGGTTATGGCGAGAT